>Ga0209515_10002522_pt1 | contig 28007 bp, 35 predicted proteins | sample Subgroupgradi54m_FD_187454 | JGI IMG/M metagenome (GOLD analysis project Ga0209515, IMG submission 187454) | Subsurface groundwater microbial communities from S. Glens Falls, New York, USA - GMW60B uncontaminated upgradient, 5.4 m (SPAdes)... ... | reverse complement strand
TCGATAATTGACCGCTATACCAAAATATATTTCGGGGAGAACCAGCTATCTCCTGGTTCGATAGGCATATTACCCCTAACCACAAGTCGTCCCACAGATTTGTAACTCTGACGGGTTCGGGCCTCCATCCCGCTTTCGCGGGACTTCACCCTGCTCATGGTTAGCTCACCAGGTTTCGGGTCTACCCCCTCCTTTTTTGTCCCGATAAATCGGAACAACGCGCATTTCGCACTCGGTTTCCCTTTGCCTCCCCAAGTCACCTTGGTTAAACAAAAAGAAAGGGGTAACTCACCGGTTCATTCTTCAATAGGCACGACATCACTCGCCCGCAGGGCGAGAATGACAAATAACCAATGACCAATGACAAATAAATTTCAAAATCCTAAGCTCAAAAATTTGAGCTTTGGATTTCCTGCCTGCCGGCAGGCAGGGATTTGACATTTGAGTTTTGGATTTTGACATTCTTGTCCCACGGACAAACTCTGTCTGCTTGTTAACTGACAATTTCAGGTACTCTTTCATTCCCCTTCCGGGGTGCTTTTCACCTTTCCCTCACGGTACTCGTTCACTATCGGTGTATTTGTGTATTTAGTCTTGGATCGTGGTCGACCCGGATTCCCACAGGACCTTCGTGTCCCATGGTACTTAGGAACTCCTTAGAGGAAATTTGGATTTCGCATACACGACTTTCACGCTCTTTGGTCTGCTATTCCAAGCAGTTCTGCTATCCGCATTTCTCCCATAGTAGAAGCCCTGCAACCCCCGGTCGATGCGCTTGCGCGCAATGACCGAGTTTAGACTGTTCCGCTTTCGCTCGCCGCTACTGACGGAATCTCTATTGATTTATTTTCCTCACCCTACTGAGATGTTTCAGTTCGGATGGTACCCCACGTACCACTATCTCAATCTTTCGATTATCTTTATGGTACGTTCCCCGCCTCATCGGCAGGGCGATTACTCGATTCGGAAACCGCCGGATCAGTGGAGTATGGCTCCTCCCCGACGAATATCGCTACCATATGCGTCCTTCCTCGGCACAAACACCCAAGGCATCCATTGTCAGCTTTATAGCGTTGTAGAGAACAAAGGCCCTGTCCGCCAGCTGGCGGACCGGTACCTTTTCTCATATACATTCCAACGAAATTTATTACAAGGAGTATCCAATGTAGTCCTACTCCGTCCGCCAGTTGGCGGACTTCGTGGGACACCCTTCCAGGTGGCTGCGCCACCCGAATCCCGCTTTTGGCGGGAGAAGGGTGGATTACCCCTTACGATGCAACTACTTTCTGTAAAGTTTAGGAATTTCACCCTCTTTACAGAGTCATTCAGTTGTCAAAGAGCAATTTCGCGCTCTTGTCGCGAGAACAAATACCAATTTTTTCGTATCTGTTCTCGCTCCGCGAGCTGGTGTTTACACCGAAAATTTCGCTGAATTTCGTAGAAATTCATCAAGCCGCTTTGCGAAATTTTTGGTGGACCCGGGCGGAGTCGTCCCCGTATACGGGGATTTCGCTTCGCTCAAAACAAATCCACTGTGGACCTGACCGGATTCGAACCGGTGACCTCAGCATTGCAAATGCTGCGCTCTACCAGCTAAGCTACAGGCCCGATTCTTCTCCAAGATCCTTATTATTTAATGTGCCAAAAACTATCCCGCCTGGCGGGATGTGCAGCAGTAAAACTTGATGACTCGTTAACTGCTGACATCAAAAACCCCGCCTTGTGCGGGGTGAAAAATCTTTCGACAAGAGACTACTACGCATGCAAACGTCGCCTGAGGTATTTAGGTTTGTATGGTTGGTAGCTTCTCATGAAAAGTTTCGTTTCCTCTGCACGTGTTCGCCAACTGGCGAATCTAAAGGCAAAGGTGATTGTAGCCTCAATAGAATCCAATGTCAACCCCGACTTTCGGGGTCAACCCCGCCTGGCGGGGTCAATAGCTCTGTAGTCTCATTAGAAAAAAAGCTCTGTTTTTATCTGTTCTTTTGGCACGTTTCTTGACAACAAACCCTCTTTCACCTCATCGACCATTGCTTTACTGCCACAAAGGTAAAAATCTCCTCCAGCAAGATTTGCTTCATCAAACACGTGATCCGTCACCCTTCCCCTCCGCCAGCTGGCGGATCCTTGCCACTCATCGGTCGGCTGTGAAAGCGTGAGAACAAAATGGAAATTTTGATATCTTTGGGAAAGATCAGTAAAGTCTTTTTGCCAATAGATATCTTTTTCATATCGAAGTCCCCAATACAACGTCATATCATCGGTGCCTCCCTGTTCCAGATAGTCAAAAAGCATCGAGCGAAATGGTGCAATCCCCGTGCCGGTTGCCACCATGACTTTTTTCCGATGACTTTCCCCATCCAACGTAAACATACCAATCGGCGCGACAAATGAGACTTGGTCGCCAATGGAAAGTCCCAACGTATAGCGCGACCCCGGCCCCATGGGACGTATGTCATGGCACATAAGAATGGTGTGAGAATCAGTGGGCGGCGAGGCAATCGACATGGGACGATTCGTTTCATCAGAAATATGGAGCATCATCGTTTGCCCGGCAATAAAGTGAAGTTCTGAAGGATTTTCTAAAACAAATGTTACCGTATAGACAGTTTCCGTCAGTTTAACTTTTGCGAAAACGTGAGCAGTGCAGTGCTGAGATTTGGGAAGAACCATAGAAAAATGTCTATTAATTCTGTTGGGTGAGTAGCTTATCGAATTCTGCATCCCACGCCCGAGGGAGTTCTCCCGCGACAGCCGGGTGAATATCAAAATCGTCAAGTCCAAAAGGCAAGGCCATACTCATGGCAAAAAATTTTGGCAGGATGATAGGTTCATCGAGATTGATAGCGTCTTCGCCTCGCCCCAACAGTTCACTTACAATAATTCTTGGCATCACAGTATTTAAATGAAGAGAATTACTCGTGAATTCTTCCTGAACGGTCTGTTGAATCACTGCATCGGTTAAGTCTTGTCCTACCATAAGGGAAGATAACCCGACTCTTGCCTTTTGCACAAGTTGTTTCATAGTATCCCCAAAACGGCCGCTCTTGGACGTTTCGCCTTTAATCAGTGCAGTGGCTTCATGACGAGCTTCCGCAACCAATATATCTTCCCTCTGCGCAACATGAAACTTGAGTCTATTCGATAGCACCTTGAGATCATTTGCCGCCTCTCTCGTTAGAAGCAACGTGGGGTAATCCCCCTCTTTCTCTGGAAGTATAATGGTGAACTCCGATGAAAGTTGGGGCGGCATCGGTTGTCCATCAACTATTCTTTTATGCGCCCTTGCAGCAAACCCAGCTAAATGAGTTACCGTACTGACCATGTCAAGGTATGCCACTTGATACGGTTGCGAAAACATTGCTTTTAATCGCTCAAGATACTGTTGGGCCTTCTCTCTATTCTTCCATAGAGGATCGAGAGATCCATATTTTTCCTTCAAGGAATCACCAAATTCTCCTCCAAAAGAAACGTCACCAACAATAAGCTCTGTCGGTTCTCCAGAAAAATCTGTACCCAGATTAATTTTCGTTCCTCTCGGTTGTTCACCGGGTTCAATCATACTTTCCTATTTTATCACCTGTTCCGGCGTCGCTACGTCAAGAGATGAAATCTTTTTAAATTCGCTGTCATACGTACAAAGCACCATGTCTTTCCGTACTTGAGTCGCAATCAAACAATCGGCAAACTTCATACCAGTTTTCTGCCAAAGGGTCAATGCGTGAGGTGTATTGATGGCACTCACGATCGTCATATTTCGCATGGAGGCAATTTCCATGAGCGCGTTCTGTACCTTAAAAACAGAAAATGCATAGTGCCGTGTCAACATGAAGTAACACTCCAAAAACACGATGGGTGACGTATAGAGACGGTACGCCCCCTGATCAATACGCTCAAACAGCTTCACGCACTCATGATGCATTGCTTCATTGTCCGGCACAAAAAATCGAAGAAAAATGTTGGAATCAAGAAAAATTTTTTTCATCGGGAATAATCGATATAATCGCGAATCTTCTCTGCGGGGATCGGATTTTTTACCCGAAATGCACCAGCCAAGGCAAGAATTCCCTTCCCTTTTTTCTTCTCGATCACGATCCGCCCTTTATCCGCACGCATCACGACCGGGCCATGGGTCATAAATCCCGCCTCCTGGCGGATGGCCTTGGGGATATGCACCTGAAATTTAGACGTTATCGTGACGGTCTGTTTCATGACAATATCAATTGTATCGCAATATGAAAAATTTATCAATACAAATGAAGTAGTATTACTTTTCTTGCTCTGTTAACCATCTCTGAACATCCAATGCTGCCATGCAGCCAAACCCGGCAGCAGTGATGGCTTGCTTATAGCGCGCATCGTGCACATCACCGGCAGTAAATACTCCCGGGACATTGGTTTTCGTAAAATATTTAAGCACACCATTTTCATCTTTTTCTTCGAAGCGTTTCACATACCCATGAGTATCAAGATCGAGTCCTTGAAATGTTTGCGTATTAGGAACCAGGCCAATGGCGACAAAGAGTCCCGCCCGCGGCAATTCCCACTGCATCGAAAGATTCCCGGAATCGGGGGAACTTTGATTCCGGGAATCTTGACGTCGAGTCCCACCGAATTTAGTGATGAGTTCATCAAAAGAAGAAACCCCTTGCTTGGGAGAAAGAGTCGGCGTATCAAGAAGAATGGAAGTTAATGCGCTTTCTCCTACTACGTCCACCACCTTTGTATTATAAAGGAAGCCCACATTGGGCATAGCCTTCACTTTATCAATCATGGCTTGTTGGGCTTTAAATTCATCCCGACGATGAATGAGTATCACATCAGAAGCAACTTTTGCAATCACTTGGGTTTCTTCCATCGCACTATCTCCCCCGCCAACCACAGCAACGGGCTTTCCTTTAAAAAAAAATGCGTCGCACGGTGCGCAGGAAGAAATCCCATGACCACGCAATCTTCCTTCATTGGGAACACCCAACCATTTCGTATCTGCACCCGTTGCCACAATCACCGCTTTTCCTTCCACTGTTTTGTCTTCTGCAGTAATTACAAAGGGTTTTTTACTCGCATCTAGTTTGGTGAGCGATAGATCAACGATCTCTACGCCAAAATCCTTTACGTGGTCTCGCATTTTGCCCATAAGCTCAGGCCCCATAATTTTGCGAAAGCCCGGATAGTTCTCTACGTCAGTGGTAAGCATGAGTTGCCCACCCCACTTGCGTCCAGCAATAACTATGGTAGATAAGCCGAATCGCTGACAATAAATAGCAGCAGTCAATCCCGCTGGACCGGAACCGATAATCACCACATCATACATATCCATAGGAAATGTCATCCCGAGCGCAGTCGAGGGATCCCCTGAGGATTTCTCGGCTTCGCCTTGAAATGACAGTTAATTAATCAGCTTATTCAACTCTCCCAGAAGTGTTTCTTTACTCTGCACGCCAATAAATTGTTTCACCACCGTACCGCTTTTGAAAATCATTAAAGTCGGGATGCTCATGATGCCGTATTTTTGTGCAATATTTGGATTTTCATCAACATTGAATTTCCCAATTTTTGCTTTCCCCGTCATAGCTTTGGCCACTTCTTCCACAATCGGGTCCTGCATCTGGCATGGCCCGCACCACACCGCCCAGAAATCCACGAGCACCGGTTTATCTGCTTTTAACACTTCTTTATCAAAATTTGCATCAGTCACCACTACATCAGCCATAATAATAAACCTCCTTTAGAAACAGTTTCCGCCCAAGGCGGATTAGCGTTTCTTAAGCCCACCGCTCACGCGCTCCTTGCGACGTGTATGAACAATACTGGAAAGTCGCAAGGCAAGCGTAGGTAGGCAACCTTAATAAATATTAGTCTATCAGAAATTTCTTTTTTGTCTATGGGCACGTCTCTAAATAACTTCATAGGTATTTAGGGTTACGGCCCATTGTGCCGCATCTTCAATAATAAGAATCCAGTTGTTCTTGGATGCGGCCCATACGGTGTATAATAAAGTCTCTATGAGAATCTTTTTTGCTGGGCCACTCACAGATTTGCGAAATCCAGACCAGACGAAAACTTTTTATAAAAAACTTGCCGATCTCACCAGAAAGCATAATGTGGACTACTTTTGGGCTTTCCTTAATGGGACGGATCCCATTGCCAATCCCAATGTTCCCGCTGCTAAAGTATACGAAGTAGATATCGACCAGTTATCAAAAAGCGATGTGATGGTTGCCTACGTCGGTGAACCATCAACGGGTACTGGCATAGAAATAGAATTTGCTAACACACATCACATTCCTATCTATATTTTATATGAGCAAGGAAAACGGATTTCTCGCATGCTCCGCGGTTGCCCGGCAGTAAAAGGCGAAATCGTATTTGAGAATGAAGCCGATGGGCTTGCTCAATTTGACCACCTCCTCAAAACCCTCACGTCTGCTTCTTGATCCCGATAATCTCGGGGTTGACAGAGACTACAACTTCCTGTACGATATTTATATCCCCCACTAGGGGATATAGAACTTGTAGTGAGCTTGCCGAACTATGCCCAAAGGAATTCCCAGAGATCAGTCAATTCAACGGACTATCGCCCATCGCCTCAAAATCGCGCGAGGACATCTGGATACAGTGATTGCGATGGTGGAGAAGAATGACTATTGCATTGATGTTATTCATCAGTCACTGGCCGTCCAGGCAGCACTTCGGCAGACTGATCACGTCATCCTCAAAAACCATATGGAAACCTGCGTTGCCGACGCCATCAAAAATGGCAAATCAGAAGACGTGATTGGAGAAGTGATGAAAATAATGGAAAAAAAATAACACTATCAACGTGTTACCATGTTAATACGTTAACATATGGATAAACTCATTGTCAGTATACTCGGTGTAAGCCTTATTGGCGCTATTTACTGGTTTTTCTTTGGAAAAAGGGAAGAAGGTATGGAAGCTTCGAAAGGACTTACGATTATCGTTGATGGCGGCTATAAACCCAATGTCATTAGAATCAAACAAGGTCAACCTGTTAGACTCACCTTTATCCGCAAAGATCCCAATAGTTGCCTTGAGGAACTGGTATTCTCAGACTACAAAATCAAAGAATATCTCCCCATGAATACTCCCGTTACCATTACCCTCCCTCCCCCGCACAAAGACAAATCCGGATTCCATTGTGGTATGAACATGTATCACGGAAGGATCGAAGTGACGAAATGAAAATCTCATTTCCCATCATTGGCATGCACTGTGCAAGCTGCGCTAAAAACATTGAGCGAGGCTTAAAAAAGACGCCGGGCGTAGCCGACGCACAGGTGAACTACGGCAGTGAGGAGGCCACCGTTAACTTCGATCCTTCCCTAAGTAACCTACGTCACTTAAGTAACGTAATCGCCGGCCTAGGGTATAAAGCGGTCATCACTGGAGAAGGAGCAAAAACTCCAGAGGAGCTCAAAGAAGAAGCAAAGAAAAAAGAACTTGCAGATCTCAAAGGAAAAGTCATCGTCTCGGGAACTTTAAGCATTCTTGTCCTCTTGGGAAGTTTTCCGCAGTGGTTTCCTTTTGTTCCTCAGATACTGACCAATCCCTTTGTGCTTTTGCTTTTAGCAACACCTGTACAATTTTGGGCAGGCTGGGGATTTTATCAGGCTACCTGGTCAGGACTTCGCAACCGTACTGCAAGCATGGACACACTGATTGCCATCGGAACAACTGCGGCCTTCGGCTATTCCACGCTTATAGTACTTTTCCAACGCCAACTTACTGCTCTAGGAATCTCCCGTGGCATGTATTTTGACACTGCCGCAATCATTATTACATTGATTTTATTGGGAAGATATTTTGAGGCAAAAGCTAAAGCCCATACCAGCGATGCGATTAAAAAACTTCTGCATCTTCAGGCCAAAACGGCGAGGGTCTTGCGTCCGCGCGTCCCGAGCCGTCCCGAGCTTGTCTCGGGACCCCATCCGGAATCTGACATACGTCAGGGATCCCTCTCCGCCTCATCGGCGGATCGGGATGACATGGTGGAAATCGATGTTCCGATTGAAGAAGTCAAAGTCGGCGATATCATCCGCGTCCGGCCGGGAGAAAAAATTCCGGTCGATGGCAAAATCACCGAAGGCGCCTCAAGTATTGACCAGTCCATGGTCACTGGCGAATCCATTCCTGTGGATAAAAAAGTTGGCGATCTCGTTATTGGCGCAACGATCAATAAAACCGGCACGTTTCTTTTTATGGCAACCAAAGTGGGCAAAGATACGATGCTGAGTCAAATTGTAAAAATGGTTGCGGAAGCCCAAAGCTCTCGGGCTCCTATTCAACGGCTGGCGGATGTGGTTTCCGGATATTTTGTTCCCACAGTGCTTATGCTTGCAGTTGCCACGTTCATCGTGTGGTTTGATTTCGGCACATTTTCTCAGGCGTTTACGAATATGATTGCAGTCCTTATCATCGCCTGTCCCTGTGCGCTTGGCTTGGCAACCCCCACAGCCATTATGGTGGGCACGGGAAAAGGCGCGGAACATGGAATTCTCATCAAAGACGCAGAAAGTTTGGAGATTGCCCATAAAATAAAAACGATGGTTTTTGACAAAACCGGCACCCTCACAAAGGGAGAACCTAAGGTAACGGACATAGATTTTAATGCAGGTTTTGCAAAAATGGGTCTCACCAAAGAAAAAATTGCGACAGCAATTGTGAGCCTTGAGAAAAATTCAGAGCATCCGCTCTCAAAAGCAATGGTAAGCTACTTAGGTAACGCAAGCGCCTTAATGGTTAAAAACTTCAAAGCCATCGAGGGCTTCGGCGTTTCCGGCGCTGTCGCGGGATTACCCGTAGTAATCGGCAATAAAAAATTGATGGAGCAAGAAAAAGTGATTCGCTGTGGGCAATTGGATAAAAAAGCAGAACAGTGGATGAATGAAGGAAAAACATTGGCCTATGTGGCAATCGATAAAAAGCATGTTGCTCTTTTGGCTCTTGCCGACACTTTAAAAAATGAAGCAAAAGAAACCGTCAACCAACTCAAAAAAATGCATATCGACGTGTGGATGATAACCGGAGATAACGAAAAGACGGCACAGGCAATCGCACAACAAGCAGGCATCAGTAATGTCTTAGCAAGTGTTCTTCCTGCAGAAAAAGCAGAAAAGATAAAACGATTGAAGTATTCTTCGAACGAAGCGAGAAGTCTAGACAATAGTTCTCGTCCCGCTTGGCGGGGCTCGAACAATAGTCGCGTCGTGGCTTTTGCCGGTGATGGCATCAACGACGCGCCGGCTTTGGCATCTGCCGACGTGGGCATCGCCATGGGAACGGGAACAGATGTAGCCATGGAATCAGCTGGAATTACGCTATTGAACAAAAATTTATACAGTGTCGTTTCTGCCATTACTTTAAGCAAATCGACCCTTGCCGTCATCAAGGAAAATCTCGTTTGGGCATTTGGCTACAACGTCATTCTCATTCCGGTTGCCATGGGTGTTCTCTACCCCATCACCGGTTGGTTATTAAACCCCGCCCTTGCCGCATTTGCCATGGCAGCAAGTTCCATATCAGTAGTGAGCAATTCATTGCGTCTGAAGACAAAACAGATATAATAACACTATGAAACTCACCGGTGAAACCAAACTTTTTCTAGGGATTATTGGCGTCACTGTTGCGCTTATTGGCGGCGCTATTGTTCTTTTTTCCAAACCAACTCCTACTCTTTCCCGCCAAGATCTGCTGCCGACCGGCACACCTACCCGCGGAAACGCTGATGCAAAAATATTCCTTGTTGAGTTTTCCGACTTTCAATGTCCGGCGTGCAAAGCGGCAAAGCCTGCAGCTGATGCCGTCATTGCCCAATATAAAGATAAAATCGTTTTCGGCTACCGATATTTCCCGCTGGATCAACATCCATTCGGCATGAAGGCAGCAATTGCTGCCGAAGCAGCAAATAGACAAGGAAAATTCTGGGAAATGTATGATCTTCTGTTTGCCAATCAGGAAAAGTTTTCTGATAGTATATTCACTGATCTTGCCAAGCAGCTCAATCTCGATATGGACAAATTTACCAAAGACCTTGCCGACAATACCATCAAACAGAAAATAGAACAAGATCGATCATATGGCAGTCAAATCGGCGTCAATGCAACACCGACCTTTTATCTGAATGGGAAAAAACTGAATCTCACATCGTTTGATGATTTGAAAAATGCCGTAGTGGACGCTGTTAAATAGTTAAAAAGAGCAAAGGAAATACTTTCTTTCGGCAACTTGAAACTTTGCGTAGAAAATTTAGAAAATCTGATGCGACAGTGGTGCAAAGTTTCATTTAGCGAGGCGGGTAGCGAACGGCCAAAAAAAGTATTTACGAAGCGATAAACCTATGTTTGATCTTACTGGCAAAGTCGCATTGGTGACGGGAGCAAGTAGCGGCATCGGACGGGCATCAGCCATCGCGTTGGCCAACCAGGGGGCAAAAGTGGTCATTGCTGCGCGACGAATGGAAAAACTTCAGGCACTAGCTGCCGAAATTAAATCCCTGCCTGCCGGCAGGCAGGCCGCGGGAAAAGAAGCACTCCCCATCCAGATGGATGTCACGAAAAAAGCAGACATTGATAACGCGATTACCCAAACCGTCAAAACATTCGGGAAATTAGATATTCTTCTCAATAATGCCGGAGTTGCAGAGTTTGCACCCTTTTTGGAGATGACGGAAGAGCAGTGGGATAAAACCATTGATACCAATCTTAAAGGATACTTTTTGGTAGCACAGGCTGCCGCAAAAGAAATGGCTAAAAATAATCCGCCAGCCGGCGGAGGTCGCATTATTAATATCGCATCTATTGCATCAGGAGGTGTCGGCATTGGTTTTGCTCAAATTGCTCATTACTGTGCGAGTAAAGGCGGTGTAGTCGGGATGACCGAGGCTCTTGCTGATGAGTTGGCACCGATGGGCATATTAGTGAATGCCATCGGTCCGGGCATCATTGAAACCGAAATGACCGAAGCGATGCTCAAAGATCCCAAACAGGCAGAAGCTCTCCTTGCCCGTGTTCCACTCAAACGCGCCGGTAAACCAGAAGAAATCGCCGCTGCCGTAGTCTTTTTAGCAAGCGACGAAGCAAGCTATATCACAGGAGCAACACTCTATGTGGACGGCGGCTGGCTGGCCCAGTAATACAATTACTGTTTAATTAAACTTTCGGAATTCAAGGGTAAACTGCTTTTTGTATTCTTCGAATGTAATCTTTGCCTGATGAAATAAATCTGCTTGGCCGAGGATAAACCGATATGGAGAAAGTACTTCGACAACGCTCACAGACAACTGAAACGAGTGTCCAAAAATTTCTACTTTCAAGTTCTCAACACGATGCGATCGGAATGTCCCGCCAACCGAATATCCCTCAAGTATAGGAATCTTTTTCCAAGGAATACCGAGCCTTTCTGCAATTATAGTCGAAATAACGGCTCCACTTGAGCCAGAGTCAACAAGAGCAAATCCAGAAAATTCATATATATCATGGAAGAGTGTTACGGGAGCAAGAGGCGCCAGGGCAATTTTACTGGTTATTCCCGGAAGCTGACTATATGGAATCCCATGAACACTCGACACATTAGCCTACAAAGTTCCCATACTTCTCTCCTGAGGGGAAGTAGTAGAGTTTCTTTTTGTAATTTTTCGCCTTTTTCTGAGTCGATGTAAGCGTTCTTCCACTAAAAACTACCCGTTGAAAGTCATCTGAAATTGCCACCCAACCCTTACGGTAATTCTTTAAGAGCTTAACAAAATTAATCGGTTTCTGCATAGTTTCTCCATTATACCATTTTAGAAACTCTATATCTTAGAGAGATTGTCTAATACCTCAAAGCATTCCTACCGGAAAATTTCCTTGGGACGGCATTATTTCCGTTTGGAGTAATCCCACATACTCAGACTTTTCTGCGTCGCAGATTATATGCAGAATGCTTTCAGTAAGTTCTCCTCCAGTGGGGTCTGAAACGAAATCAAGGTGAAGGGAAGGGTTAGGAAGAAGAGGAATTGCTGCACTGTGAAATTCTCAATAAGATCGTTTATCTGGGTTGACCGTTGAGGCGAGTCGGGATTCAACACTTCCGACCAGACAGAATGTAGCCATATGTGTTGCCCCCCCCATATTCGGCTTTCTTGACGGTGATGCCTACCTTCACAGGGTAATGCATAGTGGGCACAACATAATGTCGGTAGAACGCTTTAATAAGCTCTGTAGTAAACACAGCGCGGGTTTCTGAGTTGCCTTCGTCAATGAGCCACTGCTTTAGTTGCTGGAGCGCCCCAGCAGATAAGCGTTCTGTAAATACTTGATTTCGTGTTTCCTTATCTGGCATATTTCCAACTGTTAGAGGTACAGAGCCACGGTCATATTCCAGAAGATGTGAACAAGGATTGGTGCAACCAAAGAACCCGTATTGTAAAAAAGTAAGCTATTGGCCATACCTAATATAAAATCTGTCGCAAAGAAGAGAATAAGGGTGACCCCCTGGAGCTTCAGGGTCGTCACTAAAATCGGCACATGGAGAAGAACGAAGAGTATGGTCGAAATAAAGGACGCATAGGGTAAATTTTTGGTTTTCTCATGGATGCGGTTGAAAATAAATCCCCGACTGAGGAGTTCTTCAGAAAAAGCAGTCGCCAGAGACAAAAGAATGAGTAAAAATCCATACTGGCCAAAGGCCGCAATGGGGTTGACCCGCAGTCCTCCGTATTTAATGGCATTGGCCGCTAATCCTTCTAATGCAAAAACCAATCCAAAGCCTAGGCCAATATAGAGACTGGTAAACAATCGCTTGGACGTGATACCTAAAGACTCAAGAGATCGTTTTTCTTTTTTCCATACAAACCACAAAACCGGCGCCACAAATACGAGTGGCTTGAAAATAAATTCATCCGCCCACTCGGGAAGCTTGAGAAAATAACGATAGAGACTCCAAACAAGCAAAACCCATGCCCACAAGCGGTACACTGGATCTAACGAAGATAGTCCTTTTCTGGCGGCTTTCATCATTGTACTTCTACAATATCGCGTCACGTACCAGAATGCAATACGTTTGTCGCCGTAACTGCTTCCTCCATCGTATCGGTAAGTACGTAAATAAGCTTTTTTGCTTGCGACTGCGTGAGTGCATGGTAGTTGTGAGGAAAGTAATGAAACACCAAATTTCTGCCTTCTTTCCACGCATGCCATAGGGCAGTTGCTAACTCTTTTCCAAATCGATCCGCAAGCTGCCCGTAAGCACTCCTTTTTCCCAATCGGCGAATCATGTTGGGAGAAAGTGACTTACCAATACGGAAGTGATCGCTCCGGTAATCGGTGTCCGAAATAATCCCCAAATCCCGAAAGAGTTGCTTTAAAAATCCTTCATAGAGCTTGGCAAATGGGAATACCAAATACGAATAATCACCAATATGTTCGTTGGGATGAGCTTTACGATCTCCTATTAGAAGTTGTCCGTCACGGGCTAGTGACTGTTGTTCGGGAGACAAATATTGCCAAAGTCGGGAGCCTTCTACTGTCATATTATCGGAGGAAAAGAAATGTTTCGACAGCAAATAATATAATAAATCCTATCAATACCCATCGCTGCATATCGTACGATAAAGAACCGGAAATCATGACGTACCAGCGATTGAGATTTCCTCGCTCCTTCCATTCAGCCAATTGCCAAAATAGAAGAGTAAGGTATAAAGAAAGAACTAATCCCGTCCCCAGCAGACTGCCCGTGGACGTCACCATAAAAAGACTCACGAGCACAAATCCTGCCATAAACACAATACTGCGAAACGGCGATGGAGACAGATGAAAGAATTCTTCGGCAATATTGAGAAGATACATCCCTATCACAGCGCCGGTAAAAAACAAGAGAGTAGGAATGGAAGGACTAAGTCGCCATTTGGCAAACCCAATAAGGAAAAAATAGACCAAATGGAAAAGCACTGCTCCAGAAGATTTCTTTTGAATAATCTGTATGAGCTTATTCATAACTTCAGTATATCACGCTTCATGAAACTCTTGTGTAATAGCCTCTACCCTTCTATACTATATCATGGTAATTTCTCTGCCTTCGTTAAAATTATGCCCTCAAAGTTTGAACAAGGCCATGGCATCGGCTGGTCACAGGCAACCGAGCGGTACCACCCAACGTTTATCGAGCAAATCGCCCATCATTTTGGCGATGAACGCATAGAAATATCCACGCGAGCATTTGGAAACGGCATGCCGCTTTTTTTAGTGGGTTCGGCTGAACACGCCATGCTCATCACCTGGGTAAACGGCGACAATTGGCAAGAGGCCATTTCGGAACTTGTCATGATCGGATCCGGGCTCACTGCAGCACCCGATGAAGCCGGCCCCAATGTTGAGCGTTTAGATATACTTTCTCCATTCGCCGACGGCAGACAGGACAAACGGACTAAAAAACCGGTCCCCGACTCCACTGACCTTGCCATCACCAAAAAACAATCTGTTTTTACCAACGCAATGGCGCAAATCATGCATGACGTTGTCGGTGCACGGTCTTTTATCACTGTTGATTTCCATAGTTATGATGGAGCAAAATCTATTACAAATACCGGCATGGAATTAGTAAACCTCACAGTCGTTCCCTTATTTGCCGATGAGATAAGTCGTCGAGGACTCCTGGGAGATAATCTGGAAACTATTGTAGGCACGACAGATATCGGCGATCTTAACCGCGCTGTTCCCATGAGCAGATACCTTAATCTTCCTCTTGCAATCGTTCATAAGAAAAGTCTCACCAATGCAGATGGCACAGATCGAGAAATTAAACAAAAACTCATCTACGGAGATCCAAAAGGAAAACGCGTGATTCTCGTCGACGACATAATTAGTAGCGGTAAAACCATGCGTGAGGCCGTTGAGCTCTATGTTGCGTTGGGAGCAAAAGAAATCATTCTGTGCGCAACCCACCCAGTGTTTATCGGAGATTACTACAAAAATCTCCAGGAAGTATTAAAACATTCTGCAGTAAAACTCGTATTGACCACGAACAGTCTTCCATTGCTTGATCGCTCTTCAGGAGGCGCTTCTATCCCGTATGTTAGTACCGGAACAAATCAAAAACGAATAGAAGTGTTAAACACGGTACCACTCATTGTAAACGCAGCATACACTATCTTGCATAGTGCATCTATTACAGAGGCAAAACAACACCTTGGGCAGAATATATGGGATATACGGGATCCATATGAGCTGGCAAGCACAATAACGGGAATACCTGTCCCCAAACCGCCCGTCACACAGATTTACGAAGGAGAAGGAATATACAAACCACTACCTTCTCAAGAAACCATTTTTTCTGGCAAAGCAACCTAATCGACTATTCCTCTCCTTTGCGCAATTTTTTCATTTTCCACATAAATAACTTTGGCTTGCTATTGGCCCGCGCATCTTTGACAAAACTTAATGCTTTTTCCAAAATTGCCCGCGGCACGGTTTTGGCCAGGCGAATATAGAGTGATTTATGCTTATAATCATTGAGTGTCTCAGAGAGATAAATCCCGTACGACTGAAATTCTCGAGAAATATATTTATCTTCTAAAGGATTAAATTTGGCAAGGACATCACCAATAGTTTGCATCGAATTATTGTTCGAGGCGTAGCCGAGAACTATTCTCTAGACTTCTCGCTTCGCTCGAAGAATAGCAATAATGTCAGTTGAACCGATTCATAGCGCGATCAGTGCCTTCGGTAAGTGCTATACGCACGGCTGTAGTACCGTGTTTCACCAGTTTACGCAGTTCCCCTGCCTCGTTTTGGCGAAAATGCGACAAGACAAAAGCAATCACCGACCGATGGTGTAAATTTTTATCCATCTGTCTGCCGGTCGATTCTTTACCGCGACCAATCCCCAATCGGAAACGAACAAACTGATCGGTTTTCAACTGAGTGATAATCGAATCTATGCCGTTGTGACCTGCGGACGCCCCTTGCGACCTGATACGAATCTTTCCCAAAGGAAGATCAATATCATCATGAATCACCCAAACATCAGAAGGAGTAAGTTTGTAAAAATTGACCAGCGCCGACACCGCATATCCGGATTTATTCATGTAGGTTTGCGGTTTCACCAAAAGCACATCTCCTACTCGAGCAGTCAATACGTTTTTTTTGTCATCCTTTTCCCATGTTGGGGTGCTCGTGCCCAATTCACGACTTAGTCGATCTACCACCATAAACCCGATATTATGGCGCGTATCTTGATATTCACCACCAGGATTGCCTAAACCAACTATTAATTTCATAATTCAATAAATACTACAAATATACAAATACTACAAATGAAGAAAAATTTGTCGGATTTGTTTATTTATCGGATTTGTCGGATTGAAGGAGTCTTACCACCTCTCTATCTTCCACTTGATTAAAATGCTCATAGAATGCACCAACGGATGCAAAATCACTGGGTGTTGCCAAAACGATACATTCGTCCACTTCTTTTTGAAGTTTACTGACTACATCAGAAGGCGCCACGGGTAATGCGACCACAATGAACTTTACTTGCTTTTCCTTCAACCATTTGACTGCAGCAGTCATGCTTTCTCCCGTGGCAGCACCATCATCGACCACAATGACCATTTTGTCTTTTACTATTAATGGTAGTTTGCCTTTCCGGTAGAGGGACATCTTCTGTTTTACCATTTCTGACCGTTCTTTGATTGTTTCGGCAAGATATGCCTCATCAACACCAAGGCGATGGGCAAAAAGATAATCAACCACACATATACCATCAGGCGCAACTGCACCAATGGCAAGTTCAGGATCGCCAGGACCGGAAATTTTCTTTACCACCAAAACATCCCACCGGAGAGATAGTTTTTCCCCTATTTCCTTTGCGATAACCACTCCACCTCGAGCCAATCCCAGGACCATGACGTGACTCCCCTGATATTTGGTTAATCGTTCGCTCAAGCTTCGTGCTGCAGCAGTACGATCTGCAAACATTTGTTTCATCCCGGTTTACCCCCAGACCGTTTACCCTGAGCTTCGAAGGGTTCTGACGGCGAAGGGTTATTTCATCTTTGCCAACTGCTTCTGAGCCAAGTCACCCACATAAGGGACTTTGTACATTTCTCCTTGAAATGCTTTCCACATCAAAACAATCCACAAAATAAATGCAACCAGTGAAAGGAGTAACCCTACCATCCATCCTGCGATAGGAATAAAGCCTAATGCAATGTTTGCGATAAAAATCCCTCCAAAGAGAATGGTTGATTGCATCGCATGAAATCGGACAAATTTGTTCTGCTTTTCTAAAAAAAGAAAAATAATGCCCGTGATAAATCCTAACAAGTAGGATGCCGCTGCCATGAGATTTTCATTTCCTTTTGCTGCCATAACGTATCACCTCCCTTAGAAGCTCTTGATGAGCTTCGCGAATTTAGAGCTTCTTAGGCCCACCTAAACGCGCTTCCGCCAGCTGGCGGATCGTAAAGCAAGCGTAGGCGGGCTTTTAAGTTTTAAAGATAGCATTCGATGTCTGCATACTCACCATATCATGCCCGTATTTTTTTCGTCAATGAGGGAAAACCAGTAATGCAAATAGATGTTGTGAAGGTTTTGTTCAGCCTACTTATTGTTCTCCGGTCCACTGCCGCGTGGTTCAAATGAAGGCTCATATCCTGGTTCATCCCATCCAATCCCCAATTCGCGTAATTTTCCCTTACATTGATCAACGTCTTGAAATAATATCGTGTGCATCCCATGCTCTCGTGGTTGAACCAAATGCTTTGGGCTATCATCCACAAATACTGCTTCTTCTGGTTTAACCTTCAACTCTTTGAGAAACTGCTCATAAATTTCCCAGCCTGGCTTTGTCTTCCCAACCTCGGCTGACAAACATACCGCATCAAATAAATCACGAAACTCCTTATGCCAAGAAATATGCGGCTCTTGTGTATTGGAAAGAGCTGCAACGAGATATCCTTCTTTTTGTAATCTTCGCAGGAGCCCAACCATTGGGATAGACACCGTTGTTTCTTTATAACGATCAAACCATAACCCAGAAAGACGAGTAGCATCTTCTTCGCTTCGACCAAGCCCAGTGGCAACATGTTTCCAAAATACGTCATTACTCATTCTGCCAGCCTGATACTCGCCTTCATGAATATCCATTATGGAGCGCAAGTCCTCACGGGGAATTTTGAGTTCTTGAATAACATCATCGAAAAACTTCGGTCCGAAGTCAGAGGAAATAAAAACTCCACCCAGATCAAAAATGACTGTTTGAACCATAAATCTTGCCTTTTAATTGTTGTCTAAAGCACTATTCTATTCTATATTTCCTTCAAAACATCGTCAACTGTTCCTTGGAAGCATCCAGGAGTGGTTTTTCTTCGCCTTCTTTCCAAATTTTCACCACACCAAACACCCCATCGTAACCTGGGTCGATAAGGATGTCGCCTTTGCGCACTTTTTCAATCCCCTGGGCAATACGCTCACCCGCTATACCGGCAATGTCCGATATGGGAATAGAAAGAAGCAAACTAAATTCATCGAACTGATCCGTAAGCTTTTGATAGACCGGTTGTACTCTGGTGCTGGCAACCGGGGAACCCACTGCTTCCGATATAATTTCCTGCAACGGGACAAGCATGACAAAGGGAGGACGATTGGGAAAGGCTTTGCTTCCCGTCATCTTGATTCCCGGAATCGGGGTACTTTGATTCCGGGAATCAGTGAAACCGGACATCTGAATGTTAACAGTTGATAGTTGCAATTCTGCTTCAGACCGACCTGCCAACTCTTCCACGCGTTGCATCACTCCTTGCGTCAACGGCTTGCCACACACCGGACACGTTACCCCCTTCTTTTTTGTTTCTTCCGGCGACAGACGGATATTGCATGCCCGATGCCCAGTATGATGGTATTTCCCTTCCTCAGGATAAAATTCAATGGTGTAGGCGATTGAAGAAGACGATGGATGATCGAAAGTAGAAGATCGTGGTTGAAGATGGAAAGTAGAAGGTTGATTTTTCTCAATTTTCGATCTTCTATCTTCAGAACCTATCCTCGATGCTCTATCTTCAATCGTCGGTTTTGCAATCGCCTCGTAAATCGAATCATACGTCAACTCCGGTACATCAAACACCGTTGCCTCCCTTCCCAACTTCGGTCCACTATGGGCATCGGAAAAAGAAACAATGGAACGATGGTCCAGTTCTTTTATACGCCAATTCATGGCGGGGTTACTCGAAAGACCCGTTTCAATAGCGTAAATATGTTTGGCAAATGGCCCAAAGGCTTCTTCCAAACTGTCAAACCCGCCTAAACTTCCATACACACTAAACCACGGCGTCCATGCATGAGCAGGAATAATGAGTGCTTTGGGTTCAATAGTAAATACTAGTTCAGCAACCTGGATGCTCGTGAGACCAATGATGGGCCGGCCATCACTCATGAGGTTGCACCCAAGACGGGTCATTTCTTTACTAATCTTGTCTGCTGATGCAAGTGACGGCACCCAAATAAGGGTATGCACGCGCCGCACTTTGCCGTTTTGCGAGTAGATACAGGAAACTTCGGTGGCAAGCAAGAACAAAGGAGACGATAGATGATCGAGAATAGAAGATTGTGGTTGAAGATGGAGGGTAGAAGGTAGACTTGTCTTATCTATCGTCGATACTCTATTCTCTACCTCTATTTTCGATGTTCTATCTTCTACCGTCTCTTTGAGTTTAAGGAGTCCATTCCCCACCTCCTCCAAGTTAGCTTTAATTTCCCGCATCCATAATGGGTGCGTCCAGTCGCCGGTTGCAACAAGTCTTATCCCCTTCCTTCTCGCCCACATGGCAATATTGGGAATAGTCATCTCTTTGGAAACCGCACGGGAATATTTCGAATGAAGTTGGAGATCAGCAATTACATACATAGATACCCCTCTGAAGCTAAGTATTTAACGAAAAAATTCCTTCGTCAATTTTTTGAGTTTTAGCCGATATTCCCGTATCAGTGACCGCTTCACCTGTCTTTTTTTATCATATATATGCCCACCCATAACATAGCCCGGCAAAAATTTTAGAGATTTATTGAGAAACAAAATTGGCATCGCAGAAATAATATACTGCTGCATTAATTTTAACGCTCCGTCTTTACGTAGGCGCCGAAGTGACCAGACATATAACGATTCCTTAATCACTGACATATGTACACCCCTTTTTGCCAATCGTATCCCAAAATCCACATCTTCATTGTACGCACGCTCCTCATCGTATCCCCCAACGCTTTCAAATGCCTCTTTCGTAACAAGAGATAGCGGTCCGGGGGGATATGCACGTTTGATAATAAGCGATGCTTCATCAACAAGGTTAAACAGACAGGCCATAATCGCATCTCTAGAATTTTCGGAGTCAGGACGGCACCAGGTAGTGACAAGCTGCGGCTGATACGTATGGATGAACAAATTGACCCGTTCAAAAAAATATGAGAGAAGCACACTATCCGCATCGACAAATACAAACCATGTACCCCTAGCATGACGCGCACCGATATTGCGCTGGAGAGGCAAACTTGCCTTTGGACTCACTACTATCCGCAATCTAGGGAGTTTCTTCTGAAAACCTTCGGCAACCTCAACCGTTTTATCTTTTGATGTACCATCAACAACAATAATTTCAAAATCTCTGTACGTTTGCTGTATTAATGACTCCAGCAAATAGGGAAGAAATTTTTCTTCGTTCAGTGTCGGGATAATGACAGAAAACATCGTCATAGAACTTTTCCTCCTCCCCACGCAGTCATGAATTTTTTTAGGCTCGATTGAAATTCCCGAAATGCTGATCGCTGCACCTGAGGCTTCCGTTTTTTGTATAGCTGTCCTCCAGCAATAAAACCAGGCATGTGTTTTGGTCCACGTTTCGTTATGATAACCAATAAGGCAGATTTTGCGTACCTGCTTATCGCTCGCAATGTGCCCTCCGTACGATATCTACGGAGGGAATAAATAAACAGTATTTCATGAAGAACCTGAAGTCGTACCCCTCGTTCGAAGACCTTCATGGCAAGATCGTGATCTTCTGCAAACGTCGTCCCCTCATCATATCCACCTACAGCAGTAAAGGCATTACGCTTTATGATCGTTAACGGTCCAGGCGACCAGGGACGATCGATAAGGATAGAACCTTCAACAAGAATGTTTCCGAGGAATGCAAAAATTGCGTCTGTTGGTTCATCACTATCTGCACGAAACCACGTCGTAAAAAAGGATGGGTGATGGTGCAGAATAAATTGTTGCACCCGTTCAAAAAAAAGAGGAAGCAATACGGTGTCTGCATCAATAAACACCAACCAATCTGCCTTCGCTTTGTCTGCACCCATATTACGCTGACGAGAAACTCCTGCCACCTTGCTAGACAGGATAGTTAATGGAAGTTTTTTTTTAAAACTATTTGCTACAGCAATAGTCTTATCGTGAGATGCTCCGTCGATCACAATAACTTCAAAATTTTTGATAGTTTGTGCAACAAGTGAATCCAATAGATGAGGAAGAAATTTTTCCTCATTAAGCGTCGGGATAATGACAGAAAAAAATGGCTGATCCATAGTTATTTTCCTTGTTGGGTATACATCTGTTCAACTTCTTTCGTTGTAGTAATATCGTTTGGCGATTTATCATCTCTGATTCTTACCAAACGCGGGAATCGGACGGCAATCCCCGCCCCATGCGTGGGTGATTTTGTCAGGTCATCGCCGGCAATTTCAACGACGAGCTTCGGCACTACCCAAACATCAGGGATAAAAATTTTATTCACCTTGTCGTATTCTTTTGGCTGTTTAGTAACTTTCAAGTCGTTGAGTCTCTTGCGCAATTCCTTCCACAGTTCGTCAGAAACGCCAGTCCCAACTTTCGTCACCGTCACGAAGCTTTCGCCATCACCAACCCCCACAAGAAACGCGCCGATCCCAAATCCCGTCCTCTTCCCTTCTCCACGATAGTATCCCATCACCACGGCATCAATGGTATCCGTAAGTTTTCCGGTTTTGCCTTCTTCTTCCTTAAATTTTACCCAACTGTACCCGCGCCTTCCTGGCTCATACGGACTGTCCCATTTTTTCACGACCGCCCCTTCCAAGCCTTTTTTCAATTGTTCATCGTGATATTTTCTAATCTCATCCGCTGAATCTGTTACTATCTGCGGGGAAATGACCAAAATATTCTTGCTTGGATTCCCGGAATCGGGGGAACTTTGATTCCGGGAATCCAGCATTTTTATGGTAGTTTCAAGAATTTTTCGACGCTCGGACAATGGAAGGCTTAATAAATCCTTCCCATCCTTGTATAAAATATCAAAGACAAAAAATTTGAGCGGCACGTTCCCACGAGTAATTTCAATATCGTGTTTTCGTTTCCTCGTCATCGTTTCCTGAAAAGGAATAAGCTTGCCCGTTTTAGGATCCATCCCCACGGCCTCACTATCCAAAATCACCTCGTGCGCATGAAGCTGCTTGCCGATGGTTTGGAGTTCTGGAAACATCGCCGTGGTATTTTCCAAATTTCTTGAAAACGTCCGCACTTTCTCTCTCTCTTGAAAATGAATAGCTACGCGGACCCCGTCGTATTTTGGCTCCACCGCTACCTTGCCCATTTTTTTAATCATTTCATCGGCATTGGGCAACCGCTGACAAAGCGAAGCCAAAATCGGTGCCCCCACTTTTGCTTTCACCGAGGAGAGTCCTTTGATACCATGTTCCTTGACCGTTTCGGCGATAAACCCAATGTCCGGCCGCACATTGTATGCGTTTTCCAGTTTGGGCCGCAAAGACTTGTCGCCAGTTAGCATCCAGGAAAGAGCGTCTAAGATCGTCATATCAGAAAACCCCAACCGAAGTTTATTTAAAGGAATCCGCGCAACATAGCGAGCAGAAAGTCCATCAACTGATCGGAGAAGCTCTGCAAGCAAGGTAATTTTTTTCTCCTGCGACCCCACGCCTCCCGCTTGGGTAATGTCAAAAAGTCGCTCATATACTTCTTTTACCGTTAATGATGCGTTGCCATGGCGTGAATGAGACTCTTGCGCTGCTTTCCCCAAATCTCCTTCTTTTTTAAATACTTGCATCACCTGTTTCTTATCGACGCCATACGCTTGGGCAATGGCGCGGATTATAAATTTATCGGCAACGCCAAATTCTACTGCCTCGTAAAGCGGCGCCACGCGACCCTGCAGGAGGTAACAGATTTTACCAATCTCGTCTTTGTGGCTGTGGGCAAAAAGATCAGCTAAAATTTCCGTCATGCGGTTTCGCGACGCGGTCTCTTCAAGCGTGCCAAAGTAGTGGGAAAGGTCAGAAAAGGTCATCGTATAAAAAAGAAGTAGGCAGCAGCAATAAGTCCTAAAAACCCACATCCTACAGACATAATAATCGGCCCGTCTTTGTCGCCTTTGGCTAATTTCGCAACACCCTGTCCCACCACCACCAGCGCAAATAATGTAGGAATGATAAGGAAGACGTAGATAAGCCCTGGGCCAGACAGATCCATATTAATTTTTTAAGACGTACTTGACGCCTTTCGTGGAACCCTCCTTTTTCACTATACCCTTTTTCACCAAGTCCTTCAATTCCCGAAGCACCGTATCTTCAGAAATCATGGGAAACAGCTCAAAAAAGGACTTATTCTGCAAAAATCCATTCTCCTGGATAAACTCCACGATTTTTATTTGCCGCTCCGTTAAGCTCATCTGCTGACCACCCAAAGACTTTTTAATCTTTAAGTCAGTCGAGAGCGATTTTACCTTTTCTTTGATACGGGTGAGTTCAATTGCCAACCCTTCGGTAAAGTATTCCAGCCACTGGGTCAGATCGCCGCCATCACTACTGGCTCTCTGGAGCGATTCATAGTAGCGCATCGGCTCCCGGTCGTAATACTCTTCTAAAGAAAAAAAACGTTTGATGTCATACCCGCCTTTGAAAAGTACCAGGGTTGCCACAGAACGAGCTACTCTGCCATTGCCATCAAGAAACGGATGGATACGGACGATTTCGTAATGGGTGACACCAGCTTTCAAACCTGGGTGAAGGTCGTCAGGACCGGCAGCGTTGAGCCAGTCAAGAAACGAAGCGATAAGAAATGGTACTTCAATTGCTGGCGGTGGACGAAACGTGATTTCTCCGGTCTGGCTATTTTTGACGACGACCTGGGTTTTTCGGAAATCTCCGACATGTTCCGGCGGCAACACCCGAAAGGTCGTCAGCTCATGGATATGCTTGAGGGCTTCTTGGGTAATCGTTGGGCTTTCATAGGTTTCGATAAACTTTAAAACATTTCGATAATTTAAAACTTCTTGAATATCCCGTTCTCTCCCAACAATAGTGTGACCGGCAAGCACTTTTTCCGCCTCAGCAAAATTAAGCTCGTTGCCTTCTATATGCGTCCCGTGATGAACCGTACGGACAATCGCCTCTTCCCGAAATTTGGCTTCCCACGCAGGGACTAAGGGCGCATTTTCAATCATTTCACGGGCGGCTTCAATACGACCAATGTTTTTGAGAATTTTGGGAGAAATGGTAAATTTCAAGGAATACATGCTATAATTCTACTATATGGATGCGGGAAATACTAGGAGAAAAAAAATTCATATCGCCTTTCTTGAACGCATAGTAGAACTTTCTACTGCTGGCTTTGGTTTAGTAGCAGCTTTAGCCTGGAACAATGTAATCCAAGAACTCGTCAATGATCATATCAAGCCCTATCTTCCTGCCGGAAGCGGCCTCATTTCACTCACTATCTATGCGGTTGCTATCACGGCGCTTGCAGTGATAGTGACAGTGTATGTATCTCGAATCATTAGTAAATTCAGTGAGTCTTCACCCCAGGAGTAATTCTTTCATCGTCAGAGGAATTTGATGGGCTAAATCCGAGGCATTAAAATAGGGACCAACCCTTGTATAGAGCGTATCACCGGCTTGCTTATTAATAAAACTGCCAGCAATAGTTGCCAAAAACGGATCGTTCTTACACGCCAGTGCCGCAATAAGGCCCGCCAATACATCTCCCGTCCCCCCTTTAGTCATCCCTACATTGCCGCCTTCGATAACGCGACATCCGCCAGCTGGCGGACAGGCAATATCCTCTTGTCCCTTGAGAAGAATGATGCAGTGATATTTTTTTGCAATGGACTCTACTAAAGATGCCGCGGGGAGGGGTGTCGTTTCAAGACCAGCCGGCGAGCCAATAAAATTTTGTCCGGATTCACTTTGCGAGCGCCGAGAACTACCGATATCTGCAAGAGGCTTTTCGCGAGAGAAACTGAAGTCCGGATCAAAATTTTCGTTGGCGAAGTAAGGCTGGTCGACAAAAGTAGTAGTAAATTCCCCATGGTGTGGAGTTAAAATCGCATTCTTTGGAATCAATGATATATCCATCATCTGAAGCGCTCCGGCATCAATCACCCACTGTTTGTGTGGATATTTTTTGAGGAGGCCATCCGTGAGCTCTTTTGTTTCGTTATCCCTCGTCATCCCAGGGCCAATGAGGATGCAGTCATCCTCTTTAATATAGCTATCCAGGTCATTTCGCGGTACCACAATGCCATCACGAAACTCGCTTTTTATTTTCAACATAAGCTCATTGTTTTCCGGTACTGACGAGTAATGAACGAGATCTACGATACGAGAAGCAACAGTAAGCGCCCACAAGCTCGCTGCATGGAAAAGATGGGAGCCACCGATAATAAAGAGTCTCCCGTTTTGTCCTTTATGCGACGTTGCTGACGGAATAGAGAGACCCTTGATATCTTCGGTAGTAACGGGTTTCATACTGATATTATAACGCAAGTCGAATCACCATCGCATCCGCAAGCTTCTTCTTTTCCAAAATACCGGATTCTGCCGAAGTCATAATCGTCTGTTGCTTGCCAATAAGGTCAAAAACGAGCGTGCGATGGGATGCATCGAGTTCAGAAAGAATATCGTCGAGAAGAAGAATCGGCCGCTCGCCGACTTCATTTTGCATGTAGGAAAGTTCCGCAAGCTTCAGCCAGAGTACTGCCAGCCGTTGTTCCCCTCGAGACCCATACTTGGCAACATCTCTGACCTCTGACTTCTGACGTTTCTGAAATAGAAAATCATCCCGATGCGGTCCCACCAGCGTCGCTTTTGCCGCCACCTCCTCTTCCTTATATTGATCGAGCCTACTTTCCGAAATGACACTCTTATCATATTCGAGGTGATACGTGAGAGGTGATACGTGAGAGGTATTCACAAAGTCAATAAACGCTGCCCGTTTGTCGGTAATATATCCTCCTGCTTTTATGAGGAGTTGATCCCAAAACAACAGTTGATTCCTTTGTGCAAATCCTTCTCTAATCCGCTCCAACAAGGAATTACGTTGCCGCAGACCCCGTTCGTACGACAAAAGATTTCGTCGATACTCACGATCGACTTGGACCAACACACTATCCAGATACCGCCGACGAAGACTGGGACTATTAGTGACCAATGCCAAATGTTCCGGCCAAAAAAGAACGACACGCAGGTTGCCTAAAAAATCCACCAGCCGCCGAGACACCCCGTTGACCAGATACTTTTTCGGAGGTGCTGGTTGCCCCCCAAGAACGCCTGCGGTCACCAGAGCTTCCAATTTCGTATCACCCACCACTGCAGAAACTCGACCAAGCTCTTCATTCCACGCAATCATTTCCCGGTCACTATCTGCACGAAAACTTTTGCCCGTTGCCAAAAAAACGATCGCTTCCAAAATATTGGTCTTCCCGGAAGTATTGGGGCCAACAATAAGCGTCGTCGCGGGAGAAAACTGGAATGTCTGTTTTGGGTAGCTACGAAAGTTATGGAGATTAATGGAGGTAAGGATCATTTCCCCCCATTCTATCACGTTCTATTGTCATTCCCGCCCCGTGTCAAAGCACGGGGTAAACTCCAGCGGGAATCCATCAGCGGTATCTATATGCAAACCATGGATCCCGCTTGGCGGGGATGACAATCCAATTTACGCTATTGTCGTACCGACAAACGATTTGTCGTCGAGAGCGCGGGCTAAATTGTCGAGGTTTTTGCCGTTAAGAATTTTCACCATCACACCAAGCTCATCGGCAAGCTTGCTGGCAATCGGATCAAAGGGTAAATTCATGCCAGGAATCCACTTGTCTCCTGCCATCGCACGATATTTCTTCCAAGAAACGTTCACCAACGGTTTGGCATCGGGGAATTTTTTGGGGTCTTTATCATAGACCTGATCAACATTCGTCAAGTTGATGGCGAATTTGATTCCATAATCTTGGCAAAGCGTGATAGCACAATAGTCAGTACTCCACCCGGGCTTCCACCCGGCAGCAATGGCAACGGGTGCTTCTATTTTGAGGATAATTTCGTAATGCTTAATCACGCGAGGATCAGCAATATCTTGAAAAATTGTCCGCACCATTTGGGCATTTAAGCGAGTCGCATGAATACCTAACCAATCGAGGTCTACATCTTCAATCTTCTGTTTTCCCACCACGCGGGCCGCTTCTTGGTACTGACGGGTGGTTGCCCCTCCACCCACAACTATAAAAAATCTCCTCTTTTTTGAGGAGACTTGGTTTCGGATAAATGTGTTAAAGTCAGAGAGAAATTGGGTATCAATACCGCCATTGGGAACCACGAGTGATCCACCAAGAGAAAGGACAAATGTTTCTTTCCCAACGCTCATAAATAATTTCTCACTAAAAAGCCCATTCTACCGGGCTTTAGAGTATTGTACCAGACGCCAAAGGTTTGTCAAGAAAAACGTAAATTTCTTTTATGCGAGCTTGATAAGCCAGCCGTGCTCCCTCGCCTTTCGAAACGTATACCAGTAAAAGGCAATTCCTCCAGTTAGATACACCAGATTGAGGAGAAAACTTATGCCTAAAAGAAATGGATCCATCGTTCCTTTATCCAGTATCGAACGCATGCCCTCAAAAATATATGATGAGGGGAGAAATTGAGCAACTATTTGGAGGGGCCGAGGGAGTACGGAGAGTGGATACACTACCCCCGAGA
>Ga0209515_10002521_pt1 | contig 28010 bp, 16 predicted proteins | sample Subgroupgradi54m_FD_187454 | JGI IMG/M metagenome (GOLD analysis project Ga0209515, IMG submission 187454) | Subsurface groundwater microbial communities from S. Glens Falls, New York, USA - GMW60B uncontaminated upgradient, 5.4 m (SPAdes)... ... | reverse complement strand
GACCACCATGGAGGCCAAGACCGGCTACGCGCTGTCGATCGAGGGCGAGCTGCGCCTGCTGCGCCTGCTGGGTGACGTGGCCGCGGCCCAGGCCATCACGCTGGTGCCGACGCTGCTGGGAGCGCACGCCGTGCCTGCCGAGCGCGCGCGCGTGCGCGCGGCCTACGTCGACGAGTGCGCCGGCGCCATGCTCGAAGGCGCGCGCGGCCTGGCCCATGCGGTCGACGTCTACTGCGACGAGGGCGCGTTCACCCTCGACGAGACGCGCCAGATCCTCGCCGCCGCCCGCGCCGCCGGGTTCGCAGTGCGTGCGCACGCGGGGCAGTTCGCCGACCTGGGCGCCGCCGGCCTGGTCGCCGAGCTGGGCGGTCTGTCGGCGGATCACCTGGAGCAGGTGTCGGAGGCGCAGGCGGTGCAGATGGCCGCGGCGGGCACGGTGGCCACGCTCCTGCCCGGCGCGTGCGTGCAGCTCAGGCTGCCCGCGCCGCCGGTGGGAAGGCTGCGCGCGGCCGGCTGCGTCTTCGCGCTGGGCACGGATCTCAACCCCGGCTCGTCGATGACCGAGTCCCTGCCCCTGCAGATGTGGCTGGCCACGACGCACCTGGGGCTGACGGTCGACGAGGCCTGGCTGGCGGTGACCCGGCATGGCGCACGCGCCGCCGGCCGACCCGACGCGGGAGTGCTGGCGGTCGGTCGACCCGGCGACCTGGTGGTCTGGGAGACGGATGATCACCGCATGATCCCGTACCACTACGGCGCGAACCTGGTCGGGCGCGTCGTGGTCGCCGGCCGGCCGGTCTGAAGGCATGAAGGCGTGAAGTCTTCGTTCCGAACCCAGTAGTCGAGCCTCTGAAACATGTTCTAATGGCGCGCGGCCGCGGCCCTTGTGCTGCGGCGAGGAGGCGCCCATGCAACGAAGGCTCGAGGCTCTCGTCCTGGCCACGGTTTGCGCAGTCTCGCTTGCGACCACGGCGCGCGCCGCGCCGCCGCCGCTGCACGTCGACGGCCGGTTCATCCGCGACGCCACGGGCGGCGCGGTGCTGCTGCGCGGCGTCAACACGGCGGGCAACGCCAAGCTGCCGCCCTTCCGGCCGCTCGGCGACGCGCACGTCTTCGATCCGCTGCCCGCGTGGGGCATGAACGTGGTGCGCCTGCTCTTCACCTGGGAGGCCTACGAGCCCAGCCCGGGCGTCTACGACGAGACCTACCTGGATTACTACGCCGGCGTGGTCGACGCCGCGGGCAGCCGCGGGCTGTACGTCATCGTCGACTTCCACCAGGACGCCTTCTCGCGCTTCTCGCTGGGCGGCTGTGGCGAGGGCTTCCCCGCCTGGGTGCTGCCCTGGTGGATCGTGCGCGCCACGCCCGACAACAGCGCTCGCTGCAGCGGCTGGGGCGCGTCGATGATCGTCGATCTCGCCATGCACCTGGCGTGGAACTCGTTCCACACCGACGCCATCGGTGCGCGCACGCGCTACCTGACCATGCTCACGCGGGTCGCCACGCGCCTGGCCAGCCACGACGCGGTGGTCGGCTACGACATGATGAACGAGCCCTGGGGCGACGAGGCCACCGAGCTGCACCGCCTGTACGAGGACGCCGCGCAGGCGCTGCGACGCGCGCACGCGCAGGCCATCCTGTTCGTCTCGCCGCATTCGCTCATCAGCGCGGGCGGCAAGAGCGCGCTGACCAGGCCATCGTTCGGCAACTTCGTCTTCTCGCCCCACTTCTACGACGGCGGCGTGGTCGTCTTCCACAGCTGGGGCGGCGGGCGGCCGGATGGTGCATTCGCCAACATGCGTGGCGTCGCCGACGCCTGGGGCGTGCCGCTCCTGGTGGGTGAGTACGGCGCGGCCCCCGACGTGCAGAACCTCAGCGGCTACATGGCGTCGCTCTACGACGGCCTCGACGCCGCGCTGGCCTCGGGTGCGCAATGGGTCTACACGCCCGGCTGGACGGCCACCGGGCTGGACGGCTGGAACCACGAGAACATGAGCATCTCCGACGATGCAGGCGCGCCACGCGCCAACTTCACGCCGCGCCCCTACCCGCGCCGCGTGGCCGGGACGCCGTCGTACTTCTTCGTCGATACGTCGGCGGCCGGGCGCAGCGTCGAGCTGGGCTGGGACCACGTGGCCGCCGCCGGTGCCACCGAGGTCTTCGTACCCGCGCGCGTGCTCTTCGGCACGTCGACGATGCGCGTCGAGTCGGCGAGCGGCGACCAGCTCGCCTGCAGCGTCAGCGGCGACGTGGTGCGCTGCACGAGCGCCACGAGCGGTGGGAAGTTGATTCGCATCCTGTCCGGAAGCTGATCCACGTGCGTCCGGCGGGCCGGACGGTGCGTCCGGAATGCGGACGCGGCGGGCGGGGCTTTCGATGACTTGCACGCGGCACGCGGCTTGCGAAGGCCCGCCGCAGGCCCATGACGTCGTCCGTACTTCACGATGTGCTCGTCGCCCTGTTCCAGCAGCGTCCCCAGCTGGCCGCCGAGCTGATCACGGACGCCCTGCACGTACCGTTGCCACTCCACGACGCCAGCGAGGTGATGGCTTCGGACCTGACCCAGCTCGTGCCTTCCGAATACCGCGCCGACGTGGTCGTCCGCCTGCGCCGTGGGGATGACGTCCGCCATGCGCTCATCGTCGAGGTGCAGCTCGGCAAGGACGAGCGCAAGAAGTGGACGTGGCCGCTCTACGCGACGGCACTCCGGGCGCGCGAGCACGTCCCGGTGACGCTGCTCGTGCTGGCACCGCGCGCCGCCGTGGCCGACTGGGCCTCGCTGCCGATCGAGCTGGGTCAGCCGGCATCAGCATTCGTGCCTCTTGTGCTCGGCCCGTCGCTCGTCCCCATGGTGACGCGCAGCGCGGACGCCGAGCGCTCGCCCGAGCTGGCTCTGCTCTCGGTCCTCGCTCACGGCCACGGCCCCGATGCGACGGCCATCGCCATCGCGGCCATTCACAGCCTCCACCTACTGGATGCTGACGCTGGCCGCTTCTACTATGATTTCATCCTGGGTGCGCTGAACGACGCGGCCCGCAAGGCACTGGAGCAATACATGCTGGGAATCGATCTCTCGAAGTATGAGTGGCAGAGCGACTTCGCCAAGAAGCACATCGCGCAGGGCGTCGCGCAGGGCGTCGCACAGGGGCGCCTCGAAGGCAAGATCGACGCCCTTCTGTTTGCACTGAACAGCTCCGGCCTGCGCCCGACCACAGAACAGGTGGCCATGATCCGCGCCTGCCGCGACGATCACGCTCTCAATACCTGGATCGTCCGCGCTGCTTCTGCATCCTCGGTTGCTGACGTCCTCGATCCATGACGTGAGGTCCACATGACCGGGCTCATCGAAGAGTACGGGGCCATTCTTCACGACGTTCACACGCGGGGCGGCGCCGCGCTTGGCCTCTTCCGCCCGCGTCTGTCACACCCGCCAGACAAGCTGCGCATCGACGACTCCAACTTCAGCATCCAGCGAGTGGGACGCAACCCGAACGCGAGGTTGATCGTCCGCGCCTCGAAGGAGGCGCTCGGCTGTCTGGGACTGATCGTCATCGCGCACATCTCGCATTGCGACACGCGCGTCGAACCGACCGAGCTGGTCGTCGAGCACTCGGGTTCGGCCGTGCGGCTCCTGCGCATCTCGATCACCCATGACACCATGTCGCGAGGACCGCTGATGAAGCCGGTCGGCTACCGGTACTTCCCGGTTCGCCTGCACTCGCTGCGGCCGCTGGCCGATTCTGGCGAGCGCAGCCACGTGCCGTATATCGGCCTCGAGCGCAGCATCGGTGAGGGCTTCGGTGATCTCGAGCAGTCGGCCGTGCTCGCCAACCTGCTCCTCGATCTGAGCCATCCCGAGAACGACCGTCTCCAGGTGGAGCTCCAGGGCGAGAACGCCGTCCGGCACCGCATCGACCTCAGCTGGGTGCTTCCGGGCGCCATCGGCTTCGACCTCGCGGTCGCCTGAGCGCCCGCCCCTCGCCCCACGTGCGCCGCTGTGGTAAGTCCATTCGCCATGTCGAAAGCCATCCGTGTCGCCGATGCCCTCGCAGGCCGCGTTCCCGTCGGATCCGAAGTGACGGTGCAGGGCTGGGTGCGCACGCGCCGCGATTCCAAGGCGGGGATGTCGTTCATCCACGTCTCCGACGGCTCGTGCTTCCAGCCGCTGCAGCTGGTCGCCGGCGCTGACCTCGCCAACTACGAGAGCGAGGTCAAGAAGCTGACCACGGGCTGCGCGGTGAGCGCGCGCGGCAAGCTGGTCGCGTCGCAGGGCAAGGGCCAGGCGGTCGAGCTGGTGCCGACCGAGCTGCAGGTGGTCGGCTGGGTCGATGACCCCGAGACCTACCCGATGCAGCCCAAGCAGCACACCATGGAGTACCTGCGCGAGGTCGCGCACCTGCGCCCGCGCACCAACCTGACCGGCGCGGTCGCGCGCGTGCGCAACACCCTCGCCTTCGCCACCCATCGCTTCTTCCAGGAGCAGGGCTTCCACTGGGTGCACACGCCCATCATCACCGGCTCCGACTGCGAGGGCGCGGGCGCCATGTTCCGCGTGTCGACGCTCGACTTCGCCAACATCCCGCGCACGCCCGAGGGCAAGGTCGACTTCGGCCAGGACTTCTTCGGCCACGAGACCCATCTCACCGTCTCCGGGCAGCTCAACGTCGAGAGCTACTGCCTGGCGCTGTCCAAGGTCTACACCTTCGGGCCCACCTTCCGCGCCGAGAACTCCAACACGCGCCGGCACCTGGCCGAGTTCTGGATGATCGAGCCGGAGATCGCCTTCGCCGACCTGTCCGACGACATCGCGCTGGCGGAGGCCTTCCTCAAGTCCATCTTCACCACCGTGCTGGCCGAGCGCGCCGACGACATGGCCTTCTTCGCCGAGCGCGTCGACAAGGAGTGCATCGCGCGGGTGGAGAAGTTCGTCAACGCGCCCTTCGAGCGCATGGACTACACCGAGGCGGTCGCCAAGCTGCAGGGCGCCAAGAAGAAGTTCGAGTTCCCCGTCTCCTGGGGCATGGACCTGCAGTCGGAGCACGAGCGCTGGTTGACCGAGGAGCTGGTCGGCCGGCCCGTCGTGGTCATGAACTACCCGAAGGACATCAAGGCCTTCTACATGCGCCAGAACGACGACGGCAAGACCGTCGCGGCCATGGACGTGCTCGCGCCCGGCATCGGCGAGATCATCGGTGGCTCGCAGCGCGAGGAGCGTCTCGAGCGCCTCGACCAGCGCATCGAGGAGATGAAGCTGCCCGCCAAGGAGTACTGGTGGTACCGCGACCTGCGTCGCTACGGCACCGTGCCGCACGCCGGCTTCGGCCTCGGCTTCGAGCGCGCCATGCAGTACCTGACCGGCGTGGAGAACATCCGCGACGTCATTCCGTTCCCGCGCGCGCCCCGGCAGGCGGAGTTCTAGTCGGGTCGCGCGAAGCGGGGGGGACGCGACTTGTCCAGATGGCCCGACAGGGGCGAAGCCCGCGTCGGCCAGTCGGGCCAGCGGCGCCGCCTTCGCACCACCACGAAGGCAAGGGCAGCAAGCAGCGCCGCGAGCGCGCTGTGCGCCCCACCTCCGCTGCGTGCGCCCACGACGCAGCCGCAGCCACCGCCGTCGCCGCCGCCCGGGTTGGACGGCGGGGCGCCCGCTGGCTGCACGAGCACCGTCACGGTGTCGGTGTCGGCGGCCGCGCCGTCGGAGACGCTGAGCTGGAGCTCGAGCATGGTGATCTCGGTGACCGCGGGCGCCGTGAAGGTCGGCCTGGCCGTGTCGGCGCCGACGAGCGAGACGGCCGTCCCCGCGGTCTGCGTCCACGCGTAGGTGAGCGGCAGGCCCTGGGCGTCGCTCGAGTGGCTGCCATCGAGGGTCACGGCCGCCGCGCTCGCCACCGTCTGATCATCGCCCGCATCGGCGTTCGGCCCGCCGGCGCACGCGCCCGAGTCGGGCACCACGATCGCGAACGGACTGTTGCTGATGCCGCTGAACGCGATGTCGTCGATGAACCAGCCCTCCCTGCCGTTGATTGCGTCGCTGCCGATGCGGAAGCGCAGCTTCACCGTCCTGCCCGCATAGTCGCTGCCGAAGTCGAGCGTGACGGTGTCGTCGGCCGGGTAGCCGGGGTTCTTTCCGCTGTACGCCAGCCGTCCGCCGAGCGGGTTCATCGCACCGGTGGTGAGCGTGCCGCTGTAGCCGGGCACCGGTGCCGAGGGCGACTCGGTCACGTCCTCGAACGGCTCACCGTCGACGCTGATCTCGACCACGCCGCCGTCCCAGTTGCTGGCCACATCGGTCTCGAACGAGTAGTGGTGCTTGAAGGTGACCTTGAACGGTCCGGTCGCGTTCACCTTCAGCGCCGGCGACTCGAGGCTGATGTCGCCGAGGGCGGCCAGATCCAGACCGTGCCAGGCGTGGTTGTTGGTGCCGGAGAGCTCACGCGACCAGGTCTCCGCCGGCAGGTCGCCCGACTCGAGGTGCACCTGCCAGACCACCACGTCGCTCTCGACGTCATCGGTGGCGGACGCCGCCGGCCGGTTGTCGTAGTCGACGCGCGCCTTGATGCTGCCGCTCACGGTCGTGTTCGCGGCGCTGGCGTTGGTCAGCTTGTAGGCGAGCAGCAGCGTGCCGGGGCCGACGAAGGGCGCATCCAGCTTGACCTTGACATCGAAGTCGGCGGCGTGAAATGGCGCCAGTGATGCTACCGGGAAGCTGGTGCCGGCGGGGAAGCTGACGCCGGACGTCGACGACGAGACGTCGAGGGTCGAGCCCTCGAGCGGCTTGACCCCCGAGTTGATGACGCGCAGATGCAGCGTGCCGGTCTCGCCGCTGTCGAGGATGCCGTCGTTGTCGCAGCTGTTGCCGTCCTCGGCCATCGCGGCGGGACCGAACGCCTGGTTGGACTTCAGCTCGAAGCTCTCGATCACTCCGTTGAGATCGGTGGACTGGCGCGGCGGCGAGACCGCGCCGGTGCCGGCGCCGCGGCGCGCGAACGCCTGCGCCAGGACCAGGAAGTCCCGCTCGTCGGCGGCCAGCGCCGCGGCCAGGATGGCGTCGCGCTGCTCGGTGTAGGTCGCATCGGTGGGCGAGAGCTTCATGCCCGCGACCACGTAGTTGGACATGGCGCGCCGCGCCTGCTCGAAGGTGTACCTGGGGCTGGAGCCTAGGCTCTCCGCGACCAGCCCGCTGTAAGCCTCGAACATCATCATGGCCCACACCTCGCCTGCGTTGTGGACCTCCGAGTTACCGATGCCGTTGTCGTTCACGGGGACGCCGGCCGGCAGGGGGATGCCGTCGGCGATGTGGTGGAACGTGAGCGGGTTCCTGGCCAGGTTGGTCGAGTACGGGAAGCGGCGGCTGCCGAAGTAGCCGTAGTCGCCCAGCGAGGCGGTCGCGTAGACACCGACGATGTAGGTGCCGACGAGCGGGTCGCCTTCGTGCAGCTGCATGTGCAGCGCGGTGAAATCGGCCCAGCCCTCGCTCATCGCGCCGCACTGCTGCGTGGCGTCGCAGTGGGTCAGGCGGTGGTGCAGGTAGTGACCCCACTCGTGCGCGATGATGCCGTCGTCGAGGCTACCGTCCCGCTCGACGTCGCGGGCGTGGCGGAGGTGCACGGTCACCGTGCCCGTGTCGGCGGCGTTGTGGATGGTCACGCCGTCAGCCTGCGTCACCGACACCGCGGGGATGGTCACCGGCAGGGGCGGCCACTCGTTGGGCAGGTGGGGCGGCGGCCCGGCCGTGTTGTTCATGATCACCACGGCGACGGCGCCGGCGGCCGTGGCGTTCTTGGTCTTGAGCGCGAACGTGCAAATGCCGCGATCGATGAGCGCGATCTTGCCGGTCAGGTCGGTGGTGATGGCCTGGCAGCCGTCATTCACGGGTGCGGTGCCATCGGTGGCGAGCACGGCCTCCGCGGTGATGTCGAAGTCGGCCGGGCCGAACTCCGAGTTGAGATGCTCGGGTGTCAGGCCGAGCGGCGCCACGGTCACGTCGTCGAAGAGCAACGCGCCCGTCCACACGTACATCTGCATGACCGGTGACACGCCGTCCGAGGGCGTCGACATGTTGGCGTTGTCGCGCGCGGCGGTCACGTGGGCGCCGTCGCGCGCCTGGTCCTGCGCCTGTGCCTGCAGCGCGTCACCCTCGACGCCGCCGCGGCCATAGTTCAGCGCCTGCGCGTTCTTCGACGCCTCGTCGAAGCCGGAGTCGTACCACCAGTCGTGCAGCCAGTTGCTCACGTAGAAGAGCTGGGTGACCGCGGCCTGCTCCTGTGTCGCGCTGGCGAGCGGCCCGACGAGGACGTCGTAGATGCGGCCGAAGATGCCCGCGCTGGTGACGGTGGCGCGGAGGTCGCCGACGGAGAATCCGTCGGGATCGTTGTCGTCGGTGTAGGCATCGACGTTGTTGCCCCTGGTCTCGGTCGCGCCCGTGGGCAGCCAGGGATCCACGGCGTTCGCGGGCGCGTGGTTGAAGCTCTCCATGGTGATGAGGTTGGGCGGGATGAACGCCGGCCTGGAGCCGTCGGGGACGCCGCTCGGGTGGGGCGAGAAATCGGCCTGCGGACCGTCGAGCGGCCGCTTGTCGGCGGGGTCGGCCCAGACGCGGTACTGGAAGGCGTCGCTCTGGGTCAGGTTCTGCCGGTACAGTACCTTGCCATCGGCGGCCCCGACCACGACGCGCTCGGCGTCGGTCTGCGAGGTGCCCCGCTGGCCGACCATGAACTCGACCTGGTACGCGGGCTCGAGGCCGTGGGCGACGGGGAACAGCACGCGGCGCGAGGTCGCGTCGTCGCTCAGGTAGAGCGGCTGCGCGCCGTCGGAGCGCTTGCCGGCCAGGCCGAAGCGGGCGAGTTGCTTGCTCGAGCCCGCGCTCGCGACGAAGTCAGAGGCGAGCAGCCCGTGCCCGATGTGGTCGCCGATGGCAACCGCCAGCGCGTCGCTGGCGGTGAGCTTCCAGCCGGTCGAGCGCGCGCTCGTTCCCGGCGAGGCGTCGCGGTTCAGGTTGCCGCCGAACGCGATCAGGCGGCCGCCCGAGTCGAGCAGCACCTTGAGCTCGGTGCGGAAGACCGGCACGCCCTCGACCTGCTGATCGAGCACGACGATGGTGCCGCCCTTGCCGAGTTCATGGATGCTGGCCACCCGCGCGGTGGCCAGCGCCGCGGGCGGCAAGCCGAGAATCCTGGCGTGGCTGGTCACGAACCAGCGCGCCCGCGCACTCGGTGTGCTGGCGATCGAGGGCGCGTAGGCGGCATTGCTCGCCGCCCACACGAACGTCGGCGCGCCGTCAGGCGCCACGCGCGACGCGACCACCGCCGCAGGTTGGCGTTTCCAGCTCGGGTCGGCGCCGCTGCTGCTGCCCTGGTGCGCATTCGCTGGCACGGCAGCCAGCAAGCCTGCCGTGGCCAGAGCTGTCGAAATCCGGAAGATCCTCGTCGCCATGGTAAAAGTGCCCTCTCCACCCGCGCTCGCGCCGGAGCTGCAGGGCTCCGATCGAGGCGCCAGGAGTCTCGGTGTCAGTCGTGAGCGGGAGCTCGCCGGGAACCGCTACGGGATGTTGGTGCCGGGCTCGGCCGCGGTCACGGCCCACTTGAAGTTGTCGATGATGGCGAGGGAGTCGTAGCCCTCGTCGCTGGTGTCCCAGATGGCGATGCGCAGGGTGATGATCTCGCCGCCCTTGACGTTGCCTTTCGTGACCAGCCAGCCGGTGCCGCCACCTTCGATCATCGGTGAGTTGCACGTGTCGAACGTGGGCACGTCGAAGCCAGTGCCGGTGAGCTCGCTGGTGGACTGGCAGGTCGTGTTCATGCCCCGCGGGGCGTCCGGCTGGGCGCAACCGGTGGTGGCATTCAAGCACTGGTTGAAGAGGCCAGTGTTGCCCGTGGCCAGGTTGACGCCGACGGGAAATCGCATGCCGTTCGGCGCGGTGTACGTGGCCAGGTTGCCGTCGGTGGGGTTGGCCGGGGTACCACTCCAGGTCGACTTCAACAGCACCACGAAGAAGTCGTTGTACGGCGTGCACACCCACTCGGGGTACTCGGCGCTGTAGAAGTTGGTCGAGAAGCTGAACGACTGCGCGTTGGTGGGCACGCGGATGCGCAGGGTGAGCATGACCGGATCCTGTGCGTCCTCGTTGAAATGGGCGCCCGGGCAGCCGGGCGCGTTGGGCAGCACGCCGCCATTATTGCTCAGCCAGTCGGCGGGATAGCCGCTGTGGGTTCCAGTGCCCAGTCCGTGGAAGGGGTAAAACCCCGGGTTCATGTCGTCCTGGTCGGCCGCGTTGCCGGTCGAGATCTCGAACATCGAGGCGCCCGCCCTGGGCGTGACGTTCGCGCCGAACGCAGGGCGGATGGAGTAAGAGTCGCGCACCGGCGTGCCATTGCCGTCGGCGAGCGTCCACTTGGCGCTGATCACACCCCAGCGTCGATCCATCGTGGTGGCGGTCTGGCACAGCTCCATGGCCCTGGCGTAGTCCATGGGGCTGGTCGAGTCGGATTCCAGGCCGGTGTCGCAGGCGGCCGTGGCGCCGTTGTCGACCTGCCCGTCGCAGTCGTCGTCGATCGAGTTGCCGGGCGCGTCGAAGGCGCCGGGGTTCACCCGCTCCGGCTGGCCACACTGCCCGGTGTTGTCGCAGCAGTCGCCGTCGCAGGTGGTGAAGCCGTCGCCATCCGTGTCTTCGTTCTCGTCGACGGCGCCATTGCAGTTGTCGTCGGCGAGGTTGCCGCAGATCTCCGTCCGGGGTGTGATGGCGCCAGCGCACTCGCCCCAGAAGCCGTTCGGGGCGCAGGTCTTCTGCCCGCCATGGCAGGCTCCGATGCCCAGCGTGCCGGGCGGACCGGAGTAGCAGTCGGCGGTCGCGCCCGGCGTGCAGGCGATGCTCGCGCACTGGCCCGCGTTGCAGAGCTCGTTGGTCGGGCAGACACGGTCGCATGCACCGCAGTTCTGCGCGTCATTCTGGAGATCCGCGGCCGGACAGGCGCTCTGGTCGACGCCTGAGCGAGACGCTGGTGCACAGGCGACAACCAGGGCCAGCGCGAGCGCGCCATAGCAATGACGCAACGCTCGGGCGAAGGCGGAAATGCTCACACGCATGGATCCTCCTGAAAGAATCTGTCGACGGTGGCGGCGTCGCCTGCGCGAACGTACGCACCGCCGGCAACATCGCTGCGCCGACTCCGTATCGACATTCACTTCTGGTCTCTTCACCTCTCACGTAGTGTGAGATGGTCTAGGCCAGAGTTGATTCGTGCTTGAGCAGGTCAGCACTGGCGTCCCTGGCGACATGGCGTGGAAGACGACGCGTCAGGGGGACGTGACCGTGCAGCCCGAGATGTCGTCCGGGTGGACGGCCTGGTGATCACTTTGTAGCCGGAGCCGGCTTCCCGATCGGCACCGTGCCCACAATCGGAGACTTCGGCAACCAGCGGAACTTGTCGACCAGCACGGTCGAGTCCAGGAGGCCGTCGCCCGAGTCGTAGATGGCCAGGCGCAGGGTGATGGTCGCGCCGGGCACGGCCGGTGCGGTCGTGGTCAGCCAGCTGGTCGCGGCGTGGTGACCGTCCTCGTCGAAGCCGGTGCCCACCAGCTCCTCGACGCCGTTGGGGCAGGTGAAGGAACGGCCGCCCGCGATGCAGGGCGGGCCCGACGCGCAGCCGCACACGCTCACGAACGCGGCGTTCACGCTGATCGCGTTGCCTATGGCGTCGAACGAGATGTCGCCATCGACCTGGCCCATCGGCACCGGGGACAGCATCGAGACGAAGAAGTCGTTGTAGATCGAGCAGACGTAGACGGGCCACTCGAAGGTGTAGAAGTCGAAGTCGAAGGCGAAGCCGTGGGCCCAGTCGGGGACCTTGAGCTCCAGCTCGAGCGCCATCGGATCGTTCACGGGGCCGGTCTCCACGCCCGGGCACGCCGGCGACGGGCGGGGAAAGCCCGCCGGCGGGGCACTGTGGTAGCCCTTCTCGTAGTGGCTCGGGCTCTGGAAGCCGGGATCACCGGGCCGCCGCGCTGCGCCGCTCGAGAGCGCGAGCAGCCGCATGCCCTCGCGCGGCATCAGGTTCGGGCCGAAGTCGGGCAGGATGCCGTGGCCGAGCGCGTAGTCCGCGGCCTGCAAGCCGGTCGTCGGCGGCGCGGTGCCGTCGGCGAGTACCCACTTGGCCGAGACCACGCTGTCGCCGCACAGGCCGAGCGCGTGCGTGGCGTCGAGCGGATCCATCGAGTTCAGGGCGAGCGGCGCGTCGCAGCTGGTGCACACGCCGTTTTCGCACCCGCCACCGCACGAGGTGCCGCAGCTGCCGCAGGTGCCCGGCGTGCTGAGGTCGCTCTCGCAGCCGTTGTCAGAATCGGCGTCGCAGTCGCCGAAGCCGGGCGCGCAGGCAATGGCGCACAGACCGTGCGAGCAGATCGCGCTCGCGTTCGGCCCGGTCGGGCACTTGAAGCCGCAGCCGCCGCAGCTCTCGGGCGCGAAGATGTCGGTTTCGCAGACGCCGTCGTGGTCGCAGTCGCCGAGCCCGGGCGCGCACGCGGGCGGGGCGTCACCGTCGCCGGACGGGTTGGGGGCGTTGCACGCGGCGAGCGTGACGAGGAGCGCGCAAGCAGTCTTGATGAAGCTCATGGAGTTTGCACCACGATGAGAGTGTAGGGACCAGCGTCGACCACCGGGGCCAGGTGCGGTGGCGACAAGCGCTTGTCGACGAACACGGTGACCGGCACGCCCGCGCTGACTGGAAAGCTGACCGCGGGGCTGGCGTTGTCACTGGAGTTCGCGCACGCGACCTCGGTGATCGCGTCAGCGCAGGTGGAGCGTGCGTAGAGGGACAAGAAGCCATTCCCGACCGGGCTGTCGACCACGATGGTGACCGTGCCGCTGGTCGCGGGCGTGTAGGTGAAGATCTTCTCCTCGCCGCTGCTGCCGGTGCAGCTGCCGGTGAAGCCGTTGGTGCCGCCGGTGAAGTCGAAGTGGTTCAGGCCCACGAACAGTGGCCTGAGGGTCACGCACAGCGGGCCGAGCTCGATCTGGCAGGTGGGGTCGCAGCCGTCACCGCCGACCGCGTTGCCGTCGTCGCAGGTCTCGCCGTTGTCGATGTTGAGGATACCGTCGCCGCAGACGGGCGGCGTGCAGGCGGAGGTATCCACTACGCTACAGTCGCTATTGCAGCCGAGCGTGCCGCCGGAGAAGCCGAGGATCTGGCAGGTCATGCCGGTCGGCATCGTGTGGCCGTCACAGACTTCGTCGCCCTCGATGATGCCATTGCCGCACAGGCAGATGGCCGCGTTCAGGCAGTCGCTGTCGGCGCAGTCGAGGTGACCATCGTGATCGTCGTCGGCGCCGTTGTGGCAGTTCTCGGGCGCGTCGTGGCTACAGGCGTTCGTGTTGATGGTGCACGCGGTGCAGGAGATCGTGCCGGTCTGGAAGCCATAGGTGATGCAGGTGCGGCCGCCCAGATCGGCGCCGTCGCAGTCCTCACCGGGGTCGATCATGGAGTTGCCGCACTTGTTACCGCCGCCGCAGATGGGCAGCGCGGAGCACTCGGAGTCGGCACAATCGAATCGACCGTCGCCATTGTCGTCGATGCCGTTGTCGCAGATCTCAGGCACGCACACAGGCTTGGCCATGCACATGGTGTCCTGGCAGTCGACCGAGCCGTCGCCGTTGTCGTCGACGTGGTTGTCGCAGATCTCGGCCACGGTCTCGCGATTCGGTGGCGTCACGCATGCTCCCAGAACGAGCGCGGCGCTGAATGCGGTAGCTAGCGCCGTGGCGAGGGGCCAGCAGGGCTGGCCGCAGGTGCGCGTCATCGAGGCGACCCCTGGCACATGCAGGGCCCGCAGTCTGGTGGGAGCACGAGGCGGCGACGACGCGTGCCCTCGCACAGCGGCGCGTGCTCTGGCGGCGGAAATACTCACACGCATGGATCCTCCTGCACGAATCTATCGACGGTGGCGGCGAGGCCGCCCGTTCCTGCGCGAACGTCCGCACAACCGGCAACATCGACTCGCCGACTCGGTATCGATATTCACTTCTGGTCTCTTGACCTCTCACGTAGTGTGAGATTCATCGACATGCTGGCTGCCGAGCACGAGCGAGGACTCAAGTGAGCAGGCCGGCGCATCCAGCGCTGGCGCGCCTGCTCGCCGATCCCACGGGATCCGGGGCGGTCGCGGCGGCCGAGGAGATCTTCGCCGCGCTCGAGCGCCGGGCCCGGCCGAGGGCCGCCGAGCTGAAGCTCCTGGTCGAGCACGCGCTGTTGCTTGCGCGGCTGGGCTTCGCGGCGCGCGGCCGCAGCTTGTTCGGCCGCTGGCGGCGCAGCGGCGTCAGTGGCCGCGGCTTCGACGGGGCCGAAGCGATCTTCGTCGTGTCGAGCGCGCCGGCCTCGGCGCCGGCCCGGATGCGCGAGCTGGCCGCGACCGATCCGGTGGTCGCCGCGCTGCAGGTGGTCGGGAGCCTGGTGCGGGGCGAGCTGCGCGCCGCGGTCGCGATGGCCAGGGGCCACGACTGGTTCTTGCCCCCACCGGCGGGTCGCCGCCGGCAGAGCTTTCCCCACGACACACTCGCACTCGGCTACGCCCTGTGGGCGCTGGTCTTGCTCGGCGAGCACGCGACCGCCGCCGACGTCATCGCCCGCTGGAAGGCGCGCTCGCCCCGGCCGGCACCGCGCGACTTGCAGATGCGTCTGGCGCTCGAGACGTTGCTGGCCGCGCAGCGGCTCGACTACGCGCGCGAGGAAGCGCTGGCGCGCGAAGCGCTGGCGGTGTGCGCGGAGGACGACGCTCTGGCCATCGAGCGCGCCGTCGCCGAGACGATCCTCGCGGTGGCGCGGGCGCGCAACAATGACGTGGCGGGCGCCGAGCGGATGGCGGCCTCATGGCCGGCGGATCCCGGCCAGAGCATCCTCAACGGTCAACGCGATCTCTCCCGCATGGACATCGCCCTTCTGGGCGGCCGCTACCGCGAGGCCAGCGCGGCCGGCCGGCGCGCCGTCGCTTTCTGCCGTGCCAGCGAGAACGTGGTCTGGGAGATGCGCGCGTGCTGTGGCCTCGTGCTGGCCGCAGGTTCCGGATCGTTCGCGGCCGCCCTCGCCGAGTACCGCCGCGTGGTCCATCGTCACCCGATCCCGATGCACGTGTCCCGGCTGAAGCTGCTCGAGCGGTTCGCGGCCGCCGGTGGGCAGGCCGCCCGCGAGCCATGGCTCATCGAGCGCTCGCGCTGGGACACGATGGCGCTGCCCCTGTGGCGACTGTGGACGCCGCGCCCGGAGGCGGTCGGCGCCGATCTCTACTGGGACCAGGTGCAAGGACGGCTGCACCTGTCCGGTCGCGGGCCGTTCAGCCTGTCGGAGCATCCGGTTCTCGAGCGCTTCCTGGCGGCAGTGCTCGACCGCCCCAGCTTCGCGGCGCCACTCGTGGAGCTGTTCGCCGAGGTCTGGCAAGTCCCCTGGTCGCTGCTGCAGCACGAGCACAAGTGTCACGTCACGCTGCACCGGCTGCGTGCCTGGCTGGCCGCGCAGGCCGGCCATGACCGGCCGTTGCTGGTCATTCGCGACGGTGTGGTCGCCGTCGCCGCCGATCTCGATGTGCGCGTGGTGCAGGCCCGCGCCGAGCCGCTGCGGATGCCCGAACCCGACCTGCTCGAACGAGTCCGGGACGCGCTGGCCACGGAGGCCTCCACCGGCGCTGCCGAGCTCGAGCGCCGCGTCGGCGTCAGCCGCTCGGCGCTGCACGGCGCGCTGCGCCGGCTGGTCGCCGCCGGGAAGGTGGCGCGCGAGGGCTCCGGGCCGTCGGTGCGCTACCGGCTCGCGTGAGCGGTCCAGTTCAGCGCCGCTTCCGGCGCAGGGGCGAAGCCCGCGTCGATATCCAGCACGCTGCTCAATTCATTCGCGAGCATTTCTGCGGACGCGAAGCGACACCCGGGTTCTTTCGCCATGGCGGTCTTCAGAACCGCGCCCAGCCGACCAGGGAGACCAGGCACGTATTGCCCGATCGAGGGTACGGGCGCGTGGACGATGTTGTACATGAGCTGGTGTCTATCGACTCCGCCGTATGGCTTGGTTCCTGTCAAAGCACGGAATGCAATCACAGCCAGCGCGTGGACGTCGGTCCGGGGATCCACGTCCAGACCAAGGACTTGCTCCGGCGCCATGAAGCCAGGAGTCCCAACCACCTGGCCGGGACGGAACGTTTTGTGATCGCCAATCAGGTAGCTGACGCCAAAATCGAGCACTTTCCATATCGACCGAGCACCTGGCGTCTCGTGCAGCACCACGTTCTGCGGCTTCAGGTCGCGATGGACGATGCCCGCCTGATGTGCGGCATGGACGCCGGCGCAGAGCTGTCGGAGCATGTCTATTACCTCGACGGGCGGCAACCGAGTGCGAACCCGAAGGTGGTAGGAAAGGTCGTGGCCTTGCAGACGCTCCATGGCGAAGTGCGGCAAGGGCGAGGTCTCGTCTCCCACACCGACAATACGCACGACGTGCGGAGAATTGACACTCGCGAGCACGTCCGCCTCGCGTCTGAAGAGCGCCATGCGTTCGGGAAACCGAAATTCGTCGGTCTGGAGGACTTTGACGGCGACCAGGTCATGAGAATAGATGTCGGTAGCTTCATAGACCTCGCCCATCGCCCCGCGCCCGATCAGCCGACCGAGCCTGTAGGCACCCACTTCCTGATCGGTCAGCCGGCCCTCGCCGCCAAGAAGCAGGGCCCGCTCGAGCTCTTCGCGCGCTTCACTGAACAGAGCCTCGCGATAGGCGCTGTCGCGCACGGCTCTTGCCAGCTCGGCCATCGTGTCGACAAATGTCTGCCTCGTAGCCTTTGCGAACCGGTAGGTGAGCGCGAAGATCAACTGTATCGCCAGCTCGGCGACCAGCATGCCTGCATGCGTGAACTGGCTCGCTGGAATCATTCCCGGATCCGGCATGGCTCCCAGTGCGACCGACAATGCAAGAACGCCATGAACACCGACGCACAGGCCATAGACCTTCGGGGCGGTGGTCGCGTCGCCCCGTATGGTCATGTAAGAAATGACCACGACCAGTAGCGACGCAGCAGCAGAGAAGACCCCGAAGACTGCAATGATGCCGTTGAACGACAGCGCAAGAATGGCCCATGGTGGATAGATCTCTGCGCCCGTTATCGGCCTGTCCCGGCGCAGCAGCCTGCGAAGCCATTCCATGGCCGCGACGCTCATGCCCAGGAAGAGCATCAACGCGATCCGCATCCCGACGGTGATCGGCAGCGGCCAGAACGGCACGCCTGCAAGCACGACCATGCACGATCGGCTGACCGCGGTGGCGACCTTGGCTACACGTACACGCAACTCGGCTTGTAGGAGTACTTCCCCGGATGCTTCATTGCTGTCTGTGACCCCTGAGGACGGAGAGGTGGGTCTTCGGGCGATCAGTGGCTCCACGCTTGGACGCGACGGCGAGCGCGATGCCGCTGGCCTGCGCGACAACGGTGGTCGCACGCCTCCGGCTGGGGCGGATGTCGAGACCTCGTCGAATCCACGCAACTTGAACAGGTTCCCTCTCCGATCGTCGCCACGGCCGAGGCGGATTGCTCCCAGCCTCCATGTCCGATCCCGGGCGCAAGAAACCCGCCGCGTCAATCGACCTGCGGCGGCGGCGGGATCGGGTCGTCGGGGTTGCCCGGTGGCGGGACCGGGTTGCCGCAGCCGCCGCAGCTCGCGTAGTCGATGTCGAGCGGTGACGGGATCTGGCCGCCCGAGCACAGCCCACCCAGCGGGATGGGTAGCTCGACGCGCTCCGTGCTGGTGCCGGTCACGACGGTGACCACGCCGGTCGTCGGGGTGTCGCGATCGAAGATGACCTCCACGTTCCGATCGCGGTGCTGCACACGGATCGTCCCGGTGTAGGGCAGCGGCTCGCACAGCAGCTGCTGCAGGTCGTTGCTGCGGAACAGCGCGATGAGCTCGGCGTCGACCTCGAGCGAGACGGTGCCGTCCATGGCCATGAGCTTGCGCGGGAGGTCGAGCACGAAGCAGCCGCCCACCAGCGTCTCGACGTCGTGCGCCCCCAGGTGCGACTCCTGCTCCAGCCTCATGGCCAGGTAGAGCGCGCCGGCGCCGAGCTTGAGCCCCACGTGGCCCTTCACGCGCACCTCGTCGCTGGCGCCCGCCTGCGACTCGACCAGCAGATCGAAGTCGACGGTGAGCCCACCCAGGCCGCACTCGCCGCCGAGACCGACCAGCAGCGAGCCGTGCACGTGCCGGCCGGAGAGCAGCGTGCAGTTCGACGCGAGCTCGATCTTCGCGGCGTCGATCGAGATCTGGGCGCTGCAGCCGGCTGGCGCGGCGAACAGCGGCAACGTGCCGAAGCCGAGGCCACTGCCTCCGGGGCCGCCGCCGAGACTACCGGTGAAGCCGCCGCCGACGAAGTCGCCGATGTCCTGGACGAGCCGCGTGGTGTCCGCGGCAGAAAGCGTCGCGAGCGTCGCGGCCGCCTTGGGCGTCTCGGGACGCTGCGGCACCGCCGGCGCCTCCGGCACCGTCGCTTCGCCCGCGCCGCAGGCCGCGCTCGCTGTGAGCACCAGTGCTAGCGCCGCCATCCACGAACCGTGGTTCCGTCTCGTCAGCATTCCGTGCCTCGCTTCCACGAGGCATGCGGTGCATGCCTCGGGCCGTCGCGCGGGACCAGTCGATCCGCGGACTTGCACGTGAGACCGGGCGCCGCTCGGGACTCTTGTCCCGGGGCCTGCCGGCCCCGGATGAGGATCCTCCATCGTTCCACCCGAGGTCCCGCCGGGTCCGGCGCGCTCGCGCGCGCCTCACGGACCGCGAGGCGGCGCGGCTTCGCGCCTCGGTTCCCAGGTCAGCCTACCCCGCCTGCCAGGGCTGACGCTCGCGGAGCGTGGGCACCTCGAGCTTGCCGGCTTCGAGCCCAGGCCGGTCTTGGCGCCGCACCGCCCCGGCCAGGGTCACGCGCGCGCGGTTCCATGGAACTGCTCCCGCATTGTCCCTCGCCATCGAGGATTCGCATGGTTACGCGGGACCGATCTCCCTGTTCGCCTGGTCCTGCCCTTGCACAGCGTCGGCCGCATGCGACTGACGAGCGCTTCACTTCTCCTGGCCATGTCGATGGCCGCCTGCAGCAGCGATCCCATGACCCTGTGCGACACCGCTGACGCCGCGGTGGATCCGATGATCGACGGAGGCTCGGGTTCGCCCGACGGAGCGCCGGTGGGAGCTCTCGCGCTGCCCAGCCTGGGCAACAACAGCGGGCGCAGCGATGTGGCGTTCGGTGACGGCAGCCAGTCGAATCTGCTCCTGCGCCGACCGGTCGAGCTCAGGGTCATCGACGCTGCTCCCGGCATCGTGGCCGGCCCGGCCTTCATCAGCCGCACCGGCGCGTCGGCGAGCGCCACGACCACGGTGTTCGTGCACGTGGCCAACCACAGCGACGCGCGCAGGTGCTTCGTGAACAGCGAAGGGCTGCGCTACTTCGACGCCGACGGGCAGCTGGTGGGTCACCAGAGCTCCATGTACCTGGTCGGCAGCGTGGGCCGTTTCTCGTTCCAGACCTCGCTGCAGACGTCGACCTGCCTGGCCGCCGGCGAGGACGCCTACGTCGTCGACTTCTTCGCCGACGTCGACTACCAGGCGGTGTCGGTGGTCGACTTCGTGCTCGACGCCAGCTCGCTCGCGTATGTCGAGCCCGCCGCCACGGTCCGGCCGGAGCAGGCCGCCGCCATCGGCGCCGGGCTCTCGCTGAGCGTGAAGAACCAGGGCCCCGAGCCGGTCAAGGTGGCCTCCTTCGGCAACACCTGGATCCTCTTCGACGCCGACCATCTGCCCGTCGCGGCCGGCTTCCTGCGGCCGTGCGACGGCGGTGCCTCGCTGCAGCTCGCCGCCGGCGCGACCCTGGCCATGTGCGACGACTCCGTCGTCTACCGCGGCCGTGGCCAGACGGTGCAGAGCTGGATCGAGTTCGACGACGGCAGCACGGCCAAGGCGAGCGCGCCGAGCGCCGAGAAGCAGGCCGAGGACGCGGTGCGCGAGCGCCTGCGCGCCCGCCTCGCCGATCGCGCGCGCCGTCGCTAGCCCCATCCGCGACGCCGGTGTCGCGACCGCGGGGCTCGCGCGAGAATGCAGACCACGCCCCGCCAGCCAACCCCGCGAAATCACACGAGGCATCGCGCTTGCAACCACGCAGCGCCATGAGCCGCCCGCTTGCCGCCACCGCTGCCGTCGTCGCCGCCGCCTTCTTCATGCTACCCGCGCCACCGGCGCACGCCTGCGAGCCAGCGCTGACCTGGATCAGCAACCGCAGCGTCTTCCCGAGGGATGGCGCGCACGGCCTGCCCCTCAACGCGCGCCTGCAGGTCTCGTTCTCCGGCTCCACCGAGCAGTTCGGCGCCTACGAGGTCCGCCTGCGGCCGGTGGGTGGCGCGGCGATCGCGCTGCACACCTCGCCGTACGGCGGCATGGGTGTGCTCGTGATCCCGGACACGCCGCTCGAGCCTGCCACCACCTACGAGCTGCTCGACAACGCCATCCAGCCCTGCAGCGCGTCCACACCCTGCATCGGCCCCGAGCTCCAGGTCATCGCGACCGTGACCACCGGCACGGTCGTCGACACCACGCCGCCGGTGTTCGCGCCCAGCTTCACCGGCACGACCAACTTCGAGACGTGCGACAGCTCGGCCTGCTGCGGGCCGTACCAAGCCATCGACTACTTCCTCGACTGGACCGACGCCACCGACGACCAGGGCGCCGTCTACTACGAGGTGCTCAAGGACGACGCGCCGCCGCCCGGCCGCCTCACCGGCGAGATCCGCGGCGCGGTGATCTGCGACGGTGACACCGCGGCCCGCCCGCCCGGGGCCGACTTCATCGGCGGCGACGGCTCGTTCGTCGTCCGCGCCGTCGACATGGCGGGCAACGTCACCGCGTCGGCGCCCGTGCCCATCCACGTGTCCTGCCATCCGCCCGTGCACCCCTGCGACGGAGGCCCGGGCAACTGGGAGGGCGACGCGGGCCGGCGCGACGACGGAGGCCACGCCGAAACCCCCGAGCATGCGCCCGCCGATCCCGGCTGCGGCTGCCGTGTCGGCGCCCCTGGCCCGCACGTCGGCGCCCGCGCCGCGCTGCTCGCGCTGCTCGGCCTCGCGCTACTGCGCTCGCGCCGCAAGCGCGGGGGCGCATGAGCACTTTCCGGCTCACGCTCGCCGCCATCGTGGCGTCCCTGTGGCTCGTGGTCCGTCCTTCTCCGGCGCACGCCTGCTCGGGTCTCCCGCCGCTGAGCGAGCTGCGCGACCTGCGGCCCGAGGTGGGCGCGCAGGATGTGCCGACCAACACCAGGGTGTTCATTCGCTTCAGCGGGCGCTCCTCGTTCCAGGGCTACGACGTGCGCATCCGTCCCGTCGGCGGCGAGGCCATCCCCGCCACCTGGAGCGCCTCGACGCCCTACTTCACCAGCCGCCCGAGCGCCGAGCTCCGGCCGGCTGCAGCGCTCGAGCCGTTCACGACCTACGAGCTGCTCGACAACGGCGTGACGCCCTGCTTCAGCGACGCCTGCTTCGGCAGCGACTTCCATGTCATCGGCAGCTTCACCACCGGCGCCGGGCCCGACACCACGCCGCCGGTCTTCGACCCGGGCCCCGAGGCGACCGTGATTCTCCGCGAGCACGACGTCTGCGAGGACGAAGGCTGCTGCGGGCCCTACGACGTCCAGCGCTATGACGTCCGCTGGCAACCGGCCACCGACGCCAACCCCATCCGCTACGTGGTCAGCCGCGCGAGGTTCGGGGACATCGTGCGCGAGGACTTCGGAGAAGGCTTCAGGGGCGCCCTGTACTGCGGCCCCTTCGCCGACGCCGGGCACGGCCCGCCCTACATCGACGTCGATGCCATCGAGTCGGGCGAAGCCATCATGGTCAGGGCGGTGGACCTGGCCGGCAACACCAGCGAGGCGCGCACCTTCGTGGTCAACGTGACCTGCCCCGTCCAGGCCATCGGACCCGTCGCCACCCAGGCCGTCGGCTGCCGCATCGCCGGCGGCGCGCGCGGACGAACCGGCGCCGTGCCGAGCCTGTGGCTCGCCTTCCTCGGCCTCGTCCCCTTGCGCTGGCGCCGCGGCCGACCCAGGCTGACCAGGCATGTCCTTCATCGTGCGCAGCCTGGAACGTCTGTTCGAGACGCCGCAGGAGATCGAGGAGAACGACCGCCAGATGCAGCAGCACCTGGCGCCGTCGACCAAGAAGGACGGTGACCCGCCCGTCTTCCGCTGCCGCTGCTGCGGCCTCGAGTCGCCCGAGCGCGCCTACTGCCCGGAATGCCTGGCCGACACCATGGAGCCGATCCCGGTCACGGCGTCGACGCGCTGAACGATCCCTTCACGTACGACCAGGGACGCTCGCCGGCCGCGCCGCTGCGCGGCAAGCGGCCGTAGCCGACGATCACGAGCGCGGCCAGCGCGCACGCCGCCGCCGTGGTGGCCAGGCGTCGCGGCGGCACGACACCCAGCGCCCAGACCACGAGCGCCGCGGCCGCGACGTACGCCGGCAAGAGCGCCCACACGCCGTGCAGGCCGAGCGCGCCGCCCAGCGATGGCGGCGCCAGGCCCTCGCGCAGCGCGCGGAAGGACACCTCGTAGAGCGGATGGCGCAGGCTGGTCGGCCAGTGCGGGTAGGTCGTCGCCGCCACCACGTGGATCACGACGCCGACCACCAGCAGGGCACCGGCGAGCGCACGCGGCGCCGGCCGCGCGTCACACCAGGCGAAGCCGGCCGCGGCCAGCCAGGCGAAGAACGGCATGGCCACGCCGATGTAGCGCGGCCCGACGCTCCAGCCGGCCCGGCCGAACTCGGGCACCAGGGAGCTGACGAACAGCAGGTACGCCAGCGCGACCACGGCGCACACCAGCGTCTCGGCGCCGACGCGCGCGCGCGCCACCCGGTCGCGCGCGACCACCACGACGCCCAGCACGGCGACGAGCACCCAGGGCGCCAGCACGATGAGCCCGTTGTCGGGCGCGATCAGCGCGTTGGCCATGGCCACCCGGTTGGGCCCGATGATGCCGAGCACGCCTTGCTGGTGCGCCGGGTCGGCGGCGAAGCTGTAGCCGGTCTTCAGGGCCGAGCCGAAGCAGGCCGCGTGGTAAGCGAGCAGGAGCACCAGCGGCGGCAGCGCGCCCAGCGTCGCCAGGCCCACGTGCCACCAGCGCCGCGGCGCCAGCGCCAGGAGGTACGCGCCCACCGCGGCGGCCGCGAGCAGCGACTGGTAGTCGACCAGCATCGACGCCCCGGCCAGGAAGCCGCACGCGAGCGCGGCCAGCCAGGCGCGCCGGGCCTCGCCGCGCACGATGCGCACCGCGGCCACGAACGCGCCGCCCGCGCAGGCGCCCGCGAGCGCGTGCGAGAAGAACAGCATGGCGTAGGGCAGCGCCATCGAGCCGAGCGCCAGGGCCACGAGCGCCGCGCGCCGGCCGCGCTCGCCAGGCTCGCCCTCGCCGGCGAAGCGTGGGCTCAGGCGCCAGAAGAAGCACAGGAACGCCACGCACGGCAGGAGCACGACCAGCACGCGCAGCGCCCACGTCGACGCACGCAGCGACGTCGCGCCCAGCGCGTCGAGCGCCAGCTGCACTGGCACGCCCAGGAGCGACACCCCGGGCGCCTTGTTGGAGAACGAGTGGCCTTCAGGAGTGGTCGCGATGTCGAAGCGCGAGCCCAGCTCGCCCAGGCGCGCGTCCAGGCGGAAGCTGCCGTGGCGTGCGATCTCCTGGGTCAGCAGCACGCGCGGCAGCTCGTTGGCGCTGCGCAGCGACGGAAAGTAAGGAAAGACCCAGAGGTACACCAGCAGCAGCGCCGCGGCCGGCCACAGTCGTCGCAAGTGAGGCATCGAGACGGGCGGCGACCTTAACACGCGCGCCCACTCGTGGTACGCCATGCATCGCCCGATGGCCGATGATTCTCGAGACGCTTCGCTGCGCGCCCGATTGCTTGCCGATGCCGCGCGGGGCGCCCGCCTGGCCGTCTGTGCGGTCGCGCTCTTCGCCCTGGTCGAGCCGCTGGTCTCCATCGCGCTCGCGCAGGGTCACGTGCGCGTGCCGGTGGCGCTGCGCTTCTTTGCCCTCGACCTGACCCTGGCGGGCATCCTGCTCGCGCTGCTGGTGCCCGCGCTGGTCGCCGTCTTCGTGGGCGCGCGCGGCGCGCTGCACCTGGCGGCGGGTGCGCGCGAGCCGGGCTGGCCGGGCCTGCTGGGCGGCGTGACGACCCGCCGGGCACCCGATCACGTCGGCGCCACCCCCTGGTTCTGGGCCGCGGCCATCGCGCTGGGCGGCTACGGCGGGCTCTCTTACTGGCTGACCCTGAAGTTCATCAAGCGCTTCAAGGAGCCCACGCTCATCGCCGGAACCCTGGCCGCAATCCAGGTGGGCATGATCCTGGTCGCGGCGCTGCTGACGCTGCTGCTGGGCATCGGGCTGCGGCGTGCCGCGCGCCGGCTGGCGCCGCGGCTGCGCGCGTGGAACCCGCTCGGGCGGGCGCTGCCCGCGCTCGCGCTGCTCGCGCTCATCGCCGTGCCGCTGGGCGCCCTGCTGGTGCACAAGGCGCCCCAGGTGCGCGCGGTCGCGCCCTGGCGCGTGCTCTTCGCCCTCGTCGTCCTCGTCGTCGGTGCCGTGGCCGGCGCGCGCTGGTTCGCCGCGCGGCCCATGCTGCCCGCCGATCGTGCGCAGCGTCGTCGCCTGCTCGCCGCCGTCGCGGCCGGCTACGTGCTCCTGGCGGCGCTGACCCTGGTCAAGCTGGGCGCCGATCCCGAGACCAAGTACCTGGCCATCAGCGCCTCGCCCCCGCTCGCCACCCTGGTCGACCTGGTGCGCACCGCCAACGACTTCGACCGCGACGGCTACGGCTCGCTGCTGGGCGAGAACGACTGCGCGCCCTTCAACCGCAACGTCCATCCCACCGCGCGCGACATCCCCGACAACGGCATCGACGAGAACTGCAACGGGCGCGACTTCTCCGTCAAGAACGCGCCCGCCTACAAGGTCGGGCAGAAGATGCCCGTGCCGGCGCAGTTCAAGCGCGACTACAACGTCCTGCTCGTCACCATCGACACCGTCCGCTACGACCACACCACCATGGGTGGCTACGTCAAGAAGAAGGGCCGCGACACCACGCCGCGCCTGGCCGAGCTGGCCCGCCGCGCGGTCAACTTCGAGTTCGCCAACGCGCCCTCGGCCGGCACCATGGCGTCGGTGCCGGCGATCATCATGTCGCGCTTCTTCCACTCCGGCATCCACCTCGGGCCCGAGCGCCGGCCCATGCCGCCCAAGATCCTCGACGACAACACCACCGTGGGCGAGATGATGAAGCAGGCCGGCTACAAGACCGGCGCCATCGTGACCCACGAGTACTTCAACGACTGGGGCATCGACCAGGGCTTCGACACCTACGACAACGACCTGGGCGCCAAGCCCGACCCGTACGGCATCAAGGCCGACAAGACCACCGAGAAGGCGCAGTCATGGATCGCGCGCCAGGGCGGCAGCAAGTGGTTCCTGTGGGTGCACTACATCGACCCGCACGGCCGCTACGTGGCCCACCCGGGCGAGACCCAGTACGGCACGTCGGAGGAGGACCTCTACGACGGCGAGCTGCACTGGACCGACAAGAACCTGGGCCAGCTGCTCGACTTCATCGCGCACACGCCCAACGCCGACCGCACCATCATCGTGGTCACCAGCGACCATGGCGACGGCTTCAACGAGCATGGCTTCATCAACCACGGCCAGAAGCTCTACCGCGAGCTGCAGAACGTGCCGCTCGTCTTCTACGTGCCCGACAACGAGCCGGTCAGCGTGCAGGGCCCGGTGTCCAACCTCGACATCTTCCCCACCCTGGCCGACCTGGCCGGCGTCGACGTCTCCGGTCTGAGCCTGGAGGGCGAGAGCCTGGTGCCGCAGCTGTTCTACGGCCGCGACGCCAGGCAGCGGGTGGTCTTCGCCGAGACGAATTACCCGGATCCGCTGCGCGCCGCCATCTCTGCCGACTACAAGCTCATCTACAACTTGAAGGCCAACGTCTACGAGCTCTACGACCTGCGCACCGATCCCTGGGAGCACAAGAACCTGTGGGGCGCCGATCTCGAGGGCGGGCGCCAGATGAAGGAGTTCCTCGACGAGTGGCTCGACCGCGTCTACTACAGCCGCGAGGCCGGCACGCAGTCGCAAGAGGTGCGCAAGCAGGCGCTCCTGCCCACGCGACCCGCGCCACAACACGCCGCCGACGCCACCGGCGCGGCCGCCGTGCGCCTCATCGGCTACGACCTCGACCACCCCGGCTACAAGCCGGGCGACACCGTCGTGGTCACCCTCTACTTCGAGAGCGCGGCCGAGACCACGACCAGCTACAGGCTCGAGGCGGGCGCGGCCTCCCTGGTCACGGGCACGCAGCCACCCGCCGTCCGCATGGACAAGTCACCGCTCGACGGCATGTTCCCCACCTCGCGCTGGAAGAAGGGCGAGTTCGTCAAGGAGTCCTACTCGCTGCGCGTCCCGGGCGGCTGGCCCGCGGGCGGCGCGAAGCTGACCTTCCGCCTGCTCGACGATCACCGCCAGCCGGTCATGTTGCTGGGCGCGGGCGGCACGCAGCTCGGGCTCGAGGCCACCCTCGGCGACCTGCCGCTGCAGGCGGTCGCGCCCGCTCCGACGCCCGGATTGGCGCCCGCTCCGACGCCCGGACCGCCACCCGCACCGACGGGTGGTCCGGCCATCGTGCCGGGCAAAGGAATGCCGTCGCACAAGTGACCTGTCTCGCGCTTCGAGCGAGAACGGGCATCACTTTCATCAAAATTCACTGGTCGTCGTTCCTCTATTCGTGGTCTGAGGGAGAGTGGCGGAGGACTAGTGGCCTCGACTTGGTACACCTGCGCACGCAAGATGGCGGTCGGGGGCATGGCGGAGCTGTTGCTGGCTTCGCAGCAGGGCCTTGCCGGCTTCGAGAAGCTGGTCGTCATCAAGCAGATCCTGCCCCGTCTGCGCGAGGACAAGCGCTTCGTGCAGATGTTCCTCGACGAGGCCCGCCTGGCCGCGCGCCTGCGCCATCCCTGCATCGCCGAGATCTACGACGTCCATCGCGACGGCGAGACCTACTCGGTGGTCATGGAGTACCTCTCGGGCGAGGACCTGGGCTACGTACTGCGCTCGATCGCGCAGGCGGAGAGCCGGATTCCCATCGCCTTCGCCTGCCGCATCATCGCTGACGTCGCCGACGGGCTGCACGCGGCGCACTGCGCCACCGATGTCGACGGCACGTCGCACGGCATCATCCACCGCGACGTCTCGCCCTCCAACATCGTCGTGACCTACGACGGCATCACCAAGCTGGTCGACTTCGGCGTCGCCAAGGCCAACGAGAACCACATCTACACGCGGCCGGGGACCATCCGCGGCAAGCTGCCCTACATGTCGCCCGAGCAGGTGCAGGCCAGGGACGTCGACGGGCGCTCGGATCTGTTCTCGCTGGGCGCGGTGTTCCACGAGATGCTGACCTCGCGGCGCCTGTTCTCCGGCCCGTCGGAGTCGGCGATCCTGAAGAACGTCATGGAGCGGCGCATCCCGCCGCCCTCGGTCTACAACCCGCGCGTGCCCGCGGCCCTCGACGAGATCGTGCTCGCCCTGCTCGACCGCGATCCCGAGCGGCGCACCGGCTCGGCGGCGCTCCTGCGCGATCAGCTGGAGCGCCTGGTCCAGCAGGACGGTGTCACGCAGCGGCGCGTGGGCGAGTGGATGCGCACCGCGCTGGCGCCGCGCTACTCGCGCCGGCGCGCCACCGAGCGACAGATCGTCGAGACCGCGCGCGTGACCTCCAAGCCGACGCCCACGGGCGCCGACCTGCCGCCCCTCTTCGGCGAGGACGACGGCCCGGGCGCCGCGCCGCGTGACGCGCTGGCGGCGGCCGCGGGGCAGGCAGGCACCGGGTCGCGCGAGTACTCGCACCTCTCGCCCTCGCTCACGCCCAGCCGCGAGCTGGGCATCCACACCGGCGCCATCGCGCACCTG
>Ga0209515_10002517_pt1 | contig 28048 bp, 30 predicted proteins | sample Subgroupgradi54m_FD_187454 | JGI IMG/M metagenome (GOLD analysis project Ga0209515, IMG submission 187454) | Subsurface groundwater microbial communities from S. Glens Falls, New York, USA - GMW60B uncontaminated upgradient, 5.4 m (SPAdes)... ... | reverse complement strand
ATATTGTTTTAGCTGATAATCCATATTGTTTGGCCAGTGTGGGCGCTTTTTCCCCATTTTTTACCTTAGTAAGTATTTCCTCTTTTATTTCCTTAGGTACCGCTTTGAACATATTGTCTCACCTCCCTCAACTTATTTTAACTCAGAGACAATGTGTCCATTATATCGGGTACCGGTCACTCATCCAAGAGATTTTTTAATGTAGTCGGTAAAAGGGTGACTAGGGACTCTCGGCCAGAAACAGGCTATAAGCAAGGTCTGGAATGGCCACAAGCATTTATAGACCAAACGCTTGATTTTATTCCTCTGACAAAACCAGAGGGTGAATTAAACGTTAACGGTTTTGTTGCAATCATTGTTGATGAACAGGGACGAATCTTCCTTAATCTTGGGCAAGAACCAGGTGCAGCTAACAAACCAAAATATGCTGTATATAGAACCCCCTTGCAAAGTTCCTCTGCAAAACTATGGCAGATTAGAGAAGGAAAAGCTGGTTATGATAATGTATTAGCAACTATTGTGGAGTCGATCGGGAATGGAGAAACAGATATTTTTAAATTGTTTGCGTCTGGTGATATTCAATTAAAGGAATTGCCGCTAGCAGATCCTAGCAGACTAGAAACTTATAATGCGACTTGGATGGCAAAAGTTTCCGATCAAGGGCTGATACAAAAATTAGAGCAATTTGGAGCTTTTTTCACTTTAGATGAGGTGGAAATGTTAATAAATGCTGGACTAGTTAATGGTCATGCTGTTAATGCTATTGCAGCAAACTTAGGGTTTAGAAGACCTTAACAGAAAAATCTTCTCCACCATTAAGTAAAGCTCTCCCCATTCTTAAAGCAAATCCAAGATCAATGTGCTCCAGGCGAAGTTTTGGTGTCTATAACCTTCCCCTGTCTCCGGATTGTAGTACTCTCTAAATCCATACTTTTGGATCATTTTCAGCATTTTAGCCACAATTTGGTCTGCTATTTCATGATAACCGTGTTTCCTCAAACCCTTGACAACAAACCAATTGGTGTTGATCCACGTCGGTCCTCTCCACAAAAGTTCGTTAAAAACAATAAGATTACGGATTTTATAGCCTGGTTGATAATAGGGTACATAATAAGGTTCATCTTTAGCCACAGAAGGAACAGGATAGTTGGTCCAGAATTCCTTAGGATTTAATAAATGTTTGACCGTTGCCTCGAACTTTTTCCCTTGCAAGCCAGCCAAAAATAAAGTGGTTAAACTGCTGACTGTTTTGACTGTGGCTTGTTGCTCAGTTTTAGAAAAAAGGGAGTAAAAGATTTGATCTTGAGTATTCCAACATTTTTTTAGTAAAGATGTTTCACTTTGCTTGGCCACTTGGTCAAAAAAAACAGCCTTTTTAGCTTGCTTAATTAACCTGTAGAGACGGGCTAAAGCTCTGGCTGACTCGATAAAAACAGTGTTAAAAAGAATCTCCTCAACATTAAAATAATCCTTGGCTAAAATACGTTCGTGATTAAATCTGTAGCGCTGATTTAAAAAATCTGGCTTGCGGAAATAATAGCGTAGTTTTGCCCTATCATGGCCCAAATAGCCCAAAACAGGCTGAAAAACAGGCAGCTCATCCATCCCTGACTCATTGGGAGAGATGATCGCCATTAAATTATCCTTATCAATATCTCTGTGTCCAATCAGCCAACGGTGATGATTAGCCAGTTTATCTAATACTTCATTTAGGAACTTTTTATCACCGTCTCTTTTATAAATCGCCTCCACTGCCAAGGGAAAAACAGGGGGTTGGGTGATAGCTGTCATTCGGGGCCGTAAGGAAGGCTTACTCTCTATATAGGCCCAATGTGGTAGTCTATTTTCGCCCCAAAAGATAATGTGGGGAAGAAAACCACTGGGTTGCTGAGCCAACAAAAAAGTGCGAATCTCGCTTTTCGCCCACTGGGTATCGAAGTGAGATAAAACAATGGCGTGAAAAGCAGTGTCCCACAAAAATTGATAAGTGTATTCTATATTAGCAGGAGAAATAAAACTGTAATTGGTTTGTTTCCATTTAGAATATCCTTGCTTTAGATTCGTCTGAAAAAGAGAACGAATTTGTGGAATAAGGGATTTCTTGAGTTGAGTTCTTTTTTTAGGCAATTCCATAAGCCTTTCATAATTTATTTGGTAACAAAGTTTAATATTTTCTCTTTTTTATAGATTACTTCGTATTTTTTATCTGTTAAATGTTTTTTTACACTGTCCAACTCCAGAGCTTTTCTTACAACTTCATCCTGAGAAGATTCCTTTTCAGAAAAGATAATTATCCCCCGCAGTTTGCCATTGACCTGGACTGGCATTTTTATCTGCTCTTTTTTGACCGTTTGTTTTGAGGCTTTAGGCCAATCCGAAAGATGAATAGAGTTTTTGTTAGCTAAAACACTACTCCATAGTTCCTCGACCATAAAAGGTGCAAAGGGTGCGAAAAGCTTTAAAAAGGCTATCGCATTAGTTTTTGATAATTTAACGTTCGGTTTTTGCCAGGCATTAATAAACTCCATCATCGAAGAAACCGCTGTATTAAACTTAACGTTGGTAATATCATCCTCAATTGTCTTAATAAGACCTTGGAGCTCTACCACTAGCCTTTTATCCTCCTCCTCGTCTTTGTTTGTTATCTTATCAGAGCTTGTATAAGTCTGCCAGATTGTTTGCATAAATCTGTATGGACCTTGCAAATTCTTGGTTGACCAGGAAATTTCTTGACTAAAGGGCGCCATAAACATTTCGTGAACGCGTAGCGAATCTGCCCCGTATTCGGCTACAATCTCATCGGGTGTTATTACGTTACCAACAGATTTACTCATTTTTTGATGGTCAAGACCAAGAACCATACCGACATTATTTAATTTCCTAAAAGGTTCTTTGAAAGGCAGCAGTTTTAAATCGTAAAGAATTTTGACCCAAAAGCGGGAATAAAGAAGATGTAGAACCGCATGTTCCGCTCCACCCAGATACCAGTCAACTGGCAGCCATTTTTGGATTGAGGCTCTAGACCAAGCTTGGTTATCGTTTTTAGGGTCTGCAAAGCGCAAAAAATACCAACAACTTCCGGCCCAATTTGGCATAGTATCTGTCTCTCTTTTAGCCGGTTTGCCGCAGTTTGGACAGACTGCTTCAACCCAATCTTTGACCTGCGCCAATAGCGACTCGTCTTTAGGCGATGGTTCGTAAGATTTAACCTTTGGCAGTTTGAGTGGAAGTTCTTTTTCCGCGATAGGAAACCAACCATATAAATTGCCTTTAATCGGATGTATTTTAGTAGTATTATGATAGTCTTTATACTTACTACTTTCTTTTTGATACTGCTTTGTATCCCAGAATGAAATTTTATTATCGGCGCAGTGTTGACAGAAAACCACAGGAATGGGCTCTCCCCAATATCTTTGTCTAGAAAAAATCCAATCGCGAAGATGATAGCTGACAGTTTTTTTACCCCAATTTTTTTTGACCAAATAATCCATCATCTTTTTAATTGCGTTATGAATATCAAGACCGTTTAAAAAGTCTGAATTAATCATTTTTCCTTCCTGTTCTTGGACTTGTTCCTTCGTGGTTATTGCTGATTTATCATCGTCCAAACCTACAACGACTCGGATAATCGGTAAGTTAAATTGCTTAGCGAATTCAAAATCTCTTAAATCGTGGCCAGGAACAGCGACGACCGCGCCTGTGCCAAAATCTGCCAGGACAAAATCCGATATCCAGATCGGTAATTTGGTCTTATTCAACTGATTAATGGCATAAAAGCCAGTAGCAAGGCCTGTTTTTTTTCTACCCTCTGAGATTCTCTCCAAATCTGTTTTTCCCAGGGCTTCAGCTAGATATTTATTAATTTCTTCCACGTTCGTGGCTTTATTTGCAGCAATTTTACCGTCCACAATTTTTTTCACAAATGGGTGTTCAGGTGCTAAAACGATAAAAGTCGCACCGAAATTGGTATCAGGCCTTGTTGTAAAGCAGGTGATCTCCTCTGAAGTATTATCTACTTTATAAAGAATATCGATCCCCTCTTTTTTGCCGATCCAATTTCTCTGCTGTTGTAATATTCCTTGAGGCCAATCTAGTTCGTTTAAGTCTTCTAAAAGTCTATCGGCATAAGTAGTTATGCGAAAAAACCATTGAGGAAGTTTTTTACGAGTTATTTTATAGCCGCATCGTTCATGTGTACCATTTGCCATGACTTCTTCTTCAGCAAGCCCTGTCTTGCAAAATGGGCAATAATAAACGTTGGTATCTTTTTTAACCAATAAGCCCAGCTTAAAAAACTGTATAAATAACCATTGGGTCCAGCGATAGTAAGACGGATCTGTAGTTGCAAATTCTCTCTCCCAATCATAAGATAAACCTAGAAGCTTCATCTGTCTTTTAAAGTTAGCAATATTTTTGGGAACTATATCCATTGGATTTTTCTTTGCTTTGATAGCTGCGTTTTCCGCAGGAAGACCAAAAGCATCCCAACCCATGGGGTGCAAAACGTTGTAGCCCTTCATCCTGAAGTAGCGGGCTAAAATATCTGTAGCAATATATAGACGAATGTGTCCGACATGAAGCCCGTCACCGGAGGGATAGGGAAACATGTCCAAAACGTATTTCTTGCTTTGCTTAGCCGCGTCTTTAATTACGTCGGGCGTGTTGTAAATCTGATCTTTGTCCCACTGGTCTATCAATTTACCCTCAAAAGATTTAGGAATATACTTGTCGGCCATAATAGAAGAATTATACTTTATCTATCTCTTCTGAATCCACCGTTTCTTCTAAAATTGCCGCCGCCATTGCCACCGCCGTTATCGAAATTGCGCGGACGTGGAGGTCTAGCTTCAGAAACAATCAATTTTCTGCCTTTAAAATCTTGCCCATTAAGCGTATCGATAGCCTTTTGAGCTTCTTCTTCCGTCTCCATCTCAACAAAAGCAAAACCTTTTGATCGACCTGAATCGTGATATTTGATTACGCTTGCTGATGTAACATTGCCGGCTTGGGCAAATAATTCTTTCAAATCATCGTCGCTTATCTCATAAAGAAGATTGCCAACATAAAGTTTTTTACTCATTTTAATATCACCACCCTTCGTGTAGTTAAAAATAAAAGAAGTTGCGCCAGAATTAAAATTGCGAAAAAAATCACTTAATGATAGTTTTTGCCTTCAAGACGTGGTTTTAGCAGTCTAAAGAAACAGTTAATAGTCTAATTTTAACAATAGTTTTACAAATGTCAAACGAATATGTCAACGTTTCACTGGCTGTTTAGGAGGCAAATAGTATGCTTGAGCTGCTTTAAAAGTAGCGGGGAAAGAATGGGCTATATTAGGCGGAATCGCGTCCTGCCTTTCCCACCAAGTCATTGCTTTATGGACCAAACCCCATAAATATTCAGCTCTTTCAGGTGGCTCTTGTTGGAGTCGTTTGATAAAAGCCTGGCGATAAGGTTTTAATCCACCACCCACGTCAAGAAAAAATGGCTCTGCATAAGCTAAATAAAGCTCTCTTATCCCAGCCTCTGATAATCCTAAAATCTCGTTAATATTATCGTGAAGATCCACACTATCGTAGATTGAGAACTTACCATCTAGACTAACAAAATCTGTTTCATCATTCCATAAGCATTCTCAGCGTCTCGAGAACTTTCACTTCTTCCTGAAAGAATTTCTCGTACTCGTTTTGCTACATAAACTTGAGTTGCTTTTCTAACATTATCTGGTCTGACTCTTTCCATATCATCAGACAAGCTACCTGGTTTATACTTAAGTACGTAATCTAATACTTTTTTAAATTCAGGATTATTTCTTTCATACTCGTCAATTGTTTTTTCATATTGATCTCCATCTATAAAAGCCACAAAATTTATATCTGAATATCTGGCAGAGTGTTCATCTAACTTTCTACCTTTAGATAGGGAACCAAACAGAGTAATGCCTGCGAAAAAAGAAATTTCTTGTTTTAATTGCTTATATGCTTCAAGGACTTTAGCAAGTCTTTCTCTAGAAAAAGGGTCAGAAGATATTTCAAATCTTTTGATCTGAGAAGGAGTGTAAGGTATTTTTGGCTCTGAGTTATCAGACATAGCTAAGCTAAACCTATTTTCTTTTTCACCTCATCAACTGTTTGTCTGGCGATTTGCCTAGCTTTTTCTGCGCCTTCTGTAATTATTTGATCAACATATTTAGGGTTTTGTTCAATTTCTTTCCGCCTTTCTTGGATGGGTTTTAGCTCTTTATAAATGGCTTCTGCTATCTGATCTTTCAAAGGAGCGTACTCTTTTAATTCTTCTTTTTTAGGTCCCTCTCCCAGAAACAATTCCGCGTATTTAAACAACGTTTCCAGCCTTTTATCATCGGCTTTAGCCCCAACTTCCGTACTGGTAGGGATAGAACGGACTTTTTTCCTAATGGCATCCAGCGAATCCGTCAGCAGGATAAAACTTCCTCCAACGCTTTTTGACATCTTCCCTTCACCTTTTAATGATGGAACATATTCGCCTTTGGTGGCAAAACGTTGCGGCTCTGGAAAATCAGTCCCATACTTTTCGTTCATTTTTCTGCCAATTTCTCGCGCTACCTCCAGATGCGGCTCTTGATCGATTCCAACAGGAACTAAACCTGCTTTATAAATCAAAATGTCCGAAGCCATCAGGACAGGATAATTTAACAAAGCTATTGTGTTATCATGAGGAAATTGTTTTACTTTTTCTTTGTAAGTGGGCAAATATTGCATGCGACCAATTGTGACCACTGAGGAAAAGTAAAAAGCTAATTCTATGTGCTCGGCCACGTCGGACTGCAGAAAAAGGGTGCTTTTTTTGGGATCTAATCCTGCAGCCAGATAATCCATGATAACCTCTTTTCTATTTTGACGAAGATGAGCAACATCATATGGAGTCGTAATTGTATGAACATCCGCGACCATATACAATGTCTCGTATTCTGGATTATCTTGTAGCTCCAACATGCCCTTAACTGCTCCTAAATAATTGCCCAGATGAAGCCTGCCTGTTGCTCTAATTCCTGATAAAACACGTTTTTTCCTCATATTCTTTAATTATATCCTATGTATAATTGAATTATTAATGATTAACGAATTAACGGGTTAACGAATTTTTTTCTCTAATCCGCTAACTCGTGAGCTCGCTAATTAAATAATAAATAACTATGACTGTAGATCAACGTCTCAATCTTATTAAGCAAGTTGGCGAGGAAATCATTACTGAGAAAGAGTTAAAGCAACTGCTTGAATCAGACGAACAACTTATTGCCTACGACGGGTTTGAACCATCTGGACAGATGCACATAGCCCAAGGAATTCTGCGAGCAATAAATATTAATAAACTGACAAAGGCAGGAATCAAATTTAAAATGCTGGTTGCAGATTGGCACGCAATGGCCAACAAAAAAATGGGTGGAGATCTAGACAAAATTCAAACTGTAGGCAAATATTTTATTGAAGTTTGGAAAGCCTGCGGAATGGATTTAAGCAATGTCGAATTTGTCTGGGCGTCGGATTTAGTCAAAGATTCAAATTACTGGAAACTAGTTTTGCAGGTAGCACAGACGAATTCGTACAAAAGATTTATCAGAACTGCAGAAATTATGGGCCGTCAGGAGGACGAGAATCTAACAGCAGCCCAAATCATGTACTCTTGTATGCAGACAGCAGATATTTTCACTTTGAGAGCAAAAATCACCCAGCTGGGTATGGATCAACGCAAAGTTAACGTCCTGGCTCGGGAGGTGGGGCCGCAACTTGGGTATTGGAAACCAGTAATCGTCAGCCACCACATACTGTTGGGCCTATCAGGACAAGCCAACTTAACCGTTCCGGTTAATTCGGGCCACGATAACAAACTAAAGAAGGTAATGGAATTAAAAATGTCCAAGTCCAATCCCGACTCTGCTATTTTTATGAATGACTCAGCAGAAGATGTTGAGCGAAAAATCAACAAAGCTTACTGTCCGGAGGGTGAAATCGAAGGCAACCCGATCCTGGAATACTGCAAATATATAATCTTTGAACTAATAGATAAAATGACAATTACCAATGCCAAATCAGTCCAAACAAAAGATTTTGACTCTTACTCACAGCTAGCAGAAGCTTACACCAATAAAAGTATCCACCCGCAAGATTTAAAAACGGCTGTTGCCCAATATTTAAACCAAATTCTCGACCCTGTCCGCAAGCATTTCGACCAAAATCCCTACGCCCGCACCATCCTTGACAAAGTCAAATCCTACCAAGTGACGAGATAATCTACTATTCTAGCTCCATTGGGTTAGAATTGGCCTGTCAAATCAATCTAATATCTCTACTCTAAAACCGCAGAAAAAGCGTAAAAAAATTGATATAATCTTGATATGGTTAATGGAGTTACTGATACTACGGAAAGACCAAAAACTAGTTGGAAAACAGTTGAAGATAGATATCAAAACCTAATTGCCAGAATTGAAGCTTTAGCACCAATAAGTTTACCTGATAACGCTGACGTACGCGCTTCAATCAAAGCCGGAATATTAGCTGGTTATGATGAACTCTTAGGAGAAAACACTATTGATCCCTCCAGAGAAGACCTAGATGATTTATACGAAAAAAAATATGCTGATTTAAAAGCAGCTATTGAAGCTGGAATTAAATCTGGGAAGGGCTACAGTTGGGCCGACAATCAAACAGAAGCTGTTGCAAAAGAGAATCCAGATTATTCTAAAAAGATATCCGAAAAAGCAGAGGCTTATGTTACGCGTCAAAAAGCTAATTTACAACTTCCTGATAACCAATCTCAAGAATTAGCCAGAAATATGCAAAGAGGTTTTATGATTGGCGCTTCCCTTTTCCACGATTTTTTAAAGACAAAACCTCCGGCTACAACTTGATAACTACTTAAAAAATAATCTGCTAAAATTCCTCTATGAATCTGGCTCAATTAAAGGAACTCTGTCGCTTGGTTCGGTATGATATCATTACTTCAACAACAGCAGCAGGTTCTGGTCACCCTTCCTCTTCCCTTTCTGCAACAGAATTGATGACGACGCTTTATTTCGGCGGCTTTTTGCATTACGACCTCCAAAATCCAAAGTATCCCTTAAACGACCGCGTCATTTTTTCCAAAGGCCATGCTTCCCCTCTTCTTTACTCACTTTACCAAGCAACCGGCATATTAACTTATAAACAATTATTAACACTTCGTAAGTTTGACTCGATTTTAGAGGGCCATCCTTCTCCCCGTTTCAAATACGTGGATGTTGCAACTGGAGCCTTAGGACAAGGACTTTCGCTTGGCTTGGGAATGGCATTGGGAATAAAGTTACTAACTAAAAAGCAAAAAGTAAACAGAGAGCCTAAAGTTTGGGTGCTGATGGGCGACTCAGAATTTGCTGAAGGACAAATTTGGGAAGCTCTGGAAGTTGCCTCTTATTATAAACTCAACAATTTAATTGGCATTTTAGATGTTAATAGACTGGGCCAAAGAGGAGAAACAATGTTGGGATGGGATATCAGAAGATATGATGAACGAGTTAAAACTTTTGGTTGGGAAACAATTGTGGTTGACGATGGGCATAATCTGGAAAAAGTTTATAAAGCCTTCCAACAAGCCGAAACAACCGTCTCGGTCAGTGGGCCCAAAATGATTATCGCCAAGACTATCAAAGGCAAAGGAGTCTCTTTTATGGCCAACGCTGATGGGTGGCACGGCAAAGCAGTGCCCAAAGATAAACTTGATGAAGTTTTAAAAGAACTCGGACCAGTTGATCTGAAAATGAAGGGAAAAATAAGTAAACCCACAATAAAGGGAGACAATTTGGATTTGCAAGGGACTCAATTGAGAAGCGGCAAAAATGGGCCTAAGGCGGCTGTGAGGGTAAACACAGACGAATTGTCGACCGGATACACAGTTGGTTCTATGGTTGCAACTCGCGAGGCCTACGGAGAAAGCCTAGCAGCACTTGGTAAAACTAATCCTAATCTTGTTGTTTTTGATGCCGAAGTCTCCAATTCTACTTACGCCGAAAAATTTCAAGCAGCTTATACCGATCGTTATTTTGAAATGTTTATCACCGAACAAAATATGGTATCTGCCGCACTTGGTATCTCAAAAATCGGCTTTATACCCTTTTCTTCGACCTTTGCGGCTTTTTTGACCCGTGCCTTTGATCAGATAAGAATGGCTCAATATTCCCAACCTAACCTCAAATTTTGCGGTTCTCATGCAGGAGTCTCTATCGGCCAAGACGGTCCATCCCAAATGGGCCTGGAAGATCTGGCTATGATGCGAAGCATCTTGGAAAGTGTGGTTTTTTATCCAAGCGACGCAGTTTCTGCGGCAAAAATGGTGGAAATAATGTCAAATAATAAAGGAACTTTTTATCTGCGAACAACTCGTGAAAAAACACCAGTCATTTATAAACAAAATGAAACCTTTTCAATAGGCGGATCCAAAATTTTGCGCCAAAGTGGCAAAGATATTGCTGTAGTTTTTGCAGCAGGAATAACACTTCATGAAAGTCTAAAAGCCCATGAAGAATTAAAAAAAGAAGGTGTAAATATTGCTGTTGTTGATATCTACTGCGTCAAGCCAATTGATTATAAAACTATTCAACAATTTAATCATTTACCGATCATTGTCGTTGAAGATCACTACCCAGCCGGCGGCTTAGGCGAAGCCGTCGAATCAGCTTTGCTGGAAGATAAAACCAGAAACATAACTCGCCTGATCCATCTGTCTGTGAGGCAAATCCCCCGCTCCGGTTCACCCGATGAATTATTGAACTTTGAGCAAATCAACGCAGCTGCAATAATCAAAGCAGTAAAACAGGCTCATAAGTGAAAAAACAGGCTTAGTCCTTCGTAGAAACCCCATACTGCCAGTCCTACAAAAACTACACCTCCACCAACCGAGATAATTGGATTTTTTACTGCGACAATTGTCTTTTTAGGTGAGATAAACAAAGCCATATTTAGTAGCATATGACCTGCAAAAACACCCACTATAAAACCAAAAACATTAACGATTGTAAAAACGGGAATGTAGCCTGCAAAATTGTCCAAACCCAAGATAAAAGGAACAGTAATCGAAGCAGTTAAAAGGCCCCAAAAGGTCAAATTTGCTCGGGGCTTCATCGTCAAGTTGGGCAAAAAATACTTGAGAAACTTACCACTTATTGCATTAACGCTATTTAATAGCTTGTCAAATTTGTTTACAAAAACAACAAACCACCGGGGGAATCGTCTATCATCCTTCTTAGCCTGGTCCAGACTCTCCTGGGCCAGCTTAAAAAGTACCAGGGAGGCAATTATAATCATTACTGCCAAAATCCAGGTAATATTTCTGAAAATGTTCCACAAAGCCAAGATAGCAATTGTACCAACTGCATTACCAATAGCGGTCCCAGTCTCTATAGCAATCCTGCTTTTCCAACCGGGATACTTAGCCATCAAGTTACCCATAAAAATGGCAAAATCTACAGAAGTTTTAAGATAAATTATCAAACCAACTAGAATGTCACCAATGGCCAATTTCAAAACAATGTCTTTCGTGGTGATTTTATTCAGCAGTAAAATTTCCCAATACAAAACTCCTGCTAATAGAAAAAAGATAATTGTAGTTAAAACAATTGGAACAAATTGGTTACGAAAAAACCTCTTACTTTTCACTTTTCACTTTTAACTTAATATATGCTTCCTCCATCGTTTTGATTATCTTATCAATTATCTGCTCTGCATCTTGGAAAGAGACTGCTTTTAAATTGTGAGGAAAATAATGGAAAATTTGATTTCTCCCCAGTTTCCAAGTCTCCCAAATCCTATCTGCCAACTCTTTTGCAGAACTATCTTGGATTTTTTTATACAAAGATCTTTGCCCCAACCGTCCCACAAGATTAGGTGACATCAGTTTTCCCAAACGCAGATGATCCGAGATATAATCCAGGTGGGAAATAAAATTAATATCCTTAAACAGCTGCTTTAAGTAACCTTCATAGGCTTTTGCATAGGGAAAAATAAGGAATGAGTAGTCTTTAAACTGATAAGACTGATTTTTAATGATACTATTCATTAAATAATCGCCTTCTAAAATCAAGTCTTTTTGATTTTGTGAAAGATACTCCCAAAAAGCCCCGTACTTATCTTGTGCCATAGCTTATGATAGCAAAAGAAATAAATCAACTATAAATAGCTGTGTTGTTTGCTAATTTTTGTTCGCCAAAAAAGAAGTAGGGCATAGGCCAGCATCGTGGCTCCCAAGATTATAAAAATGGAAAACGGCCTGCTTTTTTCCAAACTCAAGCTGATCAAGGTTAATAACAACCCCACGACTCGCCCGCAATTCAAAAACACTTCTCTACCTATCATCGCTAGTTTTATATTTGCCTGCGTATCCACCACCATAGCTGTTGACAAATTCCAAAAAATAGGTAGTAAAAATTGGATCAAACCTGACAATAATATCCACAAATAAGCATTGGATGTGGCTTTAGCAAAAAGACAGGTCACAATTGCTATGCTTATGGTTATCGGATACAAAAAAACTGATCTTTTTTGGATTTTATCTGTAAATCTTCCCAGAAGTAGAGTTGCCAATGCTCCAATAAGACCCAAGTAAGCAATAAAAAGACCATATTTTAGAGGAGATTTAATAAAAAATAGACTGAAAATGGGAATAATGGTAAAATTAATAGGCTCCCATAGACCTTCAAGGAAAATAAACAGTCTCGTTGATTTAATTTCATCAAGTGCTCTTTTTATATTGAATTCTATCTTAAAATCTTTTTGCAAATTAACCAGAAGGAAAGTAATTAAAAAGAAAATCCCAGAGGCAAGCCAAAAAAAGATAAGGTTAAGCTGTATAAGGTAGCCTGCCAGAAGTGGAGCTAGAATAGTAATTACTGGTCCAGCGCTAAATAACAGACCTGCCCGATGGCCTATCTTATTTTTTTTCGTCTGTTCAAAATGGGCAATATTGTAAAAAACAAAAAAGAAATAAATTGAAAAACCATCTATAAACGATGCAATATAAAATTGCCATGGATTAAGAATATGAATAATCATTAAAACATAAATAAAATCAACAAGAGGAGCCAAACGCCAAGCTACTTTGGCAGATAGTTTGGTAAAAACAAAAAGAGCAATTACCGCGGCGGCAAAATTTAGCATACTGCCTATTAGCATTTGGTTAAAATTCAAACCCTGAGTAAGAAAGTGTATTGGCAAAATCAGTCTGCTGAAAAAAGCAAACCATTGACAGGTATCTGATAAACTGGACACACATTCTGCGTCTTTAAGTAGAATGAGTCCATATGTTTAAACCAATAGCAAAAGAAATTAAAGAGGAGATTTTAGGTAAGATTAAGGAAGGGATAAAAGCTCCCGCTTTAGCTTCCCAATATGGCATTTCCGCTAAAACCATCTACGGCTGGTTAGCCAAGATGGTGACTCCTCACATAACTTGGGCAAAATATCAACAGCTCAAAAAAGAGAATGAGGAGCTCAAGAGAATCATTGGGATGATTGCCTACGACCTTCATAAGGAAAAAAAAAGAAAAGTACCTTTTTCTCACAACCAATAAAAAGCTAATTGCTCCACTTCTTAAGGTTTCCAGAAAAAGAGCCTACTACACAAAAGTAAAGGAGATAAAAGATTTAGTCTTGAAAAAGATGATTGAAAATCTCCATCTCATTCATCCCGCATATGGTCATAAACGAGTAGCTTTGGCCTTAGGCTGGAGTAACAACAAAGCCAGACGCATTATGAAGAAATATGATATTAAACCTCCCAGAAGAAAAGGAAAGAAAACGTGGCTTACTCAATCAATAAGTGTCTGTCACTACACTAATTTAATCAAAAACCTCACTCCTACCAAACCACAAGAAGTATACGTTTCTGATTTGACCTACCTCAAATTTCAAGGTAAAAATATTTACCTTGCAACCGTTGAAGACATTTTTACTAGAGAAATAGTCGCAGCTAAACTTTCCGACAAACATGACAGCAGTTTAGCTTTGGCCACCATTAAAGAGGCTATTCCAGGTGATAAACAGTGTCCAGGCATATTTCACTCTGACCAAGGAACTGAATTTATGGCTCAGATGGTGACAGAATATCTGGAAAACAATGAGGTCAAAATATCAGTCTCCGATAAAGCCTCTCCCTGGCAAAACTGTTACAAGGAGTCATTCTTTGGTCGGTTTAAAGAGGAAAATGGAGACTTAAATAGATTTGAGACTCTGGGAGAGCTGGTTGAGGAAATCTACTCGTACCTACATTACTACAATAACCTCCGGATTCACACTGCTTTGAAAATGCCACCGGTTCGTTTTAAGAAGAAATTTCTAGACGCAGACTCCGTGTCCCAAAAATCGGATACTTGACACATAGATAGGAGACGTAGAAAGTAAAAACGGTCGTAAACTTCTTGTTGCGCATTCTCAACTTAAATTTTTTCCAGATCAAGCTTTAGGGAGGGGCTCATGGTGGTTTTGATAAATACTGCCTGCAAATTCGCTTTTCCCACCGACTTAAGCATGGCTTTAATATTTTGGCTCAAAGCTTTATCTTCCAGGGATATTTTGCCAACCATAAGGTGGATCAAAGGAGTTTTGGCTTCGGTTTTCCAGCGCAACAAACCTTTGGCATATTTTTTAGCTACTTCCTCTGGCTGATCTGAAATGGTTCCTGTTTTAGGATTTGGCATCAGACCTAAAGGCCCCAGAACCTTTGCCAGTCTTGCAATTTTTTCCATAAAAGAAGGGTGGGCTATCAGAACATCAAAGTCGATTTTACCAGCTTCAATGTCGCTTAAAGCCTGCTCATCAACTATCTTAACTCTAACTGTTTTTCCAGTTGAATGGGGTAAATCCAGTTCACCTTTAAGACCTTCTTTGCTAACTTTTAAGTGAAGCTCAACAGATTCATCAAATTTTGCGTATTTAATTTGCTTTATTAGTTTAATTGCCTCCTCTATTGAATACGGTTGTTGGCTTTTACCAGTAGTAATTGCTTTAAGGGCCCGCTGATATTTTTTGCCTCTGGCTCGGGCTTTAGTTTTTTTAACCTTTTTTTCCTTGTCGAAGCTGTTAGTTTTAGTGGAGGTGGGTTCTTCCTGGGCTAGTTTTTCAGCTGCTTGCATTTTTTTCAAAGAAGATTCATCTGCAGAAACAGTCACGGTTTTATCTCCACCCTTATGCTTACCAGGAGTTTTTACCTTTTTCAGCTGTTTTTTTCCAGCTTTTCTTTTTTGTTCCTGTTTTTGCTGTTTTTCTACTTCTTCCAGGCCTAGAAAACGCGTTTTTACTTTTCCCATAAGATTTTATTGTTCAACATCAATGCCCATAGAACGAGCAGTTCCAGCGACAATTTTTGTAGCTGCCTCAAGACTACCTACATTCAAGTCCTCTAACTTGGCTTTGGCTATCTGCTCAAGTTGAGCTTTGGTCAGCTTACCAACTTTTTCTGTATTTGGTTTACCCGAACCCTTCTGTAACCCAAGAGTTTTTTTGATACTTTCTGCAACCGGAGGCAGTTTAGTAACAAAAGTAAAGCTTCTATCCTCGTAAACTGTGATAACTGCAGGGATAACCTGACCTTTGAGTTTGGCAGTTTTAGCATTGTACTCTTTAATAAAATCCATGATCGGCACGCCATGCTGACCCAACGCTGGGCCAACCGGGGGGGCAGGAGTCGCCTCAGCCGCTGGAAGATTTAATTTTAAAACCGCTTTTACCTTTTTTGCCATATTAGAATTTACAATTTTGCAACTTGCAAAAAGTCCAGCTCCACTGGAGTCTCTCTGTCAAAAATTGAAACCAATACTCTAACTTTTCCTTTCTCATCATCAATAGACTCTATTGTGCCCAAAAAATCAGCAAAAGGTCCTTCTGTAATTTTAACTGCCTCCCCAACTGAAAATTTGGCCTTGAATCTGGGTTGCTCTTGTTGTACAAACTTCATAATCGCGGCAACTTCTTTATCTGAAATAGGAGTAGGTTTCAAACCCGCGCCAACAAAACCAGTTATCCCCTCTGTCGTTCTTACCACCAACCAAGTATCATCATCAAGCAACATCTTAAGCAGCACGTAACCTGGGAAGACTTTCTCCATGACCTTGGACTTTTTGCCTTTTTTGACTATGACTGTTTCTCGCATTGGAACAACTATCTCAAAAATGCGATCTTCAACTCCCAAACTTTTGATACGTTGTTCCAAAGCCTTTTTTACTCTGGATTCGTAACCTGTTTTGACATGAATCACGTACCATTTGCCTGGAGTTTGACTTTTGGGCTCTTGCTGGATGACCTGCTCTTGCTGGGGTGTTTCTGTTTGTTTGTTATTGTCTTCCATATTTAAACTCTTTGACTCCACTCAGCGCGGAGTTGAATTTTACTAAATTATCTGGCTTTAGTCAAAAACTCTAGAATTTTAGCGAAAAAAACGTCTAAAAGTCCTATATATAAAGCCGTAACTATAGAAACTATAATCACAACAAGAGTTAGTCGAAATACTTCTTGTCTGTTTGGCCAGGTAACTTTTTTTAGCTCTTCCTGAACCTCACCTATAAAATTTTGACTTACCTCTGGCCTATCAACCATCCTATTATTTTAACACAAAATCTTCTCATTTTAATCTTTTTGCAGTCGCCTTACCAGGATTACAGCAGCAATTATAACCACCAGCAGACCAAGCAGGAATTTAAAAGGCAAACCGATGAAGGAAGTTGAAGCAAAAAAATTAGTCGGAGAATTATCACCAAAATTGATTTCAGCAGACAAAGTGTATCTACCAGCAAAAAAGCCCGATAGAAGAAGAGACAAGGGGTTTTGACAAAGCTTTACTTCTTGATTATTTTTAGGCAAATCACAGTTTAGCTGTGCCGAAGGTGAGGCCAAAACAACTCTTTGTGATCCTGCAAGAATGTTTTGAGGAAGGATATCATACTTGGCTTTCTCACCAAAAATACCTGACAAAACTATATTTCCCTCCGGCTTAAATAAATTCTTCCCGTTATTTTCTAGGATTAAAACAATTGGGATTTGATCTGAACTATCAAAAATATTGATATTTTTACCCAGTTTAAAGCGAGGAATGACATCAAAAAAGGCTACTCTGCCTTTAACATTGAAAACTCCCGTTTGAGTCACCGTAGCCAAAATGTTGGAACCAATGCGAGCTTGCGCTTGAGAAGATGTTACTCCTTCTGTACCAGGAAACGGCTGCGTTTCAACAAAAAAGGTGTAGTAATAATCCCACTCAGGAGCCCCATCTGGAATTCTCATTCGAAGAAGTAGTTGTTGGGCGGCTTGGGATTTTAAGAAAAAGGGCTTATCAAGTTGGAGATCGGCATTATCAAGTGCAAATCTAATTGGACCTTCAAAATCCTCTTGGATTGTAATATTACCTTGATTGTCTTTGGGAACAAAAGGTAAAACTTTGGGGATTATCACTACAGGATCGCCCAAATTTTGCACTGTATAGGCTACCAGAATTGATTTTCCAGGCTTGATCACAACCTCAAGATGGGGAGGTGAAATAGACAGATTGATCTGTTGGGCAAAAACAGGAGAAATAAACAAGAGATAAGATACAAGAAACAAACCGTAAGCAATTATCAATGACCAAATTGAGCTTTTCTTTTTGGAATTTGGAATTTGTTTGTTTTTTGTCATTTGTTGCTTGGAAATTGTATTAATATTTTGGTATTGCAGTAAATCTGACAACTGTCTGATATGTTCCTGCTGCTTGAGTGGTTGAAACGCTAATCTGAAAAGTCAGGCGCGATTTTCTGTTGGAGTTGTGATACTTATTTGAGCTGATGTTGGGACTGGCGGACATTACAATCTGGGCAGAATCACCGCTGGCAAGATTGGCAAATGGTCTAAATTTACTGCTGCTGCTAAAATCGGCTGGAACATCACTATTGCCATTGAGATTACCCATGTTATAGCCAAAACCATTATTGGTTGCCAAGGACCAGGTCCCTGCGGAGCTGATCAAACAACCTGAGTCACAGCTTGTATCTGGAATATTATTGGCACCATCAAGGGTTTTAAGTTTGTCCTTCTCCATGGCAGTTACTTGATAGCCTTGGGCTGAACTGAAAGAAACTGTCAAATCCGTAGTTTGATTTGAAAAGGAATTGGGTATTAACGTTCCAAAATTAATATTAGTCGCTGACAAGGAAAAACTAAATGGCGCTATTGAATAAAGATATTTAATACCTGCTCGCAGAAGGTAACCAGTACTTGAAAATTGTTGGGCTGCGCTCTGGCCTAAACTGGTATAGATATTGTAGTTACTGGATGAGGCCGGTGCTCCGCCTGAGCTTATATTACTAAACTGAATTTTATAATTTGGTCCCGAAAGATTGTCAGCTATGGCTTTATTTAAATGCAAAAAGCAAAATGCAAAAAGCAAAACGATAAAACAAAATACGAAATTTTTCATCCTTCTTTCTCAAATTTCTCAATCAGTCTTTCCATACTGGTGGTTGCTTTTTTTATTTCATCAAGCTGGTGATCACCCATAAAATTTTCCACAGCTTCTTTGATATTTTTGAGCTGATTTTTGAGCATTAATGATAAAAACAAAAAAGTATCAGTTTGAGACTTTTGACTTTTGACTTTTAACTTTTCACTTTTTAGGTGTTCCTGCCCCATAAAAAGAGCAAACGGAGTCAAAAAAGCCAAGGAAAAAATTGGAATAAGATCTTTAAGTCCTTGTCCCTCTGGTGTATTCAAAATGAAAAAAATAATCGCGGCAAAAGTTGTGACTAAGGAAGTTACTGGCTCAAGAATAAGAGCCAATGCAAAAAGCAAAAAGTAGATCAGGAAGAAAAAATCAGAGTTGACTCCTCCGGTGGTGTTTACAATCATAAAGACTATTAAGGTAAAAATGATTGATTCAGCCAGATAGCTAGTTTTGGCAAATCGGCGCAGGATAAAAAAGACTGCAAAAAGAAGAGCTGTTATTTGCAGCTCATATTGAACCAAGTCGGTTTTGGGAAAAATGAAGGCAAAAGCTATAGCCAAAATAAGAATTAGAGAATGCAATACTTCTCTTTTCATGATTTTAGTATAAAGCATCTGGCACGAAGTATTTAGGGATAATTTTTGTAAAAAAGCAAAAAAACTGTTAGTGAAGAATTTTTCGCAAAAAGAGGTTGCGGTGCAGACTGGTTGGACCATTGGCTTTTATCGCCTGGATGTGTTTTTGTGTTCCATAGCCTTTATTTCTACCCCATAAATAAGCAGGATACTGCCTGGACAAGCTACGCATCAGTTTGTCTCTGGCAACTTTGGCGATAATTGAGGCAGCGGCTATTGAAAGAGATTTTTCATCGCCTGTGATAATGGCAAGTTGATTGCCAGGTCCTAGTTTGCACACGTATTTAACCTCAAAGGCATCGACCAAAACAAAAAGTTTGTGCGGGTGGGTTTTGGCTTGAATCATTGCTATTGCTTGCCTCATAGCCTTTTGGGTTGCTTGGACAATTCCTTTTTTATTAATAAAAGAAACAGGACAAGAAGCAATTGTTGCTGCAAAACAATTATCTTGGATAAAAGCAACTAATTTTTGCCTCTGCTGCGGCTTTAATTGTTTAGAATCGTTAATGCCTATCCTCTGCAACTTTAGCCTTTCATTTTTATCAACGGGAATTTTAAAACAGACTGCACCCACAAAAAGTGGCCCTGCCAATGAACCTCTTCCTACCTCGTCTAGCCCAATTACCAGATACCCTTGCTGCCAAAGTTTTTTCTCATACTGCAAATTTGGCAATGATTTACTCATTTTAATAATTATAGCAATTTAACAATTTAATAAGCTGATTTTGTAGCGGATAGTCCGTTGGGTTATTAAGCACTTCAGCTTGGTAATGGTATAAGTCTTTTGGCGGGCTTTATTATTTAATTCAGATGATGGATCAAAAAAATGGACTAACGAGCAAGTTTGCTCATGCATCTTTGCAAAAACCTCCTCAAGCAGATATTCAACTAAGAAGTATACTGCGAATTTCCTTATAAATATTGAAAGCTTCAAAACCAATCCAGCTCTCCCCCACCAACTCCTTCGGCAACCCCGGATCCTGCCTCAAAATATCAACATATTGATTGATAACTTTCTTCAGCTTCTCCACTTTCTCCTCGCTTTGGGATAAAATCAGATGCCAATTTTTGAAAAGTTGACGATATTTTTTATCCAACTCGGTTTTTTGCCAAACTTTCTCAATCAAGACTTCTTTATCGCCAAAGACGTGATCTGCCTCAAAAGCCTGGACATATTTTTCTTCCTCTTTGCCAGAAATCAATTGGCGCAAATTGATTATTATTGGGTGGGGAGTAAGCCAGAAGGATCTGTGCCAAGGCCCAAGTCCCCAACCAGCAACTTCTCTTCGCAATCTATCGCGCAGTTCTCGCTTGATCTCAGGAATCTCATAAGATAAAACTCTCCACTTGCCATCCCACTTGTCCTTCATAAATCTAAGGCTGGGAAAAATTAGAGCCAGGGATTGGAAGCCTTTGTTAGTCAGGCGATAGCTGGTTTCTGTCATTTTTTCGATATCTTCCTCTCTAAGCAAAGAAGAAAGAGTGCCTTTGGTCTTTTGGTTTAAAGTTAAATCGAAAATCGCTTGCACGCGCTCATCAAAACTGACTGCGTCAAACTTCAGATCCGTCAGAAGAAAAATGCTGAGTAATAATTTCGTCCGCCTATCTTTTATACCCATACACGGTAAGAATATCACAGACGAATTTTTTGTCAAGCGCAAAATTTTTGCTCTAAACAAAGTCAAAAAAAAAGCAAAAGCTCTCTTGATTTTAATTCAGCAGTTGTGTTTAATGTATTATATTGACCAAAAAAAAATGAATAATCGTTCTTTGCTGCGTAAATATGCTCATAAACTGATTTTATTCCTTTTTTTCGTTCTGATTCTAATTCCTTTTAAAACTGTTTACGCTGGTAATCTCACCGGAGCCTCTGATACGCTGCAGTGTCCCTCTGGATCAACTGGAATAACCTGTGGGGGCTCAAGACTATCATACAGGGCCGGCGCCAGCTCCAGCTTATCAGGCCAATCAGTGGTAACTATTCAATCTTCTGGAAATGCTGATAATAACACCAAGCATTTATTTCCGGGCGATCAATTGTGTTTTTCTTCTTCTCTTTTAAATGGTTGTCAGGACCAAAATCCACCTTCAAGCTATACAGTCTCCAAGATAGTTGATACAACTCATTTCAATATCAAAAATCCCCTGACTGGGGCCTTAAGTTCAAATGATTTTGTCATTGCTTCAGAATCAGCTCAACATCTTATTGCCTTTACCCTAACCAATGCTGTTTCCCCAGGTGGAAAGATTGTCATCTCTATTCCTGCTGTTAAAACTTCGGGAAAAACAAACGACGGTTTTCCCGATACAGCCAGTTCCATAGCCAACAGCGGATTTGATCTTGGCGGTTCTACAGCCGGATTAGCCGTGGGATCTGGTGATGTAAATATTACCGGTTGTACTTCCTCCAACTGGGGTTCAGCTACAGTTACTGCCGCAACTGGAGGCAATGCTCACACTGTAAGCTTTACTAGATCTACAAGCTCATGTGCAGCCGGAACAGCCATAACTGTTACTGTAGGAAGTGCAACTCATAGATTGGTAAATCCTGCACCTATAACCTCAGGACATAGCCAAGGGGGGGCAGATTTTTATACTATTACTGTCCAAACCCAAGACAATTCTTCATACGTAATCGACTCTGTTAGTATTAAAGTCGCGCCAGTTGAGTCTGTATATGTTTCAGCAACAGTTAATACTTCCCTCTCTTTCAGTATTGCTGGAATAAGTTTAAACCAGACAAAATGTGGTCAATCAACAAGCGTAACAACAACAGCTACAACTGTCCCTTGGGCTACCATCTCCACTGCCAATAGTCCTTTATATGCGGCTCAATTGCTAAGTCTTTCAACCAATTCCACCAGCGGTTATACAGTCAAAACAGAAGAAAATGATCAAATGGGCCTAAATGGAAAAGTTTGTACCGGTGCCAGCGCCGGAGAAGAAAGTAATTGTATTAAAGATACTACTTGTGATGGTGGAGCCTGTACAGAATCCACCTCTGCTCAATGGAACAATTCTACAACTAATGGATTTGGTTTTTCTTTGGAAAACGTAACCAATACTGATGCAGCTTTTACCTATAATGAAGCCGGTAGAACCTTCTCCTCGCGCCAATTTGCAGACCAGGAAGCCGGAGAAACTAAACAAAATGTAATGTCTGCCAGCGGGCCCAAAAACAACTCTCAAGTTAATGTTTGTTATAAGATAGATATTTCCCCTGGACAACCTGCCGGTTACTATTACAACATTGTTAGATATACGGCTAGTGCGGTTTTCTGATGAAAAATAATAAATTAAGCTCTTTTATCATTTATTTCTTAATTCTAAACTGGATTTTTTTGCTGAGTCTGATAAAAGTAGTTAAGGCGCAAGAAATTATTCCTCTTCTTCTTATACCAGCCAGCCAAGAATTAAATCTTTCACCTGGCCAAAGCGCAGTCGCAGATGTAAAGTTCTTCAACCGTGGCAATACACCAGTCTCTGGCCTATTCAGGGTCGCTGATTTTTTAGTTTTTAATAACCAAGGAGATCCAGTAATCATAGATAATCCCAGCCAGGCAAATCCCAAATTTTCAGCCTCGCAGTGGTTTACTCTACCTTTTGATAAAGCAACTATTGCTCCCTACTCTGAAGTAGAAATTCAAACTCAGATTAATATACCCCAAAACGTTAAGCCAGGCGGCAGATACGCTGCTATATATTTTGAACCCAGCGGCCTTATTCCTCAAGCCGGCCAAACTGGCCAAGAAAAAGGCTTGGCTATATCTGCACGAATAGCTTCACTTGTTTATATCAAAATTCCTGGAAATATTATTGAACACGCCTATGTGTCCAATTTTTTTACTAAAAGCTTCTACGAATATGGGCCAGCAGAGATTGAGACTGACATTGTCAATCAGGGAGACTATCACATCAGGCCAAGTGGAACAATTACAGTTACCAATTTGTTTGGCAAAGCAGTAGACCAGGAGAAATTGGAGGCTCGTAATATCTTTCCAGATGGTTCTTTGATTTATAAAAATACCGTTGGCAGTAAATGGATGTTGGGTCGTTATAAAGTTACCCTTGCAGCAACATACGCTACCAAAGGCTCTACCCTTATGGCTACAACCTATTTCTGGGTTATTCCTTGGCGTGTAAGTTTGAGTGTGATACTTACTCTTATTGTTATTTTGCTCTTATTTAGATCTTTGTCTGATCGTTACAGAGTTAAGAAGATCAAACTGGAACAAGAATTGAAACAGGAGCAAAGTGGGATTGAAAAACTTAAACAAAAACTTAACAAACGAGCAGATTAAGCCTTTTACCTATGAAAAATCGTCGTTTTGGCTTGGCTATCGCTGGATACTGTCTTATCTTAAGTATTTCCCTTATTTACCTTTGTAACAAAATCAGGCTTGATAATTATTTATCAAATATCAAAGGTGTTCAAACTATCAACCACGATGTCTCTGTCTCAGCTTCAATAGGCGAACATACTTTTTTTCTATTCGGCTTCAGCTCACCCTTTGCCCAGGTTACTCTGGAAGGAGCTGGAATTTACGAACAAACGACCTCAGATAAAAATGGATATTTCACATTCGCAAATAGATTCTCACCTTTATCACCACGGGAGGCTTGCTTAAGTTCCAGAGATCAGCTTGGTAGGCTCACCAGTCCAGTTTGCCTGCCTCCATTTCCTATAAACTATAATGCCAACATTGGGCCTGTGCTTATTGCTCCGACTCTTTCCCTGAACAAACCTAATTATTTTGTAGGTGATAAAATAATTTTAACAGGCCAAACTATACCTAATACGGACGTTAATTTAAACTTCTATGTGGACAAGAGTAAGTCGTTTATTAATTATCTGCTTGCATTTTCCTTAGTTAGGCGTGCTTATGCTTCTTATCTAAATGGTTTAACAACCAAAGCAGATTCCGCAGGCAACTTTTCCTTTTCTGTTGATGCCAGTAAACCTGATTTCTTTCGCGTTTTTGCTGATTCACAGTTTAAGCAACAAAACTCTCCTCAAAGCTTAATTCTCAATTTGCAGCTACTTCCTTTGTGGATGATCATCGTTAAGTTGTTTTTGTTTATCTGGGCTGTAATTAAATCACGGCTGATTGAGATTATCATCGTGGCTGAAATCCTATATCTTTTAATCTATTTTCTACGTCAGTATTTTTTACCCCATAAAGTTGTTCGCCAAAGAGCGTTATCTTTAAGACCTTCACAGGAATTGGCCTTAAGGCCAAAGTTGGAGCTAGTAAAAACTTAAATGAGCCTTCTGAGGCAAATTTGCAGCGTTTACTTGAATCTGTAGCCAATATTCGCCAGCCTTGTTAGAAGTAACATCAAAAATAGCCTTGCCGAAGCTGTCAGTTTGGCCTTGAATTGTCTCTACAGTTAAATTAGGATCAAATTGCAAGGAAATACTCTTACCCCCCACTCCTAGGCCTTGATTGTTTAGAATAAAAGCAGAAACTCTAATCTTTTCCTGACTATTAGCCTTGGCCTGCAAAGGTGAGACAAAAAGATAAGAATTACCAGGTGAAAAATCCGCAGATAATGCCTTAGCACTGCCAACAAAGTATTTAGCCTCATAAAGCCATAGGCCTGAGCTCAGCAGCACCAATACAATAAACAGTAAAATAAGCCACCAAGTAGATTTACTCATTTCTTAAATAATAGACTAATTTCTCTCCTATGTCAAGATTTTAGTAAAAATAACTATAAGTATAGTGAGAATAGTTAGTATAAAAACAATAGTTGTACTTTAAAGCATAGTATAAGGACCAAACAGGCTTGGTAATAAATAGCAAATGAAGCAATCAAATGCTAATAAGTAGCCTATAAAAAAGCAAACTTCACTGTCGTTATTAAAAAAAGAAACCCTCACTTAAGTCTTACCTTTCCTAAAGCCTTAAGTTTGTTCAAATCCTTTTGTGGCTAGAGCTCCCAGATTAAGTAATTAGGACTTATAAAAATTACTATTATTATTAAATATTATAAGTTGATTGATATATATTTATATATATAGGTAATTAGCAATATAGTTCGGTAATTATATTCAATGTAATTAAATCTTACTAGAAGTTATAATTATTAACAAAAACTTACTACTCCTTAATATCCATTTCTATATCAAAGTAATCCTAAAATACCTCTTGACAAACAATAACAATATATTCTACTATGAATATATATGGATCAACAATATAATTTATATAATCTGGAAGCCTCATTCCGTAATTGGTTACTTGCGGGAAATAAAAAAATACAACCGATTTCAATTAATAACTACCTTTCAGACTTAAGACACTTTCTTGGCTGGCTTGTCTTTAAGCTTAAAAATGAAAATATCGAAATTGACTTCAGTGATATGGCCAAACTGGCTGTTTTAACTTCAAATCTTACTGAATCTACTTTAGCCCAATACAAAGGCTATTTAAATGATAATAATATTCCTGATAGAACTGTAAATCGCCGTTTATCTACTTTAAGAAAATTTTGTAGCTTCTGCATTTCTCAAGGCTGGTTAAAGGAAAATCCTGCTAAAAGTATAAAAAATAATTCTTTTGTTGCTTTAAGCCCTTTGGAGCAATTCCAAAAGGCTTTAGAACAGTCCAAAGTAGAAAAAAAGGAAAGCGATAGTATCATCAGTAATGTGCGTGATTTTTTAAATTTTAAAGTTATAAGTTAATAACCTAAATATGAAAATCATAAAACCAGTTATTTATATCCACAATAGTCTAAAAGAATGGTTTGATCCCAGCCTAGAAGGCACTCCATATGAAGCTGGTGTGTATGAAAAAAGGGTTAGTTTTAAGAGAAATAGCAGAGTTTTGACTAGGGGCTTTTGGGCTTTAAGATAATCTAATTTAATTAAATCTGTAAAATAATATGGATTGGGCGAATCTTGAGTATTTTAGGCGCTATTTTAAATACTTAAACCAACAAAATCTTTCACAAGCTGAAATCCGGCAAAAGCTTGCCTCTGTGGATAAATTTTTCGATTGGGCTTATAAAAAAGGCATAATCGACGAAGCACTTTTTAAGCAGATAAAGCAAGAGATTGCTGAATCCATAGGCTCAAGTGAAGCTAAACAATACTCCCAAAGCGCCAAAGCAGGTTGGCTGAATGGTATATTATATAAACTGCCTTTTATAAGGTTAAAAGGAAAAAGTAAAAAGAAAGAAGAGACGAAGAGTCAGCCTGAACTTGATTTAAAAACTACATTATCAGATTTTGGTGTCCAGCATTACTTAGGCATAGCTATAGCCTTGATCTTGATGGCTGCCCTTGGGGCTGGAGCCTACAATCAATTATTCAAGACACCTTCCTCTCCCGTCGCCTTTTCCTCTACACCGCTTGCACCCAATAGAAACCTATCTTTCCAAGGTAGACTAACTGACAGTCTAGGCAATCCTATCAGCTCCGCAGTTACAATGGAGTTTTACCTTTATGACGCAGCTGGTAGCGGAAGCCCTCCAAGTGGTGGGAGTCAATTATACGATTCTGGAGCTTGTTCCTCAATTACTCCCGATCAAGATGGAATCGTGAACGTTATAATAGGTTCAACTTGTGGAAGCGCAATTGGAACGAGCGTGTTTGAAAATAATGCGAATGTGTATCTTGAGGTTCAAGTAGCAAGCGATCATCTGGCTCCAAGACAGCAGATTGCAACTGTTGGCTATGCTGTCAATTCAGAGACTCTTCAGGGCTTGCCTCCAGGCACAGATAAATCAAATGTCGCCTACATCGATCAAAATGGACAGCTGGCTGCAGCTCCGACTATCACCGCCTCTGCAGGCTCAACAAGTTACGTCTTAAAAAGTTCAGCTACTTTGTCAGGAGCAATAAATTCAGCCCAAACTGCTTTTCATGCTCTAAATATCTCACCTACAATTAATCTGACTGGAGGAGCCAGCAACACTTTAACTAATCTCTACGAAGTATATATTGCTGCAGCAAGTGTAACAGGTACAGTGACCAACAAATACGCTTTGGTCACAGAATCCGGTGCAGGAAATGTAGGAATTGGGAATACTTCCCCAGCGGCTCTTTTGGCAGTAGGCTCTTCTTCTCAATTTCAAGTTGCTTCAGGTGGAAATATTTCAACATCAGGTACTGCTTTAACTTTCACCTCAACTGCACCAACCATATCGGTATCTACTGCAGCAACAAATATAGTTCTTGATGCAGGAACTAGCGGAAAAGTCCAGATTGCAAATGGTTCAACTGGAGATGTGGAGCTGGCTGGTGGATCAGGTTCAACAGGATGTACAGTAACCAATTTAAACGGAAACTTTACCTGTACTGGAAGTATAACAGGGGGCTCAACAGGAACAATAGGTTACTGGAATAGAAATACAACAACACTAACTCCTGCAACTTTGTCCGACAGGTTGCTTTTAACAGATGGAACAATAACAGATACATCCACTTTCCGTCTTGAGGTAAATGGAAAACAAACAGGTAAAGCCCTCTCTGTTTTCAATGAAACAGGAGACCAGTCACCGCTTACTGCCTCAGAGAGCGGTAAGCCTGTCTTTACAGTTGCACATCCTACAGGAACAATAGTCAATGGTTTTACTTTAACTCCATCTGTCTCAGGATCTGGAGTTACACTTGCCTCATCCGGAGATGATACTAATATTGCCCTTTCCATTAATGGTAAAGGTACAGGTGCTTTAAACTTGAATACAACCAATACAGGGAATGTTGCAGTTGGTAACTCAACTGGGACTTTTGCCTTAACATCCTCTGGAGGATTAAATGTTACAACAGGTGGTGCTCTAACTGGTGTTGCCTCACTTGATACAATAACAACATCAGGTACTGCTTTAACTTTCACCTCAACTGCACCAACCATATCGGTATCTACTGCAGCAACAAATATAGTTCTTGATGCAGGAACTAGCGGAAAAGTCCAGATTGCAAATGGTTCAACTGG
>Ga0209515_10002516_pt1 | contig 28048 bp, 22 predicted proteins | sample Subgroupgradi54m_FD_187454 | JGI IMG/M metagenome (GOLD analysis project Ga0209515, IMG submission 187454) | Subsurface groundwater microbial communities from S. Glens Falls, New York, USA - GMW60B uncontaminated upgradient, 5.4 m (SPAdes)... ... | reverse complement strand
CAAACTTGGGAATACGTAGGGCGCGAGCCCAGAGTGGAAACGAAATTATGACCGATGCTACCAAGAAAAGAATCTCCTCGCTCGCCAAGACTTACGAGATTTCCAGCGATTTGCTGGTAAAGCTCCTGAAGGATGTGGGCGTGGAGGTCAAGTCCTCCGCCGCCATGATCGACCAGCCTTCCTTCCTGAAGGTGAAGCCGCTGATCGTGGCCGAGAAAGATCGGATCGAAAAGGATGCCCTCATCAAGGCCGGGAAGAAAATCCCCATGAAGGCCGTACTGAAAAAGTCCCCTCCCGTTCCCCCTCCGGCTCCGCCGATCCCGAAGGCCGTCGTGCCTCCAACGCCCATCGCCGTTGCGCCGATCGAAGCGCCCCGCTACGAAGAACGTCCTACACGCATCGAAACCCCAGCTCCCTTGGAAGCGCGCGCGGAAGCCCCTGCGGCCCGTCCGGTCGAAGCGCCCGCCTACGTCCCTCCCGTGGTTCATGCGGCCCCGGTGGTCGAGGTCCGTCCCGTCCATGTCGAAGCCGTGGTCGAACGCAAGGTGGAGGCCGCCCCCGTGGCCGCAGCCCCACTCGCCTCGAGCGGCCCAATCGCTCCCGTGGCCAAGGTCGAAGCTCCCTCTGCGGCCCCCGTGGCCGTAGCCCCCGCGGCTCCTCTCGCTGCGAGCGGCCCGGCCGAAGCGCCGAAGCCCGCAGCCATCAACACTCCCGCGGACGCCGAGGCGAAAGCCCGCAGTCTGCATGCCGAGCTGAAGGTTTCCGTCGAGAAGCCCGATGCCAATCTCATGGCCCGCATCGCCAAGGCGAAAGCCGAAAGCATGGCGCGCGCCCGCAGCCGCGAAGAACGGCATCAGGGTTATTCCGGCAGCCTTAACCGTCAAGCCGGCGGAGGCTATCCCCAACAGGGCGGCGGCGGTTATCAGGGCGGATACAATCGCGGTCCCGGCGGACCCGGTGGCCCTGGCGGTCCCGGGGGTCCCGGCGGCGGCGGCGGTTATCAAGGCGGATACAATCGTGGTCCCGGCGGACCCGGTGGCCCTGGCGGTCCAGGCGGCGGTGGTGGCGGCTATCAAGGCGGTTACAATCGTGGTCCCGGCGGACCCGGTGGCCCTGGCGGTCCAGGCGGCGGTGGCGGCGGTTATCAAGGCGGATACAATCGTGGTCCCGGCGGACCTGGTGGCCCTGGCGGTCCCGGTGGCGGCGGCGGCTATCAAGGTTATCAGAATCGCGGACCCGGAGGCCCTGGCGGTCCCGGTGGCGGCGGCGGTTATCAAGGTTATCAGAATCGCGGTCCCGGCGGACCCGGTGGCCCTGGCGGCCCCGGCGGATACAATCGCGGACCGGGTGGTCCCGGCGGGCCCGGTGGCCCCGGCGGATTCGGCGCGCCCCGCGACGTCTACGCCCAGCGCGCCCAGGAAGCCGGCATCATCAACACCCTCGCCGGTCTCACCGGCAAGGATGGACGCCGCGGACTGGACAAGGAGAAAGAGAAGGAAAAGGAGAAGGAGCGCGATCGCGGGACCTTCGTCCCCCAGCAGCAGAACCGTTCGCGCGGTGGCCACAAGCGCAAGACCAAGGAGCAGATCGAAGCCGAACTCCTGGAAGCGCGCAACAATGTGACCAAGGTCATGGCCAGCCTTTCCAAGGGCGGCAAGGGCAAGATGAAGAGCCGCCGCGACGAGGAGGAACAGACTCCCGGCGAAAAGCGCGTGCTCAACGTGGGCGAGTTCGTCACCATCGGCGAGTTGGCCGGCCTGATGAACGCCATGCCCGCGCAGGTGATCGCCAAGTGCATGGAAATGGGCATGATGGTGACCATCAACCAGCGCCTGGATCACGAAACCATCGCCCTCATCGCCGACGAATTCGGCTACGAGGCGCATCTCATGGACGAATACGCCACGGATTCCCTGCTCGAGGATCAGGAAGCGGACTCGGTCGAGAACCTGGTCACGCGTGCCCCCATCATCACGGTGATGGGCCACGTGGATCATGGTAAGACCTCCATCCTGGATTACATCCGCAAGACCAACGTGTTCTCCGGCGAAGCCGGCGGCATCACCCAGCATATCGGCGCCTACCAGGTGCAGACCTCGCATGGGCCCGTCTGCTTCCTCGATACCCCCGGTCATGAGGCTTTCTCGGCCATGCGCGCCCGCGGCGCCGACATCACCGACGTGGTGCTGCTGGTGGTCGCGGCGGACAGCATGGTCATGCCCCAGACCAAGGAAGCCATCACCCTTGCCAAGAACGCCAATTGCCAAATCGTCGTGGCCATCAACAAGATCGATTTGCCGAACGCCAACGCGGCCAAGATCAAAGCCCAGTTGGCCGAAGCCGGCGTGGCCGTCGAAGAATACGGCGGAGGCTATGCCTGCGTGGAAGTCTCCGCGCGCCATGGCACGGGCATGGACAAATTACTGGAGACCTTGGCGCTCGAAGCCGAGGTGCTGGAGCTCAAGGCCAATCCCAACCGCCCGGCCGTGGGCGTGGTGATCGAATCCCGCCTGGACAAGGGCAAGGGCGCCGTGGCCACCATTCTGGTGGAAAACGGAACCCTGAACGTGGGCGACGTGTTCGTAACCGGCACCTTCGCCGGCAAGGTGCGCGCCCTGCTCGACGAGCGCGGGAAGCCCCGTACCAATGCGGGTCCTTCGACCCCGGTCCAGGTGCTGGGCCTTTCGGGAGCGCCCCAGGCGGGCGATTCATTCATCGTGGTCGCGGACGAGCGCGAAGCGCGCGACATCGCCAGCCGCCGCCGCGTGGCGGCGAAGGAACGCGAGATGCGCCAGAAGCGGCACATCACGCTGGATCAGCTGTATGATCAAATCAAGTCGGGCGAGTTCCACGAACTCAAGGTGATCATCAAGGCGGACGTGGACGGATCCGTGGAGGCCATCTCGGCCGCCCTGGAAAAACTGTCCACGAAGGAAGTGCGCGTGAACGTGATCAGCAAGGGCGTCGGCGCCGTCAAGGATGCCGACATCCACCTGGCCGCCGCGTCGGAAGCCATCATCATCGCGTTCCATGTGCTCCCCTCCGAAGCGGTGCGCAATCTCGCCGAGCAGGAAGGCGTCACGATCAACAACTACCGCATCATCTATGAAGTGGTGGATGAAATCAAGTCGGCCATGGAAGGCATGCTCACCCCGGAGATCAAGGAAGAGGTGGCCGGCGAAGCCGAGATCCTCAAGATCTTCCGCATCCCCAAGGTCGGCATCATCGCCGGTTGCAAGGTGCAGAGCGGCCTGGTGGAACGCGAGCTCAAGGCCCGCGTCTACCGCAACGGCATCGAAGTAGGCGAAGCCAAGGTGACCTCTTTGAAGCGCGAGAAGGACGACGCCCGCTCGGTCAAGGCCGGGTTCGAATGCGGCATCGGCCTCGAAGGCATCAAGGATCTCATCGAGGGCGACATCATCGCCTTCTTCCGCAAGGTGGAAGTCGCGAGGAAGTTGTCGGCGGCATTGACCTGATCCCTGGATACGCTTGGGTAGAAGTCAAAATGCAAAAGTTAAAATGCAAAAGTCAAAAATAAGAGTGTTCTCCGGGCGTGCGAACGTACGGAGTTTTTCGCAATGGCCCGCGAAAATGGAGTGAGGGTTCTTCCCGAACTTTTGCATTTTAACTTTTGCATTTTGCATTTTGAATTCTAACCGGAAGCACCACAGAAAATGTCCCGTAGAACCGAACGCGTAGCCCATCTCATCCAACGTGAGATCGGGAATGTCATCCTCAAGGAATTGACCGACGTCCGCATCGGCTTCGTGACCATTTCCCGCGTGGAAGTCACCACCGACATGGCCTTCGCCAAGGTCCATGTGTCCATCATGGGGACCGACAAGCAGAAGCGCGATTCCATGGCCGGCCTCGCCCACAGCTCCTCGTACTTGCGCACGCATCTGGCCAAGGTGATGAAGATGCGCACCGTGCCGCGTCTGCAATTCATCGAGGACAAGAACCTGGATCACGGCCTGCGCATCAACGAAATCCTGAACCAGATCAAGCCCAAGCCCGCACCCGTTGCGGACACGGACGAGTCGGAGCCCGACTCCGACGATGAGTGAAAGCGCGGGCATGCCCGGCGCAGACACCACCGCGCCCCGCTCCGGCGGGGCCGTACCGGCGGCAATGCCAGTAACCACGGCCGGAGGCATCCTGCTCCTGGACAAGCCCGTGGGCATCAGTTCCTTCCAGGCGCTGCGGCCCTTGAAGCGGCTCTTCCCCAAAACAAAAATCGGCCATGCCGGCACCTTGGATCCCGCGGCATCCGGACTCCTTCTCATCGGCATCGGCAGCGGCACGCGCCTTCTCGAATACCTGGAAGGCATGCCCAAGACCTACTCCTTCACCGCCCGCTTCGGCCTCACCTCCGATTCGTACGATATGGAAGGCGCCGTGGAACCGCATTCCGCCGCCGCTGCGGCGGCGGACCTGGACGCGGACGAGATCGCCAAAGCCCTGCGCCCGTTCCGCGGATCCATCCGCCAGACGCCGCCCGTCTATTCCGCCATCAAGATCGACGGCGAGCGCGCCTGCGATCGCGTGCGCGCGGGCGAGACCGTCACCCTGGAATCCCGCGAGATCACGGTCCATTCCCTGGAGTTGCGGGCTTTCACGCCCGCATCGACCGCACGCTCCGTCTCAGGAACTCACGCACCCGCCGTCGGAGAGCCCGCAGGCCTGACCCCTTCCGCGGCCGCGAGCTCCGTAACCTCCGCGGTACCCTCGGCGGATCTGGTGATGACCTGTTCCAAAGGCACTTACGTCCGCTCCCTGGTGCATGACCTGGGCGCCGCGCTCGGCTGCGGGGCGGTAACCGACAAGATACGTAGGCTGGCCATCGGCCCCTTCCGCGTGGAAGACGCACTGCCGCCGGAAGCCCTGGCCCCCGGCATGCCCGCCCCCGCGTTGCATCCGATGGATCTGGCGGTGGCGCATCTGCCCGCGGCCGTGGTCCCCGAAACCCATGTGGCCCGCTTTCTCAACGGACAGGCGATCTCCCCGGCCCTCTTGCCCATCGATGCGCCCGTTGTGTCGGTCGCGGCGGCCACGGAGACTTCACCCCGTATGGCTGCGGTCCCCACCGCACCGGCCACGGAGACTTCACCTCATACGGCCGCGGAGTCCACCCCTGCCCCCTCCGAGGCCGCTCCTACAGAATATCGCGCCCTGGACGCCTCCGGGCGCCTGCTCGCCATCGCCACCCTTTCACCCGAAGGCCTGTTGTGTCCCCGGAAAGTCCTGGCCAAAGCCTGAACCCGCAAGCCGTGTCGTGGAAGGACGTGCGCCGCCAGGGCTCCTGCATCGCCGCCCTGGGCAATTTCGACGGCGTACACCTGGGGCATCGCCGCATCCTGGAATCCCTGCTGCGGGAAAGCCAGGCCACCGGCCACGCCCCCGTCATCATCACTTTCGAACCGCATCCCCGCTATTTTTTCAAACCCCAGGAAAAACCTTCGCTTCTGTCCACTCCGGCGGAAAAGTTGCAGCTCTTGCGGGAGTGGCCCGTGGAAGTGATCCCCCTGGCCTTCGATGCGGATTTGGCGGCCCTCTCCGCGGAAGAGTTCATCGAAGCCTTTCTGAAGGAACGCCTGGGCGGCCAACGCTTTCTCCTGGGCCACGACCATCGGTTCGGCAAAGGGGCCAAAGGCGACGCCGCCCTGCTGCAACTCCATGTCCAGGACCCGGCCAGGGACGTCCTCATCCTGGAACCCTTCCAACTGGAGGGCGAGGTGGTCAGCTCTTCCGCCATCCGCGCCCATCTGGAAGCCGCCCGGGTGGAAAAGGCCAATCGCCTTTTGGGACGGCCCTTCAGTTATGCGGGCACGATCATCCGAGGCGACGGCCGGGGCAAAGGCCTGGGCTTTCCCACGGCCAACCTGGATCTGGGATACCCCTTCAAAGCCATGGTCGCCTTGGGCGTTTATGGCGGCGTGGCCTTGGTCGATGGGCGCGAGGTTTCCGCCATCGCAAACATTGGAACTCATCCCACCTTCGGGGGATCGGCCTTGAAAATCGAGGTCCACCTGCTCGATTTCGACCAGGACCTGTACGGCCGGTGGCTGGAATTCCGTCTGCTTTTCCATGTGCGACCGGAGCGGAAGTTCGCTTCCGTGGATGAACTTCGGGAACAAATCGGCCGGGACGTCGCAAGCACCCGCGAGCATCTGCAACACCGGTAGATTCTCCGCTAAAAAATCCCAAACTTCCGTCAAATTGTTAAAAATAAGTCAAGGGTAGGCCGTTAATACGGAGGCATATCCCGGAGGTTTTACCCGAGAAGACCTATATTTGGGATGAACGCGAGGACGAACCAGAGGGGCCGAGACCCATGAGGTCTGACCTGGTAACAGGTCAGACTCAGTCAACTGATTCAGGATCGGATGGCTGGGGAAGGTCGGGATACCGAGCGCGAAAGGAAGAGAAATGAACAACGGTTTAGTCGACGAAGATTCCAATTTGATTCCCATCCTGATGGTGGTGGGTATCGTCCTGGTGGTGGTCCTTTTGATTGCCGGGCTTTTCATGCCCTCCATCAGCTGGTCCTGGTAAATTCACGGACGTCCTCCGGCCTTGGCCGGCCGGAGGGTGATTCTTTCGGGAAGGCAATCCTTTCCAAATTCGGGAAAATCCGCGGCTTAGCGGAAAAAAATGGCCAAACTCCCCGCGTAAAGCTATTATTCCACACCTCTTAAATAGGCCCCCATCAAGTAAGGGTTGGTCCGTTTAGCAAATTTCGAGTTAAAGATTTCAAGTTGAAGACGTTCGATAGTTTAAGACAAGTCCAATAGAAGCATCAGTCCAGCAGCAGAAGAAAGACGAAGTATTATGGCAACCATGACGAAGGAAATTGCGGCGAAGACCATCAGCGATTTTGGCAAGACCCCCAAGGACTCCGGGAACCCGAAGGTCCAGGTGGCATTGCTGACCCATCGCATCGCCGAAATCACCGAGCATCTGAAAGTGCATAAGAAGGATAAGCACTCCCGTCGCGGGCTGACCACCATGGTCGCCTACCGCCGCCGCCTTCTCAACTACATGATGAAGACGGACCTGACCGGGTACCGCGGCTTGATCAAGACGCTCGACCTCCGTCGCTAATCCTTCTTTCTCCGTCTTTTTTCTCCTCCTCCAAAACCAACCGGGCGCGGCGAGTGCCGCGCCAACCGGGAGCATATCAATTCCATGGCAAAACAAACCGTTAACATTACCCTGCCCGACGGCAAATCCCTTTCGATCGAGTCCGGACGCATGGCCAAACAGGCCGGCGGCGCCGTCATCGTCCGCATGGGCGACACCATGGTGCTCTGCACCGTCTGCGCCGGCCCCGAGGCCTTGGGCGACTTCTTCCCCCTGACGGTCGAATACCGCGAGAAGTACTACGCCGCGGGCAAGATCCCGGGCGGCTACATCAAGCGCGAAGCCAAGCCCAGCGACAAGGAAGTGCTCACCTGCCGCATCGTCGATCGGCCCCTGCGCCCCATGTTCCCCGAAGGCTACAAGCGCGAAGTCCAGATCGTCTGCACCGTGCTCTCGGCCGACGAGAAGTATGACGCCGACACCCTCTCCGTCATCGGCGCTTCCGCCGCCATCGGCCTGTCCACCCTGCCCTTCGAAGACCAGGTCGCCTGCGTCAAGGTCATCGGCAAGGACGGCAAGTTCACGATCAATCCCACCTACGAGGAAATCGAAACCGCCGACATCGAACTCGTCGTCGCCGGCACCGCCACCTCCATCTGCATGGTGGAAGGCTCCGGCTGGGAAATCGGCGAAGAGCTGATGGTCAACGCCATCCTCGCCGGCCACGAAGCCATCAAGGAAATCGTCAAGGGCCAGAAGGAGCTCATCTCCCGCTTCGAACAGGTCAAGGACGTGTTCGTGCCCAAGGCCATCGACCAGGACCTGTTCAACAAGGTCGAGGCGATCGCCAAGCCCCTGTTGGTCAAGGCCTTCCACACCCCCATGCTCAAGAAGGCGCACTATGCCACCATGAGCCAGATCAAGAAAGACGTGATCGCGGCCCTTGGCGAAACGTACGCCGACCGCTCCGGCGAGATCAAGGAGCATGTCGAGACGGTCCAGTGGACCGAAATGCGCGAAATGGTCCTTTCGGAAAAGGTCCGCATCGACGGCCGCGGTCCCTCGGACATCCGCGCCATCGACATCGAGACTTCGGTCCTCCCCCGCACGCACGGCTCCGGCCTGTTCCAGCGCGGCGAGACCCAGGCCCTGGTGGTCTGCACTCTCGGCACCAAGAACGACGAACAGCGCGTCGACTCCCTGCAGGGCGAATCCTTCCGCAATTACATGCTGCATTACAACTTCCCCGGCTACTCGGTCGGCGAAGCCAAGCGCATGAACTCGGTCGGCCGCCGCGAAGTCGGTCACGGCTTCCTCGCCGAACGCGCCCTGGCGCCCGTTCTGCCGACTTCCGAATCCTTCCCCTACACCATCCGCCTCGTCTCCGACATCATGGAATCACACGGGTCCTCCTCGATGGCTTCGGTTTGCGGCGGCACCCTCGCCCTCATGGACGCGGGCGTGAAGATCAAGTCCCCGGTCGCCGGCATCGCCATGGGCCTCGTGTCCGACGGCACCCGCTTCGAGACCCTCTCGGACATCAACGGCACGGAAGATCATCTCGGCGACATGGACTTTAAGGTCTGCGGCACCGAGAAGGGCATCACCAGCTTCCAGATGGACATCAAGCTGCGCGGCCTCACCCCCGCCATCATGCAGCAGGCGCTGTCTCAGGCCAAGGCCGGCCGCCTCCATATCCTCGGCAAGATGAAGGAAGCCCTGCCGGCTCCCCGGGAGATGTCCAAGTACGCTCCTTCCATCCTGCAGAAGAAGATCCCGTCCGACAAGATCAAGGACCTCATCGGCCCCGGCGGCAAGGTCATCCGCGGCATCCAGGAAAACTCCGGCGCCACGCTCAACGTGGACGATCAGGGCAACCTGACCATCGCCGCCGTGCACCGCGGCAACGCGCTCATGGCCCTCAAGATGGTCAACGAGCTGTTCGCCGAAGCCGAAGTGGGCAAGGTCTACCGCGGCAAGGTGAAGGGCATCGCCACCTTCGGCGCCTTCGTGGAAATCCTGCCGGGCAAGGAAGGCCTCGTGCACATCTCCGAACTCGCCCCCAACAAGGTGGATCGCGTCGAAGACGTGCTCTCCATGGGCGACGAAGTCGAAGTGAAGTGCATCGGCGTCGACCCCCAGGGCAAGATCAAGCTCAGCCGCAAGCAATTGCTGCTCCAGGGCTGAGCCGAGAACCAAAGGCTTGTCCAAGGTTAATGCCGTAAATATGGACATCGTCACTACCCGCCTGGAAAACGGCGTGGTGGTGGCGACCGAGTCCCTGCCCCGCATACGCTCGGCCAGCCTGGGCGTGTATCTCGACATCGGTTCGCGCGACGAGGTGCCCAAGACCAACGGCCTTGCGCATCTTTTCGAGCACATGGTCTTCAAGGGCACGCCCAAGCACGGCGCCCTGGAGATCGTGAAATGCTTCGAGGCCACGGGCGGCCAGATCAACGCCTACACCTCCAAGGAGCAGACCTGCTTCTACGCCAAGGTCGTCGACACGGAAGTGAACGCCGGCCTCTCCATGCTGCTGGAAATGGTCCTCGACTCCACCTTCGATCCGGTCGAATTGGCCAAGGAGAAGGACGTCATCATCGAGGAGATCAAGGGCGGCAACGACAATCCCGAGGACTACATCTACGACCTGTTCTCCCGGGCCGTTTTCGACAAGCACAGCCTGGGCTATCCCATCGCCGGCGACGAGAAGACGGTCAAGGGACTGACGCGTGAACACCTGTTGGATCACCAGCGCAAGGCCGCCAAGACCTTGCCGCTGTTCGTGACCGCCGTGGGCAGCGTGAAGCATGAGGAAGTCGTGGCCATCGCCCGCAAGGCCTTCAAGCTGCCCGCCAAGGCCCCGACCGGCAAGGGCGTCAGCAAGGTCCCTTCGCGCATGGTGAAAGCCGACGCGCCCGCCTTCGCCCGCAAATCCACGGTCCGGCCAGGAACCGAATTCCGTCCGCAGCATCTGGTGGAAAAGCGCAATGTGCAACAGGTGACGGCCCTGTTGGGCGGCCCCGGCTATGCCTGGGAACATCCCAACCGTTACGCCTTGCTGCTGCTCAACACCGTGTTCGGCGACGGCATGAGCTCCAAGCTGTTCCAGAGCGTGCGCGAGTCCCTGGGACTCGTCTACACCATCTATTCCAGCCCCGAGTTCCTGATCAACGCCGGCGTCTACGCCATCGGGTTCGCCACCGAGCCCAAGGACATCGCCAAGGCCATCAAGGAAATCAACAGGCAGGTGACGGCCCTCAAGAAGGACGGCCTGACCAAGGACGAGATGGATTTCGCCAAGGCCAACCTGCGCGGCAGCATCCTGCTGGGCCTGGAGTCGACCAACACCCGCATGGCCAACCTCTCCCGCCAGCTCATGTACGGCAAGGAAGGCGAGACCATTGAGAAGATCCTCAAGAAGCTGGACGAAGTGAAGTCCGCGGACGTGCGCCTGGCCATCAAGGACGTGTTCCAGTCCAAGCGGTGGGCCTCTGCCGCCGTGGTACCCAAGAAGGTGAACCTGTCGATGGGGAAATTGCTCGACTTCTGAAGAGATTCCCTGGGCCTGCCTAAGGCCAGGTCTGGAGTACAGGCAACCCTCCGCAATCGCCGCTTCGCCCTTTGGAGTCCGGGGTCTGGAGCAAAACCGAAAGATCCTGGGTTTTGCTCCAGACCCCGGACTCACGACTCCAGACGTGAAATTGCCACAATCCTGACTGCTTCACCATCGATGTATGATGGGGGCTGGTTGTCTTGAAAAACGGTACCAACGAAAAAGGACCAGGGATATTCCCCGGTCCTTTTTTTATTGCGGACAACCCGGCCGTGTCCGGGCGAAGCGTCGGCTTAGGCGTGCTTGCGGCGGCGAACGGCGAGGACGGTTCCAAGCAGTCCCAGACCCATCAAGGCCAAGGAACCGGGCTCGGGTACGGCCTGAACGGTCTTGTTCACTTCGGCCGTGATGTAGCCGGAGTTGTCGCCGTTGTTGCTGTCCCAGTAGTACAGATACAAGGTGCCGGAGGTGGGAGCGGCTCCCGCGAAGTTGGTTCCGAGGCTGATGTGGGTTCCGCCGATAACGCCGACCAGGGTTCCGTAGGGAGCCGAAAAACCGTCTTGGCTCCAGATGCCGAAGTTAGTGCCGATCTGGGTGCCGGCGGCATACCCGGACTCGTCGGAGCCGGTGGCGAAAAGGGGACCGGTAAGGCCGTCGGCGTTGGAAAAGCGGGGCAGGGCTCCGGCATTCCACAAATCGTTGACGCCGGCGGTCACGGAGAACAGCTCTCCTGCGGACAGGGAGATGGTGGCGACGCCGACTCCACCGGAACTGCTGTTGTTGAACGCGTAGACGTCATAGGGCGTCGCGTTGGCGGGGACGGCGGCGAGCGCGATGCCGGCCGAAAGGGCGATACCCAGGACTTTGCTCATGCTGAACTTCATTTGATGGCTCCTTGCCGCTTTGAATCGATCCGACACCGAAGATAATAAGCCAATTCCATGCCTGGATTAAAGGGACAAATCCCGGCAAAAAGCCAAGGGGAGGAGGCGCGATCGTAAACTTTAACGGAAGCCGTAAAAAAAACCGGCGTCATCATAATGCACCGAGCGTGGAGTTGCGAAGCAACTACAAAGCGAAGGGGCCTCGGCCCTTCAAAATGCACCGAGCGTGGAGTTGCGAAGCAACTACAAAGCGAAGGGGCCTCGGCCCTTCAAAATGCACCGAGCGTGGAGTTGCGTAGCAACTACAAAGCGAAGGCGCCTTGATCTAAATCAGCCCTGCGCTTTTCCGCAACTTTTCCAGCGCCCGCGCCTGGCCCAGGCTGTCTTCCCAGGGCACGGACGGACTTTGCTTCCGGCCCAGGTTTTCCGCCACGTCCAGGGCTTCACGCGCGAACAGGGCGAGGCCGTCCCCTGTACGGTAGACTTCCTCATCCCCGTCATCCGGATAGAGGCGCACTTCCGCGCCGTCCGCGGGCGGGTGCCAGGGGGCGGGGATTTCAATACGGCCACGATCGCCCGTGATGATCGCGGAATGGGGGCGCGCTTCGCGCAGGGCGCAGTCGAACTTGGCTTCGGTGCCGTCCGGGAAGATGAGCTCGGCGGATGTCCATTCGTCCACGCCCAGATCGGGATTGATGCGGGACACGGCGGCGCAGCGCGAAGGTTCGGCTCCGGCGATCAGGCGGCTGAAGGAAAGGCCGTAGCAGCCCACGTCCATGAGGGCGCCGCCCGCGGCCGCGCGGCTCTGGCGGATGTTCTCCGGCTTGAAGCCCATGTCGAAGCAGAAGGCGGCGCGCAGGGAGCGGACCTCGCCCACGCGCCCGTCCTCGATCAGGGCCTTGACCATGCCCCATTGCGGATGGCACCGGTACATGAACCCTTCCATGAAGAAGACGCCGGCGCGGTCGACGGCATGCAGCACGGCCTCGCACTCGGCCTCGTCCAGGGCGGCGGGTTTTTCGCAGAGAATGTGTTTTCCCGCGCGCGCGGCGCGGATGCTCCATTCGGCATGCATGTGGTTGGGTAGCGCGATGTAGATCGCGTCCACGTCCGGATCGTCCAGGAGGTTCTGGTAACTTGCGTGTGACTGGGGGATTCCCATTTCGACGGCGAACGCGGCCGCCTTGGCCCCATCCCGGCTGGCCGCCGCGCGCACTGAAATTCCGTGTGCGATGAGATCGCGCGCGAATTTGCGGGATATGTTTCCCGTACCCATCAGGCCCCAGCGCAAGGCCCTGGCCGCATCCGCGCCCCTATCCATTTACCCGCCTCCCCCGTTCCTCCGCAAACGGAAACGCCTGCGGAAATTGTATCGCGTCACAGTGACAAAAACTTTCCTTTCCGTCGCTATTCCACCTGAATCCGCGCGCCCGATCGGCCTGATCGAAACGCGCATTCCCGAAAAAACTTAAAAACCGTTGACCCCGACCCTTGAGGATTTTCGGACGTGCTATTCATCGGACAAAAAGGTGATAATTAAGTTAGCTTTGAAATCGGTCCTTTGGTCGGGGCCGGTCGCATCCACCTCAAAATTACGGTCGTGACATGAGCCATCGCATCTTCGTCGCCATCTCCGCCTTGTTCGCCGCCGGCTGCTTTTTCGGCGGTTCGGAAGACACGTCCACTTCCGTCGTGATCGATGACAAGACGAAAGATTCGCTTCCAAAGGCGCGGCCCATCGTCCCCGGCCTCTACGTAGGCGACTACTCCTGGATCGACTCCGGCAAGGCCGGCCTGGAATCGGAATTCCTGCTCGATACCAATGGGGCCTACCGCCTGTTCTGGATCTCCCAGAACGAGGCCGTGTACGACCAGCGCGGAGCCTGGGTGCAACGGGACTCCTCCTTCTTCTTTACACATACTCTCGAAACGTGGGCCTCCAGCGGGATTTTCAACAACTTCACTTCCATGGAAAACGACACCAACACCGTCCGCAATGTCACGGACACCACCTTCTCGCGCCGCGAATGGACCCCGCTGCGCCAGAAGCCCTATTGGATCGCCTACCATAAGAAAAGCTATCCCAAGCTCCAGGAAGGCATCTATCAACTGACCAAGATCTACGGGGACAGCATCGACACCGCCGGCCGGACCACCTACAACTTCGAGATCAAGCTTGCGGAGGGCAAATTCACATTCACCGTCCGGCAGGACTCCCTCCCCTCGTTCCAGGCCGACGCGAAATATTACCAGGTGGGATCCTTCCTGGCCACGGATGAAAACCGCCAGCGGGAAGTGGATTCGACCAAGCAGTATTCCGCTTGGAGCCCCATCGAAGGGTCCATCCTCAAACGTTTGCAGACGGTTTCCGACACGGCCTTCACCATGTGGAACCCGCCGTCCTTCTTCCAAGCGGGCAGCTGGGACCTTTACAGCAAGAACGCCACCAAAGCATCTTCCAAGCGATCCGCCATCTAGCTAAGGATAGTTGCGACGGCGGGACCGCCGTGCTATAGTATGGGCATGCCCATCCGCTTCCGCACTCTCCGCTTCCTTTTCCTTCCCATGTTCCTGCTGCTCGGAGGCTGCGCGCCCCACGCGGCGCTGAGCCCGGTTTCCGCGAGCACCCTGGCCGCGCGCCTGGCGAATGAGGAATGCGGAAAGAATTTCGGCAGCCGTCCCTTCGCCCCCGAGGATTTCGAAGCCATGCTCGACGGGGGACGCTGGCATTGGGGGACGATTGACGGAGCCAAGGTGGACGGCTACCTGGTGGAGATCTCCTTCGACCGCACGGGCGGGGGCAAGAGCGTGGTCGTCAAGGTACCGGAAGAATAACCTCCACTACCGCCGCGCAACCCACCCCATACCCTGCATCCACAAAACGCTCACCAGAAACACAGCGAACAATCCCGACGCCACGTACTTCACCGCCATCACCCGCGCGTATTCAGACGCGTCCATCCGCAGATCCCGTATCACGTACCATACCCCGGCGCCGGAAGCCGCGCCCAGGATCAGGAACGCCGTCCCGAGCCGCGCATCCAGCGAAGCCATGGCCGCCGCCAGCAGCGCCGTGCCGCAGGGGAACAAGCAGGCGTAGATCGTCTTTACGCCGCGCAGGCCGTAGCGCGCCGTGAACGTCATATCCCGGCGGGCGAGATCCTCGTCCACCTGATAGACCTGGGACATCGGGAACAGGCTGACGATCAGAAATGCCACGCCGACCGACCCCGCGCAGGCGGCGGGGGTAACCGTGGCGCGTCCCCCGTGGAAAAAGCCCAGCAGGAATCCGCATACCCCGGTGCCCGCGCCGATGGCGGCGAGGCTGAGCAGGGGACGGCCCTTCCACCGGCGGCGGGGACTGCTGTAGAGCCAGAAGCAGAGCATGGAGACGGCATAGACGGCCACCGAGAGCGGGGAGATCCACGCGGCCACGGCCAGTCCCAGGATCTGCGAGGCCCAGGAAGCGGGAAGCGTCCAAGGCGCAAGGGGCGGTGGAGCGCGCAGCCCGCCGATGGGCCCGGTATCCTTGTCCCAAAATGAATTGTACACGGTGACGCCTCCGAAGAGGAGGATGTGCACGGAGAGGAACTGCGTCGCGAAAGCCGCGCGGTCGGGCGCCCCCGCGAAGACGGCGCCGGAAAGGAACGCACCGGAGAGGATGAGGAACTGGTAATGCAGCCTCAGGTGGGAAAGGAATGCTTTGAGTTCCGACGGCATGGGCAGAGTCCGGAAATGACCACCGAAATCGGCGTCCTTGGAAGGCGATAAATATAGCGCAATGGGGGAAGTAACGCCGAAAAGCGCGGCGGGATTCGCGTCGTCGCCCGGAAAGATGGTGTTATATTTTGTCATTCCGGAAACTTCGCTTTTCCGCCTCTATTCGAACTCCACGTTTAGCTGAGGTCCCCATGAAGAAACTGATTTTGACTGCTCTCATGGCTTCCACGGGCTTTGCCGCCACCATAGACAGGGATGGCGTGGTGGGAATCAACAAGACCTTCTCGGCCCAGACCCTGCATCACGGGAAACTGGCCATCGGCGTGCATTCGCAAATCATCGATGATGCCGCCCAGGTCGACCAGAGCAATATCAACGTCAATGGAACCTCGTCGTTATTGAGCGACTACCTCACCCTCAGCTCCAGCATCTTTCTGGGAGTCGGCCTGGGGCCCTACACGGACATCGGCCTGTCCCTGCCCCTGTATTTCGAGAAGTTCACCAGCAACAACCCCAACCTCACCCTGGATCAGCAATACCAGGGTGATCTGCGCTACCGCCTGAAGGTGCAATTGCCCTTCAAGGACATCCAGGTGCTGAGCATGGCCATCCTGCTCGGCGGATCCGTCCCCACCCAGTTCGACCAACGCGGCGTCATTCCCCGCGAGCTCGAATACATGACCGACGACACCGCCAAGTTCAATGAGGGCTCTTCGCCTTTCGGAGCGGGCCGTCCCACCTTCATGGCGGGCCTGGGCCTGACCCTGGATCTGGGCCAGGTCGCCGACAAATTCCAGTTCCTGTGGCATTTCAACCTGGGCGTGCGCAAGCCCAACATCAGCAAGGAACCGCCGTTCCAGGACATCCTGTTCTACTCCACCGCGGCCGAGTACGAGGCCAGCTCCTTCATCCGCTTCTTCGGGGAATTCTACCACGAGTCCCGCTTCAACAAACTCGGCGACCGGGAGTTCTCCACCGAACCCACCACCGTCACTTTCGGCGGCGTGGCGCAGACCCCGGTGGGACTGGACTTCTACGCCGGCCTGGTGATGGGCCTCAACGACCAGTTCATCCCGGTCCAATACGCGTTTGAGAAGACCACGGATCTGCATCGGTTCTCCATCAAGGCCAGCCCGGACCTCTCCATGTTCTTCGAAGTCACCTGGAACGGCTTCATCCTCAAGCAGGACAATGACGGCGACGGGATCATGAACAAAGACGACAAATGCCCGGACCAGGCCGAGGACAAGGACGGCTTCCAGGACGATGACGGCTGCCCCGATCCCGACAACGACAAGGACGGCATCAACGACAAGGAAGACAAATGCCCGATGGATCCGGAGGACAAGGACGGCTTCCAGGACGCCGACGGCTGCCCCGATCCCGACAACGACAAGGACGGCATCCCCGACTTGAAGGACAAGTGCCCCAACGAAGCGCAAGGCGCGGACGGCAAGGAGGGCTGCCCCAATCTCGACAAGGATAACGACGGCATCCCGGATGCGGTCGACAAGTGCCCGAACGAACCCGAGGACAAGGACGGCTTCGAGGACGAGGACGGCTGCCCCGATCCCGACAACGACAAGGACGGCATCCCCGACTTGAAGGACAAGTGCCCCGGCGCCCCGGAAACGATGAATGGTTTCGAGGACGAGGACGGCTGCCCGGACAAGTTCGAAATCAAGGAAATCGTCAAGACCATGGTGCTCAAGGGCGTGAACTTCAAGACCGCCTCCGCCGAGCTCACTCCGGAATCCTTCCGCGTGCTCGACGACATCGTGCCCCAGCTCCAGTCGAGCAAGGAAATCCAGTTCGAAATCGCGGGACATACCGACAACCGCGGCAATGCCAACAAGAACCAGATGCTGTCGCAGTCGCGCGCGCAGTCGGTGGCCAACTACTTCATCAGCAAGGGCGTGGACTCCAAGCGCTTGAAGGTCATCGGCTATGGGTCCTCCCGTCCCATCGGCCCCAACACCTCGGCGGAAGGCCGGGCGCTGAACCGCCGGGTGGAACTCAACCGCCTGAACTGAGGACGGCCGCGGAGGCCGCTCCGCGCCGACGAACGCAAGCGACGGCAAACGCAAACGACCGCTAATGTAAAGGCGGGCCACTTGGCCCGCCTTTTTTATTGCACCCTGTTCACTCCCCGCTGTTTACTTGTCTCCCTTTTTATCGCCCGGCAATTTCCATCGCCGTGGCTTTTTTCTCCGCGGCTTTCGAATCATCCGATTTCTCACCTGTCGGAAAAGTGCAATCGATTCAGGGGAGGATGGACGCGACGGCGGCGGTGCGCCCGTCCGCGCGCAATTCGGCGAGGAAGAATCCCCGGCCGCCCAGGGAGGCTTTGGGAATCGCGACCGTGGAGGAAGCGTTATCGAGGGGGAGCCGCAAGACCACGCGCCCGGATACGTCGCGGATCAGGATCTCCCGCGGGCCCGAACCGGCGCGCAGTCCGGCATAGTCGAGACGCAAGCCATCCCCGTCCGCGAACGCGCGCAGATAAGGACCGGAGGAACGCGCGGCCACGGGACGCACGGGCGCGCCGCAGACCTGGGTGGCCAGCCAGCCCGGACTCTTGCCGTCGGCCCAGGCCTGCAAGGCGCTCGACAGGTTGCAGAGGCGGTTGGACGCAAGGTGCACCTTGGTCGACGCCTTCATCTCCGTGATCAGATCCGGCAGGGTTTCCAGAATGTTGCTGGACAGATCCAGACTGTCGAGCTTGTCCATGGCGGCCATGGTGTAGGGGATGCCTTTCAACTGGTTGCCGGAAAGATCCAGGTATTTCATGAAGAGCAGATTGGCGACGTCCCCGGACAGGGTATCCAGGTCATTTCCCGCCAGCAGCAGCGTCTCCAGTTGCGGCAAGGTGAAGATCTCCGCAGGCAGGGTGGTGAGACCGTTCCCGCGCAGGCCCAGGAGCAGGAGGTTGGAAAGCTTGGACACGCGGGGATCCAGGTGGCCCAGGAGATTGCCTCCCAGATCCAGTTCCACCAGCGAGGTCAGGTTCCAGATTTCCGCGGGCAGGGAATCCAGCAGGTTGCCGGAAAGCACCAGGTATTTAAGGGCGTCGAGTGCGCTGATCTGCGTCGGCAGCTTCACGAGTTTGAGATTGGCCAGATGGAGCTGGGTCACGCGCTGGGACTCGATCGTCACCACCTGGGCGACGGGAGTTCCCGTAAGGCCGTTCTGATCGAGGAGGATGCGGACGGCCAAGGTATCCTGGACCAGATCCTGAGCCGCGGCGGGAAGGACCAGGCCGGCCGCCATCCCCAAGGCGAGGCCGGCGCGGCGTACCGCGGGAAACAGGCGTGATACGGTTTGCGAAGCGGAGCGGCGGAGGGCGATTTGGATTTTCATGGTTTTCAATTATAGCGCAAAAACGCCGCTACTCAAGCGAACCGTTCGGTACACCCCTGTCCGCCTCCGTCCGTTCGCGCCGGTACGCAAGCATAGGGTGCCATGGGTGACCATGCCGCTTTCAGCCGGAATCGGCAATGCTCCATCATGGAGCGGATTGGCACCTGGGTTGCTTAAGAGAGTACGCCCATGGAACGGGCGTAAAACAAAAACCAGGAGTTCCCAAATGATCATCAAGAAACTCATCCTCGGCACCCTAATGGCCGGATGCCTGTCCATCGGCACCTCGTTCGCCGATGACGTCAAACCGACCGGACCCACCGCGGATCAGAAAGCCAAGCTGGATGAGCTGAAAACCAAGCTCGAAGCCAAGCGCGCCGATTGGGCTGCCCATCACGACAGCCTCTCCGCCGAGCACAAGGGCGAAATCGAGAAGCGCATCGCCGAGCACAAGGCCGATATGGACAAGCGCAAGGACGAGATGGACGCCGTGAAGGACAAGGTCACTGCGGTGATCGAAGCCTGCAAGGACAAGATGAAGGGCGCGAACGACTCCACCAAGGCCGCCTTGGCCAAGGAATTGGGCGACAAGCTCAAGGAAATCCACGCCGCCGCCGAAGCCGACCACAAGGGCAAGTTCGAAGACGAGAAGGGCCTGCATGAAGCCGATCTCGACAAGAAGAAGGACGAGATCGAGCAGCATATCAAGGATTGCAAGGCCGATTTCGACGCCCACCAGAAGGAAATCGAGGCCAAGCGCGCCGAATGGCTCAAGGGCAAGGTCGACGGCGACAAGCCCGTCCTGACCCCCGAACAGGAAGCCGCGATGAAGGCCAAGTTCGAAGAGTGGCTGAAAGCCCATGCGAACGCAGGCACCAAGCCCTAAGTAGCCTCGGCGGTCCGGTCCTCCGGCCGGATCCGCCTTCCAGGGAGGGCAACCCTTCCCTGGAAGGCCCGCTTTCGCTATCTTGAACCCGGGTTTATCCCGGGTTTTTTATTTCCAACAAATGATCCGTTTCCGCAGCCTAACTCCATTACTGTTGATCCTCGCGATCGCGGTCTGCCCATCCCATGCCAAGCGCCCGGCGAAAAAATCCGGCGGCCAGCCGGCGGTGGACTGCAAGACCATGATCGACTCCTTGACCAAGCTCTACGCGGCCGGAGACCCCTCCTACCTCACCTGGGATTTTTCCGGATCCGCCTGCGATTCCTCCCAGCTCTACACGGCCTACTATTATCAGGGAATAGGCTTTCTCTTTATTTCCGACTACAAGGAAGCGGTGTACTTCCTGACCGCCGCGCGCGCCATCGGCGGCTCCAAGGACGAGGAAATCCTCTACCATCTCTGGACCGTATACCGGAAGATGGATCGTTATCAGGAGATGGAGCGTCTGACCGTGGAGCTGCATCAGCGCTACCCCGGATCGCTTTTCCTGGTGGAGATCCTGGATCAGTGGAAGGCGGTGAAATCCCCTTCGCCCGTGAGCTGGGGCTTTTCATCCAAGGCGGCGTGGGCCCGCAGCCCCTATCTGGATCACATCCTCTCCAACCGCATGCAGGCCGAGACCAGCCAGAAGCGCGGCCCACACCAGTTCCGCGAGAGCGGCTCCTTTTCCACCAAGACCCAATGGGACAGGACTTTGCTGCAGGGATTCCAGGGCAATCTGGGAGGGGAATACGAGTACAAGGGCTTTTCCGCCGAGGCGAACTGGGGCTTCGGCTATGAAGGCCGAAGCGCCGACTACTCCTCCCAGGTCGTCACCAGCGGGACGCAGTCAATCCTGGTGGATTCAAATTGGAACTTCGCGCAAGGCCGCGCCGCTCTGGGCTATTCCTACACCACCAATTCCGGATGGAACCTGGCCTTCAACGCCAGCCTTTTCCAGTTGTCCAAGGACTGGATGGTAGCCGGCTTTTCCCATTCCCAGAGCTACCTGTTCTCGGACTTCATCCTTATCGGGTACATCGATTTACAAAACCATTGGATCCGATTCCCCGTCGAAACCATCGCGGACACCAACGGCGCGGTAATCGGCACCTTGCCGGATCTGGATGGCATGCAATCATTCAGCCTCAACCTGACGCCCTACTTTACTTTCGGACGGCACTCCCTGGGCATCGGGCCCACATATTACTTCTCGCGCTGGCACTCTTCGGAAACCATCGGAACGGTGAAGACCGGTTATTACGAATATCAGCAAAGCCTGTCCGGTACCGCTTCCTACGGCTTTGATTTGCGTCGATGGTGCCGTCTGGCCTTGAGCGCCTCCTATGGCTACGACTTCGACAAGCGCCACGGCGACTCCGCCTTCAAGCCCAAGGACGTTTACAGCGTCGATGCGGGCTTCTCCCTCACCTTCTGAACCTTTCCCAAAAAACCCTTGCGGCTTTGTGCATCATCGGGATCCGCGCGCCCGGAAAACCCGTGCGTGTACCGTTTGGTACGCGATTGGACCCGGGGGGACGCGGTTACGCAGGAGCCCCGGAATCCTTTGGGTTTTGGCCGGGATTTGCGCACAACCCGGGCATGTTTTTCGCTCAGTGTAATCGTTACCTATTTCTATTTTATGAACATGCGCAACCTCAACCTTCATCGCTTCTCCTTTCTCCTGCTCGCGGCTGCGTTGGGAATAGCCGCGGCAGGACGGCAGGGGGGAATGCTCGGTGATGGTAAAATGCCGCAAGGCGACAAGCCCATCATGGGCTTTCCGGACGGCCAGGGCGGCAAGTACACCTTGGAAGGGGTAACGCAGAAGTTGACCCGCACCGAGGCCAAGCTGAAGCAGTTCCAATCGCAATTCAGCGTGCAGAACTCCCAGCAAGCGGCCCCGCTCATGGCGGCCATCCAGGATCAGCTCGCCAAGGCGCATGAGTTCCTGGCGGCCGGCAACTACCAGGCCGCGGACATCGCTTGCGACGCCGTGGACGCGCATATCGGCGAGATGTTCTCCATCCTGAACAACAACGCCATGAACCAGAACCTCTATGGCGGCAAGACCGGCATCGGCGCGGATTCCGAACGCGTCAAGGAGGATCTCAAGAACGGAGCCCAGATCGACATCCAGCGGGACGACGCGCGGCTCGCAAACTTCGCCCAGCTCCTGGCCGTAAGCAAGAATCCCCGCGCCGCGGATATGCTGGACAAGGTCCGCACCTTGCTCGAGGGCGCCCGCGGGGAAATCGCCGCCAACCGTCCCGCCGGAGCCCGCCTGTACCTGTCGCAGGTGGAACCGCTCTTCTACGAGCTGCAGCGGCTGCTGCAGGAGAACCATGCCTCGGAAATCCAGCCGGTGCCGGACGCTTCGCGCGATGCGTACAAGGATCTGCAACCCGGCGTGCGCGTGGCCTTGGGCCAGGCGTCCGAAATCTACCGCCGCGTGCAGGATCGCGCGACGCGTGTGAATGAACAGACCAAGAGCACGGACGACCCCAAGGCCGCCGCCGCGAACGCGCGCATCCAGGATTTGCTGGACAAGGCCAAGGAAGCCCTGAACGCCGGCCAAGCGGAAGCGGCCAAGGAATACGGCCTCAAAGCCGAGGGCCTGCTCGCCGAGCTCCACCGCTCCGTCTCCGCCTCGGACGCCCGCCTGTCCCCCGCGGCTTGGCAGCGCCTCAAGGCCAAGTTGGATCGCGCCGCCGAAATCGTCGCCGCCTCCGGCAACGACAAGGCCTCCAAGATCCTGGAAAAGGGTCAAGAGCATCTCGAACGCGCCCAGCGGAGCCAGGCCGAAGGCCAGGCCGCCCGCGCGGAAGTGGAGATGGACCTCGCCCTGAAACTGGCCGCCAAGGCCGTCGACATCGCCCGGTCGGGCCCCCGCTAGACTCCGCGCCCGCTCGCGTGAACGAATACAGATTCGCCGAGGCTACCGCCGGCGGCGCCTTCCCTCCCGATCTTTGGTTTTCCCGGCGTTCGTAGATAGCTTTTATCCGCTTGGCACCTTTTAAACTCCTCGTATCGGTTTTTCTCCTCATGCATTGCCTGGCCGCTCTTTCCCGCGCCGCCGAACCCGCCGATTCCCTGAACTACGAAGCCAAGCGCCGCCACATCCTGGAAAGCGCTCCCGACGAACGCGCCACCTTGATCCTGGGCGCGGCGCAGGAACTGGCCCGCGACGGCTATTACGCCGAAGCGCTCGATCTCATCTACTCCATGCAGAACAGCGAAGGCGCGTCCGACTACGAAAAGGACTTCGACAGCGTGCTTTCCGCGGGAGAGGATACCGTAACTCACAAGTTACCCTTGCTACCGGGAGCGGGAACAGGCGCAGGCAAGGCCTCGCCGCCGGCCCGCGCCTTCGCTTCCGGGTACGTGCAATCCTCCGTGGACTATGAGGAATGGGAGCACCTGGACACCTTGATGGGCGGGCGCATCCGCGCCAAGCTGGAATGGGATCCCAAGGGCCGCCTGTTGGATCGGATCGCCACCGTCTTCCAGGGATCGGACCGCAACGCCTACTTCGATCTCTCCGGCAAGGGTTCGGCCTACGGGGGCCTGCTCAAATTCGAAGGGGACGGCCTGGTGGAGAAGAAGCTGTGGCAGCCCTACCGGGATTCCCTCGATCGCGTGTTCCTGCAGGCGCGCGTGGAAGGCAACACCCGCCGCTTCGGCAAGCCGCTTTCCGTGGTGGCACCGGCCTACGCCGAGGCTGAGCAATACCGTTTCGACCGCGCCGGATCCCTGTCCTACCGGGCCTACGGCGCCGCGCCCGGACTGGAGGCGGTCTCGGACAACCTGCTCAAATCCCTCATCCTGGCCTGGGATCTGCGTCGCACGGAATATCCGTCATCCCCATCCTCATCGAACTTCCGCAACGGCCCCCTGGCCTCGGGGGAATGGTACGGCAAGCGCGTCACCTTCGACGCGGAAACGCGCTTCATCACCTACGGGTACGATCGCGACACGTCCCTGACCCGCATCAGCCAACTGGAAACCCGCGCCGGCCTGTTCCTACGCACCCTCCGGTGGCTCAAGGTGGGCTTGCGCACGGTGGGCGAATCGGAAACCGACGATTACGCGGACAGCGTGGACCTCAATAACCTGAATCGGGTGGCGGCCTCCTACGCGCTGGATGGATCGTCATGGAGCGTGCAGCCGCAACTGATCGCCGAATGGGCCTCGGCCTATTCCGCCAACGTGGGATTGAACTTCGCGCGCGGGACCTATCCCATCGTGAACGACATCGGCGGGCAGGCGCTGCTCTTCCCCCTGTACCAGAATTATTCGGCGGATGATTGGCGGGCGGAGACGGGTTTCTCGATCCTCTCGAAAGCTATCTTTTTCACGGTGTCCCTGGACTACGAGGAGAACTGGGTGGCCAATCCCCAAATCTACCGGCAAGGCTCCAGCAAAGGCTTCGGCCTGAACAGCAATCTGTTCTGGAAGATCCACGACTGGTTCGAGATCGACTTCAGCTGCAACGCCACGCGCAGGACCTGGCTGCAATCCGGCTTCACCTCCGGCAACATCGTCAACGTCACCAACCTCTCCCTCGGCCTCACCTCGAGATTCCCATGAGGCGGCCGCTGCTGGGCGCCCTGGCGGGCGCGGCCGCCGCCTTGATCCTGCTGTTCGGATTCTCGGCCTGGCTCTTCTCCCGCAACATGGGGCAGGCCCGCAACAAATCCGAAGGGCGCATGACCGGCCTCGCGACCTACATCGCCGAGCATCTTAAGGACGACATCTTCTCCTTCCCTTTCGAGTTCCAGCCTTCCGTCTTTCCCGCGGCCTACGCCGAGCAGCAGGGGGAATGGCTGAGCCGCCTGACGCGCGCGACCGGCCTGGAACGCGCCGTGATCACGGACTCCGCCGGCATGGTGTACGCCAGCAGCCAGAACCTGATCGTGAGCGGCGAGGAGATCCGCCCCTACCTGATCGACACCCTGCTCTTCGCTTCGGCAGCGCGCGAGAACCGCGCCATCTTCACTCCGCTCTCCGAGATCGACGGCGTGCAGTTCCAGTCCCTGTATTTCCCCTTCACCCTGCGCGAGAAGCGCCAGATGGTGGTGCTGGAGTCCGATCAGAATTTCATCGCCTACGTGGAGCAGTTCCGCAACTACCTGGTGTTCGCTTCGATGTTTCTTATCGTCCTGTTCGCGGTGCTGGCCGCGGGCCTGTTCGCCCTGGAGCGGCAGTTCCAGGCGGCCTTGGCCGTGTCCCGCCGCAACGAGCATCTGGCCTTCCTGGGCCGGACCAGCGCGGAGCTGGCCCACGAGCTCAAGAACCCCCTCGCGATCATGAAGGCCTCGGTGGACGTGCTGCGCAACAAGCTCGATCCCAACCGCGAGCATGCCGCCTTCGGCTACCTGTCCGAAGAGGTGATGCGCCTGTCCCGACTAATCGGCAACATCCTCGGCTTCTCCAAGGATCGCCCGCTGGAAGCCAAGCCCTTCCCGCCGCGGCAGGCCCTGACGGAATCCCGCGAGGCCCAGCGCGCGGACTTCCCCGGCGTGGAATGGACCATATCCGTGCCCGGGGATCTGATCCTATCCGGGGACCGGGACGTGTTCCGCCAACTGGCCGAAAACCTGGCCCGCAACGCCTCCAACGCCATGGGCGGCAAGGGTAGCCTGTCGGTTACCTGGGAGGCCCGCGAACGCGGCGGGGCCCTGCTGTTCACGGATACCGGCCCGGGACTGCCCAAAGCCGTGCGTGCGCGCCTGTTCGAACCCTTCGTTTCCGGATCCCGCACCGGCACGGGCCTTGGGCTTTCCATCGTCAAGAGCCTGTGCGAACGCCTGGGGTGGACCATCGCCCTGACGGCCGACGCCGGCGTGGACGGCCGCCCCACCTGCTTCGAAATCGGGATCCCCAAAAACCGGATCGCCCCGCCCGCCAAGGTCGCGGCGCGCGATCCATGAAAGAGGCCCTATGCCCATGATACTCGTCGTCGACGATGAACCCAAGCTCCGGGCCCTGCTGGCCATGGCCCTCTCGGCCGAAGGTCTGGACGTGAAGGAAGCCGAATCCGCCGAGGCCGCCCTGGATGCGCTCGGCCGCGGGGACGCCTATTCCGTCATGATCACGGACGTGCGCATGCCCGGCATGTCCGGGCTGGATCTGGTCAAGAAGGTGCGCCAGGAACGGCCCGGCCTCGAATGCATCGTCATGACCGCCCACGCGGACGCGGGCACCGGCGTGGAGGCCATGCGCAACGGCGCCTTCGAATACGTGACCAAGCCCTTCGAGATGGACGAGATGATCCTGCTGGTGCGATCGGCCCTGGAGAAGGCCAAGCTGCGGGACGAGGTGGCGGAACTGCGCGTGCGCGAAACCGATCGCTGGCAGATGGGCAACATCATCGGGGATTCGAAAGCCATCCAGGAGGTGATCCGCCAGGCGCGCATGGTGGCCAAGCGGGACACTACGGTGCTGGTGCGCGGCAAAAGCGGCACCGGCAAGGAACTGATGGCGCGCGGCATCCACGCCGAGAGCGGGCGCGACGCGTTCGTGGCCGTCAATTGCGGCGCGCTGCCGGAGAACCTGCTGGAGTCCGAGCTGTTCGGGCACGAGAAGGGATCCTTCACCGGCGCGCATACCCAGAAGATCGGCTTCTTCGAGCGCGCGGGCAACGGCACCATTTTCCTGGACGAGATCGGGGATGTCTCCCCGGCCATGCAGGTGAAGCTGTTGCGCGTGCTGCAGGAGCGCGAGTTCACGCGCGTGGGCGGCAGCCGCACGGTGCGCACGCAGGCGCGCGTGATCGCGGCGACGCACCGCAACCTGGAGGAGGAGGTCAAGAAGGGATCCTTCCGCGAGGATCTCTATTTCCGCCTCAACGTCTTCCCCATCTTCGTGCCCTCCCTGGTGGAACGCATCGAGGATGTGCCCGCCATGGCGGACGCCTTCCTGCGCCGCTTCGGACACAAGGCCGGCCTGGCCGAGGGCGTGATGTCCAAGCTGCTGGAATACTCCTGGCCCGGCAACGTCCGCGAACTGGAGAACTGCCTGGAGCGGGCGGCCATCATTGCCGGGGATAAGCCCCTGGAGCCCGCCCATCTGCCCGAACACATCCGCCAGAAGCGCGTGCTGGAGCATCCCTCCGCGTTCCGCCTCCCGGAAACGGGCCTGTCCCTGGACGAGCTGGAGAAGAGCCTAATCCTGCAGGCCCTGGAACTCAAGGCCGGAAACAAGACCAAGGCGGCGGGAATGCTGGGCATCACCCGGAGGGCGCTGTATTCCAAGATGCACACCCACGGCATCAAGGGTTACGGATCCGAAGAGCATCCCGAACCCCCTTCGCCCGACCAACCGTAGCCTGACTACGACTGAAGCAAACTTCTTAGCGACGAGCCGTACAGTCACTGAAAAGCGACGAGCCGTACAGTCACTGAAAAGTGAGGAGCGTGGAGTTCGCCTTTGGCGAACTCCAAAGCGACGAGCCTTACTACCTTAGATGAGATGTCCTGCATCGCATTGCTTACCGATTTCGGAACTGAAGACTGGTTCGTCGGCACCATGAAGGGCGTCATCGCCTCCATCGCCCCCAAGGCCCACGTCATCGACATCTGTCACGACATTCCGCCCGGGGACATCCGCGCCGGAGCCATGGCCCTGCTGTCCTCGTACAAGTACTTTCCGCGCGGCACCATTTTCGTGGCCGTGGTCGATCCCGGCGTGGGCGGCCCGCGCGATGCCCTGCTCGCCGAGGCCCATGGCTGCCATTTCATCGGGCCGGATAACGGCCTCTTGTCCTATGCCCTGGCCGGCGGTCCGCCCGGGACCGGAGGCCGCCAGGCCGTCTCGTCCCTGAAGCCGCCTTCCACCGAGGCCCCCGGGCCGCGCATGCGCGCCATCGAGAACCCCTCCTATCGCTTGCCGGACGCGGGTTCCACCTTCCACGGCCGCGACGTCTTCGCGCCCGCCGCCGCGCACCTCAGCCTGGGCAAGTCATCCGGCTCCTTCGGCAAGCGCAAGGAGTCCTTCGTGGAACTCCCCTTCCCCGTGCCCTACAAACTGCGCGGGACCGTATCGGGCGAGATCGTCCATGTCGATCGATTCGGAAATGCCATTACAAACATCACGCCGCGCGATTTGGAGGCCCTGCCGGAAAGGGCCGCGGCGAAAAAAGGCAAGGACGGAATCGTGGTGAAGGCCAAAGGCAAGACCTTCCCGCTGGCGGCTTTCTACGCCGAGGCCGCGCCCGGCAAGCCGCTGTCCATCTCCGGATCCTCCGGATTCCTGGAGCTGTCCATCAACGGCGGGAACGCGGCGAAGAAGTTCGGCTTGAAGCGCGGAGACACGGTCAAGGTCGCCTGACCCGTCCCCGGGCGGACCCCTAGCCGGCCCCTTGAGACTTGAACGCGCCCATCGTTATGATCCGGCCCGGAAATCCTTGAGGATGGCGTCCATCACCTGGTTGGTACGGGCGCCCGTCTCCCCCGTGCTCGGGCAATGGCCCTCCCCCCGCAACTCATCCACGATGCTTTGGATCAAAGGCTGTTGGAT
>Ga0209515_10002515_pt1 | contig 28056 bp, 29 predicted proteins | sample Subgroupgradi54m_FD_187454 | JGI IMG/M metagenome (GOLD analysis project Ga0209515, IMG submission 187454) | Subsurface groundwater microbial communities from S. Glens Falls, New York, USA - GMW60B uncontaminated upgradient, 5.4 m (SPAdes)... ... | reverse complement strand
CACTTCATGTCTAAAGGAGGCGTTTAGTATATTCTACCAAAAAATTAGGAAAATTTACGAGAGTGGAATGGAAAAGGATAATCCGCCCAAACTGGCGATACTTATCCAAACTTTTTCTAACAAATAATTTCTCCCTACAATTGTCGTTAGCCAGATTTTCTCCTCAGTAATTTGAGGTGGGTGTTCTGCCGTATACCGTAATGGTGTATGGACTGCGAACTCCCGTAAAGTTACAAAACAGTGAAGAAAAATATTCTGGCTTTAAACGTGCAAAGCAGGGATGCCCTTGCGAGCAGTTCCTTTAGGCCATCTACTAAATGTCTTAAAGGTTAATTTAATCTTAATACTTGTAAAGTATCTTTGTCAAGGGGCATTTTAGCCTCAAATTAGTCCCAAAAGCACTTTTGGTACTTGACAAATTTATATGTGTATGTGTATAAGTATGTGTATGTTAAACAGAAGGGCACAGCTACTTTTTGACAAAGATTTATGGAATTTAGTAGTTAAAACTGCTAAATCTCAAAATATTTCTGCGGGAGAGTTTATAAGAAGAGCTATCAGAGGTTATATAGATAAGCAAAAAGAGACACTAAGCAAGGAAGAGCAGACTTCTTTTAAAAGGTTTTTCAAACGTAAGGGTTAGGTGATATACTGTCTTGATGGAAAAAGCTAAAAAACCCCATTTGGTTTTTATTTATCTCACTATTTTTCTAAACATTGTCGGTTTTGGCATGGTTTTTCCCTTACTGCCTTTTTATGCCCAGCATTTTCATGCCTCAGATACAACAGTGGGCCTTTTAGCATCTAGCTTTGCCATTGCCCAGTTTATTCTGTCTCCTATTTGGGGCAGGTTGTCTGATAGGTTTGGCAGAAAACCCATTATTCAAATAGGGCTTTTAGGCATGGGTTTATCCTTTATGCTGTTTGGGTTTGCCCAGAGTTTAACCCTGCTTTTTATAGCCAGGATTTTGCAGGGAGCTTTTTCCGCAGCTTCTATTTCTGTGGCCCAGGCTTATGTGGCTGATGTAACGAGCAAAGAAGACAGGGTCAAGGGGATGGGTAATCTGGGGGCATCCTTGGCAGCAGGGTTTATTTTTGGGCCGGCCCTTGGGGGGATTTTATCTAGCATCAATCTTTCCTTTCCGTTTTTTATATCAGCAATATTAACTTTTATAAACTTTTTATTTGTGCAGTTTTTCCTGCCTGAATCACTTTCCAAAAAAGCGGAAAAAATGATGATTAAAGAAGGGTTTTTGAATTTTAAACACATGTATCTTGGTTTAAAAGGGGAGCTGGGATCGTTTTTTATCCTGGTTTTCCTTTGGTCATTTGCTTTAACCAACAATGAGGTGGCAGTGCCTCTTTTTGGATCAGAACATCTGAATTTGAACGCCTCAGGCATAGGTATATTTTTTTCTGCCATGGGATTGATGAGTGCCTTTATGCAGGCATTTTTGATTTATAAAATCACCAAGCTTTTTGGTGAGCATAAAACAGCAGTTCTCGGGCTGACAGTTATGGCAATAGGCTTATTTTTGATCCCTTTTGCCTTAAATTCCCTGACTTTAGTTATGTTTATGGTTGTGATGGCCCTTGGATCATCCATGTCCAGGCCAACTATTGCCAGTTTGGTTTCCAAAGAGACCAAAGAGGGACAAGGTACTACCATGGGCATTTTCTCCTCATTTGAGAGCCTTGGCAGGGTATTTGGGCCAATGATTGGAGGATGGATGTTTTCTACCTTTGGTTTTCATTCACCCTTCACCTCATCAGCAGTACTAATTTTGATAACCTTAATTTTTGTGGTGCAAATTAAAGGATTTTTTAGAAACTGAAAGTTTCATGAGGCCTCTGGATATGGGCAAGCCAGTGCAAAAGTTATCAGAGGTGATAATCTATCAATCTCAGCCCTGTTTCTTTCAGCAAACCTTTTCCATTCCGGAGTGATTGCTTCAGGTTTAAGCCTTGCATATCTTTCTACTTGATCAATCATTCTCTGATGGAAATCTTCTGAGGAAGCAGTTGTGGCAAATACCAATAAACTACTAGGTAGATGACCATTGATATTTGGTTTTTCAGGCTTCCAAATTGGTAAAAAACTTTTTCCTGATTCTGTTCCCAGTCTTACAAAAAGGGTAAGGAGCCTATGGGAACTTGGCAGAGACATAGGTCTGTATTCATAAGAACCATTATATCTGCCAAGCAGTGTGTGTACTCTTGAGCGTGAACCCCGATCATATTCCTTCATACTCATGCCCCATAATATAACATAAAAGGATTATTAAGCAAAATGATATTAAAAGCCTAAAAAAGAGCTGAAAAATCTAACAAAAAAGCCTAAAATGGTTTGAAGAAGTGATGAATTACCGAAAGGGATCATCATAAATAGCAGCAGGATTAAAAATCCATATCTTTCCAGTTTTTGATATTCTTTGGCTAAATTATATGGCAGTTGAGAAAGTAGAACCTTTGATCCGTCAAGCGGAGGGATAGGGAATAAATTAAACACTCCTAAAACAAGGTTTATTTTTACTGTGAATTGAAGGATAGCCCCAACTAAAAACGGGAAGTTTTGAGGGGTGGCATTTAATAGATGGTAAAGCACTGCTGCCAGGGTTGCTAAGCCGAAATTTGCCAAAATCCCGGCCAGGGAAACCATAAATTCCCCCCTTCTTATATTGGTAAAACTAAGCGGGTTTACAGGTACAGGTTTAGCCCAGCCAAAAAGTATGGGGGAGCCTGTAAATATTAAAAGAGCTGGTAATAAAATGGTTCCAAAAAGATCAATATGAGGGATAGGGTTTAAAGTTAATCTTCCGGCATTTTGGGCAGTATGATCTCCAAATTTTAAGGCTACCAGCCCATGCATAACTTCATGCAAAATTACAGAAAAAAGTAAAACTATTATAGATAGTGCAAAAAACTCAGGCATGTGATATAGTTTACCACATGCTTGCATGTTTAAGGTGTGGAAAAGGAAAAACAATCTCTGCCTATTCAAGGCACAAGAAAGGTTCATCTGGAGCCGGGGGAACTTGGGCTTTGCGTGCCCCAATTCATCAAAGGACCCAAAAACCCAATTTACATTTATATAAAGGGGATAAATACTGCACAAAGTGTTTAAGAATAGTAAAAAGTCCTTTTAAGGGTCAGTCTGCAAAAGAGCAGCCACAATCTCAATTACCAGCTTAACTTTCTTTATCTAAAAGGAGGTTGAGGTAATAACCCGACTGGGTTCATAGTAGTATCTATGAAAGCAATAGCAGGTTTTATTGCCCCTGCAAGTAATTGTTCTCTATCTTTAATAGCTGCAGCTACAGCATCTCCAACAGGATTATTAGGGTCTGTAATTTTAAGACGGGCAACACAAAATCCAGTCACCGCTAAGTCCTGTAATACTAGATTTGTCACCTTAGCCCGGTCTATAACCCCTACTGGAGTGTCATATCTAGGAAGCTCTTTTTCTACATAATAACTAAGATCATCAATATTTATAGAAAAAACTATTAATCCTGGTAGTATAAAATCAAAATTTATGGACATAGGTCTATTTTTACTATCTCCTCTACTTGGTCCTGTTTGAATAAGTCTCATGAAAACATTTTCCCTTGCACCCACACCGCAGCTTCCTGCTAAAGTATCTAATTGGACTAAATCAGCTGCCAAATTATGAGCGGTTAAATTTAAAACAGTTACTCTTCTGTCTTTTTGTTGGACAATGGGTTGTTGGGTGTTAGGTTTTAAAATATCAGGAAGATGGGTAAAATCTAATCTCTCAAGAGCAATACCTCTTTTTCTATTTTCCGAAAGGGCGATAGTAGGTGCCTGATCTGCAATATCGGGTTGCTTCTGGTCAGGGACTAACTGGGGTGAACCACCTACACTGGGAGGAGCAGCTGCTTTGGGAACATTGGGGATATCTAGAATATTATTACCTGCTGCTTGTGGAGAAGCACAAGCGATACCTATTAGGCTATAAGCTTCTATTCCAACTAATGCTACTCTGGCGGCTAATTCAACAGCGCGGCTCATTTATAGGCTGAGTATATCTGGCATTTAACTAAAAAGCAAACTCACTAGGTTTTAATCGAAAATCCGGGTAGCTCGCTTCGCCGAAGCTATAGCGAGGCTAGCCGTTCATGAAATCTTTTTTTGACAAAATCTTTAAGAAGAGTTAGGATTGCAGAATAAAGGTTAAATATGCCTGAAACAGAAGATTATTTAAATAAAGTAGGTAATCTACAGGAGGCTTTAGATCAAGTTCATCCGCCTTTGTCCAATACACAAAGAAAAGGGATTACAACTGCTTTTAAAAGAGTTGCAAGGCATTTTGAAGAAGAGGGAGAATTGTCAGAGGAAGCCTTTAGACCGGTTATAGGTGAAACTGATAATAATGTTACCCACGTTTCTCATAGAGGTTGGGGGGTAAACTAAGGAGAACTGTGTGGAATAACTATCCCAGATAGGTAGGTTGAAAAGGAAAATTTGGATAACCATTTATGAAATCCTTTAAAGATATTGGCTTTTTGCCCTCCATTTGTAATAAATAATTAGATCCTTCGTCGCTTCGCTCCTCAGGATGACGGGGGGACGGTAAGAATTTCACAATTTTTCCGTTCCATTTTGTCCAAACTCCTGGCCAAGGGTGGTAGGCTCTAATCATTTTATCCAAATTTTCTGGAGTGGGTGGGTTATCAATAGGGAAATACCCACTTTCTCTAGTAAGGCGCTCACAGTAAGTGGCTTTAGTATGATCTTGAGGTACTAGTTTTATCTTTCCGGAGACAAAATCTTCTATAATCTGGGGTAAAATCTCTGCTGAGCGCTGAAAACACTTTTTACTCAATGTATCAAAATTATCTATATTGGAAAGCTCTAATTCCTCTTGATAAATAATAGGCCCATGGTCTACTTCCTCATCCATTTTGATAATAGTTATTCCAGTTATTTTATCCCCATTTAATATAGCAGCTTGGATTGGTGAAGGCCCTCTATATTTTGGTAAAAGGGAAGGATGGACATTAATTGCCCCAAATTTTGGCATTTCCAGCTCGCTCTTTGTTAAAATCCTCCCATAAGCTGCAACAACAGCCAAATCAGCCTTTTCCAGTGTATCTACTAAAGTAAAGTGTTTTGTCAGTCCATCCTTAATAGGAAGAACAAAATCAGGTGTACCTAAGAAGATTATATTCATATTGAGATTTCCTCATATGTATCTGATCCTGCTCTGTCCTTGCCGGTATATTTATAAAATTTTCCTTTTTGTTCTAAAACTTTTTGGGTAAATAAAATCCCGTTTAAATGATCCACTTCATGTTGAAAAATCCAGGCCAAAACCCCTGTTAAGCTTTTTGTGATAGTTTTTCCATTCTCATCCTGGTAGCTTACTTTAATATTCAGATGTCTTTTTACCTCACCCCAAACTCCGGGAATAGACAAACACCCTTCAAAATATTTCTTGGTTTTTTTACCCAAAGAGAGGATTTTAGGATTTACAATAGACATAAATTTTTGTCCATCCTTAGCCACAAAAAAGCTTTCTTCAAGTCCAACTTGAGTTGAGGCTAAACCTACCCCTTCAGGATCCTGAAAAGTTTTGGTAAGTTTAATCATCTGCTTTAAAATTTCTTGCAAAGCAGAGTTAATTTTTTTAACTTTCTTTGTTTGTATCCTAAGTCTTGAATCCGGCGCAATAACAATTTGCATAAGAGGATTGTAGCAAATTATTGCTCATTTCGCAGTTTCTTTAATTTCCACATGAACACCTTGCCTTTATTTTTTGCTGAATAATATCCTTTGGTAAAATTTAGGGCTTCTTCAAGTATTTCTCTGGGTTGTTCTTTGGCCAGCTTTATATAAAGGGAGTAGTGTTTGGTGTCATCCAAGGATTCTGCCAGAAAACATCCATAAAATTGAAATTCATGACTTATGTTCTTAGGCCTGTCTTTAAACTTAGTCTCAGATATAATTCTACTTATACTTTTCATCTGGCTGAGGCAGTTGCTTCTTTAAGTTGATCAACTACTTCCAGATAATCCGGTTTTAACAGCAAAGCTTTTTGTAAAACCTTAATCTCGTCTTCTTTTTGACCTTTACTATCCAAGATTAAGGCCTTATTGTAGTAAAGCTTGGGATCAGTTGGAGCTAAAGATATGGCCTGGTTTACTGCATTTAAGGTAGTATCTAAATATTTTTTATCCAAAGTAGAAAGCTCAAAATATGTCCTGATAGCAGTTCTCCAAAAAGAGACATTTTTAGGACTATTAGCTAATACTTTGCTCATTTGAGTTAAGGCTTCATCTTTTAGCTCAGCAGACAGCGTGGCATCAGTTTCTTTTAAGGCTGCTGCTGCTTGTGAGGCAGAAAAAGCTAATTCTGATCTATAAAACGGCTCAGAGGAATTTAGTTCTAAAGCCTGGGAAATTAAATTATATGCCTTGCCAGGGTTTCCTAAGTCAGAGGCTTTTTGACCCTGGTTGAAAAGAGTATCAGCTGTCCAGAGTTTGACCACAGAATATAGTAAATAGACAGTTGCCAAAACCACAATAATTTTGGCAGCTTGGGTATAAGCAGATCTTCTGTAAATTAGATTTAAGAAGTTAGATTTAAGATTTAAGATTTTGGTAGAATCTGTAGCTACAAATACAAGAGCTGGGAACAGATAGAAAAAGATGGCAACAATCACTACTGAAAAAAGGAAGAAATTATATATAAGGTAGGAAACGTATGCTGATAAAAGTAAAACTAATAATAGATTTAAGATTTTAGATTCAAGATTTAAGATTTTTCTAATGCACCACCAAATAAAGCTGCTAATTAGTAGTAAATAAGTTCCAAAGCCCAAAATTCCAGTAGTAGCTAAATAATTTAAATACTCGTTATGGGCCTTGTTGTATAAAAAGTCCCACTCAGAGGTTTTGTTGTGTTCAACTGGCCTGTATTGATAATATGAATAAGCAAAAGTTTCCAAGCCAGATCCTAAAATAGGATTGTGTTTGAAAATATCCAAAGCCCCTTTCCAGACAATAAATCTGATTTGTCCGGATTCTGTGCCACCATTTTCCAGTTGAGTTACTGAAGTGGGTGGAAGGGCAATTGATGGCCTGGGAGGAGCAGCGAATTTGGAAACCAGCCTAAAAGAAGTTAAGGCAGAACCAAAAAGTAAATTAACTGCCAGAAAAGTGACAATAATTATTGTCATCCTGGACTTGATCCAGGATCCATATTTTATAGATTCCTGCTTTCGCAGGAATGACAGGATGATAAATACTACCATTCCTCCAAGAAGTCCCAGTGTTGGGCCTCTGGAATAAGTAAAAGTAAAGGCTAGATAAAAGGTTAAAAGCAGTATATAATATAGAGCATGGATTCTGGTTGTAACTGCTGATAAATAAAAATATAGTGCTGGGAATATTAACATTGTAAGGTAGCTGGCCATCCAGTTAGGCTGGCCAAGGCTGGCAAATACCCTGGCCTGTACATCTTGTATCCAACAAGAAGCATTAAATTCATTCCTTAAAATTACACAAGAAGGAGAAATCCCAAAGTGTTCCAGAATACCCCACAAAGAAATTAAAAATCCTGAAGCTAAACCAAACTTTAAAGTATTTAATACTTTTTCTTTGCTCATATTGGAAACAAAGGCCCAGTAAAGTAATAAATAAGATACTAAAGACAATAAACCACCATTTGATCTTGAGTAATAACCCCATATAGAAGTATGAATATCAATAGAAAATATAGTTGAGAGTATATTTGCCCCCAAAAATAGTAGAAGTGGAATATCCAAGGGAGTTCTTTTAAGGATAAAGGTTTTTTCCTGAATCATTTTATAAACCCAGGTTCCCATAATAATTATGGTGATCCCATAAGTTAAGATCATTTTGTTGTATTCAAAAAGTTCATAATTTTTCGAAGTCCAAAAAAGAGGAGTCAAGAAAAATAAAAGGTAAAAGGAATATGGAATAATTTTTTCTAGTATCACGCATTTATGCTAACAGAAAGTGTTGTGGTAGATCAATCTGTTATGTTAAACTCCAAACATGTTTGGTAAGATTTGGCAATATTTATCTTTTGATATAGGTATAGATTTAGGTACTGTTAATACTTTAGTTTTAGTAAAAGGTAAAGGTATAGTGATCAGGGAACCCACTGTTGTAGCGCTTCATCGGAAAACCAGGCAGGTTTTGGCAATTGGGACAGAGGCCAAAAGAATGCTGGGCAGGACTCCGGCGGCAATTGAAGCTGTCAGGCCGCTGAGGAATGGAGTTATCTCAGATTTTGATACCACAGAGGCTATGCTTAGATATTTTATTCACAAAGTTCACCAGTCTCCTCAAGGCAGCAAATGGGCTTTTCCCAAAATCCCCAGGCCCAGGATTGTGGTGGGTATTCCATCCGGTGTGACAGAGGTAGAAAGAAGGGCAGTGCAGGATGCATGTCTTTCGGCCGGGGCAAGGGAGGCTTACCTTATTGAGGAGCCAATGGCAGCAGCAATAGGGGCAAAATTGCCAGTTGAAGATCCGGAAGGAGTGATGATTGTAGATATTGGTGGAGGTACAACCGAGATTGCAGTCATTTCTTTGGGTGGGATGGTGATAAATAGGTCTTTAAGAGTGGCCGGGGATGAATTGGATGAGGCCATTATAAATTACATGCGCACTAGATATGGCATGCTGATTGGAGAAAGAAGCGCGGAAGAAGCAAAAATTGAAATCGGTTCTGCATATCCGACTGGAAAGGATGATTTGGCAACCGTCATCCGCGGAAGGGATTTGGCAACCGGGTTACCAAAATCTATTAAAATCTCAGCCGCGGAGATTAGGGAAGCACTAACCCCGATTATTTCAGAAATTGTAATGTCAATTCACGAAGTTTTGGAAGAAACTCCACCAGAACTTTTAACAGATATAGTAGAGCGAGGAATATATCTGGCAGGAGGGGGAGCTTTAATTAAGGGTTTGGATAAAAAAATAGCAGAGGAAACCAAACTGCCGGTTTATATTTCAGATGATCCGCTGACAACAGTTGTCAGAGGCTGTGGGGAGGTGTTAAATAATCTGGATTTGCTTTCTAAAGTTAGGGTGACTGGAGGATTAAGATAGAAAGAGCTATACTTTTTTGTGATTGATGATTTAGAAGAATTATTAAAAGTGTTAAAATAACCTTATGTTAAAAGTACCTTTTTTAGAGCGAAGCTCGCAAAAAGGTTCTGGACTTAAAGAACCTTTTTATGATCCAACTAAAAGTTATGATGAAAATTATGACCAGGGGCCGTTTGGATCTTTTGCAGATGGTAAAATTTTTGAGCAAACAGGTGAGCCTGAATATGATTTTTTAGGCCAGAAAGTTTATTTACCTTTTGGGATTCCAGCAGGTCCACTTTTAAATAGTAAGTTTTGTAAGGGTGCTTTTGAAAAAGGATTTGATATTTGTGTTTACAAAACAGTCAGATCTGGGATTTTCCCTTGTCACCCTTTCCCCAATGTTTTGGCAGTAAAAGTCGAAGGGGATTTGACTATGGAAAAAGCCCAAAAACCCATAGTTGCGGACAATAATTACTCTGAGCCTATATCCATTACTAACTCTTTTGGAGTGCCTTCAAAAGAGACAAAAATTTGGCAGGAAGATGTTAAAAAAGCTATTTCATGTGCTGGAAAAGGACAAGTTCTGGTTCTCTCTTTTATGGGTACAGTTAAAGAAGGGCAAACTCCTGAGGAGTTTGTGGCTGATTATGCTCTTGCTGCCAAACAATCAGTAGAAACGGGAGCCAAAGTTTTAGAAACTAACCTTTCCTGCCCGAATATTGGCAATGAAGGATTAGTTTGCTACAACCTGGAAATGACAGAAAGGGTATGCAAAGCAATCCGTGCTGAGATTGGAGATACTCCTTTGATATTGAAAGTTGGATATTACAAGAATGATGAAGATATTAAGAAATTGGTGGAAATCGCGGGAAAATATGCCCAGGCAATTTCTTCCATTAATACAATTCAGGTGGAAGTCCGAGATAAAGAGGGTAATCAGGCATTACCTGGGAAAAATAGATTACGCTCAGGGGTTTGCGGAGCTTCCATAAAATGGGCAGGGTTGGAGATGGTTCGCAGATTGAGAAAGGTTACAGGTTACAGGTTACAGGGTACAGTAAAAATAATCGGAGTAGGTGGAGTAACTAAAGCAAATGATTATTTTGAATATATAGAAGCTGGAGCAGATGCTGTAATGTCTGCCACCGGAGCTATGTGGAATCCTCAGTTAGCCCAGGAAATAAGCAGAGCTTGGCGCTTCGCACTTAAATCTAAAATTTGACATCTTGATGACAAGATGCTAAAGTTTAATTATGCAAACCACAGTCAGGACTACTATCAGAATTAGAAAAGATTTGCTTGATCAATCCCGCCTTTTAGCTTTAAAACAGGGAACCTCTTTGCAGGAAGTGATTAATGATATTTTGCTAAAAGGTTATGATAACCATATTACTGATTTTGATATACATAAGCAGGCTATGGCTAATATAGACAGGTTTAGGGAGGATATCAGAAAAAGGCTAAAGGGTAAAAGTATTAACACCAAAAAATTAATTGAACAGAATAAAAAAGAGCTGGAAAACAGAACCTTAAATATCTTAAGACTTAAGTGAAAAAAACAATAATTATTGATGCGTCAGTTGCTGCTAAGTGGTTACTTCCGGATGAGTATGATCTCAGGGCAGATGTCATTAAAAAGTCGTTTACTGATCGTGAAATTGCAGTTGCAGTATCGAACCTGATCTTTTATGAAATTAATAATTTACTAAACTCAGCTGCCTTAAGTAAAAGAATCAGTGTAAGAGATTCAGCTAATTTTTACGAAAGCCTTCTAAATCTTGATTTTACTATTCATTGGTCAAAAGAATTGTTGATAAAGACATTACAAAAAGCTTTAGATTTAAATATATCTTCCTATGATGCTTCTTATGTTGCATTAGCCCAAAGTTTGCAGATTCCCCTTTATACAGCAGATGAAAAGTTAGTTAAAAAAGTAAATAGCCCACTGGTGAAATCTTTAATAGATTATATATGAATTACCTTTATGTGGGATCCTGAATTGGCAAAAGAGATTAAGAGTAGCTAATGGTATCTACTAGGTAATAGTCCTAATGCTTCATCAATTTTTTGTTGTCTTAAAAGCCTAATAATCTGGATTCCTTTAGTTTCTCTTCTGAAGTGATTCATATACATTAATGCACGTAAGACCACTAAGTATCTGGGATCTTCAGAAAGATGTTCCTGGACATGAATATTTAGAGCTTGTTGCATTTCTGCTGCAAAATCAGAAACCTGTATAATTGTTTGTTGTTCTTTCTGAATAGCTGTAGCTTTGGCATCTTCATTTATAAAATCTCTTCTGCCTTCGATTATAGCCTGAACACGTCTTTCCATATAAGGAAGATGTCTTTGGGCTAACCATAATAAATGATGACCACTCATGTAAGCTACTTCAGGGTCTGTATGTCTATTCCATCCCATTCTTGCTGCTACAAATCCAATTGCAGGGGCAATGGTGTACCTTAAGGCAAAAGTACCAGTCCAAGGTCTGGAATTTCTATCCCTATCTCTTGGTTTAAAATGTACTAATTCCTTTGCAATTTCTTCTAGAGGAGCATTAGGGGTAAGTTGTCTAAGATGGTGGAGTATATCTTCAACTACCCATTTTGGATTAAATTTAAAAGCTTGAGCTTGCTGAAAATCTTCCTCTGCTTGATATTCTTGGGTAGTAACCGTTCTGTTTCCCATTTTGGCCTGGAAATTTGTTTCTGCACCTTTATAAAAAGGGTCTTGGTCTAGTTGTAATCGCTCATTACTGCCATGCAATCTTAATTGATCATCTGATCCAGCCATGACTAATTGGAAATTTCGCTGGAGTTTGGTACGTAGAGCCTGTTTTCTCGCAGCTAATTGTTCAGCAATTCTTCTTTGTCTTTCAAGCTCTTGTTCTACTTGGAAGTTTTCAGATGTCTCCTTACATCAGCTTTTAATAATTTGATAGGGGATTGGAAAATAGGAGCAGATGAACTATTCCCTTCTGGCTGATAATTTGATTTTGGACGTTCTGCCATATTTAAAAATTATAGCAAATTTATAAAAATTTTTCAACTATAGGATTATATGTTTACTCGGGACTGACTATTTTACCTTTACCTGGTTTTGTTAAAATTTCCCCATTCTCAAAAACTTTTTGTCCCCTTATAAATACTTTTTTTACTTTACCCTTTATACTTTTTCCTTGAAATGGACTCCATCCACATTTTGTTTTTAAATCTTCATTTCTAATCTCGTATTCTTCGGTTTCATCGACTTCAACTTTAGTTGTTTCATCAGTTGGAATATTAAAAATTTTGGCAGGATTGGTGTGAAGCAATCTTTTTACATCATCCATGGATAATTTTCCCTCAGACACCGCTGTTAATAAAAGTGGCAGGGTAGTTTCTAAACCAGGAACTCCAAATGGAGGATTTTCTCCTTCTTTTTCTGCTTTAGTATGCGGGGCATGATCTGATTCCACAACATCTATGAAGTCTAGATTATTCCATAAGAAATCCACATCAGCTTGGGTTTTTAAAAATGGTTTCATTCTGCCATAAGGCCCAAGTTTTTTGGCATCTTCCTCGGTTAAAAATAAATGGTGAGGAGTTACCCCACAAGTTATGGGCAAGCCATCTTGTTTGGCCTGGATGATTTGTGATAGTTCATCTTTGCTGGACACATGGCAGATATGGGTTCTCTTTTTGGTAGCCCTGATTACTTTTAAAGCCATGGGCATGGTTTCACCTTCACAGTGCAAAAGAATAGGTTGATCTGATGGCCAAGCTTCATAGATTGCCCGCAACTTATTTTCATCAATTAAAAAATTGCCGGTTGTTTGATTTAAATAAAGCTTGATTCCAAAGACTTGACCGGCAATTTTAGGAAATTCCTCTAAATTATCTCCCAAAGAGCCAAAGTAGAAACCAATATCACAAACAGCATTTTTCCTGGCCAGTTCCATCTTTTGTTCGAGTAAGTCTTCTGTGGTTATGGGCACTTTATTATTGGGCATATCTAAAACTGTGGTGAATCCTCCGGCCAAAGCAGCAGATGTGCCGGTTAAAAAATCTTCTTTTTCCTCCTGACCTGGAGTTCGAAAATGTACATGAATATCAATAAGTCCTGGGAGAGTAATCATCGTAATGAGATTACTATCTTTATTATTCAGATGCAATAGTAGTCAAATATTTATAGAAGAAAATGGCTTATTTGCTATAGGTTCAGCTAGATTGTATAATTCAGATTATGACAGAAGTGATCAAGCCTAATGATAAATTAAGCGGAATACTGCTACAGGAAGCTGTAAAGGAAGAATTAGATACTCGTATAGATAGAGCAAAGCAAGTAGGACCTCAACAGTGGGAAACCTTTCTTTCTGTATTTAAATACCATTTTAATAATATAGCTCCTTTAATTGATTGGTCAGAACCTAGAGGTAGGGGTGAAGTTCAACCTTTCCCTATGAGCTTTGTGGCCTCAGCCAGACTTGCTTATAAGGCAGTACATGGAGATTATGAAGACTTAAAAAGATTGGAAGATGAAGGACAACCTATCTCATGGTTAAAAGCTGTTAGCGAGACATTACAACAAGAAGAAGGGGGAAAAATCTTTGAAGAAAATATGTGGAGATCTCCTTCTGTTTCTTTTCCACAAAGAGCTGTACCACTTCAGTATATTCTGCCTTATTACTTTGGCGATAAACCAATTGCCGGAGTTGATTTAGGAACAGGTTTGCATGTAGCTTTACCACTCGTAAATTCAGAAGAATTTAAAAGTGCTGATTTTATTGGAAAAGCTGACATGGGGTCAGTAGTAGATGTTAACCTTAAACTTGGTGTAGGAGTTGATAAGCAAGAAAGAGATCCTGAGTGGGTAATGGCAAGTTTTCCTATTGGAGGAGAAATCTATACACAAGACCGTCAATTACTAGAAGAAGGTTATGAACGAGCAATACAAAAACAAGATCAATTTCCCTTTGTATCCGCTAGCTTATTTGATGAATCTCAATACATGAGTACATTACAAGGGGATGGTGAACAGAAATTTGATTTTGCCATGACTAGTTTTGTCAGAGCACAATTAGGTTTAGAAAATCAGCCGGGTGTGAAATCTACTATTGGGAAGATAGTGAAAGAAGGGGGAATATGGATTGATATGGGAGAAGAGTTACTAGATCCAAAACTGGTTCGTAATATAAAAGAATGGCCTGTTAGAGTATATAGAATACAAGATGGCGAACCTGTTTTAATAGGCACACCTTTTTTCTTAACAGCTGATCAATCAAGGGTATTGCGAGTTGACTCCTCCTTCTTTGTAAACAAAGGAGCAGACTTTGATCCGTTAAATAAAACATATGAAGCTAAAATTAATACGCCTGCTGATATTCCAGAATTTCATGAGCGCTTCACGCGTGATCTGATGGAAGATGCTTTAGCTATGCATCCAAACGGAACAAATGTCTTAGTGCTTGCTAGTGGACCAGCAAATGAGGTGAGGCATATTCCAGATGATCCAAGAATTACCATCATCTGTGCAGATAGATCAAGGGAATTACTTAATAGAGCTGCGCAAACTTTTACTGCCAGGAATAATACTATTAATTATGTACAGATGGATGTTGCAAATTCACAAGATATTAATAAGGTTAAAGAAGGTTCTTGTGGTGCAGCCTTGCTAATTAACGGCATGATTTACGAGCCAGTTGCCATGATGAATACTTTAAATCATGTTTTGGAATATGGAGGAGAAGCGGTGGTGAATTTTTATCTACCGGGAAGTCCATATATGCAACCGTTTTTTGATAAACAAATTAAACAAAGGGGAGCAACAGAAAAAGATGTTGATTTAGATGTTCCCACAGCAAATGGGGTAAAAACATTTAAACTAAAAGGCATTGATTTTACTACAGTAAAGGAGGAAGAAGGCTTAAGGACTTTGGGTACACAAGTTCATTTTCAATCAGTAGAAAATATTAGAGAATTTATTGGGCTTATGGGTTTTGAGGTTGTAGAAGAAAGTAAATTTTACTTTACTTCTCCTGATAACCAAGTATCTCCAGGTAATGAGACTGTGGTTATGACAATACGAAAGCCTTAAGGAATTTATTCAAACCCCATTTTTTTGCCCCAATTCACTGGGTCAGATGTCCAATTTAAAATCATTTCTTTTTCATCTTCTTTAATACTACCGAGCTCAATAGCTGTATCAATTAACTCTTCAATATCAGTTAAAGTGATAAGTTTTAAATTATTATCTGAAAAATTACTATCAGCTGATTTCATTTTGTAAGTCATAATGGAAAATACATAGTCAACAATTGCTCCGGCTTCTTTTAAAGCCTTGGCTGTTTCTACTGATGATTCACCTGTTGAAATTAAATCCTCAATTACTGCAATTTTTTGTCCTTTTTTTATAACTCCCTCAATCCTGTTACCTTTGCCATGATCCTTGGCTTTGCCTCTGACATAAACCATGGGTAACTCCAGCTTGTCAGCAACCCAGGCAGCATGGGGAATACCTGCAGTAGCGGTTCCGGCAATCACATCAAATTCATCTCCGACCTTTTCCATTTCTTCTATATATAAATCTCTGATAATTTGCCGCTCCGGCGGATAACTCATTAAAATCCGACAGTCAGTATAAACAGGGGATAAAATTCCGGAAGAATATTTGAAAGGTATTTTAGGATTTAGCGAAACTGCCTTTAAATCTAGCAGTATTTTGGCAACATCTTTCATTTTAATGCCTCCTGGATTTGCTGATGCAATTTAAGTGTAGCTTCTCTTGGATTATCTGCAAAGATAATAGCTCTTGAACTGGATACAATAATTCCGGTGCCTTCACTATTAAGTCCATTTTTTAATGAAGAAATATCTCCACCCTGTGCCCCAACCCCTGGTATAAGTATTGGCATATCACCGACAATATCTCTGACAATTTTTAACTCTTCAGGATAAGTTGCCCCAACAACTACTCCCACATTTTCACCCCAATTTTTAACATGTTCTGCCACAACTTGATAAAGCGGTTTTCCCTCAACTTCCAAATCCTGAAACTCTCCTGCACCCGGATTTGAAGTTCTGACCAAGACAAATATTCCGCGATCAACTCTATTTAAAAATGGCTGCAGCGCCTCTTTACCTAAATATGGATGAACTGTAATTGCATCTGTTTCTAAATTATCAAAGCAAGCTTTGGCATATTCCTCATTAGTATTGCCAATATCACCTCTTTTAGCATCTAAAATTACCGGCATTTGGGGATCTTTTTGATGGATATAATCAATGGTTTTTTTAAGGTTCCCTAACCCTTCAATCCCGGCCCCTTCATAAAAAGCAGAATTTGGTTTATAGCAACAGACTAAATCAAAGGTAAGGTCAATAACTGATCTGTTAGCTTTAAAATCAGGTTGGTCCAACCCCACACAGATAAATTTATCCTCTTTCCATTTATTTTTTAATTTATCCAAGAAGTTCATTAGTCTAACCTCACACAAATATACATTATTTGTCTTAAAAATGCTATATTGTTTCCAACGTTTATGAGTAAACTAATTCCTGATTTTAAAATCTTTTTAGTAGCTTTTTTTATAAGTTTATCTTTATCTTTTTTGGATTTTATACATTTTTTAGCTATACCCAAGGGTTTTGTTTTTTATATTACTAATCCTATTTCTTTCAGTCTTTTGCAGATGGATAAAAATATACGCAAACAATTTTATTTTATATTTGAGGCCAGGTTTGCCTCTCAGGAAAACAAAGCCTTAAAAGAGCAAATCAGTAAACTGTTTGCAGAAAATGCTAAGATTAAAAGGGATCTTGCTGAAAAAGAAAGTATGCTTTCCCAGGAAAAACACCTTGATCCCAAAAATTATAATCTAATACCAGCAAGGCCTATTGGTATTTCAAGGTATTTAAAAATAGATCAAGGTTCATCTGCTGGAGTAAAGGTAGGGCAAGCAGTAGTATTTAATGAAAATTTAGTTGGTAAAGTGGTGGCAGTTTCTGAAAAAGCATCAAATGTGGCGCTTTTAACAGATCCCATCTCAAAGATTGCAGCTTTTTCCCAAGGGTTGGGAGGGAGGGCCAAAGGAATTTTATTGGGCCAATTTGGCACAGATATTATTGTGGATAAAATTTTGCATGAGGAGAAAATTAATGTTGGGGATCTGGTTTATTCAGAAGGGACTGAAGAAAATTTACCCAGAGGGCTTATCTTGGGGAGGGTTTCAGAGGTCATGGAGGGGGAAAATGAGGTATTTAAAAAAGCCAAAATCCAACCAGTATTTGATATCAGGGACTTGGAGCTTATTTTTGTGATAGGAGAATAATGAAAACCTTAATTATTATCTTAATACTTGCGTCATTCTTGCAAACTACCATTATACCCATGGATTTGGTGCTGATTATTTTAATCTGCCGCTCTTATATAAAAATCTCAAAAAGTAATTTATATTTAGCGTTATTTTTTGGTTTGCTTATCTCACATTTGAAGCTTACTTATTTAGGTTTTGACAGTTTAGTATATTTAATAGCAGTTCAAATTACACAAATCTTGTCTAAATCCAGATTGGCAGGTAACTCTTTGCTAATAATACCGCTTACTTTTGTATTAATAACCTTGTCGCAATTTATAAATTTTCTATTTTTGCATGAAAGCTTAAACTTATTCCCTAAAGTTTTAATTGAGGCTGGAATTTCTTTGTTGGTTCTTTATGTCTTAAGAATTTGGGAAGAAAGATTTATTGTACAGGGAGGAATTCAACTAAAAGTCTGATGGTTAAAAAGAAAAGAAATCTTGGTTTAAGCTTTGAAAATGAAGTTATTAAGGTAACTTCTAAGAAAAGCCGTTTCCAAAAAGAGAAGGGTGATAATTGGAAAGATACATTCCTGCCCAATTTTAATCCGGATGAAATCCATCAGCTAAAGCAGAATCCCTGGAGGGTAAGTGCTTTTTTGATAGTATTTTTAATAATCTTTTTCATTTTATTTATAAGAATTTTTCATCTGCAAATAATAGAGGGTAAGCAAAACCGGGAGTTAGCAGATGGAAACAGGATTCAAATCAAGCTGATTCATGCACCCAGGGGAGTAATTTATGATCGGAGTGGTAAAGTTCTAGCTTCCAATTCTCCTGCCTTTAGGTTATTTGATAAAAATTCACCAGCTGGCGGAAAAAAAGCAAAATTAATAAGCCGGGAAGAAGCTTTGGAGTTGGAGGTTAAAAATGACCCTAGAGTTCTGGATTTGGAGGTAGATAATGTCAGATCATACTCTTACGGAGAAGAATTTGCTCATGTTTTAGGCTATGTCAGTGAGATTTCTGAGGAACAGCTTAAAACAGTAGAGTTTAAGAATTACCGCCCTGGGGACAGGATTGGTAAAGGCGGGATAGAAGAGGAGTATGAAAAAGTTTTAAAAGGTAATGATGGAGGTGAAATAATTGAAGTCAACTCTGGGGGTGAGAAGGTAAGAGTTTTAAGAGTTGATCCTCCAGTTCCTGGACAAAATATTTATCTTAATATTGATGCTAATCTTCAGGATAAGCTTTTTAAACTGACCAAAGAACAGATAAATAAAGTGGGCAGCTGTTGCGGGGCAGTTGTTGCTATGGATCCGGTTAATGGCCAAGTTTTAGCTTTATTTTCCCTGCCTTCTTTTGATCCGAATGCTATAACTTTGGGAGAAGATGCTAAAATTTCCGAAATTTTCTCCAACCCTTTCTCTCCAATTTTAGATAGAGCCATTGCCGGGACATATCCTCCTGGTTCAACTTTTAAAATTGTCTCATCCCTGGCTGCCCTTACCTCTGGTAAAATTTCCCCTGAGACAACTTTCCAGGATAATGGATTTATATATTTGGGGCCGTATAAATTTACCAACTGGTATTTTAATGAGTATGGGAAAGTTGAGGGGCAGGTTAATTTACTCAAAGCAATCCAAAGGTCTAATGATATATATTTTTATGAAGTGGCTCAAATTATTGGTAAAGATGCCTTAATTGCCATGGCCAGAAAACTGAATTTGGGTGAGAAGCTGAAAATAGATTTACCCTCTGAGACTTCAGGTTTGGTGCCGGATGATGAATGGAAAAGGAAAAATTTTAATGAAGTTTGGTTTCCCGGAGACAGCTTGCATATGGCTATTGGCCAGGGGTTTGTTTTAACCACCCCTTTGCAGGTGTTGGGTATAACCTCATTTATTGCAGGCAATGGCATTTTGTATCAACCTCAGCTTATAAATAAAATTACTTTTGGAAATTCCAAAGTAGCAGAATTTAAAAGCAAGGTTTTAATTTCAAATTTAATATCTTCAGATAAAATTAATCTTGTGAAAAAAGGTTTGGAGATGGTGCCAAAATACGGGGGGACTGCTTGGCCATTTTTTACTTTTCCAATACCTACTGCAGGAAAAACCGGGACAGCAGAATATGGTGATCCAAAAAATAGAACGCATGCTTGGTATACCTCTTATGCTCCTGCGAACAACCCTAAAATTGCCCTAACTGTTTTAGTAGAAGGAGGAGGTGAAGGTTCAAATGTTTCTGCCCCGATTGCTAAAGAAGCCTACAGGTGGTATTTCTCAGAAGATAAAAACAAATTAATTCAGGATGTTTTAGGCGAAGCCGCAAGCTCTGCTTATGGAACAGCCACAGATTCAGGAAGGATTCTGGGAGAATAGAGTTATCGTCATTCCGAATTCATTAAGTCGTGTCCTACGGACAACGGAATCTCTTTGAATATTTTTAGCATTTCCTCATGAAGGAATTCATTAGTAGCAAGGGAACTTGGCCCTAATGCAAATTTATTACCATTGAAGTCAGAATATTTACCTCCTGCTTGTTTAATAATAATTTGAAATGCTGAAATATCCCATGGTTTTGCTCCATACTCAAACATTACATCTGCTCTTCCTGTTGCAACCAAATGATAACCATGAATATCACCGTAACCCCTCATGTTTAATGTTTTTTCTCCTATGGTAGTGACCGCTTTTAAATAAGCTTCATTATTTTTCAAACTACCCATAGTTACAAATGCGTCACTTATTGTTCTAATGTTAGAAACTCTAACTACTTTTCCATTTGAGGTAGTCTGTTCTTCTGTTGACGCAAAAAGTAACTCACCAAGAGCTGGCATATTTGATATTCCCATAATTATTTTGCCTTGGTACTTCAAGCCTAAAACTGTACCAAAAAAATCTAAGCCATGAATAAAGTTCTTAGTTCCATCAATTGGATCAATAATCCATACAAATTCTGCTGACTCATTATTAGATCCAAATTCTTCTCCAAAAAATCCATGACTGGGAAAACTTTTTTTTATTGTATCTATTATTATTTCTTCTGCTTCTTTGTCTGCTTTTGTAACTGGAGTCATATCCACTTTCTTTTCAATCTTAGGAAGATTGTGGAAATAGTAAGTTATTCTCTCTTCCGCTTTCTTAACTGCATCTATTGCTACTTTTTTAAATTGTATCAAGTCAGTCACAACAAAATTATACCACTGAATTCTTATTCAGAGACCCTGAAACAAGTTCAGGGTGACGATTTTAGGGTTCGGAACGACGGTTACTCAATTCGTTCTCCTCGCAATGGCGTTTATCTCAATGATACAATCTGTTTGTTACTTACATGAATAATACAGCGTATCTTTTGGCTCTGCATTCCATAGATGGCTTGGGGCCTATCAGGTTAAAAGCTGTTTTGGATTATTTTAAAGATCCAAAACTTGCTTGGGAGGCATCTAGGGAAGAACTTTTAAAAATTGGCATTTATCAAAAAACTATTGATTTGCTTTTTGATACCAGAAAAAAACTGGATCCTCAAAAATATCTGGAATATATTCAAAGCTCAGGTATTAAGTGGATCACAGTTTTTGATGAAAATTATCCAAAATTATTATCCCAAATTTATGATCCGCCAATTGTTTTATATTATAAAGGAATCTTAAATTGCTTAGAGAAAAAGTGTATTGCTGTGGTGGGGACCAGAAAAATGACCGGATATGGCAAAGCTGTTTGTGAGCAATTTGTGAAGGCTTTAGTTAATTTTAATTTAACCATTGTTTCAGGATTGGCCAGAGGTATAGATGCAGCGTCTCATAAAACAACTGTTTTGGAAGGAGGGCAAACAGTGGCTGTTTTAGGGGGTGGTTTAAATGAGATTTACCCACCTGAAAATAAAGGTCTTGCCCAAGATATTATAAACGGACATGGGGCTATTCTTTCTGAATTTCCTCCTGATTATCCATCAATGCCTGGAAATTTCCCTGCCAGAAACAGGATTATTTCAGGTTTATCTTTAGCAACATTGGTGGTTGAGGCAGCGCAGGATAGTGGGTCATTAATCACAGCCAGATTGGCCCTTGAGCAAGGCAGGGATGTATTTGCAATTCCGGGTCCAATTACCTCCAGTTTATCTAAAGGTCCAATTAATTTGATAAAAGACGGAGCCATAGTAGTGACTGAACCAGGGGAAATACTAGATGAATTAGGAATATTTAATAGGTCAGATAGGTCAAATCCGACTGATATGTCTAATTTGTCAGAGGATGAGAAAAAAGTTTTGGAAGTTTTGCAAAACGAATCTTTGCATATTGATGAAATTGGCAGAAAGCTTAATTTTGAATCTGCAAAAATTTCGGCAATGCTTTTAAAAATGGAGATCTCAGGTTTGGTACAAAATCTGGGAAGTGGCACATATTGTGCATCTACTTAATGAATGAGATAATTACTTTATGCCCAAGCAGATACTTACTATTTTAGTCTTAACTATTTTATTTTCAACAGCTTTTTTAACCCTTATTTTCAATAAAGCTTTTATTAAAGGTTCTACCAAAACAGAGATTGATACTGCTGTAAATCAGGCCAGATATTTATATAGCCAAAGAAAAAAATTAGGTGAGGATTTTTCCAATGGCCCATGTTTATCAGAAGCTCTGCTTCCCAATTGGGTAGTTGATATTGCCCACAATCCCAGATCTCCGGTTGATGATTTGCCTCAAAATCAATGTCAGTCATACAGGGAAGGAAGAAGCAAGCATTTTGTAGAGCTGGATACAAATGGTAATTTAATCAGAGCTCAATGAAATACCTACACCTGCCTGTTCATCTAGTTGAATTTTGGTACCCTGAGGCTATTGTTTTTTTCACCAAAACCTGGAAAAATTTAATGCTTTTTCTGGAAGAGGACTTGGCAGTAACCCTTATGTGGAGGCTTCTTTTGACCCCGCTTTTTCATGATTCTTCTTTTGTTGGCAGAATTTTAAGTTTCGTCTTTAGGCTACTTAGAGTTTTAATAGGCCTTTTTGCCTTTACTTTAGTTAGTGTAACTTGTTTCCTAACTGCCCTTTATTGGTTTTCGCTACCTTTTTTAGCTTTTTTGGATTTGCCTGTTTTTTTCAGCAGGGGTTTTTTCCTGGCAGGTTTGGGTTTATTTTTAATTCATATCACAACCCATCCTCACAAAAAGGTTTATCAGGTGGGAGAGAATAATTTATGGTCTGCCTCAGAATTAAAAAAAGAAAATTTAAATTTTAGCTATCTTTTGAACTCACCTGAAGTTAGCGAGTTGCTGGCAAGTCTGGAACTGCAGCTTCAGTCTTTTCCTGATTTTGAGATGAAAGATTTGGAAGGGATAGCTAAAAAAGCATATGATTTTGCCAAAAAAAGCAATAGCAGCTATATTGGTACAAGACATTTTTTCGTCTCTGCCTTGGAGGAAATACCCGGTATTGACAATATGCTGCTCAAACTTGAACTTAGGTTATCTGATTTTGAGCAGGCCTTATATTTTTTGGAAAAAAGAAAAATTCTTTGGAGAAGGGTTTATATATGGGATGATGATTTTACCATACATCACCTTAAAGGTGTTAACAGAGGCTGGGTTGGTGTACCCACCCCTAATTTAGATCTTTATTCAACAGATTTAACTAATCAAGCAACCTCTGATCCTTTTCCCAGGCTTACCAGGGAAAATACCATTATTCCCGAGGTGGTGAATATTTTGTCTCAGCAAAGCGGCAGGAATGTGATAATAGTTGGGCCTTCAGGTGCTGGGAAAACAGCTCTGCTTAGACATCTGGCAAAGCTGATAGTAACCGGGGATGCCCCCTCAAGTTTGGCTACCAAAAGAATTGTACTTTTGGATTTGACTAAGCTTTTATCAGGAATTAAGACTCAGGGTGATTTAGCAACTAGGATAAAGGATATTTTTGAAGAGGTAGAATTTGCCCAAAATATTATTGTGGCAATTGAGGAAATTCATGAACTAGGAGTGGGGGAAGTTGGCTCAAATCTTAACCTGCTTAATCTGATGGAAAACTATTTGGAAGAGGATCAGTTTCAGTTTATCGCTACCACAGAGGCAGAAAATTATGCGAAAATTTTGGAAAAAAATTCAACTTTTGCCAGGAATTTCAGAAAAATAGAATTAGAACCTGCCTCAAAAAGTGATACTCTAAATATTTTGGAATACAGAAGTATCGAGGCCCAAAGGAAAAGTAAAATGAAGGTTACATTTATAGCACTGAAAGTATGCGTGGATCTTTCACAAAAATTTATCAGGGATCGGGTATTGCCGGATAGCGCAATATCTGTTTTGAAAGAGGCCTTAGCATCTTCAACCAATGGTTGGGTTACAAAAGAAGTTATCAGAAAAATTATCTCATTAAGGGTCAAAGTTCCGATGATGGATGTGGGAAATGTGGATAAAGAGAGGATGTTAAATTTGGAAACTGAGTTGCACCAGCGGCTTATTGGTCAAAACCCTGCTGTAAAAGCAGTATCAGATGCGCTAAGACGATCTGCCACAGGTTTATCAGATGATGGCAGGCCAATTGGATCATTTTTGTTTGTCGGACCAACAGGAGTGGGTAAAACAGAGCTGGCTAAAACTTTGGCTGATGTATATTTCAAGACTGAGGGAGCATTTATAAGATTTGATATGTCCGAGTATCAAAATCCGGAGTCAGTAGTCAGGCTTCTTGGTGGGCCGGGTGAAGGTGGACTTTTGACTGAGGCAGTCAGGAACAGGCCGTATGCACTTTTACTGCTTGATGAGTTTGAAAAAGCCAATGATAAAATTTTAACTTTATTCTTGCAGGTTTTGGAGGATGGCCGCTTAACTGATGGGGCTGGGAGAGTAATTGATTTTGAAAACACCATTATTATTGCTACTTCTAATGTTGGATCAGTTTTGATTGCTCAAGGGTTACAACAAGGAAAAAGCTTAGATATTATAGATAAGGAAGTTAATGATGAATTGCTTAAAGTCTTTAGGCCGGAGCTTGTAAACAGGTTTGATGAGGTGGTTTTGTTTAAATCATTGTCACAGGAAAATTTACAAAAAATAGTTGCAAATAAATTAATTGGTTTACAAAATCAAATGAAAAATAATGGGTTTCTGGTGGAGTTTTCTCCGGAGTTAATTTCAGAGCTTGCCAAGAGGGGTTTTGATCCAATTCTTGGGGCAAGGCCTCTAAGAAGATTGATGCAAGATACCCTAGAGGCAAATTTTTCCAAATTAATTTTAGAGGGAAAATTAACTAAAGGTTCTTCATTTAAAGCCGGGGTAGAGTTATTATCATGATGAAAAAATTTATCGCGGTTTTTATTTTAATGTTTGGTTTAGTCAGTCCGGTATTTGCTTTTACAACATTAGATGCAGTTAATCAAAAAGTTTGCAGTCGGTTTGAGGAAGATACTGCCAGGCTTGCAGGGATTATGGAAGAGGTCAGGAATAGAAAAGGGATTAAGGAAACCAGGGTGGCTTTTGGGGGGATTGATGACCAAATAAAGTCTGCTGATTATCAGGTAACCTTTGCTGCAGAGGCAATAGCATACCAAAGGGCTCAAAAATTTTCATCAAAGAGCGAGCTTCAATATAGCCTGGAGGTTTTAAAAAACAAAGTCCTGAAAGCAAAGATAGAAGTTGCAAAAGCCATATGAAAAAATTTCTTTTGGGGGTCGTGATAATTTTGATAATGATTTGGTTATTGGGTGGTAAAAAGGAAACCAGACTTATGGGACCAGGATTTATCCAGCAGATTATTCATCAACAGTCAATTCCAACTCCCGCACCAGTTGCCAAACCTAATGCTCCCAGGACTTTTAATTTTGATTCTACAACAGATTTAAAGCTTGAGTTGGAAAAAGTTAACCCGCAAGTTTTAGATTCAGATTTTTAAGGAAAGTCTTGACAAGCAATATACAATTACCCCACAGTAAATATTATGCAAAGTTTAGTTATAGTGGAGAGTCCGACAAAGGCCCGTACACTTCAAAAATTTCTTGGTGATAAATATGTTATTGAGGCTTCAATGGGGCATATTCGGGATTTGCCAAAATCTGAATTTGGTGTAGATGTAGAGAATAATTTTGAACCTCAATATGTCATCCCCAGAGATAAAAGAAAAAGAGTTAATGAATTAAAAAAATTGGCTTCGGGTGCAGATAAGCTATATCTGGCCACAGACCCTGACCGTGAAGGTGAAGCTATTGCTTGGCATATTGCCCATATTTTAGGGAAAGGGAAAGAGGATATGCAAAGAGTCGTCTTTCATGAGATCACAGAAGGAGCAATAAAAGATGCTTTTGCACATCCCAGAGAGCTAGATTTACAACTTGTTGATGCCCAACAAGCCCGTCGTGTCCTGGACAGATTAGTTGGTTATAAACTCTCTCCCTTGCTTTGGGAAAAGATAAAAAAAGGCTTATCTGCAGGAAGAGTGCAGTCAGTTGCATTAAGACTGATTGTTGAGCGGGAAAGGGAGATTCAGGCATTTAAAGCAGTTGAATATTGGAGTATTGAAGCTGAATTATCTGCTACAGAGGGTTCAACTTTCCTAGCAGCCTTAATTGAACAAAATGGTAAGAAGCTGGAGATTAAAAATCAGACAGAAGCTGATGGACATGTTAAAAATTTAGAAGGAGCTACCTATACTGTTTCTAAAATTACCCAAAAGGAAGTAAGACGTTTTCCTTATCCTCCTTTTACTACCTCAACTTTGCAGCAAACATCAGCTAACAAACTGGGTTTTTCCCCTAAAAAAACCATGATGCTCTCGCAAAATTTATATGAACACGGACTTATAACTTATATGAGAACAGATTCAGTTAACTTATCTACTCAGGCAATAGGGCAAGTAAGAAATTATATTGGAGGTTCAATTGGAAAAGCATATTTACCGAAAACTGCCAGAATTTTTAAATCCAAATCCAAAAATGCCCAGGAAGCTCATGAGGCAGTCAGGGTGACAGATGTACGCACAAAAGGCGACGCCCTGCGAGATAAAGGAGATTTCAACAAGGATCACATCAGGTTATATGATTTAATTTGGAAAAGGTTTGTTGCCTGTCAGATGTCTGAGGCAGTGATGGATCAGACAACAATTGATATTGGTGCAGGTGATTACCTATTTAGGGCAACAGGGTCTGTAATTAAGTTTGATGGATGGCTTAAACTCTATGGAAAAGATATTGAGGATGATTCATCTCCTGAGAAGGGAAATGATGAGAAAAAGCAGGTACTTCCAGCGCTTTCCGAAAACCAGTTACTTACTCTAATCCGGTTGATCCCCGGACAACATTTTACAGAGCCTCCTCCTAAGTTTACTGAGGCCTCCCTCATTAAAAAACTGGAAGAGCTAGGAATTGGCAGGCCTTCAACCTATGCCCCAATTTTGTCAACCATACAAGATAGGTTTTATGTTGAAAAAACTGAGAGAAAATTTACTCCCACAACTTTAGGAATAACAGTAACAGATTTCCTGGTTCAGTATTTTTCAGATATTATTGATTATTCTTTTACTGCCCAGATGGAGGATGAACTGGATAATATTGCCAAAGGAGAGAGGCAGTGGAGGCCAATCATGAAAGAGTTTTATACGCCATTTGAGAAAAAAATTGAGGAAGTTTCAAAAAAGGCAGAAAAGGTTAAGATGGAGGCAGAAAAGGTTGATAAAAAGTGTCCTGAATGTGGGAAAGATTTAATAATAAGGTATGGCAGGTTTGGAAAGTTTTTGGCCTGTTCGGGATTTCCTGATTGTAAGCACACAGAAGGACTGGAGGAAAAAGTGGATGCCAAGTGTCCGCTAGACGTCGGGGATATGGTGGTGCGCCGTACCAAAAGAGGTAAAACTTTTTATGGCTGTAAAAACTGGCCAGGCTGTAAATTTGCTTCCTGGACCAAGCCTAAAGCAGATACCATTGGACAGACTGTTGACACAAAGACGCAAATTTAGTATTATTATGAGGGCCTCAAAATACCTCGTGTTTAGATGGATTCCCCAAAGTTTATGAAATATATATTTGTCAGTGGTGGTGTTATAAGTGGTTTAGGTAAAGGTATTGCAACCTCTTCTATTTCCCTTCTTTTAAAATCAGCAGGCTACAGAGTTGCCCCGGTTAAAATGGACCCATATTTAAATGTAGATGCAGGTACCATGAATCCAATAGAACACGGAGAGGTGTTTGTGTTGGATGATGGCACAGAAACAGATCAGGATTTGGGTCATTATGAGCGGTTTTTAAATCAATCCTTAAATAAAACTAATATTGCTACCCAGGGAGCAATTTATTTATCTGTGATCCAAAAAGAGAGAAATTTAGAATATGACGGTGAGTGTGTGGATGTTGTTACTTATATAACAGAAGAAATTATCAAAAGGATTAAAGAAGCAGGAAGGGCAAATAACGCAGATGTGGTGGTAATAGAAATTGGCGGGACAACCGGGGAGTATCAAAATGTGCTGTTTTTAGAAGCAAACAGATTGATGAAATTAAAGGCTCCGCAAGATGTGGCTCACGTCCATATAACTTATCTGCCGATTCCGGCCTCAATTGGAGAGATGAAGAGTAAGCCTGCACAAATGAGTGTCCGGGATTTGAATGCAGTTGGTATTCAGCCGGATATGCTTTTAGCCAGAGCTTCCAAACCGCTGGATCAAAACAGGATCAAAAAATTGGCCATCTCAACAGGTTTAGAACCGGAG
>Ga0209515_10002513_pt1 | contig 28062 bp, 34 predicted proteins | sample Subgroupgradi54m_FD_187454 | JGI IMG/M metagenome (GOLD analysis project Ga0209515, IMG submission 187454) | Subsurface groundwater microbial communities from S. Glens Falls, New York, USA - GMW60B uncontaminated upgradient, 5.4 m (SPAdes)... ... | reverse complement strand
AAGGATCATATTAAAAAAGGGTTAATAAAAATTGACCCCCTTCCTAAAGATTGGGAAAAGGCAGTTGATGAGGTAACAATAGATTTTCATTTGGGAAATAAGTTAAGAGTTTTTTCCGGTGATGGCTGGGATATTATAGATACCAAATATACAACCAAAGAAGATATGGAAAAAATGATGAAAATGGTGGAGTTAAAACCAGGGCAGCCGTTTATCCTGACAGATCATGATTTTGTAATTGCTACCACAAAAGAAAAACTGACTTTGCCGGATAATATTGTCGGGCATTTGCATGGAAAATCATCTTTGGCCCGTCTGGGAGTTGTGGTACATTCAACAGCTGCCAGATTTGACCCTGGTTGGGATGGTTGCCCGGTTTTGGAATTCGGAACTTTTCTTAAAGGTAAAAAATTAGTCATATATGAGGGGGCCCCAATCTGTGCATTTTCTTTTGAAAAATTATCTGCACCGGTTGAGAGATCTTATAAGATAAGTCCAAATAACAGATATGGTGGGTCTAAGATGCCACAAGTTTCTAATTTAATGGGAGGACGGCCTCGTAATGGCAAAAAGCACCGTTTATCGCAAAGTAGCTCGTCACGGTTGAAAAAATCGCTCGCACGGTAGAAACTTGCTCGCTTGTGAAGATTTTGTGATTAAATAAAATATTAATCATTTAAATTATCTACACAAAATCTTCAACATTTTTTCTAACTCGTGACTTCGCTACTTAATAAAATATGTCAGTACTTGGAATAAATGAAATTCACAGAAGAGTTAAAAAACAGGGTTTAATAAAAAACCTTGGCAAAAGAGAACTTGAAAGTCCGGAGGGGGTTGGAGTTGATTTAAGACTCGGATCTGTTCATAAAATAATCAAAGGTGGAGCATTTATAGAAGGTGACAGGCAACAGGCATTAGGCAGTAGAAAAGGAGTTGAGACAAAAGAAGTTGCTAGATTTAAGGAGAATGAAGATAATCAGATCTGGGTTATAATAAAACCTGGTGAATATTATTTGGTACAAACTTTTGAGGAAATAAACACCCCCTTAGATTTAATGCCGATTGTTCATTCCAGAACTTCTCTTTTTAGATCAGGACTACTGCTTTTAAATTCTAAAACAGATCCAGGATATAGCGGGGTTTTAACAATGGGACTTACTAATCTTTCACCGTTTCCAGTAAAACTACAACTTGGGGCTAGAATCTGCAACATTGTTTTTCATAAAATAGAAGGGAAAACTGTTCGGTATAGAGGTCAGCATCAGGGAGGGAGAGTTTCCCCTAAAAAAGTAGAAAGACAAGTATGAGTAAACACCAGGAATATCAATATTTAGATTTATTAAAAGACATTATGAAAAATGGGACCAAAAAGCCTGTTTTTAATAATCCCGGGGTACACATCAAATCTGTTTTTGGCAGGCAATTCAGGTTTGATTTAAGTAAAGGTTTTCCGCTTTTAACTACCAAAAAAGTATTTTTAAGAGGAATTATTCATGAGCTGTTATGGTTTATCAAAGGGGATTCAAATATTAAATATTTAGTGGATCAAGACGTGCATATCTGGGATGAATGGGCATTCAAACCTTTCAAAAAAGCCATGGAATCTGGGAAAGAAAAAGCCATGACTATGCCAGAATTTATAGCCAAAATAAAAGAGTTACCTGAAACTTCCTCTTTTGTTAAAAAATGGGGGGATTTGGGAAATGTATATGGGGTACAGTGGAGAAAATGGAAAACTTCTGATGGTAGGATGATTGATCAGTTGGGTTGGGCAATTTCGGAGCTGAAAACCACCCCTTTTAGAAAATCAATTGTGGTTTCTGCCTGGAATCCGGAGTTTATTTATGAGATGGCCTCAAAGGGTAAATCAATGGCTTTGCCTCCTTGCCATACGCTTTTTCAATTTAATACCAAAGGGGACAAGTTATCTTTGCAGCTATATCAGCGATCTGCAGATACTTTTTTGGGAGTGCCGTTTAATATTGCCTCATATGCACTTTTTACCATGATGATTGCCCAAGTGGTGGGACTTAAGCCAGGAGAATTTGTCCATACTTTTGGGGATGTACATATATATAGTAATCATATGGCTCAAGTAAAAGAACAATTAAAGAGGGTTCCAAGAAAATTTCCAAAAATGAAAATAAACGTATCAGTTAAAAACATAGATGATTTTAAAATAGAGGATTTTACTCTGGAAGATTATGATCCTTACCCACCAATTAAAGGCGAGGTAACAGTAGTGGGAGGATTTTAGTAGATAATTCAAATTGACTTTTAAAGCTGATTTAGTGATACTGAGAATAGATTGAAAAAAATCTTACCTTTATTATTTCTGGTTGCTTTTCTTTTACTGCCCAAATTGTCATTTGCCCAAGAAGCTTGTAATCCTACAGGAACTGTCTGTGGACAAACATCCTATGACACTTGCACCCCGATCTGTCTAGGTGCTGACGCGGCTTACAGTTGCTACCAAAGTACAAAATCAAATTGTAGAGGACAAATATATTGTAATTCTGAAAATAGCAGATGCCAACAAACAGCTCCGCCTACAGTTACACAACCAACTGCTAGTTGCCAAACAGATTGCAGTAAATGCCAAACAGTACAAACTTGTGGAACTCTGACCTATGATACCTGTAAAGATGATAAAGGTCAGTTCAATAGTTCAAGTAGTTTCTGTCAAAATGGGGCCCAAAAATTCCGCTGTTTTGCCAAAGATAATACTAACTGTACCAGTTCTAATGACCCTAATGCTTTAAATACCTATGACTATTCCTGTTCTGCCTGTAACAGTGGTTTGCCTGCTTCAACCTCACCCTCGCCACAGCCTACATTGACACCTTCAACTACTCCATCAGTAAATCCTTCTGAAAAACCAGCTCCCAAAAAACCTGTAAAGATTACAATCACCAGTTATGATCAAGTTCAAATTTTGGATCCTTCTACAAATTTAAATGAGGCAAAAATAAAGCTACATTTTAACGAGCAGAGCATTGCTAATGTAAGATTTCAGGTTGATTATAGTAACCAGGATCCCCAGATCTACTATGTCCAGTATAAACTGGTGCAGCCAAAAGCGGCCCTGCCTTCTCCGGATCAAAATGGAATCACGCATTTAACTTCCTGCCAGGAAATTACTAAATCAGGAAATTATGTTTTGGATCGAGATTTAATAAGTACTGATTTTGCATGTATTGATATACGTAATATTTCAGATGTGAACCTGGATTGTAACCAACATACAATTTCTGTAAACACGCTTGGTCCCAGCAGCATTTATATAGAAAATGTTAAAAATTTTAGTATTAAATCTTGTACACTAACCGCAGATAGCCCGTCTTACTCTCATTATTTAGCCATTTACAACTCTGAAAACGGTATTATTTATTCAAATATGCTACAGAATCACCAGATTAATATGACCCGTACAACTAATATCCAGATTAAGAATAATAATTTTAACAACTCAAACTTTATGCAATCTAAAGCTAAAAATTCAATTATAGATAATAACCAATTCTTAATAACTAAAGATCAGGAATGGTTTGATAATGGCAGTATAGCCACACTTATTTGGTCTATTCAAGGTTCTGGTAACAAAATTACTAATAATAAGATCGATGGTGGATCAGATGGAATATTAGGAAATCATAAAGGCTCCGATGATGGAATAGTTTTAGGAGCTGATACAACTTTAGAGGATATATTTCAAGGAGAGAGTAATGATCTAGTTCAGAATAACATCATTTCAAATATTTATGATTGTGGTATAGAAACTAGTGGATTAGCTCAGTCAATCACAATTAGCAATAACACAATCGAAAATTCTGGTGGATGTGGAATTGGAGCGTGGTGGTCAAGCAGCTGGATCGGTAACAATATCATAAACAATATTGTTAATAATTCATTTAATGCATTCTCATTTTTCTGGGGCTCTCGTACTCCATTAGGCGTGCAGCCTAACGAAACAATAACCTTTAAAGACAATACTTTTAAGAATAATAAATTTACTAACCAGAAAGCAGATGTATATTTCCCACCCATTTCCATATCAATGGCGACTGAAAAGATCCCACAAGAAAAAAAGATATTATCTAATAATATATTTATTGGTAATGATTTCGGAATAACTAAATACCCACCTTATTTTTATCCTACGAGTATGATTGTAGATGGAGGAAATAATATCTGTACACAAGGAACGAGTAGTGATTTTCCACTAAAATGTAGTGGTACTCAACCTAGTTCAGTCACTAAACTCCAAAGCGTAAGTAATCAAGATTTAAGTAATATAGTAAAAAATCAGACTCAAAAAATTGAATCTGCAACCAAGAACTCTACTGAACAATTACCCCAAGTACCTCAACCTACACCCAAAAGTGCACCTGGATCGAAAGACTGTAATAATGATGGAGTTATTAATGCTATTGATTATAGCTTATCATTTTTAGGAAGATGTTAAGGAAATAATATGAACCAAAAAGGCTCGCCTCGATTCCCGTCTCGACTTGGTCGATCCGAGGCGGACGGCGAAGCGGGAGTTATAGCTCATCTGATTTTAATAATTATCCTGGCAATAGGATTAGTGGTTGGACTTTATTTAGTCCAACATCCACAAATATTCAGGCCTAAAGCATCTTCAAATCCTCTTATTGATGCTTTGGAAATAAAAGAGGCAGATGGAAAAATCATCAATTGTGATTCTTCAGCAAATCCTCCAACCTGTGAAACTTCAACTCAAGATATAACTATTAAGATTAAAAACTTGGATATCCTGCAAAAATAGTTTAGAATTCACCTTAATGAAAATATCCATGATTGCTGCAATTGCTTCCGGAAATAGAGCTTTGGGTTTAAATGGCAGGCTAATTTTCCATATACCTGATGACTTAAAAAGATTTAGAGAAATTACCTCAGGTCACCCAATTATTATGGGCAGGAAAACTTTTGAATCAATTGGATTTCCTTTGCCAAATAGGAAAAATATTGTTATAACCCGGGATCTGGAATACTTTGCAGAAGGGGTGGAAATTGTTCATTTGCTTGATGAGGCAATAAAACTTGCTGAGAAAGAAGAAAAAGATGAAATATTTATAATCGGCGGAGGGCAAATTTATCAGGAGGCGATCGGTATGGCGAATAAATTATACTTAACCGTGGTAGAGGGAAACCCAGAAGCAGATGCATATTTTCCGGATTATTCAGATTTTAAGAAAGTTATTTTTGAGGAGTCTCACGAATTTGAAAATTTAAAATATAAATTCTTGGATCTGGAAAAATGAACAAGTTCTGTCCTTGGGGAAATAGACTATTGACAGGTTAACTTATTTATCATAAATTTAAACCTATAAATACAGCCAAAGGGCTGATTTTATTTTTATAAAATGAATTTTAGATTTCTTGAAACACTTTATACCTCAACCGAAGGATTAGTAATAAAAGCAGACCTAGGTAGCGCACTTCATTTAAACGAAGAAATTCCAGGAAATCGAAATAGAGGCAGAAACCGTTTAATGTGGAATGGAGTATCTTCTACACAAAAAGCCGCAGAGATTCCTAATCAATACCCAATTAGACCAGGTTTAGATACTCCAAGAGATCACCATATCTCAAGACATGGAAATCGAAAAGCCTACTAATTGACAGCAGGCTGCTTTATCTGTAAAATACCTTCATCAAACATCTATCAGTTTAGGTTTTCCTGAAACTATACTGCTGGTAAGCGAAAGCTTGCTCCGATAGAATCGGAGTAGAGGTGATCAAGGAAAACGTATGTACAAATTACCTACATTGCAGGAACTCTTGGAAGCTGGTGTTCATTTTGGACATCAGGTTAGACGTGGCCATCCAAGAATGAAACCATTTATTTATGGAGCTCGTGATGGAGTTCATATTATTGATTTAACAAAGTCTGATCAGTATTTAAAAGAGGCTTGTGAGTATGTTTATAATCTTGGGAAAGAGGGAAAAGTTTTACTTTTTGTGGCCACTAAAAAACAAGCCAGAGGAATTCTTGAACCCTTAGTTAAAGAGCTGGAAGCCCCATATTTAGTTGAAAGATGGATGGGTGGATTTTTAACAAACTTTGAAGAAATTAAGAAAAATATTAAACTCTTAAAAGAATACAGAGAAGAAAAAGTTAAAGGTACTCTTTCCAAATACACAAAAAAAGAACAGCTTTTACTTGAGAGAAAAATGGAAAAACTGGAAAAAGATTTTAGGGGAGTTATGGATTTGGAAGGCATGCCAGAGGCTATTTTTGTTGAAGATGCTGTTTCAGATAATATCGCTGTGAGGGAGGCAATAAGACTTGGAATAAAAGTTGTAGCAATTGCAGATTCAAACTGTAATGTTTCTGAAATTGATTATCCGATTCCGGGAAATGATGACGCTATAAAATCTATAACTATTTTAGTTGGGGCTATAACATCTGCTTATGGAGAAGGCAAAAAAGAAAGCGGCCGTATAAAAGTTGCAGCAGAGAAAAAAGTAGCAGAAGATGAAAAACGTGCTCTCTCCGGACAAGGTAGAGCAAAAGTTGAAACTGTAAGTGAGGAAATAGTAGAAGAAGTTGCTGAAGCAGAAGAGAAGGTTGAAAAAGAAACTGTAAAAGACTTTGAAAGAAAAGTATAATTTAAGTACATGAATTTAGACCTTATTAAAAAACTCCGTGAAGAGACCGGTGCTGGAATTGCCGACTGTAAGGAGGCCCTTAGCGAATCGAAGGGCGATTTGGAAAAAGCCAAAGAATATTTAAAGAAAAAAGGGTTTGAAAAAGGAGCGAGTAAAGCTATGAGAGAAGTTAAAGCAGGATTGGTTGATGTATATTCTCACAACGGAAAGGTTGGGGTTTTGGTTGAAGTTCTTTGTGAAACAGATTTTGTTGCCAGAACTGAGGATTTTAAAAATCTTTCTCATGAGTTATCCTTGCAAATTGCTTCCATGAATCCATCCTCAGTTGAGGAACTCTTGGCTCAGGAATATATTAGAGATAACTCTTTAACTATAGATCAGCTGATAAAAAGTGTGAGTGGAAAATTAGGAGAGAATATTCAGGTTGGAAGATTTGAAAGAGTAGTTTTAGGGCAGTCCTAATATATGGATCCAATTTTAACGCAACCAAATCAAAAAATTGAAGATGCACTTCATCATTTTAAGGTGGATATCGCCGGAATCAGAGCAGGAAGAGCAAATCCTGGTTTAATTGAAAATGTTTTAGTTGAAGCATATGGCGGAATGATGAAGCTGATCGAGGTTGGAAATATTTCTGTCCCGCAGCCATCTCTTTTAACAGTTCAGGTTTGGGATGCATCTATTTTGCAAAATGTTATCAAGGCAATTCAGGAAGCAAACTTAGGCTTAAATCCATCAAATGAGGGAACTTTAATAAGGCTCCCTATCCCTCCTTTAACCCAGGAGAGAAGAGAAGAATTTATTAAAATTCTGCATACAAAAATGGAAGAGGCAAAAGTGCAAATAAGACAAATAAGACAGGATTTCAGAAATGAATGGAAAAAAGCCTCTGAGGGTGGAACAATAAGTGAAGATGAATTTTTAAGAAGAGAAAAATTACTTCAAGAAATTATTGATAAAAAAATGCTGGAAATAGATGAAGCAGGGAAATCTAAACAAGAAGAGTTAATCTCGATCTAATGATTTTTTCTATAATTATTTTTATTTTCACCCTACTTTTTTTAGTTGTTATCCATGAGTTTGGCCACTTTATCATGGCCAAAAAATTTGGTATTAAAGTTTTAGAGTTTGGTTTTGGAATACCTCCAAGAATTTTTGGCAAAAAAATCGGAGAGACAATATATTCCATAAATGCCCTACCTTTGGGAGGATTTGTTAGACTTTTAGGTGAGGATGAGGATGGAAAAGCTAAAAGTGATAGAGATTTTAGGGCAAAGCCGCCTTTCCAGAGGATATTAGTAGTGGTTGCCGGAGTAACAATGAATCTATTGCTTGCATGGGTAATATTCTATTCTGTAATCATTTATCAGAATTTTCAGATAATTTATCCAACAATTAAACCCGCAGCATATATTGGTTTTCTGGAAAAAGATTTTCCGGCTGAGAAATCCGGTATTAAAATCGGGGAACAAATCACTCAGGTTGATGGTAAAGGGGTTTCCAATTACACAGATGCCAGAAATTTTATAAAAGCCTCAAACGGTAAAGAAGTTAGTTTAGTCCTGGCAGATATTGACGGAAAAAATTTAAGAGAGCTTAAAATTACACCTCAAAAAAAGGATAAGGATTATTTAATTGGAGTTGGGTTCACCCCTTTTGCAATCAAGCAATATATAACCCCGAATGAGAAAATATTTTCCGGTTTAAGCTATTCCTGGGATTTTGCAAGATTTACCCTTTCAGGTTTTGGTGGAACTATATCAGATTTATTTTCCGGAAATTACTCTACAGTTTCCAAATCTGTTGCCGGACCTGTTGGTTTGGCACAAATGAGCAATGGGATTTTATCAGAAGGGCCTAAAGCTGCCCCAACTTATCTTTGGTTTGTGGGAGTAATTTCTTTGACTTTGGCTATTTTTAATGTTTTACCGATTCCGGCTTTGGATGGAGGCAGGTTATTATTTTTGGTAATTGAGGCCATTTTTAGGAAAAGAGTTAGGGAAGATATTGAAAAAATGGTGCATCAGGTTGGTTTTGCAATTTTGCTTTCTGCAGCAGTACTAGTCACTTATTCTGACATTTCAAAACTAATGCACTAGAGTGATATACTGGAGTTGTGATCAGACTGCTCAGTATCTTAACTATAATTTTAGCAATTATTCTTTTCCCACCTGCTGTTTTGGCTTTAGTTTCCAATAATGCTGTTCCAGGAGATGCCACTTATCCAATCAAGCGAAGTTTAGAAGATGTAATTTATTCGGCTGCATCTTTGAATCCAACCTCCAAAGCCTGGTTTTCCGGAGCCAAGTCTGAGCGGAGATATAAAGAATTAAATGTTTTAGTTGCACAAAACAAAGTAGGTGCAAAAAAAACTTTAAATGAGCTGGTTGTCCAAACCAGCATAACTGTTGATCAGATTTCCCAAGTTGAGGATAAAAGCCAAAAAAAGCAGCTTCTTAAGGATTATCAGCAAACGCTTAATCAATATGATCAGGGATTGCAGCAATTAGCAGTGCAAATAGCGCAGCAGCCTGAGCAAGTTATTCCTTCACCTACTTCCGTAGTTACTCCTGTTGTGACACCTACACCAACACCCGTGGCTACTGTCACTCCTAAAGCCAGTACTAAGCCAACCCCAGTCCCGACTTCTATAATTATCCCAACTCCCACCGCCAAATCTTCACCAAAAGCTTCAGTAACTCCAACTTCTACGCCCCAAGCTGCAGCGTCAACTCAGCCTTCCATTTCTCAAGATGATATTGATAAGGCAAGAGAAGATATTAAAAAGAATAAAGAAAAAGCTAAAGAAGAACAAGATAAATTGGAAAAACTGTCTAAGCAAAATAATCAATCCGATAATTCGGGAGTTAAAAATTCAGAACTCGGAGGGGCTGGAACACAAACAAATAAACCAGTTAAGTTCTCTTTATTCTCAGCAACTAATCAAAAACCTAACCCTCCTACGCCTGAACCAACATCTTTGCCTACATGTAAAACAGATTGCGGATATTGTACAACCAGAGCTCTTTGTGATCAGATCCAAGTTTATGATACCTGTCTGGATAATTTAGGCAAAAAAGCCGGCACGGATAAAGATTTCTGCAGTGGGGTAGGAGCAAAAAATTATAGATGTTATGCTTCTGATAATGAAAACTGTAGAAGTGTAGATCCGAATGATCCTAACAATCAATTTATTTATTCCTGTTTAGCATGTAATACTGCCAGTCCTACTCCTGCGGCAAGCCCTTTTCCTCTAAGTAGCCAAGCCCCGAGTTCCAGTGAGTAAATTTAATTGGCAACAAAATAAACGATCGCTTAATTTGTTACCAAAGAAATTCTTGTGTACTATATAAATATGGGTGTCATTACGGAAGAAATTTTGGAATCATTATCAGATTTGATATTTCATCCTTACAGAATCATTTACGGTTATTTTCCAAAAGAATATAGCAGAAAAAGTCTTGGAATTACTATTAAAAGATTAGAACAAAAAGGATTTATCCAGAAGGGGATCATGGAAGATGAAATTTGCATAAAACTAACTGAACTTGGAGTCCAAAAACTGGACGAAAAAAGAAAGCGAAGGAAAGAAAAAGCTTTACTTAACTACAAAGAAAAAAAAGAAAAATGGGACGGGAAATGGAGAATTGTAATATTCGATATTCCAGAGGCTAATAAAAGAGTAAGACAGGTTTTAAGAGAGACTCTAAAAGTTTTAGAGTTTTGGCCTTTACAAAAAAGTGTGTGGGTATCAAAAAATAATTACACAAAAGAGCTTAGAAATTGGATAGAGGATTAGAAGAGTATATTTTGATTTTTGAAACAAGAGATATAGATTTAAAAGATAAGAAACAAAAAATGCGATCGCATAAAATGTTTCCTTGATTTTTATATACAAATTCTGGTATTATTAATTTATAAAAGCAATGATGGGGTTTCCCGCCCTGGAGCCGAGTGCGATGAGCATTTCCGTTTGTAACGTAATAACTTAAAAGAAGTAACTAAGGTGGTACCACGGCTTCAAGCACCGTCCTTTAGATGAATAAGGAGGTGTTTTTTTAATGGAAGGAAAAATAGTTTTTAAAGGTAATTCTGAAAAAAATAGAGAAATAATCATTAGATATCCTACAAAAGAGGATCTGAATTTCATGTTGGAATATATAAATGAAATTTCCAAAGAAAAAACATTTATCCGTTTACAGGGAGAAGAGATTTCCAAAGATGAGGAGGCAAAATTTTTAGATTTACAACTAGAAAAAATTTCCAAGAATTTATCTGTTCAGCTTTTAGTATTCTGCGGAGAGAAACTGGTGGGAATTTCAGGAATTGAAATGAAAGAGAAGATAGAAAAGCATATAGGAGAATTTGGCATTTCTATTGCGAAAGATTTCAGAGGTGAAGGAATAGGATCAATTCTTATGCAGTGTGTTCTAAATGAAGCTAAAAATAATCTTTCTGAGCTGAAAATTATTATACTGGGGATTTTTGCAAATAATGATTTAGCAAAAGATATGTACAAAAAGTTTGGATTTTTGGAATATGGGAATCTTCCTAGTGGAATAAAATTAGAAAATGGGTATGTAGACCATGTGTATATGTATAAAGTTGTAAAGGAATAAAGCTTATGATAAAGGCGCAAATTACATTTGAAGATTTTGAAAAAGTTGATATACGCGTTGGTACAGTTACCAAAGTGGAGGATTTTCCTGAGGCCAGAAAGAGTGCATATAAGCTGACTATAGATTTTGGTGAGCTTGGGATAAAGTATTCCAGTGCTCAAATTGTTAAAAATCAAACAAAAGAAGATTTAGTTGGAAAACAGGTTATTTGTGTGGTGAATTTTGCTCCCAGACAAATTGGCCCATTTATTTCTGAGGTTTTAACATTAGGGGTTTCTGATGGGACAGAAGATGAAAGCAACTGGGTAATTTTAAGTAGCTTTAAGAAAGTTCCAAATGGGGGTAATATTAAATAGCATGTTATATTCAACACTTTTTTCTAAAACGCTAAGACAACCGCCAAAAGAGGCAGACACAATTAACCATAAGCTTCTAACTCAGGCCGGATTTGTGGATCAATTAATGGCCGGAGTTTATAGCTACTTACCTTTGGGGCTTAGGGTTTTAAGAAGAATTGAAAATATAGTAAGAGAAGAAATGGATCAAATAGGTGGGCAGGAAGTTTTAATGCCAATTTTGCATCCAGGTGAAATATGGAAGGTAACAGGTGGATGGGACAAAATAGACATTCTTTTTAAAATAAAAAGCAGAACCGGTAAAGATTATGCTCTGGGTCAGAGTGAGGAAGAAGTTGTCACACCTTTGGTAATGAGTAGAGTTAATACTTATAAAGATTTACCTCTTTCAGTTTATCAAATTCACTGGAAATACAGAGATGAACTAAGGGCAAAATCAGGGATTTTAAGAGGTAGAGAATTTTTTATGAAAGATATGTATTCTTTTCATGAATCTCAGGAGGATTTCTTAAAGTATTATGAAGTAGTTAAAAAAGCATATTTAAAAATCTATGAAAAAATGGGACTTACGGCAAAAGTAACAGAAGCCTCAGGTGGAAGTTTTTCTGAAAAAATTTCCTATGAATTTATGGTTTTAACAGATGCAGGGGAAGACGAGATAATTTATTGTCCGAGTTGTGATTTTTGTATAAATACTGAAATTGCTGATGTTAAAGTCGGAGATTCCTGTCATCGTTGCGGCAAAGCAAACTTGGAAAAAGCCAAAGCATCTGAGGTAGGAAATGTTTTTGATTTGGGGCAAAAATACGGCAAAGATTTTGATTTAGGATTTTTGGATAAAGACGGCAAAAAACAATTTCCTTTCATGGGTTGCTATGGTTTAGGGATAAGTAGGGTAATGGGGGTTTTAGTTGAAAAATTTCATGATGAAAGGGGGATTATCTGGCCAGAAGCTGTTGCTCCATTTCAGGTACACTTAGTGGGATTGGATTTAGATGATCAAAAAATTAAAGCTGAAGCTGAAAAAGTTTACAAACTTTTGCAAGCTGAGGGAATTGAGGTTTTATTTGATGATCGGGAAGCATCCGCCGGCGCAAAATTCGCAGATGCTGATTTAATTGGGATTCCATACCGCGTGGTAATTTCAAAAAAAACCCATTCGACAAGCTCAGGGCAAGCCGGAGAAAAGCTGGAAGTTAAAAAAAGATCAGAAAAAGAAACAACATTTGTTACACTTGACGAATTAATAAAAATAGTTAAAATAAGCTGATTATGGTAAACCCTGAGAAAATAACAGGAAAAGAATTTAGAAAATTAGTCCAGGAAGATTTGGGAGGAGAATATAACAGGACATCCACAAGAATTATTTCTAACCGATATGGAGGATTCTTCAGACCATTAACAAAAAAAGAAGAAAGATCTGAAAGAAAAAAATTAAAATACCCCCAATCTTAGTATTCAAGATTGATTTTAAAGCCGATTTCTACTACAATACTTGCCAGAAATGATTACTAAAAACATTGTTAAACAACCAAAATCTATAGTTGAAGTTAGTGTAACTGTTCCATGGACAGATTTATCTAGTTCTTGGGATCAAACTTTGGCTAAAATGGCCCAAGATGTAGAAATAGCAGGCTTTAGAAAAGGTGCAGCACCTCTTCCAATGGTGGAATCCCAATTAGGTCAAAAACTTCAGGATGAGGTTTTAAAAAACGCTATGCCTAATTTTTTGATTCAGGCTTTGCAGGGATCTGATATTGTGCCAATTGATTATCCTCAGTATCAAATTATTTCTTTTACTAAAGGTCAAGATCTTCAATTCAAAGCAACTGTAACAAACAGACCAACAGTAACTGTAGGTAATTATAAAACAATCAAAGCTACAAGACCTGCTATAAAACCAATTACTCCGGAAGAAGTACAAAAAGTTATGGATGATTTATTCAAAAGATGGAAAGCCAGAAATCCGGTAACTCCAGTCCAGAGTGCTCCTCAAAATGGACCAGCTGGGTCAATTAGTTTTAATGGTAATCAGCCTCAAGCTGTTGTATCTGATGTGCCAAATGATGAATTTGCCAAAGCAATGGGAGCAACCACACTTTTGGATTTAAAAGATAAAATCAAAAAAGATTTGGAAGGCAATGTTACTTATAATAACGAGCTGGATTATGAAGAAGGTATTTTGCAGGAAGTTGAAAAAATAACCACAGTTGAGCTTCCAGAGATTTTAATTCAGGATGAACTAAATAGAATGTTAGTTTCACTTCAAAGAAGGGTTGCAGATATGGGCCTTTTGCTTGAGGATTATCTAAAATCTCAAAATAAAACCCTTGATCAAATTAAAACTGAATGGAGAGTTCAGGCTGAGAGAAATGTCAGGATGGAGCTTGGTTTAGCAGAGATCGCAAGGCAGGAAAATGTAAGTATCACAGATGCAGAACTTCAGGCAGAAATAGATAAAATTCAAGACCAAAAAGTAAAATCTCAATTCACTCAGCAGGAACCAAGGTTGCATTTAAGACATGCCTTAAGACAAACCAGAACTCTGGATTTACTTAAGAAAATGGTAGGTGCTTAAATGGATTGTATATTCTGCAAGATTGCCAAAAGAGAAATTCCAAAAGAATTTAAGTTTGAATCGGAAACTTTAATGGCTTTTGATGATATCAGTCCGTCAGCCCCTGTGCATATTTTGATTGTGCCAAAAGAGCATCTTGGCGGAGTGGCTGATTTAACTGAAAATCATGGGCAGCTTTTGGCTGAGATTTATCAGGTGATAAATGATTTGGTTTTGAAAAATAATTTGAAAGATGATTTATACAGAGTTGTCGTAAATGGAGGTAAGGCTCAACATGTGCCCCATTTACATTTTCACCTTTTGGGTGGACAATTGAAAAAGATGGTTTAACCACGCGAAGCGTGGGGTGTGTTAAAAGGAGGTGTTTTTATTTGAGTATTGTTGTAAAAGCTGGACCTGGAGATTCAACAGATTCAGTAATTAGAAAATTTCAAAAAAAGGTAGTTTTAGAAGGTTTAGTGCAGGAAATCAGGGACAGATCTGTTTATAAAAAGCCTTCTCAAAAACGCCAGGAATATTTAGCAGAAAAAAGAAGAAAGATCATGAGAGCCCGCAGATATGGTGGGTAAAGTATGTTGCTTGATCAAATACAATCTAACCTAAAACAAGCTCAACTTGCAAGAGATGAAATTAAAGTTTCAACTTTAAGACTTTTACTGTCTGAAATTAAAAATGCAGAAATTGCGAAAGGTCCTGCGAATGCCGGATTAGCTGATGAAGATATAATTTCTGTTGTTCAAAAGGAAGTTAAAAAAAGAAAAGAGGCTGCTTTAGCCTTTAGAAACGGTGGAAGGGAAGAATCAGCCTTAAAAGAAGAAGCAGAGGCAAAAGTCCTGGAAAGTTATTTGCCTGCTCAGATCTCAAATGAGGAATTGACTAAAATTGTAGAAGAAGCTATAACTGAAGTAGGTGCCAAAGGAATTTCGGATATGGGTAAAGTAATAGGTGCTGTAATGGGTAAGGTCCGAGGCCGCTCAGATGGAGCAGCTGTAAGCAGTATAGTTAAAGAAAAACTGACGATTACGTCATCCTGAACTTGATTCAGGATCTGTATGATTTATTTGTATAGATTCCGGATCAAGTCCGGAATGACAAAGAAATATGATCAATATAATTGTTAATTCAGACCCAAGATATAATGTTAACCGCGACTCAATTAGAGCTGCTGTTTTGGATGTTTTGCAAAAAAACAGAATTTATGGAAAGGTTGAGGTCGGGATAAACGTGGTTGGAGATCGTAAAATGCACGAGTTGAATCAAAAATACAGGGGGATTGATTCAACAACAGATATTTTATCCTTTGCCTTGGAGGATTCAAACCCCTCTTCTTTGCAGCATATCCCAAGGATTGGCTTTATTTCATCTCCTGATAAAGTTTTACGGCTTGGGGATATTATTATCTCATATCCTCAGGCACTCGAGGATGCATCAATGGATGGAATCTCAGTTGATGATGAGATAAGAACTTTAGTTGAGCATGGAATAAATCATCTTTTGGGGATTCATCACGTTTAATGAAAAATGAGAATATTGCTTACTATCTTAAATACAGACCTCAAAGTTTAGATGATCTGGTTGGTCAGGACTTAGTTAAGAAAAATCTTCTCTCCTCTTTTCAAGGTAAAAAACTGTCTCATGCATATCTTTTTGTTGGGCCCAGGGGAACTGGTAAAACCTCAACTGCCAGAATTTTAGCCAAAATGGTAAATTGTCAGGATGAAAATCCTCCATGTAATAAATGTGAGATATGTTTATCTATAACTGATGGCTCAAGCTTGGATTTAATAGAAATAGATGCTGCATCAAACAGGGGTATTGAGGATATAAGATCCTTGCGGGAAAAAATAAAGCTTGCCCCAATGGGCAGGAAAAAAGTCTACATCATTGATGAGGTGCATATGTTAACAACTGAGGCTTTTAATGCCCTTTTAAAAACTTTAGAAGAGCCTCCCAGGCATGCTTTATTTATACTTGCTACAACAGATGCCGGAAAAATTCCACAAACAATTATATCTCGGGTACAAAGACTGGATTTTAAGTTGGCAACTACTGCGGAGCTGCAGGAAGCTTTAGAGAAAATAGTAAGAATGGAAAAAATAAATATAGATGAGGGAGCTTTAAAACTTTTAATAAAAAGATCTGATGGGTCATTTAGGGATGGAGTAAAACTTTTAGATCAAGTTTCCTCAAATGAGGGAAAGATTACATCAGAAATTTTGGAAAAGTTTTTGAGAGAAACAAATTTCGAAAAACTCCTGAAACTTTTGGAAAACTTTGCTGAAAAAGATACAACCCATGCTTTAAGTTTAATTGTTAAAGAAGTTGAAGATGGAATGGATATCAAAGAGTTTATACTTTCCCTGATGCAAATCTTAAGGAGCATTATTTTTATAAAAAATAATTTGGGAGAAATAATTAAAGAGAGTTATTCTGAGGAAAATTATCAGGATTTAGCTAAAGTCTCAGAAAAGTTTGGGAGTCAGGATTTAGTTAAAAGTTTAGACAGTCTGCAAAGTTCGTTGGAGAAAATGAAAACTTCATCTATTCCGTCTTTGCCCCTGGAGTTAGCAGTAGTGGAAATATGCTTTACCTCGACTGTCATTGCGAGCGAAGCGAAGCAATCTAGTTCAGAAAAAGAGATTGCTTCGTCGATTTCGTCTCCTCGCAATGACGATGAGAGTAAACAAATTCGTCATTCCGGGCAACATCTCCCTCCGGGAGTTGATCCGGAATCTATACAAATAAAACCTGAGACCCTGAAACAAGTTCAGGGTGACGTAGTTGATGATTCATCTGATATTTCTAAACTTAAAGAAAAGTGGACTTTTGTTTTGGAAACAATAAGACCATATAATTTTTCTTTGGAAGCTTTACTTAGATCTGTAAATATTACCGAGTGTTCTGAGATAGAGGTTTTAATGGAAGTGCCGTATTCATTTCATCAAAGAATTCTGGAAGCTCCTAAAAATAGAGATATTTTGGAATCAATTCTTTCTGAAATTTTAGGAAGACAAATAAAAGTCAGAACAGTTTTAGGGGTTAGGGCTGAAAGGAAGGAAGATATTGCCAATATAGAAGTTGCAGCAGATGATGAAATCATTAGAGCCGCAGCAGAAATTTTTAACTCAGATATAAATTAAAATTGTCACTTGTCACAATTTGAAATCTGTTATATTATCTTCGCATCAAAATGGCATCAAAAGTTTTTCCGTTAATCAAAGAAGAAGCACATAGACAAAAGTATGGACTGGAGATGATTCCCTCTGAAAATTATGTATCAGAAGATGTACTGAAAGCTTTGGGTTCAATTTTAACTAACAAATATTCAGAAGGTTTCCCTGGCAGAAGACATTATGGTGGTAATGAAGTGATAGATAAAATTGAAAATTATGCGGTAGACTTAGCCAAAAAATTATTTAAAGTTCCGGCTGCTTTTGTACAACCTTATTCCGGATCTCCTGCCAATCTTGAAATTACTATGGCTGTCTGTCAGCCGGGTGATGTGGTGATGGGACTATCTTTAGCATCCGGAGGACATCTAACTCATGGGGCAAATCTTTCTTTTTCAAGTATTTTTTATAAGGCAGTAAATTATAATGTTGGCAAAGATTGGAAAATAGACTATGAAGAACTGGAAAGCTTAGCAAAAAAGAATAAGCCAAAATTAATTTGGGCAGGGACAACTGCTTATCCGTATAAATTAGATTACAAAAAATTCAGAAAAATTGCAGATATGGTGGGGGCTACTTTGGTTGCAGATTGTTCTCATATAACTGGTTTAATAATAGGAGGGGTGCATGAATCGCCAGTTGATTACGTTGATATTATTATGACCACAACCCACAAAACTTTGCGTGGTCCAAGAGGGGCAATGATTTTGGTGACAGATAGAGGATTAAAAAGAGATCCGGAAATTAAAGGGAAAATCGAAAGAGCAATTATACCCGGTGCTCAGGGAGGTCCACATAATCACCAAACTGCAGCAATCGCAGTAGCCTTGGAAGAAGCATTAAAACCTTCATTTAAAACTTATGGCAAACAAATTGCTAAAAATGCAGCAGTTTTAGCCAAAGAATTGGGAACAGTTTCTGAAACTCATTTAATACTTTTACCTTTAACTAAATATGGATTTGGAATGGGTTATCAGGCGCAATATGCTCTTGAGGAAGCAGGAATAACTGTTAATAAAAATACAATTCCAGGAGAACCTGCTTCTCCTTTTTATCCATCAGGTGTAAGACTTGGAACACCGGCTCTAACAACCAGAGGAATGAAAGAAAAAGATATGGTAAAAATTGCCGGATGGATTAAAAGAGTTTTAGAAGAAATCAGAGGACTTGATTTACCAAAAGAAAAGGAAAAAAGAAAAGATTTCTTAAAAGAGGCCAAGGCAATTTTACACAAAAATAAAAATTTGAAACAAATCAGAAAAGAAGTTGAAAACTTTGCTGGTAAATTCCCCGTTCCTGGTATATCATGATTTAATGAAAATATCCGGAAAAGATGTTGCTGATGCAATTCTTGAAAAACTAAAAATAGAAATTAAGAAGAAAGACCTTCACCCATCACTTGCAATAATTTTGGCAAATAATAACCCGGCCTCAAAAATTTATGTGGACAATAAAATAAGAGCTGCAGAAAGAATCGGAGTTAAAGCAAATTTATATAATTTTCTTGAAGTAGAAAGCAAGGAATGTATAAAGGCGATAAAATGGTTAAATAATGACCCCTTGATTAATGGAATAATAGTGCAGTATCCGGTTTACCCTTCCTGGAATTTTGATGATTTTGAAAATAGTATAACCCCAAAAAAAGATGTGGATGGATTTTTGGAAAATTCTCCATATATTGGGGCTACAGCTTTAGCTATTTGGGAAATGTTAACAGCTTTTGCATATGAGGAAGGATTTAAAAAAACAGAAGATTTTTTAAAAGATAAAAAAATTATAGTTTTAGGAAAAGGTAAAACAGCAGGAGGACCGGTGATTAGACTTTTAAAAGGAAAAGGGTTTAGCTTAGAAGTTGTAGATAAAGAAACCAAAAACCCTGATGAGATTATAAAAAAAGCAGATGTAATAATTTCTGCAACAGGAGTTAAAAATATTATTAATAAAGATAATTTAAAAAAAGGAAGCTATGTTATAGGGGTTGGTGTAGGTAAGGAATTAGTTGATGGGGAAAATAAAACTTATGGGGATATTAATGAGGAAGATGTAGATAAATTAGCTAAACTTTATTGTCCAACAATTGGAGGAATTGGTCCTTTAACAATTGTGTCTCTTTTAAAAAATGTGGTACAATCTGCACAGAAAGTGAGCTAAATATATGGGGTTAATGGACAACTTAAAACAGCTTGGTGATCTTAAGAAAATGAGAGATCAGGCTATGGAAATACAAAAAAAGCTCTCAGGAATAAAAATTACTGTGGAACACAAAGGTGTAATAGTTGTGATGACTGCAGACCAAAAAGTAGTTTCTATTTCCGGGGATGGGGATTTTGAAAAAATTACAGAAGCTGTTAATGAGGCTTTAAAACAATCTCAAAAAGTTGCAGCAGATGAAATGAAACCTATGATGGGTGGTATGGGTATTCCGGGAATGTAATCTTTTAAACAGCTCGTCTGGCCAAAAAGCACCGTTCGACTAATTTTTCTCAATCATTTAATTTATCTCTAGTCTTACTATGTGAAGATTTTATGGTTTAGAACTGCACATAAAATCTTCAAATTGCTTTTATGGCTCAGACTTCGCTGCTTTTATGTGGTAAAATTCTCGGACTATGGCTCATGTTCCAAAACCGCTGCAAAATTTAATTGAGGCATTTGAGAGACTTCCCGGAATTGGCCCAAAAACAGCTGAGCGATTAACCTTTTACTTATTACATGCTCCGATTGAAGAAGCGAAAGCTTTGGCAGATGCGGCCTTGGAAATGAAAGAAAAGACAGTAGTTTGTTCAATTTGTTTTAATATAGGGGAAGAAGAGCCTTGTTATATTTGTACAGATTCCTCAAGAGATCAGGAAATTATTATGGTTGTTGAAAATCCTCTGGATGTTTTGGCTTTGGAAAAAGCAAGTTTTAAAGGGCTTTACCATGTACTCGGAGGGGTTATTTCTCCTTTGGAAAATATTGGTCCGGATGAGCTGCATATAAGACAGCTGCTCCCAAGACTTAAGGATGGAAAAATAAAAGAGCTAATTTTAGCAACAAATCCGACAATGGAAGGGGAAGCAACTGCTATGTATATTCAAAGATTAATGTCGCCTTTGGGAGTAAAGATTACAAGAATAGCCAGGGGTTTGCCTGTTGGATCTGATATAGAATATGCAGATGAGACAACTCTGTCCAGGGCACTTGAAGGCAGGATGGAATACTAAATTTGTCAGCTCGTCCAGATCGCAAAGCATCCTTCGACTAATTTTTCTCAATCATTGCCTCTATTGGGTTGTGTGGTAATATATTTTCATGTCAGATTCAGGAAATAATGGAATACAAGGCGCTGTGGAAGAAATGGCTCAGGCTACAGGTGAGGTAGCAAAAGATGTTAAAGATTCTGTGGGTGAGATGATAGAAACAAATGTTCAAACTGCAGTTGGAACTCCTCCTACTCCTCAACAAATACAACAAAAACAAGCTGAAGACCAGCAAAAAATTACTGAAACCAGAAGAAAAATTTCCTGGTTTAAAAAAATAGATCAGGAGCAAAGAAGAGTTATTCAGGAAAATAAACAAAAGGAAATGCAGAGGTTGCAATCTCTGCAGCAAGAGAAACAGGTTAAACAAATAAAACTGGAACAGAAAAAAGCCCAACCAATAAATCCGGCTTTAGCTATGATGGGTAAGCCTGAGAAAAAAGGAGGGGTTGGTGGTTAAGCTTTATAATTTTTTAACTCATAAAATAGAGGATTTTGAACCAATAAATGCTTTAAATGTTGGTTTCTATAGTTGCGGTCCCACAGCTTATGATTTTGTTCACATTGGAAATTTGAGAACTTTTATTTTTGAGGATATTTTACAAAAAGTTTTGGAAACAGAAGGATTTGAGGTAAAAAGAGTTATGAATATAACAGACATTGATGACAAAATAATAAAAGGTGCAAAAGAAAAAGGGGAATCAATTCAGGAATTTTCTGCTCCTTTTGAACATGCGTTTATGGAAGATTTGGCAAGGTTGAATATTAAGTATGCAAATGTTTTCCCCAAAGCAACAGAACATATTGGTCATATGATCAAATATATTGAAGAACTTATTAAAAAAGCATTGGCTTATGTTGAGAAAGATGGATCAGTTTATTTTGATATTTCCAAATTTCCGAATTATGGAAAGTTATCCGGTTTGGAAAATAGGGAGCTTAAAAGCGGAACAAGGATTTTATCTGATGAATACAAAAAAGATGATGCTCAGGATTTTGCTTTATGGAAAGCAGTTGAACCAGCGGAGGTAGGATATGATTCTCCATGGGGAAGAGGCAGGCCAGGGTGGCATATTGAATGTTCAGTCATGTCTCAGGAATATTTGGGGGAAACTTTTGATATACACTCAGGAGGCGTTGATTTAATTTTTCCTCATCATGAAAATGAGATAGCTCAATCAGAGGGAAAAACCGGTAAAAAATTCGTAAATTTTTTTGTAGAAGGAGAACATCTTTTGGTAGATGGCCAAAAAATGGCGAAGTCTGCAAATAATTTTTACAAACTAATTGATGTAGAAGAAAAAGGATTTGATCCTCTAGCCTTAAGATATTTATTTTTAACAGCTCACTATAGAGACAAGCTTAATTTTACCTGGGAATCACTCACGGCCACTCAAAATGCTTTGAATAATTTAAGAGAACAAATTAGGGGGTGGAAGGAGGATAATAGCTTGTTGGATCAGTCTAATCTAGATACTAACCCATTTTGGCAGAGATTCCTCGAGGCTGCCAGCAATGACTTAAATATGCCACAAGCTGTTGGGGTGCTTTGGGATATGGTACACAGCTCGGAATCTATTTCCATTAAATCCAAAATAATTTTAGAAATGGATAAAATTTTAGGACTGGAGCTGGATAAATATTTAGGAAAGCAAGTTGAAGTTCCGGAAGGAATCACAAAGCTTTTAAATATGAGAGAAAAAGCCAGAAAGTCCGGAGATTTTAAGGAATCTGATAAGCTGAGGGCTGAAATTAAAAAATTAGGATATGAAGTTGAAGATACTCCAACTGGACCTAAGATAAAGCAGGTGGTAAACTAGTTCCTTGTGGAAGATATAGTTACAATTGATGGTCCGACATCATCTGGCAAAAATTCAGTCGGATTTTTACTGGCTCAAAAAATAGGTTATCAGTATATTGATACAGGAATGATTTATAGGGCCGGTTGTTTAAAAATGCTTGAGCAAAATATTTCCCAAGATGATTTTGAGAAAATACTGGAAATATATAGAAATTTGAATGTCAGATTTGAAATAAATCATACATGGAAAATGTTTTTAGATGGCGAAGATGTAACAGATAAATTACATACCCCTCAAATTTCAAAATTGGTTCCAATTGTTTCTGCGATTCCTGAAGTTCGTGAAATCATGAGAGGAATTCAAAGAAAGGTTGGTTCTCAGGGAAAAATTGTCATGGGAGGGCGGGATATTGGTTCAGAAATTTATCCGAATGCTAAGTATAAATTTTTTTTAACAGCAACTCCTGAGGTTCGGGCCCAAAGAAGATTTAAACAATTAGTTCAAAAAGACTCAACTATAAAATATGAGGATGTTTTAAAAGATATGATTTCAAGAGATGAGCAGGATATGAATAGAGAAGCCTCTCCTTTAAGAGTTCCTCAAGACGCTGTAGTGATAGATAACTCCAATCTTTCAATTGATAAAACAGTTGAGGAAATGCTAAAGATTATAAATGCATAAGATTTCTACTTTAAAAAATGGACTAACTTTAATAACTGTAGACATGCCGCATCTGGACTCTCTAACAACTTTAGTTGCAGTTGGGGTAGGATCAAGATATGAAATAAAAAAAATAAATGGTATTTCACATTTTCTGGAGCATATGTTTTTTAAAGGATCAAGAAAGTACCCAACTGCTGAGGAAATCTCCACAATAGTTGATGGAATAGGGGCAGTTAATAATGCGGCCACTACAAAAGAATTTACATATTACTGGATTAAATCTTCATCTAAACATTCAGAAATTGCTTTAGATATCTTATCTTCAATGATAAAAGAATCCCTCTTATCAGAAGAAGAAATAGAAAAAGAAAAAGGAGTCATTATTGAAGAGTTGAGAATGTATAAAGATATTCCACAAAGATATATCTGGGAATTATATGAAAAACTGCAATATGGAGACCAGCCGTTGGGTTGGGATTTAGGAGGAGCTGAGAAAACAGTAACATCATTAGTCAGAGAAGATTTTGTTAAATATGTAGATTCATTGTATTCTCCTAAAAATATGGTTCTAGTCTTAGCCGGAAAATTACCCAGTAACCTGGAAAAACTTATTAAGACTTACTTTTCTGATTTACCGGAAAGATCAAAATATAATCCAAAACCTTATCAAATTAATAAACAAATAAAACCTAAGGTATCGATATTTTATAGAGCTACAGATCAGGCAAATATTGTTTTAGGAATGATGGGTTTTTCAAGAGATGATGAAAGAAGATATGCAGCCCGAGTTTTAGCAACAATTTTGGGAGAAGGTATGTCATCTCGACTTTTTCTTCAGGTTAGAGAAAAAAGGGGGTTGGCATATCATATCGGAGCAGACTTCGAATTTTATAAAGATACAGGAGCATTTACAGTAGATGCAGGATTAAAATTGGAAAAAATTGAAGATGCCTTAGAAGTTATTATTGCAGAACTTACAAATATGACTCTTGAGAAAGTTGCAGAGGCAGAGCTTAAAAAAGCAAAAGAAATGATAAGGGGAAGACTTGCAATAAGGGCCGAATCCACAAATTTTTTAGCTGAGTATTTTGGAATAAATTTTGTATTAGAGCGTAAAATTGAAACTTTTGATGAATATTTGAATCAGATTGATAAAGTATCTGCCGAGGATGTTCAATCTGTTGCAAGGGAACTTTTTAAATCCCAGGAATATAATTTACAAATAATTGCTCCATTAAAAGATTCTGAAAAATTCATTGAAATACTTGAAAAAGCTAATTAAAAAAATTTAAGCTTTAAAAGCCTTGTTATCTTAATGGAAATTGTTATAGAAGCTATTCCTACAATAAAACCTCCTAAAATATCTAATGGATAATGTACTCCCACATAAATTCTGGCAATACCCACCCAGATCATAAGCAGTAGAAAGAGAAATGACCAGTTTGATCTAAAATACAGATATGAAAGAGCCATGACTGTCATGGTGGCGGTATGGATGGAAGGGAAAGATGGATCCGGGAGATAGTAATAAAGCGGTGTTAGATGCAATGTGACAAAAGGCCTTTCCTCAATAAAGAAAACATGAATTATTTTAATAAGAAAAAGTGCTAAAGGATATGAGACTAGCGTCAGTAGAAAAGCTCTTTTTTCTTTGATACTTCCCCTGAATGCTAAAATAAAAAAAAGTAGTAGAGCAATTAATATTACGCCTCTTGCTCCAAAAATCATTAAATAATCCAGAAATTTATCCTTGCCACTAAAGTTATGTATAAGAAAAAATAATCCTACATTATCCATCGTGAAAGGTAAGGAAGGAAAATCATTACTCCGATAATTGCGGAAGTTAAAGCAGCAACTAAAACAGCTCCTGCTGAAATATCTTTGGCAAGTTTTGCACCGGGGTGAACCTGATCAGTGAAATGATCAACTACTGCCTCAATTGCAGTGTTAGTCAGTTCAACAGAAATTACGAATCCAATTAAGAAGATTATAGTTATCCAATCTTCTCTAGATATTTGTAAAATTACGGATAATACTATTGCCAAAAATCCCATTAAAAAATGAAATTTTAAATTTGGTTCTTCCTTTAAAGCTGAAGCAATTCCTTCAAAAGCGTATCTGAAAGTTATAACATGAAATTTTTTAGGGTTCACTTTTCTAGTATATCATTTTTTAGCTAAACTTGACTTAAGGCTAATTTTTAGTTATATTAGGCTATGGTAAACGAGATTCAGGAAAAATATAGAATCTTCGGTGTCTTTTGCAATAACTTTAAGACGGCAAAATTATCTCACCCAGGTCTTTCGGCCCTCCAACATAAAGGTATAGCATGAAAAATATTGCAGTTTTAATCTCAAATGCAGGGACCGGAACTAATTTACAGGCAATAATTAACGGGGTGAAAAAGGGTAAAATAAACGCACAAATAGTATTGGTTATTTCAGATTCCAAAGATGCTTATGGTTTAACTAGGGCTAAGGAAAATAATATTCCCACTAAGGTCACTTCTAAAAATGATGATTTGGAGCAAATCTTAAAAGATCACAAAATAGATTATGTTTGTTTAACTGGGTGGAAGCAAATTATTCCAGACTCTTTAATAAATAATTTCAAAATTCTAAATGTACATCCAGGACTTATCCCAGATACTTTAGATGGAATTGTTAAAAATCCTGATGGCACAGATGCACTTTGGAATAAGGGTAAATTTATGGACATTGCTATTCAAAATTTCTTTGATCAAAAATCTAGCTATGCTGGATCAACAGTACATTTTCTTTCTCAAGAGTTTGATTTTGGACCAGTATTAAAAAGGACTTTTGTAAAAATAGAACAAGGAGATACAGTTGAGACTTTGTATCAAAGACTTAAAGCTGCAGAGAATGAAGCGTATGTAAAGGTATTGGAGGAGCTTTGCAAATGAATGTATTAGTTATTGGACAAAATGGCAGGGAACATGCGCTAGCTTTATCTTATGCAAAATCTAATAAAGTTAATAAAGTTATTATGACACCAGGGAATGGTTTGACAGATTTTAAAAATAAAAAAATTAAAAATTATCCAGATGTTGGAATGTTAGATTTTGAAGGTATTTTAAAGGTTTGTAAAAAAGAAAAAATAGATTTAGTGGATGTTGGACAAGATGATATTATTGCTGCCGGTTATGTTGATAAGTTTCAAAACTTAAGTATAAAAGCTTTTGGACCAACGCAAAAAGCCTCACAACTTGAATGGGATAAAAAGTGGGCAAGAGAATTTATGGTTAAGTATAAATTGCCTATCCCAAGATTTAAATCATTTAATAATAAAAAAGAAGCAACCAAGTATATAAACTCCATGTCTGAGCAAACACTCTTTATCAAAGCCTCAGGCCTCGCCTTAGGAAAAGGAGTTATAAGAGCTGACAGTAAAAAAGAGGCGATTGCGGCAGTTAATTCTATGAGTGAATTCGGTAAGGCAGGAAAAAGCTTTCTAATAGAAGAAGCTCTTATTGGAGAAGAATTTTCCCTTTTTGCAATTTGTGATGGTGAAGATTTTTCTATTTTGAGAAGTGCTCAGGATCACAAAAGAATTTATGATGGAGATCAGGGCCCAAACACAGGAGGTGTTGGAAGCGTTGCTCCAACAGGGGCTATTAATAAAAAAGTTATAAAGGATATAGAAAATAAAATACTAAAACCAACACTTGCTGGTATGAAAAAAGAAGGAAGACCTTACAGTGGAATTTTATACCTTGGGGGAATGTTAACGAAAAGGGGAGTAAAAATTATTGAATTTAACTGTAGATGGGGTGACCCGGAAGCAGAGGTTATTTTACCAAGTATTAAAACTGACTATCTTAAAATTATAGAAACTGTTTTAGATAAAAAACTTAGTAAATTAAAGATTAAATTTGATAACAAAGTCCGTATAAGTGTAGCTGTTTGTTCAAAGGGTTATCCAGAAGATTATTCAAAAGTTAAAGGGAAAGAAATTTTTGGACTGTTGGATGTAATGGATATACTGGGTATAAAAGTTTTCGGCTCCGGAATAAAACGACAAGAAAATAAATTTTTTGTAAACGGAGGAAGAGTATTCTATGTAGTCGGAGAAGGAAAAGACATTGCGGATGCAAGAGATAAAGCTTATAAAGCAATGAAACTTATAAAAATTGAGGGGGATAATCTACATTACAGAACTGATATTGGCTGGCGGGATTTAGAAAGGTTAAGTAAATGATTCAAAAAGTAAGAGTTATTACAAAAATAGGGCCGGATTTAAAAGGAGAAGGAATATTAGCTGAAATAAAAAACCTGGGAATCAGGAATATTTCCAAGGTCTTAGTAATTAAGGTTTACAGATTAGAAAATCTCAGTGTAAATCAAACTAAGATTTTAGCTCAAAAATTATTGTCTGAATCAATAAATCAATCTTATACAATTAATTCTCCGATTGTTAACGGCCAGGCTAAAATAGTGGAAATTGGCTATAAACCAGGAGTTATGAATCCTGAAGTGGCCTCCATTATAAAAGCCTGTTCAGACTTAGGCATTAAAATAGCAGCAGCTGATACAAGTTTTGAGTACGCATTTTATGGGAATATTAAAAAAGAGGAAACATTAAATTTAGTAGAAAAATTAAATCTTTACAATAAAACAGTAGAGCAAATCTTAGAAAAAGATCCGCAAACACTTTTAATTACTGGAAAAGTAGGAGAGACAAAAATTATCCCAATAGGAAAAATGAGTGATTCCCAATTAATGGAACTATCAAAAGATAAGCTATTTCTTAATTTAGACGAAATGCACGCCATTCAGGATTATTTTAAAAAAATTGACAGAGATCCAACAGATTTGGATTTAGAAACTATTGCCCAAACCTGGAGTGAGCATTGTGCTCACAAAACTTTCAAAGCAGATTTAATAGTTAATGGAAAAAAGAAAGAACCCCTATTTACCAGGATTAAAAAAGAAGCTTTGAAACATAATAAAAATATCGTGTCTGCTTTTGTTGA
>Ga0209515_10002512_pt1 | contig 28074 bp, 20 predicted proteins | sample Subgroupgradi54m_FD_187454 | JGI IMG/M metagenome (GOLD analysis project Ga0209515, IMG submission 187454) | Subsurface groundwater microbial communities from S. Glens Falls, New York, USA - GMW60B uncontaminated upgradient, 5.4 m (SPAdes)... ... | reverse complement strand
GAGTCTCCCCCTGGTACACCGTACCCACCGTGATGCTCCGCACGTGCAGGTCGCCGGAGTTAGACGAGGCCGGGTAATAAGTCACCAGCTCGATCGTCTCGGAGAAAGCAGAGACGGAAAATGCCAGTATTATGAAGAAGGGCAAGATCGCTGCGCAAACAGGCCATCTTTTCATCGCCTCACCCTCCCTTGAGAGCTTCCCGGATCGCGGAGAGCTGTTCCAGCATCCGCGGCAGTTTTTTGAGCGGCAAGGAACTCGGGCCGTCGCAGAGGGCCTTGGCCGGGTTCTCATGCACTTCCACGAACAGCGCGTCACAGCCGGCCGCCACCGCGGCGCGAGCCAGTAAGGGGATGAACTCCGACTGCCCGCCGGAGGCGCTCCCTAATCCGCCGGGGATCTGGCTGGAATGGCCCGCGTCGAAGACGACCGGGCAGCCGAATTTCCGCAGGACCCCAAGCGACCGCATGTCGTTGACCAGCAGGTTGTAGCCGAACGTGGTGCCCCGCTCGGTGAGCAGGATTTTCCGGTTGCCGGTGGATTCGATCTTTTCGATCACCGGCTTCATGTCGCCGGGCGCCAGGAACTGCCCCTTCTTCACGTTCACCGGTTTGCCGGTCCGGCCGACGGCGACCAGCAGGTCGGTCTGCCGGCAGAGGAACGCGGGGACCTGGAGGAGATCCAGCACCTCGGCGGCCGGTTTCACCTGGTCGACGCAGTGGACGTCGCTGGTGACCGGGACGCCGACCGATCTCTTCACCTTGGCAAGGATCTTCAGCCCTTTCTTGAGCCCCGGTCCTCGGTAGCTCTTGACCGAGGTGCGGTTGGCCTTGTCGTAACTGCATTTGAAGATATAAGGAAGGCCGAACCGGGAGGCAATCTTGGAGATCGCTTCGGCGTGGCGCAGGGCCGAGGATTCGCTCTCAATCACGTCCGGGCCGGCGATCAAGACAAGGGGGCGGCCTTCTCCGACGAAGACCTCCCCGATTTTTACGACGCGGGCCATTAGGGGGCGGCCGCTTCCGCTCGCGTTTCGACAAGCTCAGCGCGAATGGCATGGGTCTTTTGAGCCCTCTGCAGGGCGGCCTTCACGAAGGCGCGGAACAGGGGATGGCAGCGGTCCGGCTTGGATTTGAGCTCCGGATGGAATTGCGAGCCGATGAAGAACGGGTGTCCCGGGATCTCGACAATCTCCGCCAGCCGCTTGCCAGGCAGGTAGCCGCTGATCACCATGCCGGCTTTGGCGAATTGTTCGCGGTAGGCGGAGTTGAACTCAAACCGGTGGCGGTGGCGCTCCATGACGCGGGATTCCCGGTAGATGGACCTCGCCAGCGTCCCCTGGCGCAGCTGGCAGGCCTGGGCGCCCAAGCGCATGGTGCCGCCGAGCTGTTTCACCTTCCTCTGTTCGGCCAGGAGCCCGATCACCGGATGCGGGGTCTGCGGGTCAAACTCGGTCGAGTTGGCCCCCTTGAGTCCCAGGACATCCCGGGCGAACTCAATCACCGCGCACTGCATCCCGAGGCAGATCCCGAAATACGGGATCCCGCTCTCCCGCGCGAACCGGACCGCCTTGATCTTGCCCTCGATGCCGCGGTAGCCGAACCCGCCGGGCACCAGGATGCCGTCCACGTCCCGCAGGGCTTGCTCGACCTCCCGCTTCTCCAGTTTCTCCGACTCGACGCGGCGGATCTCCACCGAGCAGTCGTTGGCAATCCCGCCGTGGCGGATCGCCTCGTAGATCGATTTGTAGGCGTCCTGCAGTTCGATGTATTTCCCGACGACGGCGATCCGCACCGGCCCGTGGGCCGGCTGCAGAGCCGGGCGCACCACCCGCTCCTCCCAATCCCGCAGGTCGTGGCCCTTGTCCACCTTCAGGTCCAGAAACTTGATGATCAGGTCGTCCAACCCCTGCTCGTGGAAAACGATCGGGATCTCGTAAATGTCCCGCACGTCCCGCGCCTGGATCACCGCGTCCACATCCACGTTGCAGAAGAGGGCAATCTTCTCCCGGAGGTTCCTTGAAACCGGCTTCTCGGTCCGGCAGAGCAGGATCTCCGGCTGGAGCCCGATCTCCCGCAGTTTCTGCACCGAGTGCTGGGTGGGCTTCGTCTTGAGCTCGCCGGCCGCGCGCAGGTACGGGATCAGCGTCAGGTGGATGTTAATCGAGTTGCCGCGGCCGGCCTCCAGCCGGAACTGCCGGATCGCCTCCAGGAACGGGAGCCCTTCGATGTCGCCGACGGTGCCGCCCACCTCGCAGATCACCACGTCCAGCGCCTTGCCCTTGGAGACGCGCCGGATCCCTTCCTTAATCTCGTCGGTGATGTGCGGGACCACCTGCACCGTCGAGCCGAGGTAGGCGCCCTCCCGCTCCTTGCGGATCACCGATTCGTAGATCCGCCCGGTGGTCAGGTTGTTGTCGCGGCCGGTCGTGATGGAGGTGAAGCGCTCGTAGTGGCCCAGGTCGAGGTCGGTCTCCGAGCCGTCGTCGGTCACGTAGACCTCGCCGTGCTGGTAGGGGTTCATCGTGCCGGGGTCCACGTTGATGTAGGGGTCCAACTTCTGCAGGGTGATCCGCAGCCCCCGCGACTCCAGCAGGCGCCCGATGGCGGCCGAGGCCACCCCTTTTCCTAAGCTGGACACCACGCCCCCCGTGATGAAGATGTACTTAGGCACTAATCAAGGCCTCCACTCGCTTCAGATCCTCCGGCGTGTCCACGCCGATCGTGTTCTGCGGAGAGTCCAGCACCTGGATGCGGACCCCCCGCTCCAGCGCCCGCAGCTGTTCCAGGTTCTCGGCCAACTCCAGGGCGGACGGCGGCCAGGAAACGAATTCCTCGAGCAGGGAACGGCGGTAGGCATAGATCCCAATGTGTTTATACCAAACGATGGAGCGGGAGTCCTTCGACCGGTGTGCCGGGATCGGAGACCGGGAGAAATAAAGCGCCCACCCGTTTTCGTCGGTCACCACCTTCACCACGTTCTTGTCCTCGTAGCCCTCGGCCCCTGTCATCTTGAACCGCAGGGTGGCCATCTGCGCTTTCGCCTCTTGGCGCAAACCGTCCACCAGCCCGTCGATCATCGGCGGCGTCAACAGCGGCTCATCCCCCTGGATGTTCACCACGATCTCGGCCGGGGTTCCCTTCGCCGCCTGCCAGACCCGGTCGGTCCCCGACCGCAGGTCGGAACCGGTCATCACGGTCTCCCCGCCGAATGCCCGAACCGCGTCCCGGATCCGCTCGTCGTCGGTCGCCACGACCAGCCGGTCCAAGCGCCGGGCTCCCTTCGCCCGCTCCCAAACCCGCTGGATCAGCGTCCGGCCGCGCAGGGGGGCCAGCGCTTTGCCCGGAAAGCGGGTCGACCCGTACCGCGCCGGAATTACTCCGAGCACCATCTCTCTGTACTCCCATCGCTTGGCCGTGCCGTCCCCCGCTCCGGGGAGGCCGGCCGTGCAACGCTCGCGATTCCCCAGCGAGGAATCGCTTCGCTCGGCGCTCGGCCTCGCTCTCCCCCTGGACTGGACCAAACCTCCAAAGGAAGCGGGAACCATGCCCGCTCGGCCTTGCGACGTGCCCGGCCCGGCCTCCCCCGCGCGGAGTAAAGGCACGGCCTGAGCAATCCTTCGGAGAGGGGGTCGTATTGCGGGGGAGTGGGAAACTCCCCCGCAAGAGTCCTCAGTGATCCTCGCTGGATGGGGGAGAACCGAGGGGGAAACCACGCCATGGGTTCCCCCTCGGAGAGCGATGAGACAACTCGGTTGAGCGCATCCCCGCGCAAAGCCGTGAGGCACACAACCTCAGTTTGTACGTGCTCGTGTTGTCTCATCGCGACTCAAACATCTTTCGGCGAAGCTCTTCGGGCGAACAGGTCGCCACGCCGACCTTGCCAACCACGACACCGGCCGCGGCGTTGGCCAGCACCGCGGCTTCCGCGAACGAAGCGCCGGCGGAGCGGGCCAGAGTGAACGCGGCGATCACCGTGTCGCCGGCTCCCGAGACATCGAACACCTCCCGCGCCACCGTCGGGATCTTGAGCGGCCTCCCGCCGCTTCCGGAAAACAGCGCCATCCCTTCTTCCCCCAGCGTCACCAGCAGGACCTCCGGCTTTAATCTCGCGATGATCCGCTCCGCGGCCTTGCGCAAACTGTTCTCATCGGTGATCGGCATCCCGGCCGCCAGGGCCGCTTCTTTCTTATTGGGGGTCAGCGCCGTCACGCCGCGGTAGTAGGCGATATGCTCTTCTTTCGGATCGACGGTGATCACCTTCCGGCGCCGCTTCGCGAGCGCCACGACCGGCCGGAGAAGCTTCGGATGGATGAGCCCCTTTCCGTAGTCCTCCACGATCACGCCGTCCACCTGAGGGATCATCTGGCGCGCCCCCTCTAGCAGATCCCGCAGAGGAGCGCCCGAAACCGGCTCGGTCCGTTCCCGGTCGATGCGCACGACCTGCTGGTGGTGCGCGATCACGCGGGTCTTGCGGGTCGTCGGCCGGCGCGGGTCGACGGCGATCCACTCGGTCGAGATGCCCCGCCCCTCGAGCTCCTGCTTCAGACGCGTGCCGCCGCCGTCGCGGCCGACCACGCCGAGCAGGGTGGGCTGTCCGCCCAGCGCCCGCACGCTACAGGCCACGTTGGCGGCACCCCCCGGCATCGCCGATTCCCGCTCGAGCCAGACGACCGGCACCGGCGCCTCCGGGGAAACCCGGTCTACGGCCCCCCAGATAAACTCATCCAGGATCAGATCGCCGACCACCATGACCCGTGTCCGGGCCATCTTTTTGAGGAGCTGGTCCAACCGGGTGCGTGTCATTTGGGGAAGGAAGATCCAGCCAGGCGGTGAGGCCGCAGACGCTTGGGGTTCAGAGGAACTGAGCGCGGCATGGAAAGTATTGTAGCAGACCGCGACCGCTTGGGTACTTGGAAGATTAGGCGAAGAGGTTGGTCAGCGAAGAGAGGATCTCGGGCAGCGTGACCTTGTCGAGCGGCTTGTACGCCGACACGTCGACCCAGAAACGGTTCTGGAGCGCGGCCAGCGCCTGAACGACCACCACCGGCAAAGCGGTGGGCGACAGGGTCCCTTCCGGCGAGCCGGCCAAGCGTTGAAGCTCGATGACCCGGTACCCCTGTTCCTCCCACTGGATCTTTTCATTTGCCAACCCAAGCTCCAGCGGGAGATTCTGCGGCCATCTCAACGCCTCTCTCAAACTGCCCGCAAGTTCGATCAAGTGGACCTGTTTGGTTTCCGGCGAGTCGCCAGCGACCAGGGAGGCGTCGAAGAGCAGAGCCAACGGCTGAGCGGCTTCCGCCGCCTCGTTGACACCCGGCACCCATTGTTGAAGGCCGGCAACTGGAACCCTCTCCTCCAAACCCGCCTCCTGCACGGCCGGACGGGCCTCCATGCTGGGCGGGCCGACCAACTCACCCCCGTTTCGCATGGAAGCGGAGGTCTCTTGAGGAAGATAGGCCTCGGCGATCACGCGGTTCACGAAGCCCGCCGCGAACGCGCTCATCTCTCTCTGCTGGTCGGGGCCGGCGGCGGCCCGAACGGGCACCGGAGGGATGGACTGGGCGATGACCTCCCCGTTCCAATGGCGCCGATGCATTTCCACCAGCAGTGCGCGAGCCCTTTCAAACAACCTGGAGCTGTCCCCTTCGAAAAAGTCCCGGCCCAGATAGACCGAGCCCAGTTTCAGGCGGGCGGTATCCACGTAGTAGATCGTGCCGTCCAAATCCCATGGGAGAAAGGCATCCACCCAGAGAGAAAGCCCCACCGGTTTCCCGGCAAAGTAACTCCTCATCACCTCCGGCGCGATGACGTTCCACTCCCCCCACGGCTGGCGCCAAGCGTTTTCGACGGAGAAGAGGACGCCAGGGATAGGGCTATCCCGGCGGGCCGCCTCCTGCTTGGCCCAGTCGGCCGCCTTGAGGATCTGCTCCGCCCGGGCAGGGTCCAACCCCTCGGCCGGGATGCTGATCTGCTGAGCGCCTGTCCCCAGGGCGAAAACCGCGGCATCCTGCAGAAGCTGCTCAACCCGCTCCGCCGGAACACCCGGGAAGTCCGTCAGGCGCGCGGTCAGCCGGAGGCCGGCGGCCGCTTCCCGGATCTTCGCAATTCCCGCGGCATCGATGGAAGCCGGCTCAAAACCGTCAAAGTTGATCTCGAAGGCCCCGTAGCCGGCATCCTTGGCATCGCCGATCGCCTGTTCCATCGACCGGACCGTGGAGCGGAAATTCCGGGTCCCCCCTTGGATCGCCCGTTTCCCGGCGGAAGGAAGGTTCAACCAGGAAGACAGCATTCCCAGCAGCCCTTCGAAACTCTGCCGGATCTCATGCTTCTGCGCCCGCCCCTCGCTGATGTCGGTTCTTCCCTCCGCCGATTGAAGGAACCTGACCACATGCTCCGCGATCAGCGACCCATACCCCGCTTCCGACTCCCAGTGCTGCCTCAGCGGGAAGCGGGTCACATGCGGGTATCCCTGCGTCTCGCCGTTGAGCACGTCGAAGTCTGTGTGGAAGATGGTGCGCCGGGCCATCTTCGCTTCTTTGATCGGAATGCCGCCCGTTTCCTGCTGGCTGGAGAACAAGAGGGCGTCGCAGAGGAAGAGCCAGTCCCGGATCTCCTTCTGAGATTTCAGGTCTTCCGGGGACGGGTCGTGGAGGTAGATCATCACTTCCCGTTCGGTCAGGCCAAGCTGGCTGCGCAGGTCGAGCAAGTGCTGGTAATAGGCCTGCGCCTCCTGGGGGACTTTCCCCTCGTAGGCGGTGGTGGAGATGACCAGCCGGACGTCGTGGCCGCGGTCGCGCGCGTGCTTGACCGAGGCGATGGCGCCGGCCACTTCCTTGGTCTCCACCAAGCGGGCCGGGTAGAAGAGCAGGTATTCGGCGTCGTAAAGGCGGTTGTCGAAATAGGCCCTGAGGACTTTCGGGTTAATGTCGAAGAAGTTGATGATGCTGATCGAGTTCTTGATGACCCCGATCATCCAGGGCCAGCGGCCCATACCGAACAGGTTCAGCGTTTGGTCTCTCAATTGAGGAGAGACCGCGATGTATTCCATCCGGGGGTCCATGTCGGTGATCGTGCTGAGCGGCCAGGCGCCCACCTTGCCCGGCAGGACGTTGTGCACCCAGGCGACAAAGCGCTTGACCCCCTGGTATTTCCGGGCAAGCCGCCCCATCGCTTCGACCACCAGGAGGTTGCTGGGCATCGTCATGTATTGGTGGATTAGGATGACGTCCGCGTCGGCAATCGCCTGCTCGATTTTCTGCTGGACCCGCTCCACCCCCCGGTTGAATTGCTGGATGTCCAGCGTCCCGCTCCAAGCATCCTTTTCCACATATCCCTGGAGGTCCAGGTCACCGATGATGTGCATGCGGATCCCTGCGCGCGTGTAAGCGTTGTCCTCCGGCGGGAGGGCCTTCATGACCGGAGGCATGGCGATCACCTGTCCGCCCAAGACGGTCAACGGATACCCGCCGGCTTGAAACAGGGCTGCCTGGTTGGCGAGAACGATGTTGACGCCGCCGCCGCCCGGGGGAAGGGAAAGGGAGACGGAGGCGATGCGGGGTTTTTCTTCCAAACCGGCGGCGGGCGGCGGGTAGCGCTGGCGCAGATTGGCCAGCGAATCGAGCATCGCCCCCCCTTGAAGCAGGGTCAGCCCCTGCCGGTCCGCGGCTTCCTGCACCCGCGGACGCATCAGCTCCGCGGAAGAGATGCTCCAGAGCTGGACCGGGTTGGATTCATCGTTGTGTCCCGGAAGCTGGCCGAAACCCGCGGGGCGGAACCCCTTGTCGTCCACCTCCCACGACCAGAGCTCCTGGCCGACCATCTGAGGCGGAGTCGCCTCGCAGGCGGCCTTGAAGGCGGAGTAAAGCAAGCTCGCCAATTCTTTATCCCCGGCCAGGTCCAGCCGCATGAGCTGGCGGTACAACCCCTGCTTGAAATACTCCATCTGCCAGCCGTAGATGACGCCCCCGCCATACGCGGTCCGCGAAATCTCCCTCCAGAGGCGCTCCTGCGCACTCAGCGAGGGGGAAGCGACCAGAAAACCGGCCGGCGTCCAAAGCCCCACCGGATACGGCAGCAGCAGCGGCGTCAGGATTTCGACCAAGCGCCATTGCGGCAGGTCGGAGTCCAGCAGGTCCAAGATCCCGTCGCTGGCGACCACCGGCACCGGCTGTCCGGCCCGGTCCAGCGAAACCGGGAAATAGGTCATAGAGGAGCCGAGCACCGCGGGGATGGCCCCCCCGGCCTGGATGAAATGGCCGACTTGGATCTGGGACCCGAGCGGTTGAGACAAAAGCCAGTCCCGCTCTTTGGGGGAAATGTGCCGAAGGTACTGCAAAAGGCGCGAACGGATCTCCTCCGGAGAAAGGGAGATCGAAAACCGGCGCCGCACCCCGTTCCAGGCCTCGTCGAAATCCTCGAAGATCGCCGGGCCCACCTGTTCCATCAGCATCTTCAACGTGGGGTATTCGCCGGTGCCGAGGAGCTGTTCCATCCGGGCGCCGTCTCCGGCCAGATAGGTTGCCGCCGCCTGAAGAACTCTTTGCGTGGCACGCACCGACGCCGGGATCAGGACGGCGTTGACGTCAGCCGGGTAAATACCGTATCCGATGCCATACACAACATCTCTCCAGTTTCCGAAATCCCCTTCCTTCCCGACGCCGACCAACCCTTGCGGCCAGGGCTTGGTCTCTTCCCCGGAAAGGACGTACGAGGAAGCGGTCTTCATGACGAAGTCCGCGTTCTTGAGGACCGCCGAAAGGTTGGGCCCCTCCTTGCCGGAGCGTGCCAGGAAATCCGTCTTCCGGGAGGGAGAGACGTCGGGGCGCTCCAGGTAGTCGGCCACGGCCTGCTGCAGCATCATGTCCACGTCGGGGACCCCGTACTTGAGAACCTGAGCGGGGACCCGGCCGCGCGAAAAGTCGGCCAGCTTGTGCGCCACCTGGGTGAGCCGCTCGGTCCCTTGCTCCTCGCCGACACGCCGGGCCGCCCAGCAGAAATCTTCCACCAGCTCGAAGGCCACCTGGTCGTCCAGCTCCTCCACCGAAGGGACCTGCCCCTGCGGAGAAACCCGGTCCAGGACCCCCTGCAGAGCGGCCTCATGCGCCTCGGGGGTGAGCAGGGGTCCGAACAACCGCAGCCAAATCAAGGTGTCCCGGCCGAAGAATTGGAGGAAGCGGTGGGACCCGGCCGCGAAAAACTCCTTGAAAGCCAGGAACTCCAAGTCTTCCAGTTCCTCCCTCAGGGGTTGGGACTGCCGGCTCTGGTCGATCACCTCCTGCCGGACAAGGTGCTCCAAGGACAGCGGCGTCAAAGCGGGGAAATCGGTGGTGACCACCATCTTCCAGCGGAGCGGCCTCCGGGAAGCGCCGGACTGGATGTCGATCTTTCCCTGCGGCGTCCACTTCACCTCATACGAAGGTGGAAAGGTCATCTCCACCAGGTACAGATGGCCTCCCAGCGTGAGGCGCAGGACGTAAAGCCGCTGGTCGCGCGAAGTGCGGCGGTAGAAAATCCTGGGCGAGACCCGGCGGGAAAGTTCCACCAGCAGGACGCCTTCCCGGCGCAGATCGGCCAGCATCTTCCGGGGGAGGCGGCGCACCAGATCGCCGAATTCTTCATACCGGCCCGCGCGCGTCCGGCCCTCATCCCAGCTGTTCCACTCCCGGATGGCGCGCACGCTGTCCAGGAGGATGCCGTTAAAGGAGGCCTCCGGCCCCGAAGCTCTCACCTCATATTCGACGCCGCGCTGCTGCCCACTCAGCCGGGAAACCGCGTGCAGACCGCTCAGCTCATACGGCTTGGAGGCGGCCGTATCCCGCAGGGCGATCCCGGAGTTCCCATTGGGGAACGTGACGAGCAGGAGAGTGCCTCCCCCGGTGAAGGGCCGGCCGGTGATCACGTCGGCGGCCAGCCCGAGCTTCGGGTCTTTGATCAGTTGGTGGAGCTGAGTTTCCGTCGGACGCTGGACCAGGAAGGGGACCGCGTCGCTCGGAACAGCCGGGGCCAGCAGATCGTCCCAACCGATCTGCGCCGGCTCGCCGTCGCCGACGATAACACGGAAGAACTGGTAATCCCCTTTCCGGTCTCCGGGTTTGACGCCCCAGCGCTCCTGCCCGCCCGGGTATCCGAAACGGTCGGTCTCCCCCCGGAGGTAAGAACCCTGGTAGTGATACGGGGGGTCCCAGGGGAAGATTTCACCCGTGACGATCTCCTCCAGACGGCACGCGGCTTCGGCCTGCACTTCCGGCAGGCGCACATGGGACCAGACCGACCCTCCCGCGGAGACGTCCTGCGTTTGAATGGACAGCACGTAAAGCCCCTTGGGTGTAACGATCTTGAAATTGACCACGCTCGTCGGCTCATTCGGGGTCAGGACTTCAATCGAACTCGGGGTCCCCAGATCGGGATTTTCGTGAGCCAGCCAGTTGCGGATCTCTCTGTATTCCTCGAGGGGCTGGCCGGTCAAACCGGCCGCCGGTTCGGAGGAGCCCAGCAGGAAATCCAACGCAGCCCATATAGAAGCGGTTGAGGTGGAATAGGTGGGAAGATCTCCCAGCGTGGACCGCGCTTTCCTTAACTGCCTCACTCCCTCTTCCAGGCCGGCACTCAACGGCACTGCGGCCGGAAGACCGAGCCGCTCCTCCAACCCGGTCAGCGTGGCCGGTTCCCCCTCGCGCGGGTTCGGCTGGCGCAAGGCGGAGGCCTGCCCCACGGCCAGGACAACGCACAGCATCCCGGTCAGGGAACTCTTTAGAAAGCGGGAAAAAGAAAAACACCCACGCGGGCGGTATGGCTTCATGTTCATAAGGGAATAGCGCCTATGCAGTTATAAGTGTATCCGTGATGCCGCCTTCTTGTCAACGGCACAATCAAGAATTATTAATCATTAACTACTTCCAGCTAAGGAGACGCGCACACTATCCTGAATTGTGCTAGTGTGATTTCATGCGGCAACACCCCCTTCTTCCGGCAGCGCTTCTGCTTGGCGCCGGAACAGCGGCGTATCTCAACAGCTTCTCCGCCCCCTTCCTCTTCGACGACTATTACCACATTGTCGAGAACCCCCGGATCCGGGATCTCCTGCATCCTTTCGTGGTCTTGGCCGGTACCACCCGGCCGCTCGTGGCGCTGACACTGGCGGCCAATTACGCGCTGGGCGGCCTGGAGGTCTGGGGCTACCATCTCTTTAACCTGGCCGTGCACCTGCTGGCCGCGATCACCCTCTTCGGGGTGGTCCGCCGGACCCTTCTGACGAAGCGGCTGGAAAAACGGGCCGGCGGCCAGGCAACGGAACTGGCACTGCTGGCCTCCCTCCTTTGGACGGTCCATCCCCTGCAGACGGAAAGCGTCACCTACATCGTCCAGCGGGGAGAATCGCTGATGGGGCTGTTCTATCTCTTGACGCTGTACTGTCTAATCCGGGGCCGGCACGGGTGGGCGGTGCTCTGCTGCGCGCTTGGGATGCTCAGCAAACCGGTGATGGTGACCGCGCCGGTGGTCTTCCTGGTTTATGACCGGGTTTTCCTGTCCGCTTCCTGGAAAGAGCTGTTCCGGCGGCGGGGCCGGCTCTACGCGGGGCTGGCCGCTACGGGGCTGATTTTGCCTCCGGTCCTGGCCTGTGGAGCGCAGGAATACCGCGGTCTCGTCGGGATGGGGCTCCAGAAGATTTCCCCGCTGGCCTATCTGGCGACCGAGCCGGGCGTGATTCTCCATTACCTGCGCTTGAGTTTCTGGCCCCACCCGCTGGTGCTGGATTACCAGTGGCCGGTCGTCGCCCATTTTAAGGAAGCCCTGTTTCCGGCAGCCGCCGTGCTCGGCCTGCTGGCCCTGACCGGCTGGGCGCTGCGGCGGCGCCCGGAAATCGGGTTCCTGGGGGTCTGGTTCTTCGGGATCTTGGCCCCCACCTCGAGCTTCCTTCCGATCGTGGACCCGGCATTCGAGCACCGGATGTACCTGCCGCTGGCCGCGGTGGTCCTGGCTTTTCTCGCGGGGCTCCGGGCCCTGGCGGGACGCCGGCCGCTGTCCTGGGCGGTCCCGCTGGCGCTGATTCCCCTGCTGACGCTGGCCGCCGTGCGGCGTAATGAAGTTTACAGCGACCCGGTTGTTTTCTGGCAGGAGGAGATTTCCGGCCGGCCGGGCAACGCCCGGGCTTACGTCAACCTGGGCGCCGCGCTCCAGGCGGCGGGCCGTTCCGCCGAGGCGGGCGACGCGTTCCGCGCGGCGCTGGCCCTCCACCCGGACCTTTCCGATGCCCACAACAACCTGGCCTATCTCCTGCTCCTGCAGGGCAAACCGGAGGAGGCCTACCCCCACTACCGGGAGGCGCTCCGGCTGTCGCCCAGTTACGCCATGGCCCACAAGGGGATGGCCATGACGCTCCAGAAGATGGGGCGCCTGGAAGAGGCGGAGGCGGAGTACGCGGAGGCCCTGCGCCTGAACCCGGTTTTCGAGGACGCCCGCGTGCAGTTGGAAGGGATCCGGGGAAAAAATAAACCCCACAGCCCTTGACGTTCCACCCTCCGATCAGCCATATTTAATACGTAGTTTTTGACATTCTCGAAAAAGGCAAACTGCCCGTAAGGGCAGGACGCAAAACCGCGGGTCTCGCCCCGTAAGCGAGACAGCCGGGTTACCGAAAGAATGTGAGATGACTGACACTCTGCTGCAAACCGTTCTGCTGGCGCTCATCGCCTTCTGCACCGTCGTGAGTTCCGTCTCCCTGCTCATCACCGTCAGCTTCCTCCTGCGCGCCTCTCACCGGGTGGACCTGCTCCTGGAGAACGCCCGCCGCCTTTTCACATGGACGGACCGGGCCGCGCGCTTCACGCAAAACCTCTTCGGACGTTTCGGCCGGCCGCATCGGGTCCGGCCTGGGTATCATCGAGTTCCAAGTCACGTGACGAATAAAAGGAGGATCGCATGAAAGGGAACCGGAACAAGCAGTGGGGTTGGACCGCTGGGGCGTTCGCGCTGGGTGCCAGCACGGCGGCCGCGGCAACGCTTCTCCTGGCGCCGGCTTCGGGGCGGGCGACCCGCCGGAAGCTGGTTTCCAAGTTCCGCTCCATGGAGCGCTCGGCCAACCGGCAGCTCGTGCAAAGCAAAAAACTGCTGGCCAAGAAGGCGGAGCTCCTCAAGGACGCGGCCGTCGAGAGGATCGGCGACACGCGGGAGTGGATTATGGAGAGGATGCCCAACGGGAACGGCGGCCGGCATCACCCGATGCCGCGCCACGCCGCGCGCCGCTGAGACCGACGGCACCGAAGATTCAAGAACGGCGGAGGGGCTCCCCCCTCCGCCGTTCTTTTTTCGACTACGGTTGGGCTTGGTAGGAGCTCAGCACCATCTCCGACACCTGCTGGCGCACCTCTTTCGACAGCGGCAGGATGGTGTCATACCAGTTCCCGTCTTTTCCCTGCTCCCGAGGCATGCTGACGAACAACCCGTTCTTGCCCTCGACCACCTTCACCCCGGTGATCAGGAACGCCTCGGCGATTTCCAGGTCGCAGTAGGCCCGCAGGGTTCCTTCTCCATTCAAGCGATTGATCCGCTGGATGGACAAACTGACCGGCTTGGACATCTGTTGCGCATTCATCCTCTTCTCCTTTTTTAAGAACTGATATTTACATCCAGGCGGAGCGGTCCAGCGCGCGGTACTGGATTGCTTCGGCGAGGTGCTCCGGCTGGATCTGCTCGGAGCCGGCGAGGTCCGCGATGGTGCGGCTGACCTTCAGGACCCGGTCATAAGCGCGGGCGGAAAATCCCATTCTCTGCACCGCTTTTTTCAAGAGGGCCCGCCCGTCGGGAGGCACCGGGCAGCAGCGCCGGATCTCCCGGTGCCGCATCTGCGCGTTGCAGTAGATGCCCGGGTCGCCCCGGAAACGCTCCCTCTGCCGCTCGCGGGCCCGGACAACCCTCTGCCGGACCGCGGCGGAGGTCTCTCCCTGTTGTTCGCCGGTCAGCTCCGGCAGGGCGACCGGCGGCACCTCCAAGTGGAGGTCCATCCGGTCCAGCAAGGGTCCCGAGACGCGGGAGCGGTACTTTTGGATCTGGGAGGGGATGCAGAGACAGGCCTTCGAAGCACTGCCGGCATATCCACAGGGACAGGGGTTCATGGAAGCCACCAGCATCACCTTGGCCGGGAACGTGACCGCCCCGTGGATGCGGGTCACGGTGACGGTTCCCTCTTCCAGCGGCTGGCGCAGGGCTTCGATGGAGTCCCGGCCGAATTCCGGCATTTCGTCCAGGAAGAGCACGCCGTGGTGGGCCAGCGAGATCTCGCCCGGCTGGGGCACCGTGCCGCCGCCCACCAGGCCGACATCGGAGATGGTGTGATGCGGGGCCCGGAACGGCCGCGAAGAGAGCAGGGGCGCCTCGGGTGGGACGCGCCCCAGCACGCTGTAGACAACCGTGGTCTCCAGCGCCTCTTCTAGGGAAAGTTCCGGCATGAGAGTGGGGATCCTCTGCGCCAGCATCGATTTCCCCACCCCGGGCGGACCGATCAACAACAGGTGATGCGAGCCCGCCACAGCGACCTCGAGTGCCCGCTTGGCGACTAACTGCCCCTTGACATCGGAGAGGTCTCCCGCGCTCGGGTCGGCCGGGGGGCGCAGAGAGGCCCAATCCACGCGGGTCGGTTCGATCGGCCCGCTTCCCCTCAGGAAGGCAATCGCCTGCTGCAGATGCTCCACGGCATACACATCCAAATTCCCCACCACCGCCGCCTCCCGGGCGCTGGCGGCCGGCAGGATCAGCCGTTTCCCTTTGCCCTTCATGCTGAGGGCCACCGCGAGGACGCCGGGAATGGGGCGCAGGGTCCCGTCCAGCGCCAGTTCTCCCAGCGCCACCACATCGGCCAGCGCCGCCGGCTCCAGTTGGAGCGAGGCCGCCAGCAGGCCCAGCGCGATCGGCAGATCGAACGCCGAGCCCTCCTTCCGGACATCGGCCGGCGCGAGATTGACCGTGACCCGGGTCTGCGGCCATGCCAGATGCGTGTTCTTGATCGCGGAGCGGACCCGCTCCCTGGACTCCCGCACCGTCGCGTCCGGCAGGCCCACGATCGTCACGCCGGGCAACCCGTCCGAGACGTCCACCTCTACGGTCACGGGGAAGGCCGTGAGGCCCACCACCGCCGCCGTGCTTACCTTGGCCAACATAGCCGAACACCCTACCAGGCCCGAATATCTATTTCAAGCAAATTATTTGGCGATTATGCATTTCACAAACCCAAGCTATCCGGCGGCAAGGTAATCACGGCTGGGCCTACTTTCTGCGCTTCTTAGAAGATTTGGGTGGAGGTGTGGCTAGTAGGGCTTTTAAGGCGTCAAGCGGAGTAAGCGGGTGAAGGGAAACCTTGCCTTCGCCCTTTCTTACTCCGCTTTGTTTTCTTCTGGGCTTAATAGGTTGGCCTTCCAGAGATTCAGCGTACCCAAAAACATCGCAAAGTCGGCCTCGTTGATCTGCGGAACTACAAGCTGGATAAACTTATTCCCAGAGAGGGGAATATTGAACTGCCGTTGCTTGGCAGCAACAGTAACGCTAGCTGGGAGACTCATAGAGCCTACCATCGTTCCACCGATAATCTTTTCAGAATTCTGAGTAGTCTCGACATTTCCATCCAGAGAACCACTATAGTCCTTCATAGAGGCAAAATCAAGACTTTTCTTATAATTGCTTATAAGAATGGACACCATTTTGTCGTTATAGCCACCATCCCTGACCATATAGTTCTTCAGGCTCTCGTTGGATGGAAGGTCCAGATTGTACTTATCCCAAAGGTTCTTATAGAGTTGCGGACCCAGAAAAGCTTGTTGAAGGGCGAGCTTTTTCTCCTCGCTTCCCTCGTCGGAAAACATGATTTTGACGGCTAGATCGGTAAGGCGTACCTGAGTTCCTTTACCCTCAATAAGCCCGTACTGCCTCATGGCAGAGACAATTAGCGCAACTGCGCTGCTGCCCTTCGCATAGTCCCAATGGCTTCCGAAAATCTCGGCTGTAGTGGGATTTTTGCGCTCCTTATCCCAGACGATGCGTGCCTTGCCGACAGCATCTTCGAGGTCGATATAGGGATAGGCCGGGCTTCGGTGCTGCTTCTTCTTCGGTTCCTGCTGCCCTTCAGTAGCCATGCTCAATTCCTCCTTGTGAAACCAATGATACACACCAAAACAAGAGAAGTCAAGAGTTTATTATTAGAGTACTCTGCCAGAGTAGTTAGAGAAAAAACTCTTGACATGGGCGGCCCGCTTGCGGTATAACTATCTTGCCCGTCGGAGAACAGGCGGGACCCGATAAAGGAGAAAGAGGATGAGGTCGTCGGAAACTGTGCCGGAAGCGGGCGCATGACAAAAGCCGAAAGGCAGTAACGGAGAGGGGCGGGACTAGTCTTAGCGGGCTGTCCGCCCCCCTCCCAGCGATCTGTGTGGGGGCGTGGTGAAACGGTAAACACATCTGATCTGGAATCAGACGGCTGCACGCCTTGTCGGTTCAATTCCGGCCGCCCCCACGTTTCTTTTGTCCGGACAGACGATAGTATACCACTAACAGAGGGAGGCTCCAAGTGTTTAGCGCAGTTCACAGCATGACCGAGGACGCAGCCAGAGAGGTAATCGAAAAGATGCGCTGGCCGAATGGTCCTGTTTGTCCGCATTGTGGAGCTACCAAAATTTACACGCTCAAGCCTAAGCCTACCTCTACCCGCCCTGTCCGCAAGGGGGTCTACAAGTGCGCCAAGTGCCGACGCCAGTTCACGGTTACGGTCAAAACGGTTTTTGAAGATTCCCATATCCAGCTTAGGGTTTGGCTCTCCGCTATTTCCCTGATCTGCTGTTCCAAGAAAGGAATCAGCGCGCTTCAGCTTCAACGAATGTTGGGGATTTCTTATCGCTCCGCTTGGTTCATGGCTCACCGGGTACGCTACGCCATGAGCCAGCCACCATTAAAGGAAAAGCTAAAAGGCGTAGTGGAAGTGGATGAAACCTATTTCGGAGCCAAGCGACCGATGCACCGCAAGATGGAGAACAAATCCGCTATCTTCGCATTGGTTCAGCGTGGCGGGACTATTCGCCCAATCGCTTCTAAGCGCATCGTCGGCAAAGATCTTCATAGGGCTATGCGGGAAATGATTGACCCTTCCGCGCACCTAATGACCGATCAGCATTTAATGTATCGCCCAATCGGTAAGGAGTTTGCCAAGCACGATACGATTCGCCACCACCTTAACGAGTACGTCCGAGGGAACGTCCATACAAATACCGTTGAGGGGTTCTTCGGATTACTTAAGCGTGGTGTTATCGGAACGTATCACAGTGTCGGGCAGAAGCACTTGCAGCGGTACGCTGACGAGTTTGCGTTCCGTTACAACACTCGGAGGGAAACCGACCTAGAAAGAGCGCAGATGGCGATTCGGGCAACCGAAGGAAAGCGGTTAATGTACAAGGAGCCAATGAAGAAGAAATGACCGTGAACTATCCAGCCGTCGGCGTCTTTAGAAGGAATGGGATATGGGAATTTTGTCTTGGGACAATGGAAGGGAAGATGTTAAGGGTTCAAGTAAAAATAGGACTCTCGGATTCAGAACTAAGAAAGTTTCACGGATACATCAAGAATATATTTGAACAGTTCCCCGAACCTCCCCGACCAAGTATGTATCGGATTTCCCTCCGAAGCGGCTCTTCCTTGGATTGGACTTGGGAGGGATTACAAGACGTGTTCCTCCACGTATCTCGGCGGGTAGCTCAACTTGATTCGGGCGAGCCAATCCCTGACTCCGAAAACTACTCTCTGAATTAATTCCGCGCCTCATTTTTCTTCTCCTTTGGGTTTGTCATGTGCATAATCGCCAATTATTTCGTAAATATACCCTGATGGCACTTAACGAGGGAGTATTTTAGAGGTGGTTAAGGTGGTAGAATACGACCGATGCAAGAATTATTGCTCACAATATGTCTTACACTTTTTGGAATTGCTTTCCCAATGATTCTCCAAGAAATTCCATTAGTTTGGCGACTTGGAGTTTCATTTTTATTCTTAATTTACCCGATTTATTATCTTCCTACTCTTCTAAGAATTTCGAAATGCCTTCAGCGTGTTGTTTCTGGAATCTTACTAATTCTTTGTCTCATCCTGTGTGCCTGGATTATTTCAATCTCAAATAAGCCAGATTTAACGCTGAATTGTGAGTTTGAGGTATTACCTATACCCTGGAAAGAAGGATTTATTAGTTCGATTGACGTAAGGGGAAGATTTGGAAGCCGACTAGGTGAGAGCCATCGAGGGTCAGATAAACTTCCAGGATTTTGGCCTGAAGAACATATGAAAAATGCAGAAGCGCGCCGATACACGATAACAAACTATGGAAAATCCGTTATTTATGATTCATTTTTGGATTTCAAATTAATCCATAGAGAAGCAATAAAATCTAGCTCTGTAACTTCTGAAGGGAAAGTTGTTTTTACATATATTAGCCCAATGCACACCGGCAAACTTGCTCCGAATGGAGGAAATTTTACTTTTTATCTCTGGAATACAAGCAATGATTTTATAAATATTGAAGAGCCAAAAATTGCAGTTCTACGCGGTGGTCAAAAGGTAGGGTTGAAACGTACAGGTAAACCAGGATTCCCATTAAACCCATATGAATAAGAGAGATTTTGACCGTCTCATCACACTGGCCGCGCAGCCCGTGAAATCATGGGGTAAAAGTAAGAAGCCATCGAGTTCCGCAGGTTATAGCGATAAGCAAACTCGTCTACGTAGGACTGGAGGTACTTCGGTGAAACGGAAGCATACGTCCCGACGATCCCCCTCTTCAAATGGCTAAAGAACCCTTCTACGGTGTTGGTGTGAACGATACCCTTGACGTACTGCCCGATGTCGTGTCGGATTCGGTCATGCTTCTTGAACTCCCTGCCGACCTTTCGGTACAGCAACGCTTGATCGGTCATCAGGTGGGATTTCGGGTCAATGTTCTCTCGCAGAGTTTGGCTGAGGCGGATACTTGCCAGCTTCCTACCGCTGACAGCGTGAACCTTTCCACCACGCTCCACCAGAGCGACGACCGCAGACTTGTTACTCATCTTTTGATCCATCGGGCGGCGTGCGCCTATGTACGTTTCATCAGCTTCTACCACTCTGGAAAGCATCTGCTTCTCTTGTGCCTTAAACAGTTTTCTGATCTGCTTTGCCATGCGCCAAGCCGTCTTGTAGGTAACTCCAAGCTGGCGTTCAAGCTCCTTTGCAGAAACTCCGTTGCGGGAATTGGCAAAGAGGAAAATAGCGAAGAACCAGCTTTTGAGGGGTGTATCCGACTTGTGGAAGATCGTGCCGCCCATTGGATGAATCTGATAACCGCAGTATTGGCAGACGTAGCACTTGCGGTTCTTCAACCGATGGAAGCGGGTGTCTTTCTTGCAATGGGGGCAGGTTTTTAAGGTGCCATACCGCCGATTGAACATCTCGGCAATACAGGCGTTTTCATCTGGGAACCTTTTATTGAAATCTTTGATGGTGAACTTTTGCATCGGTTTCTCCTTTTCCTATTCACCATCAGTATACATGGGATTGTAAGTGTTGTCAAGGGATAGTTACCAATTATTTGCTTTTTACACATAACAACCCTTCCCTTGCACGCGGCCTCTTCAATGTGGGAAACTGTCTCTCCATGAAGCGGGCCTGCTGGGTTGTTCTTGTCTTTCTTTCGCTCGGCGGGTGCGCCGCCTCCAGCTACAATGTGGCGACGGACCGGCAGGAAACGCTGTTCATCTCCACGGAACGGGAGATCGCCCTCGGGGAATCGGTCGCCAAGAAGGTCGAGGAGGAATTCACGGTCATCCGGGACCCGGACCTGCTCAAGCGGCTGGACCGGGTCGCCCCGCGGCTCGCCGCGGTGGTGGACCGCAAGGATCTTTCCTACCGTTTCACCATCGTGGAGATGCCGGAGAAAGATGAACCCAACGCCTTCGCCCTGCCGGGAGGGCCGGTCTACGTCACGAAGTCGCTGTTCGATCTGGTCAAATCGGACGACGAGCTGGCCGCCGTGCTTGGCCACGAAATGGGGCACGTGGTTGCCAAGCACGCGGTGAAAAGGATCCAGGGGGTGGTCGGCCTGCAGTTACTTCAGATTCTGGCGGTCGGCACCCGGGCCGCGGATGCGAGGACCAACCAAGGGATAGACCTGGCCTTCGCCTCCCTGCTCACCGAGTACTCCCAGTCGGACGAACTGCAGGCCGACCGCCTGGGCGTCAAATACGCGCGGCTGGCCGGCTACGACCCGTCCGCCTCCATCACCTTCATGGAGCGGCTCCGGGACTACAGCTTCAAACAACCCCTGCACGAGTACTCCTACTTCCGGACCCATCCCTATTTCGCCGACCGGATCCGGCTCCTGCGCCAGCAGACCCAAGGCCACATCACGTTCGACGATTACATCAATAAGAGAGAATGAACCGGCTCCTGCGCGGCATTCCGGGGCTGGCACTGCGGCTGGGGATCACCGGGTTCGCCTTCTGGTGGATCTTCCGGAAAGTAGACTTCGGTTTACTGAAGCAGGTCTTCCTCTCCGCTGACCCCGCGTGGCTGGCGGCAGGCCTTTTCTTTTTCTTCGTTTCGCAGACGGGCTGTGTCACCCGCTGGTCCCTGCTGGTCCCGCGCCACCGGGCGCTGACCTGGCCCTTCCTGGCCGATTCGTTCCTGGTGGGGCAATTCTTCAGCATGTTCCTCCCGACCACCGTTGGCGGCGACGTGGTGCGGGGATACGACCTGATCAAGGCCACCGGCGAGTGGAAAGAATCGTTGGCCTCCATCCTGGTCGACCGGCTGATCGGATTCGTGGGTTTCCTGGGCTTCGCGCTGGCCGCTTGGGCCGGGTTTCCCCCGGCCCGGCAAGACCCGCTGATCCGGACGGCTTTCGCCGGATTCTGCGGGCTGGTGGTGGTGACCTTCGCGGTGCTGGGGTCGCGGCGGGTCCTGCGGGGGATGCTGGCCCCGTTCGGCAAAATCGGGCTGGGACAGCTCCAATCGCACGCCAAGCAGTTCCAGGATGCCCTGCGGGACTCCCTCAGGCGCCCGAAACGGTTGGCCGCCGCTTTCGGCGTGACGGCCGTCATCCAGGTCGCGGCGATCCTGATGTACTTGGCCGTTTGCCGGGCCCTGCATCTGGCCGTCCCGCTGGCCTACCTGATGCTGATCGTCCCGATCATCATCACGATTTCCCAAGTCCCGGTCTCGCTCAACGGCTGGGGGATCCGGGAAGGGGCCACCGTGCTGTTCCTGGGCCGGATCGGGATAGCGGCCGAGCAGGCGCTGTCCCTGTCGTTGGTTTGCGCCTTTATCCCCGTCTTATCTGCATCGCTGGGAGCCGCCCTGTTTCTCGCCCGGCGCCGCCGGAAACCGGCGAAGCCCTAAGCGCTTCCAGCGCCTCGGCGACGACAAACAGAGATCCGCTCACCGCGACCAGCCCCTCCGGCCCGGCCGCCTGGACCGCCTTTTCGAGAGCTTCCTCTATAGAGTGCGTTCCCATCGGAGAGGAATGAAAGGGGGCGAACGCTTTCATGACCCTACGCGCCGGTTCCGCTCGTGGGGCCCGCGCCTGCGTGAGAAAGATTCTCTCTGCCCAAGGTCCCCAGACGCGAGCCATGCCTTCCAAATCTTTTTCTTGGGAGGCCCCCACCACCAGCGCGACCTTCCGGCCGGGGAACAGCTCCATCACAGCCGCTTTGAAAGCACGCGCCGACTCGGCATTCTGCGCGCCGTCGAGCAGGACCGGCGGACTGCCGGGGATCAGCTGACAGCGGCCCGGCCACCGCGCTGCCGCGATCCCCTCCCGGATCGCCCGCTCCTCCACTGCCAGCAGTTCCGCCATCCGGATCGCGACAGCCGCGTTGACCAGTTGGTGGCGGCCCAGTAGGGGGACTTCCAAACCGGCGTAGCGCCGGACGGGAGTGGTAATGTCCGCCCGGCTGCCGGACGGGGTGATCTCCTGTGCTTCGATCCGCACCTCCCGGTCCAGCCGGTGCAGTTCCGCCCCGCGGAGTCCCGTGGTTTTTTCGATGACCTCCATCACTTCCGGCGGCTGAGGGGCAATCACCGCCGGCACCCCCTTTTTCAAAATGCCGGCCTTCTCCCCGGCGATCTCGGCCAGCGTATTGCCCAGTTTCGGTACGTGATCCAAGCTGACCGGAGTGATCGCCGTAACCTCCGGCGCCGCCACATTGGTAGCGTCGAGCCGTCCTCCCATCCCCACTTCGACGACCGCCGCGCTCACCCCCGCCCTCTCGAAACAAAGGAAGGCGCAGGCCGTGGCCACCTCGAAATAGGTCAGGTCGGCGCCGGAAAAGGGACGCAGAAGCTCGACGGCCTGGAGGACCTGCTCCTCGGAGACCGGCACCCCGTCCACCTGGATCCTTTCCCGAAATGAAAACAGGTGAGGCGAGGTGTACAGGCCGGTCTTGAACCCGGCCGCGGAAAGGATCGAGCCCGCGAAGGCACACGTGGAGCCCTTGCCCTTCGTGCCGGCAACGTGGAGGACGCGGTACCGGCGATGCGGATCGCCCAAGGCCGCCAGCAGACGCTCCACCCGGTCGAGCGAAAAAGCTTCCGGATACCGGTAAGCCGTGATCTGCTCGTAATTCTGAAAGGAATCGAGGAAACGGATCGTTTCGGAATAGGTCATCGTAGGACGCCTAATGCTTGAAGTGGCGTTCTCCTGTGAGGAGCATCGGAACACGGGCCTTCTCCGCGACCCGGATCACCTCCGGGTCCTGGATGGAGCCGCCCGGCTGGACGATCGCCTGGATGCCTGCCCGGACCGCGGCTTCAGGGCCGTCCGGCTTTGGGAAAAAACCATCGCTGGCCAGCACCGCGCCCCGCGCCCGCCGGCCGGCCTTTTTCAAAGCGAACTCCACGCTGTCCACCCGGCTGGTCAATCCCATCCCGATCCCCAGCGCCTGTTCCCCCTTCGCGATCACGATGGCATTGGATTTCACGAACCGGGCCACCGTCCAGGCAAACAGGAGATCTTTTTTCTGAGCCGCCGTCGGGCGATGCTTCGTGGCCAGCCGCCACCGCGCGGGACCCTTCCGGAACTTGTCCGGCTGTTGGGCAAGCAGGCCGCCGTTAATCTGCTTCAGGTCCAAGCACTCCCGCAGGGCACGGCGGCCCGGCGCGGAGACCTCGATGATCCGGAGGTTTTTCTTCGCCTTCAGGATCCGCAGGGCGGCGGGCCGGTAGCCGGGAGCCACGATGCATTCCAAGAACCCGCTGGCCGCGATGGACTTGGCCGCGGCTTCGTCTACCGGACGGTTTAAGCCCACAATCCCTCCGAACGCGGAGAGGGGATCCCCCTCAAACGCTTTCCGGAACGCCTGAGCGAGGTCCCCGGCACAGCCCACCCCGCAGGGGTTGTTGTGCTTCACGACCACCGCGGCCGGTTTCCGGAACGCGAAGGGGATCCGCAGAGCGGCGTCCAGATCCAGCAGGTTGTTAAACGACAATTCCTTACCGTGCAGTTGGCGGGCGCCCGCCAGTCCACCCGGCAAACCGCCGGAGGCCGCCCAACCGTACCAAACCGCGGACTGATGCGGGTTCTCGCCGTAGCGCAGGTCCTGCCGTTTGGCCGCGGCCAGCACCAGCTTGTCCGGCCAGGGAAGCTTCTTCGGGAAACGGTGCGCCAGCGCCTGGTGGATCACCGCGTCGTAGTAGGAGGCCTCGGCGAACGCCTCCACCGCCAGACGGAAGCGGGTCTCACCGGAAAGATCGCCCCGGCGCTCCAGCTCTTGGAGGACTGCTCCGTACTGGGAAGGCCGGCAGACCACGCCGACCGACCGAAAGTTCTTCGCGGCGGAGCGAATCAAAGCCACCCCGCCGATGTCAATCTGCTCAATCAGTCCCGGGAGCCCGGTCCGAGCGCGGACGGCCGCTTCAAACGGATAAAGGTTCACGACGACCAGGTCGATGGCTTTTAAGCCGAGCCGTTTGGCCTGGCGCCGGTGCTCCGGGTTTCCGCGGTCGGCCAGAATGCCGCCGTGCACCTTGGGGTGCAGGGTCTTCACCCGGCCGGAGAGGATCTCCGGGAACCCGGTGAACCGCGCGATCTCCGTGACCGGGATCCCCTGCTGTTTCAGCAGGGCGGCGGTCCCGCCGGTGGAGAGGATCTCCACCTTACCTCGGGCCAGCGCGCGGGCCAGCGGAACCAGGCCGGTCTTATCGGAGACGCTGATCAGCGCTCGTTGGATTTTCATTTCTCTCCGGTCATTTTCATGAGTTTCCGCGTCACGGGGCCGGGCACCTTGTCACCCACCCGGCGGCCGTCCAATTCCCGGACCGGCAGGATTCCCATCAAGACGTTGGTCAGAAAAACTTCCTCCGCGTTGAACAGGTCATGCCGGCTGAAGGGGACCTCCCTTACCGGGAGCCGCATCCGTCCAGCCGCCCGGATCACGCTGGCCCGGGTCACTCCCTCCAGGACACCCAGCCATGCCGGCGCGGTCACCAAGGTTCCCTCCTTCACGAAGAACAGGTTGCTGACGGTCCCTTCCGTAACGTACCCGTGCGGGCCGATCCGGAGTGCCTCCGGATCACCCGGTGCTTCCGCGCGGGAGAGGACGCCGCTCAAACGCTCCGAGCTTTTCGCTTGGGCCCAGCCGGTTTCCCCCGCCGGCCAGCGGGTGGGAACCGTCCGGAGGGCGATCCCCCGGCTCCGCCATTCCTTCGGGTACGGCAAACCCTGCTGACGGTAAAGCTGAACCCGCGGAGATCCCCGGCGGCGGACGGCGATCCGGACATACCCTTCCTTCAGGCCGCGCGCCGAACGAGCCATCTCTCCCCGGACTTCTTCCGGGTCCCAATCGAAAATCCCGGCCGTCTTCAGCGAGCCGGCCAGCCGCCGCATATGCTCCTCCCTCCGGAGGATCCGGCCGGCCCGGACACGGCAGGTCTCAAAGACGCCGGAAGCGTCAAAGGGCCAGGGCGGCAGGTTCTGGTTGAGCGGCTTCAATCGCATCCAACAGGGCCTGCGCTTTGTGGACGGTCTCATCGTATTCCCGCGCGGGATCGGAATCGGCCACGATGCCGGCCCCGGCCTGGACATGCACCCGGCCCTCTCGTACCACGGCCGTCCGGATGAGCAGGTTCAAATCCAGATCGCCGGTCCAGCTGATGTAGCCGAGGGAGCCGGTGTAATAATGGCGCCGGACCGGTTCCAGCTCGTCGATGATCTCCAGACAGCGGACCTTGGGACAACCACTGATCGTCCCTCCGGGAAAGACCGCCCGGATCAGATCCTCCAGACCCGCACCCGCGCGAAGCCGGCCCCGCACGTTGGAGACGATGTGAATCACGTGGGAGTACTCCTCCAACCCCATCAGGTCGTCCGTCTCCACACTGCCGTACCGGCAGACCCGCCCGAGGTCATTGCGTTCCAGGTCGACCAGCATCAGGTGCTCCGCCCTCTCTTTCTCGTTGAGCAGAAGCTCCCGGCGCAGGCGGGCCGTTTCCACCGCCGTCCGTCCCCTGGGCCGCGTGCCGGCGATTGGGCGCGTCTCGGCCCCCTCCCCCTGCACGCGCAGGAGCCGTTCTGGGGAGGCGGAGACGATCTGGAAAGAGCCGAAATCCGCGAAGCCCGCGAAGGGGGAGGGGTTGATCTCCGTCAGCCGGCGATAGAGATCCCAGGGCCGTTCCCTCAAAGGAACGGAGAACCGCTGGGACAGGTTGGCTTGGTAAATGTCGCCGGCGGCGATGTACTGTTTGGCCCGGCGCACCATCGCCTCGAACTCTTCACGGGTGTGCGTGGATCCACACGGCCGCGCCATCCCCCGCTCCGGTGCAGCCGGCCGGGCAACTCTCGCGATTCCCCAGCGTGGAATCGCTCGCTCCGCGCTCGGCCTGCGCTCGTTCCTCGCTTCGCTCGGAACACCATGCCCGCTCCGGCCTCGCGAGGTGCCCGGGCCGGCCGCCCCCTCGCGGGGTAAAGGCGCGGCCATAGCTAAGCGTGCGATTAAGCGGTCGATCTTTTCCACCGCTTTGTCGTACGACCGATCAAGCGCGATCACCCAGAGCTTTTGCTCCAGGTGGTCCAGCACGATCGCCTCGTCGCAGAACAGGAAAGCCAAGTCCGGAAGATGCAGGTCATCCTTCGCCCGGGCCGGCAAATGTTCCAGCAGGCGGGCCGCCTCGAACCCGATCACACCGACGGCCCCGCCGACGAACGGAGGGAAACCGGGTAGGCGAAGCGCTTGCCTCGAACGGAGGATCCGCTCCAGTGTCTGAAAGGGATCCGCTTCCAGGACCCGTTCCCGGCCATTCTCCAAGAGGCGGACCTTGCGGCCAAACGCGGTGAACATGCCGGCCGGTTCCCCGGCGAGGATACTCCAGCGGCCGGTGACCGGATGGGCGCGGGCCGATTCCAGGAGCACGTGGGGAGGGGCAAGCGCGGCCGCCTCAAACAGGGACCGGGCGTCGGAATCTAGAGGAAGCCGCGCGGCCACGGGGACGCGGCGGCCGGAACGGGAGAGCTCGCGGAATTTCCGCGGGGAGGGCGAATATTCCACGGAATTATTGTATCAGACGCTGAAACGGAAGTGGACGATGTCGCCGTCCTGCATCACGTACTCTTTCCCTTCGAGGCGGAGCTTGCCCTTCTCCTTGGCTTGGGCCTCTCCGCCGCAGGCGACAAAATCGTCGTAGCCGATCACCTCGGCCCGGATGAAGCCCCTCTCGATGTCGGTGTGGATCTTGCCGGCCGCCTCGGGGGCCTTGGCCCCTCGCCGGACCGTCCAGGCGCGGTCTTCCGTCGGCCCGACGGTGAAAAAGGTGATCAGCCCCAGCAGATCGTACCCGGCCCGGATGAGCCGGTTGAGCCCCGGTTCTTTGAGGCCTTCGGCCGCCAGGAACTCCACCCGCTCTTCCTCGGTCTCGAGCGCCGAGATCTGCGCCTCGATGGAACCGCAGATCAGGACCACGCCGGCCCCTTGCGCCTTGGCGATCTCCCGGACCGTCTTCACCGGGCCGGACTCTTCGCCAGCGGGTTCCTTCTCGCCAACATTGGCGACGTACAGCACCGGCTTGGCCGTCAGCAGGTTCAAGCTCTTCACCAGCTCCTGCGCCTCTGCGCTGAGGCGCGTGGCGGCGCTTCCTCTAGCGCCGGCCTCCGCGGAGAGCCCGGTCACCGATCGGGCGGCTCTCCCCTCGTTGAGCGCTTTCAGCATCGGCTGGTAGGCCTGCATCGCGGCGACGGCTTTTTTATCCCCGGCTTTTGCCAGCCGTTCAATCCGGTTGATCGCGTTATTGACGACCCCCAGATCCCGGATCGCCAGCTCGGTGTCGATCACCTCGATGTCCCGGCGGGGGTCCACCGACCCAGAGACATGGATCACCTCCGGGTCCTCGAAGCAGCGGACCACGTGGGCGATCGCCTCCACTTCGGCGATGTGGCCCAGGAACTGGTTACCGAGCCCCTCCCCCTCGCTGGCCCCTTTCACCAGCCCGGCGATGTCCACGAACTGCATCGCCGTCGGGACCACCTTCTCCGTCGGCACGAGCTCCGCGAGCTTGTCCAGCCGGGGGTCCGGCATCGGGACGATGCCGACGTTGGGGTCGATCGTGCAGAAGGGGTAGTTGGAGGCGGCCACGTTGGCTCGCGTCAGCGCGTTGAACAGCGTGGATTTGCCCACATTGGGGAGCCCGACGATCCCACAGCTAAATCCCATGCGGAAGAGTTTACCACACGAGCCGGGCCACCCTTGCCTCTCGCCCCGCCCGTGGGTTGGGGATCGCTCGCCGTCCTGCCGGGCCGCCCTCGCTTCGGGTCGGCCGACTGCGCACCGCTCGCGATTCCCCGGCGAGGAATCGCTTCGCTCGGCGCTCGACCTCGCTCTCCCGCTGTGCTGGACCAAACCTCCGAGGAAGCGGGACCCGTGCCCGCTCGGTCTCGCGACGTGCGCTGCCGTCCCTCCCCGGCGCGGGGCTTGGCCCGGCCGCAGAGACCTACGCCCCGGTCGGGGATGGGGTGAACGAGCATTGATCGACGAGCCGGTGCCCGCCCTCAGGCGGGCAGAGGCGCGCAGGAGCACAGCGGCGGAAACGGAG
>Ga0209515_10002510_pt1 | contig 28077 bp, 25 predicted proteins | sample Subgroupgradi54m_FD_187454 | JGI IMG/M metagenome (GOLD analysis project Ga0209515, IMG submission 187454) | Subsurface groundwater microbial communities from S. Glens Falls, New York, USA - GMW60B uncontaminated upgradient, 5.4 m (SPAdes)... ... | reverse complement strand
AATTCCGACCGCCACGTGTGCGAGATCGAAGTCGGGAAAGCGATCGAGCACGCCACAGACACGAATCACCTCTTCAACTGTCGACCCCGCCGGCACCTCCACGTGCAGCACCGTTTGCGCCTGGGGTGTTGCGTAGGCAACTTCTACTCGCACTAAGGTCTGCCTGCTACGCGCTGCGCGCTCGCTCGTCCGTTCATATTAATAGTCTCCCTGCTACGTACTCCGCGCTCGCTCGTCCGGTCATACGACTTGCTCCCCTGCTGCGCGTTCACCGTAAAGACTGCGGGCGCGATCGTGGAAGCTGTCGACCAATTGATTGGCGAGTGAGCTGAACACTGGCGTTAACACCGCGCCGACCAGACGGTTGGTAATCTCGAATTCCAGATCGAGCGAGATACGCGAGGCGCGCTCATCCAGCGCGGCGAAGCGCCAGAAACCCTGCAGGTAGGAAAACGGTCCATCGAGCAGGCGGATCTCCATCATCTTGCCGTGCTGCAAAAGATTACGCGTGGTGAAGGTTTTGTGTACGCCGTGGTAGGCGATATCGATCGCGGCGATCACGACATCGGCCTCCTGCGACAACACGCGCGCACCGCCGCACCAGGGCAAAAATTTCGGGTACGACGGGATATCGGCCACCAGGTCGAACATCTCGTGGGCACTGTACGAGACCAGCGCCGAGCGGTGGATCGCGGTCACAGCTTGGAGAAATTAAACATCACGAACAGTAGCGTAACCGGAATCACGATGCGCACCAACCACAGCCACGCATCGAAAAGACACGGTGAACGCACATGCAGCTGCTCGCGCACCAGGTCTGGTCGCAATACCCATCCGGCGAACAGCGCGGTGCCGATACCCACGATCGGCAACACCGCGTGATTGGTGATGATCTGGATCGCATCGAACAACCCGAACTTTTTCGTCTCGCCAAAAAACTGAAACGAAAACGCCCACGTGTTAAACGACAGCGTGACCACGAGTGCCAACAACCACGTCGCGACACCGCTGACCACGGCGGCACGCGGGCGCGACCAATGAAAGCGTTCGATCAGCCACATGACCGTCGGCTCGAACAGCGCCAGGCCGGAAAGCCAGCCGGCGATGATCAGCATGACAAAAAACAGCGTGAGCCAAACCTGCCCCAGCGGCAACAGATCGAATGCCAGCGGCAAGGCCTGAAACAGCAACGCCGGTCCCGCGGCCGGCTCGACGCCGCCGACGGTCAGCAGCGTATCGACCACGAGCGTGGCAATGATGCCGGCAAGCACATCGAGGAGCACGATGTACCACGTGAGCTGTCCTAGCGGCGCATCGCGATCGAGATACGCGCCATACATGAACATAGCGCCGCCGCCGAGGCTGAGACTTAAGAAAGCGTGGCTGGCGGCGACCTGCACGCCGGTCCACGACAATTTCGTAAAATCCGGGACGAAGGTGGCAAGCGCGGCGTTAGCCAACCCGCCGCTACCGGCCACGTAAATGAGCAACAGCACCATCAATCCAAACAGGGTCGGCACGGCAAACTTAACCGCCGGCTCCATTCCGTCGCGCAACCCACGCGCACAGACCGCGACAATCGAGACGATGAACAAGGTGTACCAGAAGAGCTGCTTCTCGGTGTCCTTCACCAACGACGCCAATATATTGCTGACGCCATCGGCAGTAAGCCCGGCAAAGGCGCCGGTGGCCGCGCGCATACCGAAGGCGGCAGTCCAGCCGGCAATGACAGAAAGGTAAGAGAAAATCAGAAATCCGCCGAATACCGCGAGCGCGCCGAGAATCCACCACGGCTGCTGCGAGCGTCGCCCCTGCATGGCCGCGCGCCGGAACGCGCCGTCGGGCGCATCGCGCCCCAATCGGCCAATCATGAACTCTGCCGCCAGCAACGGCAGGCCGAGCGCCACCAGGCACAGGAAATAGACGATCAGAAATGCGCCGCCGCCGTACTCGAGCACCAGCGACGGAAACTGCCAGAAGTTCTTGAAACCGATCGCGGCGCCGGTGCCGGCCAAAACGAATACGACGCGGGACGACCACGAGATGTGAACGGTGCGTTTGGCGCCGGCTGGATACATGGACATTCCTTATTGTTGGGCGAGAGCATAGCGTGACAAGCGAACGGAGTCAGCGTGTATATGCGAGGGCGCGTGCAACGACGCGCATTTCGTTCACTCGGGTATTACCGGTACAATCCCGCACGCCATGGCCCGCCCGAAAGAAAAAGCCCCCAGTCCGGTTGTTGCCAAGAACCGCAAGGCCTGGCACGACTACTTCATCGAGCAGAAATTCGAGGCCGGCCTCGCGCTGCTCGGATGGGAAGTAAAGTGCCTGCGCGCCGGACGCGCGCAGCTGAAGGAAGGCTACGTCGTCATCCAACATGGCGAGGCGTTCCTCGTCGGTGCGCATTTCTCACCGCTGACCCAGACCTCGACGCACGTGCCGGCCAACCCGACGCGCTCGCGCAAGTTACTGCTGCACCGCGAAGAGATCGAAAAATTAATCGGTGCCGTCGAGCGCAAGGGTTACACGCTGATCCCGCTGCAACTCTATTGGAAGCACGGGCGCGCCAAACTCGAGATCGCCCTCGCGCGCGGCAAACAGGATCACGACAAGCGCCAGGACCTCAAGAAACGCGAAGGCGACCGCGAAATGCAGCGTGCGCTGCGCGCCCGCTGAAGCGCAGACCCGCACCCTGCCAATCGGGTATAATGGGTACGTCGTGAAGTACGGTAGGACCTTGGGGGTGACATGGCTTCGACATGGGCTACGAAACCTTTGGGGCATGCCGAGGTGCAGAGTTCCTCGTAAATCCAGCTGCAAACACATAGTTGCCAACGACGACAACTACGCCTTAGCGGCTTAATCCCCGCTAACCCTTCCCCTACGTTTTTCCTGTGGGCATGGAGTGAAGGGTCGACTACACAGGATCGCGTTGTCTCGTGTCTGTTGGGATAGCGCTAAATCAATAGCAGGCTCAGCGCATCGATAACCCTGTCTGCCGGGGTATGGTGCGTCAAATCATAGACAGACTACGCATGTAGAACCAAAGATGTAGGGCTTGTGGACGCGGGTTCGATTAACAACTGGTCGCTTCTGTTCGAAAGAGCAGAATGAAAACGGGGCTCATTCGGTGAACCCTGACGCCGTCTCGAAAGAGACGGCATGGCAACGCCGAGGGGTAGACGAGGGCCAACCTCTTCTGCCCTGTAGAGACTCATAGGCTCGCTGGGATTTATTACTTTCCGAGCGGGCACTAGGATTCGCCGAACGATTTACGTCGGCGAATAACACGCCCCGCACCCGAGCGTCGGGTTATTTACCGGCGCCAGGTGAAGGCATAGTCCAGCCCGTATCGAAAGATACGGATCAACTGTCCCGCCACCTCCACCAAAAAGATTCCCCCGGCCATCACGGCCGGGGGATTTTTTTAAAGGGAGAACTTCATGGCCATAAGAAAAGGAACGGCCACTAAATACAAACGCACTCGCGTGCTGTCTCCTACCGATACGGCCTACCTTGCCGGCCTGATCGACGGAGAAGGAACCATCTCGCTAACCCGAAAATACCGCGACGGCAATCGCCAGCCCTGCGTCAGCATAAGCAGCACGGCACGATATATCCTTGAGCACGTTCTGTGCACCGTCGGCGCCGGAAAGATCACCAACAAACGCACCTATAGCAAGCGCCACTCACCTGCCGGCGTCTACGCAATCGCTAATCGGCAGGCGCTCGATCTACTGAAGCAGGTCTTTCCATTTCTTCGGTCTTATAAATCAGAACGTGCGCGACTCGTTCTTGAACATTACCTGCGACTGACACCTCGCAACGGACGCTATTCGTCTGAACAACTAAAAGAGCGAGAATTTTTCGTCAAGCAGTTTCTTGAACTCCGTCCAATATGGAGACCTGACTTTCCGGTGGGTACCGCTGCGCTCCACCCATCCAACGAGCTGCCTGTGAGCGAGTGGCGCCTTTCGACCCATAGCAGGCATTCGACTGTTGGCGAAAGAGTGGCGACTGGCGAGCACCCTCAATCACCCATTGCAGCAACGGCTTCCGCAGAATCTTTTTCAAAGAGTTGCCGGGAAAAACGGATCGACGCATAGCGGGTCGGAATCACTCCAATGGCTTTCACCTAACGTCCCCACTCTTTGAACACTAAGTTGCGCACGTCTTCAAAGCCTTCATTCTTGGACGACGACAGCGAAAAAACCGGCGGCTCGGCGCCCATTTCCGCGGTGACCACTTTCAACCGCGCCGCCGCTTGCGAGCGCGAAAGCTTATCGGCCTTGTTCAGCACCACGGCCCACGGCACCTCATTGGCGGCGAACCAATCCTTCAGCATTTCCTCTTCGTCGCTCCATTCGCGGCGAATATCCATGATCAAAACCACACCCTTCAGCGTTTCGCGCTCGTTGAGGTAGGTCTCGATCATCTGCTTCCAGCTCCTCACTTCATTTTGGTAGCCCTTGGCAAACCCGTATCCAGGCATGTCGACCAGGTACACACTCTCATCCAACTCAAAAAAATTGAGCAGCCGGGTCTTCCCAGGCGTGGAACTGACCTTCGCGATTTTTTGACCAGTCAGCGCATTAATAAACGACGATTTGCCGGCGTTGCTGCGCCCGACCAATGCCACTTCAGGCTTATACGGATATGGGTAATCCGAGGGTTTTACACCGCTTTTTAGGAACGTCACTTTCATGGGCGCTAATCATAGACCGTCGGGATTGGCCGCGCTCATTAAAGTTGGCAAAAATGTCCAGAAAAATGAGTTAACCGCTGAATTGCGATCTTGCGTTCTCGAACATATTAAATCGATCAACATGATCACTTTCGTGAGCGATCGGGGACGTACCACGGTTACGGCCAAGAGCGTGCGAACGTCCGCTCTTGGCCGTTCCCGGACATTGTCTACTGCATTCGGGCTACTGTATTCGCTAGTTCATTCGGTAAAACATCGATAATTCATCGCTGTCGCCCACCAACGTTGTCAGCCGTCGTTACGTGCGGCATTGTGTGCGGGCATACTTAAATCCACCCACATGAAAACGTCCACGATCAACACCTCAGCCGTAATTGCCGCACTGGGTGCGGCAGTATTGTTCGGGGCAAGTACTCCGTTTGCCAAACAGCTCGTGGGTGAGTTACCGGCGCTGTTACTGGCGGGGCTGCTCTATCTCGGTAGCGGACTCGGACTCGTCGCCACGCGACTGATCCGCGACCGTGGCTGGCAAACACCGCAACTGCCGAAGGACGAGTGGCCTTGGTTGCTGGGCGCGGTTGGTTTCGGCGGGATGCTGGGGCCGGTGTTGTTGATGGTCGGGCTCGCACACACCACCGCCGGAACCGCCTCACTGTTGTTGAATCTCGAAGCAGTACTGACGGCGATGCTGGCATGGTTTGTTTTCAAAGAAAATGCCGACCGGCGCATTGTCCTCGGCATGGCACTCATTGTGGCCGGCGGCCTGGTGCTATCGTGGCCGGACAACGCTGTCACCCAACGCGACTGGCTCGGGCCACTTTTGATTGCCGGGGCATGCTTGTGCTGGGCGATTGATAACAACTTCACGCGCAAGGTATCCGCGTCCGACGCCCTGTTTATCGCCGGGAGCAAAGGGCTGATCGCAGGAGCCGTGAACACGAGCCTCGCCTTCGCGCTTGGCGCCGTCCTGCCCAGCTGGCAGATTGTCGGCCCCGCAATGGTCATCGGTTTTCTGGGTTACGGCGTGAGTCTGTTTCTGTTCGTGCTCGCGTTGCGCGGGCTTGGCGCGGCGCGTACGGGCGCGTACTTCTCCACCGCGCCGTTCATTGGCGCGGCCGTTGCCATCGCATTTTTTCACGAGCCGACGTCCGTGCCGTTCTGGATCGCCGCAATCTTGATGGCCGTCGGCGTGTGGCTGCATCTCACCGAACGTCACGAGCATTCGCACACGCACGACGCGCTGCAGCACGCGCATCCGCATGTGCACGATGAACATCATCAGCACCCACATGATTTTGAATGGGACGGGAAAGAGCCGCACACGCATCCGCATCGGCATGTGCCCATTACGCACACCCATGCGCACGTGCCGGATATTCATCACCGCCACCGGCACTGAACCGGCGTCCACGGTGCTAGGGTTGTTCGTCGGGTTCGAACAGCAGCGTTTGCGTCCGGAGTGCCGTGCCGCCGTCCAACACGGCCTGGCAATGCGCGAGCGCCGCGGCAAACGTTTCGAAATAGCCGCCTTCGCCGGCGAGCATCAGCAGTTCCGCCTTCTCCAACTTCGCTTTTACGCGCGGGTTGGCCTCGCACAACACCACTGACACGCCGCGCTTCTTTAATTTCTGAATTACCTCTTCCAGCGTCTGCAGACCGGTGATGTCCACGAACGGCACGCGCCGCAATCGCAGGATCAACAAGCGCGGGTCGGTGTGCGTATACATCAAGGCACGCTCGAAATTTTCCACGGCACCGAAGAAGAACGGTCCCTCAATCGCATACACCAACACACCCGGCGGAAGTTTGATGAAACCGCCGTGCGCGAGTTCGGTCTCCAGATCTTTTTCAGTGAGCCGCTGCACTTCCACCGACGAGGCCATGCGGCGCATGAAGTGCAGCGTCGCCAGAATCACGCCGATGTTCACGGCAATCACGAGATCGGCGAAGACCGTGAGGCCAAACGTAATCAGCAACACCGCCACGTCTGCGCGCGGGGCGCGTACGACCATGCGCGCAAAATGTTTGGTCTCACTCATATGAAAGGCGACGACGAATAAAATCGCCGCCAGTGCACACAGCGGCACGTTGACCGCGAGTGGGGCCAGCAACAACACAATGGCGACGAGCGTCGCCGCATGCACGATTCCGGCAAGCGGCGCGGTGCCGCCGTTGCGAATGTTGGTCGCGGTACGCGCAATGGCGCCGGTGGCAGCGAAGCCGCCGAACAGCGGGGCCGCAATATTGGCGATGCCCTGCCCGATCAACTCCTGATTAGAATCATGTTTGGTGCCGGCCATGCCGTCGGCCACCACCGCCGAGAGCAGCGATTCAATGGCGCCCAACATCGCAATCGTAAATGCCGGGCCGATCAGTTCGATGACGCGCGCCAGCGATACGTTCGGCAATGTGAAACTGGGTAACTGCTGCGGAATGCCGCCGAAGGCGCTGCCAATGGTCGCAACGCCGTCGAAGTGAAAAACAGATTGAACCAGCGTGGCGCCGACCATGGCCACCATCGGCCCGGGCACGCGATGAAAGTGGGGAATGCGTTGCGTCACCACGACCAGCACCAGGCTTCCCAGCGCCAACGCCGTCGTCGCTGGGTGTACATCAGGCAAGGCCTGCAATAAATGCCAGAGCTTTTCGTGGAAATGCGCACCGTTCACGGCCGGCAACCCGAAGAAATCACGCCACTGCCCGACCCAGATAATGACGGCGATGCCGGCCGTGAATCCCACGATGACCGGATCCGGAATGAACTTGATGATACTGCCCAGGCGCGCCACGCCGAGTAGCAACAGGATCACGCCTGCCATCAGCGTGGCGATTTGCAGCCCGTCGATGCCGTAGCGAGCGGTCACGGCCGAGAGGATCACAATGAAGGCGCCGGTGGGCCCGGCAATCTGCAAACGGCTGCCGCCGAGAACCGACACCAGCAGACCGGCCACGATCGCGGTATAAATTCCCTGTTCCGGTTTCGCGCCCGAGGCGATCGCGAATGCCATCGCCAGCGGCAAGGCCACGACACCGACGACCACGCCGGAGACCACGTTGCGAAGCAGATGTTCGCGCCCAAACAGACCGGCTTTCCAGGCCTCCTGAAGTGCAATCATGCGGTGCGACAGGAATGTTTGGAGCTACCGATCATACGCAAATCGACCTCGTCCCCGTTCGTCAAGAGCGCCAACCCGGAATACCAAGCATACTAATATAGTATGCCTGTATATCGACATCGAATGTTATGCTCTCCGGACCCCAGCCCCGCACCCCACTCGGCGCGTTGACGTTGGGTAGCCACGGCACCTAGCATTAGCGACCTTATCTTCCTCACGGTAAACCTGTGTCAAAAAAATCTCAGGCCGTAGATTTCGAATCTGCGCTCGCCGAACTCGAAAAGATCGTCGACAAGATGGAAGCCGGCGACCAGAGCCTCGAAGACGCGCTCAAGGCGTTTCAGCGCGGCGTGGAACTGGCGCGCACTTGTCAGCAGGGACTCAAGGATGCCGAGCAGCGCGTTGAAAAACTGATTCAGCAAAACGGCGAAGTGATCGTTCAGTCGTTCACCGAAGAAGCGCGCGACGAATAGCCCGTCTCGTTTCGTATCCCTCTTGTCCTCAATCGACTTATTCACGCGCTACGCCGAACGAGCCGAGCACGCGCTCGACCGGCGCCTGCCCGGGGCCGCCGTTGAACCGACACGCCTGCATGACGCCATGCGTTACGCCACCTTGGGCGGCGGCAAGCGATTACGCGCCGCGCTCGTCTACGCCTCGGGTGAGGCGCTCGGTGCGACATTAGATGCCCTGGATGTCCCCGCGTGCGCGGTCGAGCTCATTCACGCCTACTCCCTCGTGCACGATGACTTGCCGTGCATGGACAATGACGATCTACGCCGCGGCAAACCGACCGTTCACCGCGCATTCGACGAAGCCACGGCCGTGCTAGCCGGCGATGCGCTGCAGCCGCTCGCCTTCGAACTGCTCGCATACGATTCAGCGCTCGCGATCGAGGCCGCACAGCGCCTGGAAATGATCGGCATCCTGGCACGCGCCTCGGGTTCGATCGGCATGGCGGGCGGACAGGCGATGGACCTTGCCTCGGTCGGCGGCAATCTGACGCCGGACGAGTTACAGGACTGTTACCGCCGCAAAACCGGCGCGCTGATTGCCGCATCGGTGCAGCTCGGCACACTGGCCTCCGATGCGGCCAACACTCCTCTCGCGCACGCGCTCTACGGCTACGGCCACGCCATCGGCCTCATGTTTCAGATCGCCGACGATGTGCTGGACGTGGAAAGCGATACCGCCACCCTCGGCAAGCGTGCCGGCGCCGACGAAGCGCGCGGCAAACCGACCTACCCCTCGGTCCTCGGGCTCGACGCCGCAAAAACCGAGGCCCGGCGGCTGCATACCGAGGCCCTCGAAAGCCTGAGGCCTTTAGGGGATAATGGCGCTCCGCTGGCGGCCATTGCCGACTTTGTACTAGCGCGACGCCGATGAGCCAAGACACCGACTACACCCTTCTGCCCGAGATCCGCAATCCGCAGGATCTGCGCACGTTGACGACCGAGCAGCTGCCTGAATTTTCTGACGAGCTGCGGCGCTTCACGATTGAGACCATCTCGCGTACCGGCGGCCATCTGGCCTCGAGCCTCGGCACCATCGAGCTGACCGTGGCGCTGCATTACGTCTTCAACACCCCGCACGATCGCCTCGTCTGGGACGTCGGTCATCAGGCGTATCCGCACAAAATTCTTACCGGCCGTCGCGACCAGATGCGCACGCTGCGTCAGAAAGACGGCCTGTCCGGCTTTCTCAGACGCGAGGAAAGCGAATACGACGCCTTCGGCGCCGGCCATTCGAGCACTTCGATTTCCGCGGCGCTCGGTATGGCCGTGGCCGCCAAACGCACCGGCGTTGAGCGCCAGGTCGTCGCCGTCATCGGTGATGGCGCACTGTCCGCTGGCATGGCCTATGAGGCGCTCAACAATGCCGGCAACATGGACGCCGATCTGCTGGTCATCCTGAACGACAACGACATGTCGATCTCGCCCAACGTCGGCGCGATGTCGAGTTATCTGGCGCGCATCCTGTCTGGCAAGGTTTACACCAGCATGCGCGAGGGTTCGAAGACCGTGCTGTCGACGGTGCCGCCGGTGTGGGAATTTGCCAAGCGTGTGGAAGAGCACATGAAGGGCATGATCATGCCCAGCACGCTGTTCGAAGAGCTCGGCTTTCACTACTACGGCCCCATCGACGGCCACGACGTAAAGAACCTCGTTCGCACACTGAACAATCTTAAGAAGATAAAAGGCCCGCGCTTTCTGCATGTCATCACGCGCAAGGGCAAGGGCTACGAGCCGGCCGAAGGCGATCCGCTGAAGTACCACGGCGTCACGCCGTTCGATCCGGCCTCCGGCAAAATGGAAAAGAAGCCCGCGGGCATCACCTACACCCAGATCTTCAGCGACTGGCTGTGCGACATGGCCGCGCGCGATGTGCGCCTGATCGGTGTCACCCCCGCGATGCGCGAAGGCTCGGGGTTGGTCGAATTCTCCACGCGTTTTCCGGAACGGTATTTCGACGTCGGCATCGCCGAGCAACACTGCGTCACGTTCGCCGCGGGGCTGGCCTGCGACGGCATGAAACCGGTGGTGGCGATTTACTCAACGTTCCTGCAGCGCGCCTACGATCAGCTCATTCACGACGTGTGCCTGCAGAATCTGCCGGTGCTGTTCGCGATCGATCGCGGCGGCATTGTCGGCGCCGACGGGCCGACGCATCACGGCGCGTTCGACCTGTCGTATTTGCGCGCGCTGCCGAACATCATCGTGATGGCGCCGGCGGATGAAGACGAGTGCCGCAAGATGCTGAGCACCGGTTTCATGCACAACGGCCCCGCCGCCGTACGCTACCCGCGCGGCAGCGGCCTCGGCGTGGAAGTGAACGCCGAACTCGATACGCTCGAAATCGGCAAAGCTGAAATCCGCCGCCAGGGCCGGCGCGTGGCGCTGCTGGCATTCGGCAGCATGCTGCCCGCGGCACTCGAGGCCGGCGAAGCGTTCAATGCCACCGTGGTCAACATGCGCTTCGTCAAACCGCTCGACACCGAACTGGTGCTTGAGCTGACGCACACGCACGAACTGCTCATCACGATCGAAGAAAATGCCGTGACCGGCGGTGCCGGCAGCGCGGTCAACGAATTCCTTGCGGCCGCTGGCGTCACCTGCCAGATCGCCAATCTGGGCCTGCCCGATCGCTTCATCGAACATGGCGATCCGAAACAATTGCTCGCCGAATGTGGGCTCGATGCCGCCGGGATTCGCCGCACTATCTTGCGCTACACCTCCAGCGCCGCTGCGCGCTCGGATGTCGTCTGACCCCGACGACGTAATACTTGACTAGAGCGCTCAACTTTTAGATCATGCGGGGAACATGACCTCGCACTGGAAAACCCCTGTGAAACTACGTGGCCACGCGGAAACGGCCCCTCCTATCGCTGATGTCCAGAACAGTCCCGACCTGCGTCATCTGCCGATCGACAAGGTCGGCATCAAGGACATCCGCCATCCGGTGTTGGTAAAAGACCGCTCGCAGGGCGTGCAGCACACGATTGCCAACTTCAACATGTATGTGGAGCTGCCGCATAATTTCAAAGGCACCCACATGTCGCGTTTCGTCGAAATTCTGAACGCGCACGACATGGAGATTTCCGTCGAGTCGTTCAAGGACATGCTGGCCGAGATGGCCACGCGCCTCGAAGCCAAGACCGGCCACATCGAGATGAGCTTCCCCTACTTCATCAACAAGGCCGCGCCGATCTCGGGCGTGAGAAGCCTGATGGACTATCACGTCAGCTTCCTCGGCAAGATCGAAGACGGAAAATTCTGCACCACCATTAAAGTCGTCGTGCCGGTCACCAGCCTGTGCCCGTGCTCGAAGGAAATTTCCGAACGCGGCGCGCACAACCAGCGCTCGCACGTGACCATCAACGTGAAGCCGAACGATTTCGTCTGGATCGAAGACCTGATCGACCTGGTGGAAAAAGAAGCGAGCTGCGAGCTCTACGGTTTGTTGAAACGCCCGGATGAGAAATACGTCACCGAGCGCGCCTACGACAACCCGAAGTTCGTCGAAGACATGGTGCGCGACGTGGCCGCGCGCCTGAACGCCGATACGCGCATCGATGCGTACGTGGTGGAATCGGAAAATTTCGAATCCATCCACAACCATTCCGCCTACGCGATGATCAAGAAGGACAAGACCGCGGCGGCCTGAGGCAAGACCGCAGCACCGCATCGCACCCGCCGTCGCGGGTTTCGCCGTGCCTCGCCAGAGCTGGCGCGACCCCGAACGTTACAAAAAGTCGCCGAGTTCCGCCGAACGCCAATCGGCACGTACGACACGCCAGCGATCACCCTCTTTCGAGAATGCGAGATCGAACCGATACAGGTCCGCACGTAAGCGTTCGAACTCCTGCGCACTCTTCAGCGGCTGCCCGGCCAGCGCCACAAACACCACCGCCTGTGCCTGATCGCTTCCAGCCACGTCAACCGACTGGATGCGCGTGAACACGTGAATCGACTCGTTGCGCAAAAAATAGTAGCGCAACACCGCTTCGATCGCGCGTTTATCCTGCCCCTGCGCATCGCGATACTTTTCTGACACCAGGCGCTTCAGTACGGCGAGCTCTTTCTTTTCCGCCGCGGCCTGAGCCTCGCCAATGGTTGCGTGCACCTGCACTACGGGTGTTTCTGTCTTGCTGCATGCCACGAGTGTCAGGAATACAAAAGCAAACAGACGCGGTGCGTGCACAATGTGTTTTCTAATGCCGACTATCGGTCGTGTGAACACGCTCATGAAATACTCCTGTACCAACCACGTAAAACCCATGGCGCCATTACCTTTGAAGGAACTTTTCAAGTATAGATGCGCCAAATTTCCGAGTGACTCAACCACAGGAGGGACTCATGGTTACGCAAGCAAAACGCGTTGGTCCGATTGCGGCACTGGTCGCCGTTCTCGCATTGGGTGGGTGCGCGGGGGCAGGACAGACCTCGGGCGAGTACGTCGATGACACCGTTATTACCAGCAAGGTAAAAACTAAATTGTTCGAGGATCCGACGACCAGAGGCTTCGGCATTAACGTCACCACGGTCGACGGCACCGTTTACCTTACCGGTCTCGTCGACAGCCGCGACGAGAAGAAGCGCGCCGAAGACCTGGCTGAACAAGTCAAAGGCGTAAAGACCGTAAAGAACGAGCTGACAACCAAGTGATACCACGCGCTCCCCGGTGCGCCTTAACCGACACGCCGGGGAGTCGTCAGTGCACGGTAACGAAAGCAGTCGGTGGTGTGGTCGTTCACCATACCCACCGCCTGCATGAACGCGTAGCAGATAGTGGACCCGACAAATCGGAAGCCTCGGCGTTTGAGGTCTTTGCTCATCGCATCGGATTCCTTCGTACAGGCGGGGACCTGCTTTTTGTGCTTGTGTGCGTTTCGCACTGGGCGCCCATCCACGAATTGCCAGATGTACGCATCGAAGCTGCCGAATTCCTTTTGCACCGCCAGGAATGCCCGTGCATTGATTACCGTCGCGCCGATCTTCAGCCGGTTACGCACAATACCCGCATTGCCCATGAGCCGGCGTTTCTGCGCCGCATCGTAGCGCGCAATTAATCGTGGATTGAAATTACTCAGTGCGCGGCGATAGTTCTCGCGTTTCTTCAGGATCGTTGACCAGCTGAGTCCGGCCTGGGCGCCCTCCAGAACTAAAAACTCAAACAGTTTTCGATCGTCATGCACCGGCACGCCCCATTCGCCGTCGTGATAGGCACGATCAAGCGGTCCGCCCGCCGCCGCCCACGCGCACCGTTTCTGTTCCTTCTGCTTTTTTGCGTTCGCCGCCATGTCGTTTCAGTAATCTGCCACGAACCGTATAAGTATCCCGCCGCGCCAAACGTCCGCGCCGCACATCGGAAATTGTCACCCCAGCGAGTAAAACCGCGGCCGCAACCTGTTGTCAAACTTTACAGGTAAACCGCTATGCAGGAGGTTCGTCATGAAACGATGGCAAGACTGGGTGATGCTAGTACTGGGCGCGTGGCTATTCCTGTCGCCTTTTATCCTCGGATACCCCGACTTCGGCAGCACTGCGTCCGTTAACTCCTTCGTCTTCGGCATCGTCGCCGCCGCACTTGCGATCGCGGCGCTCGGCCGACCGCAAATGTGGGAGGAATGGGTCAACCTGGTGCTGGGCCTGTGGTTGATCGTCGCCCCGTTTGCGCTTGGGTTCCGGGCCGAAACCGCGGCGAGCACCAACCACATCGTGGTCGGTCTCTTGATCGCGTTAGACGCGGTATCGGTCTTGATTGACTTCCCCGCGCAGCGCTTCGCCAGAAGATAACGGTCTTATCGCAACGTGCGCGTGCCGCAGCAATGTGGCGCGCGTATTTGTGGCGTTTGGCCCATTTCGCGAGCGCCAGAAACAAATCCCTTAAAAAACGGTCTGCTCTTGTTAAGAGGGAACCGTCCCCCAAACGAGAGTCCAATGCATTCCAGCCGGGCTAACCGGACGTGGGTATTCGTCCCCGCATTTTCGGGTCGCCGCATGGTCTGGCCGGCGATGTTCATATTTGTCTTGTTGTGCCTGCTCGGACACGAGAAGGCGCTCGCGTTCGGCTTCAACGACGTCGCGTTGCGTGCCAAGGGGCTTGCCGCGGCACCGTTTAAAAAACCCGCCACCAGTCTGCCGAAAGAATTACAGGACTTGAGTTACGAACAGTACCGGGACATCCGCCTCAAGCCGGAAAAAACACTTTGGCGCAACTCCGGGCACTCGTTCGAAATCGGATTTTTTCATCAAGGGTATCGCTACGACCTGCCGGTAAAGATCAGCGAGGTGACGAGTCAAAAGACGCGCGAGATCAGGTTCGATCCCGAGGCATTCGACTACGGTGCCAACAAGATCGATCCGAAGGTTGCCCACGAACTCGGCTTCGCCGGCTTTCGCGTGCACTACCCGGTCAACACGCCGAAATACAAAGATGAGGTGTTGGCATTTCTCGGCGCCAGTTATTTTCGCGCGCTTGGCAAAGATCAGCTCTACGGCGCCTCGGCGCGCGGCCTCGCTATCGACACCGCGCTCAATTCAGGCGAGGAATTCCCGCGCTTCGTGGAATTCTGGATCGAGCGCCCCAAGCCCACGGTCGACGAACTGGTTATTTACGGGCTACTCGATTCGCCGCGCGCAGCCGGCGCCTATCGCTTCGTCCTGAAAGCCGGCGTCGAAACGGTGCTCGATGTGAAAGCGCGTTTCTATTTGCGCGACAACGTCGGCACGTTCGGTGTGGCGCCGCTCACCAGCATGTTCTGCTTTGGCGAAAACCAGCGTCCCGAACGCGATGACTACCGGCCCGAGGTGCACGACTCCGACGGACTCTCGATTCATTCGAGCAACGGTGAATGGATCTGGCGCCCGCTCGCCAACCCGAAGCGCCTGCTGGTGACGTCGTTCGCCGTCACCGATCCGCAAGGATTCGGCCTGATGCAGCGCGATCGCGAGTTCTCGCACTACGAACAACTCGAGGCACGTTACGACCTGCGCCCGAGCGTCTGGGTGGAACCGAAAAGTCCGTGGGGCGCGGGACGAATCGAGCTGGTGCAGATTCCGGCACCGGACGAGACCAACGACAACGTCGTCGCCTTTTGGATACCCGATACACCGCCGCGGCCGAAAGAACCGTATGACGTGGAATACCGTTTGCTGTGGCAGCGCGAGACGGACGCGCGTCCCGCGCAATCCTGGGTCGTGCAGACGCGCCGCGGCCACGGCTACGTTCAAAAGCCCGACAACAGCATTGCGTTTGTCGTCGACTTCGACGGCCCGGCACTCAGGAAACTTGCGCCGGAGACCGGCGTCGAAGGTGTAATCAGCGTGGATCCCAACGGCGAACTGCTGGAGAGCACGACGCGGCGCAACGACGTTTCCGGAACCTGGCGCGTGTCGCTGCGCGTGCGCCGTCTCGACGACAACAAACCGCTGGAACTGCGCGCACATCTTCGTGGCAACCACAGCACACTGTCAGAAACATGGAGCTATATCGTACCTCCCGGTTAAGGCGCAGCGCTGTCCGCTCTGCGGCGTGCCGGCGTTACATCGAACGGCTGCCGCTGGTGGCCGAGCGGCGGCGCGAACTGCTGATTCACGCCGCCAACGGTGCGCACGGGAATACACGCGAAACCATGGCCGAGCTGCACCGCATGCTCTCGGGCCGAAGCGTGGAATCCACTAATGCCGCGTACGCCTCCGTGCGTGCGCGGCTGGAACTGTATTGTGGCGTGCCACAGACAAAAGCCGGACCGGTCGTCTCCCGCGACGTTCACGGGCATGTACGACTGGTGACAACGCCGCCGCTCAATCGCACGTCGATGGCGCCCAAACCGTGGCCGCTCAAGCTGACATTCTGGCCGTTCGCACAACTGCGCAACCACTTCATCGGTTACCGCGGGCGGTTCATGAGCCGCAAGCGCGGCGAAGCAGACATTCCTCCCACCGTACCGGACTTGCGTGGACATTGGCATCGCGCCGCCAGCGTACGCCGCTTCATTTTGCTCTCGCTGGTGTTGATGCAAACCGTGTTGGCCACCAGTTCGATGACGGCAGTGCTGCCCTATCACGGCCGCCAGCCGCTCGAGATTGCGATTCTCACGCTGTTTGCCATTTTGTTCGGCTGGATCTCGGCCGGATTCTGGACCGCGACGCTGGGCTTTCTGCTGCTGTTGTTGTTCGGCCGCGATCGCTATGCGATCTCCGCCAGCGCCGCCGGCGATGTGCCCATTTATGACGACGCACGCACCGCCATCGTAATGCCGATCTGCAATGAAAATATCGCGCGCGTGTTCGCCGGCCTGCGCGCCACGTACGATTCGCTGTCTCGCACCGGCGAGTTGCGGCACTTCGATTTCTTTATTTTGAGCGACAGCAGCGATCCGGACATCTGCGGCGGCGAGACCAAGGCCTGGCTCGATATGTGTCGCGCGGCCAAAGGCTTCGGACGCGTGTTCTATCGCTGGCGCAAATGCCGGGTCAACCGCAAGAGCGGCAACGTCGCCGACTTCTGTCGCCGCTGGGGCAGCAACTACCGCTACATGGTGGTCATGGATGCCGACAGCGTGATGAGCGGAGAATGTCTGACGACACTGGTGCGGTTGATGGAAGCCAATCCGAACGCCGGCATCATCCAGACCTGCCCGCGCGCCAGCGGCCGCGACACGCTGTACGCGCGCATCCAGCAGTTTGCCAACAGCGTGTATGGACCGCTGTTCACGGCCGGCATGCATTTCTGGCAACTCGGCGAATCGCACTACTGGGGGCACAACGCCATCCTCCGCGTGGCGCCGTTCATTCGTCATTGCGCGCTCGGTCGCCTGCCGGGACGCGGCACGTTGTCCGGCGAAATTCTGTCGCACGATTTCGTCGAAGCGGCATTGATGCGCCGCGCGGGATGGGGCGTGTGGCTCGCCTACGACCTGCCCGGCAGCTACGAAGAGATGCCGCCCAACCTGGTCGATGAACTCAAGCGCGACCGTCGCTGGTGCCAAGGCAACCTGATCAACTCGCGCCTGTTCCTGGCCGAAGGTCTGCACGCCGCACACCGCGCCGTCTTCGCCACCGGCGTGATGGCGTATCTCTCGGCGCTGTTGTGGTTTCTGTTTCTGTTGCTGTCCACCGCATTGCTGGCGATCCACACACTGGTGCCGCCAAAATATTTCACGCAGCCGAATCAATTATTTCCATTGTGGCCGGAGTGGCATATCGAATGGGCGGTGGCACTCTTTACCGCCACCGCCACCATGCTGTTTCTGCCCAAGATCCTCAGCATCATTTTGATCATGACCAAGGGCGCGCAGCGCTTCGGCGGCCGGCTGCGCCTGGCCGCGAGCATGACCGGCGAGATCTTCTTCTCGGCATTGCTGGCGCCGATTCGCATGCTGTTCCACACCCAGTTCATCGTCACGTCCTTGATCGGCTGGCAGGTGCAATGGAAATCACCCCCACGCGAGGACACCGAAACGACATGGGGCGAGGCGCTGCAACGCCACGGCTGGCATACCTTAATAGGGTCAGTCTGGACCGGCACGGTCTATTGGCTCAACCCCGCTTATCTATGGTGGCTGGCGCCGGTGGTAGGCGCCTTGATGCTATCGATTCCGATTTCGGTCTATTCCAGCCGCGTCGCCCTCGGCCAGCATCTGCGCGCGGCAAGAATGTTTTTGATTCCCGAAGAGTCGACCCCGCCGCAGGAACTGCGCGCAACGTGGCGCGAGGTAAAGCGCGCCGTTGCCGTGCCGGACTTTGTCGCCGCGGTCGTGGACCCGATCGCCAATGCGCTCGCTTGCGCCTCCGACGGGGTACGCATCAAGCAGTCGCGCCTGATTCGCAATGCGCGTGTACGGCTTGCGCGCCACGCCCTGAAACACGGACCGGACGCACTGACAGCGCGCGAAAAAATAACGCTGCTGAGCGATCCGCTGGTGCTGTCGCAACTGCACTTCGAGGTCTGGGCGGCCCCGGAGGCGCACCCGCGCTGGCGCGAAGCACAGATTCCCAAGCACCACACTCACAACGTCATCGTCTTTCCGGCAGGCATCGGTTCTCCACAACCCCGGAGCGCACCGATGCCGCGGTAACCGCACCTGCGATAGAAGACGCACGATAACGGGTGGGAATCACCCGCGCGACGGCGATGAAATGACGTGTCAGCGACCTTGTGCAGGGGAAAATCGGTGTATACTCCCCGACGTTTTCCAGCTCCACTGACTAGAACACGGATTCGACTGAAGCAATATTTCCCTGGCGCCGGGAAATTCCTCGCTTCACAGTTCAGGACCACGGCCGCTAGGCCGCTGCCGCACCTTCACGGAACGATTTTTCGATCAGCGTCGTCACGGGACCCGATGTGAAGCGCGCCTATGGGTCCGCGTTTCGGCTGCGCCCGGAGAACTGGATGAAGGTAGTGCCTTTCGAGATGACGGAAAATTCAGGCACCGAGACCACCCAAATCGAGGTGGCCGACCTGATTGTCTCGTACCTGGAACAGATCGGCGTTGAATACGTCTTCGGTATTCCAGGCGGCGCCATCGAACCGCTGTATAACGCACTCGCCCGCAGCCAGCGCCGCGGCGGCCCGCGCCCGATCGTGGCACGCCACGAAGCCGGTGCCGCGTTCATGGCCGACGGTTACGCACGCGAGACCGGCCGCATCGGCGTGTGCACGGCGACCTCCGGCCCCGGCGCCACCAACCTTATTACCGGCGTTGCCTGCGCTTACGACAACACCATTCCGATGCTCGTCATCACCGGTCAACCGCCGCTGCCGGCGTTCGGCAAACGCGCGTTGCAGGAATCGGCATGCACCGGCGTCAATGTGCCGGGCATGTTCGAGCACTGCACGCGCTACAACTCGCTGGTCTCGCACGCCGATCAGATCGAGACCAAACTCGTTAACGCATTGTCGCGTGCCTGGCACACGCCCAAGGGGCCGGCGCATTTGTCCATCCCGGTGGATATCCTGCGCAGCCGGGCAATCACTGCGCGACCCACGTACGATCTGCGATCGTTGTTGCTGCGCCAGTCCGAGCTCGTCGATCAGGGCGCGTTGCGTGACGTCGCCGAAGAGCTGAAGCACAAACGGCGCGTGGTATTTCTCATCGGTGGCGGCTGTGGCGAGGCCATCGACGTCATTCTGGAGCTGGTGCGCCTGACCAAAGCCGCGTACGTCACCACGCCCGATGCCAAAGGCTTCATCAATCCACGTGACCTGAATTACCACGGCGTGTTCGGCTTCGCCGGCCACGCCGCGGCCGACGCCGTGTTAAGCGATGACCCGGATCTGGTCGTCGCGTTGGGTATTTCGATGGGTGAATGGACCAGCGGCGGTTGGTCAAAAACGCTGCTAAATAACCGACTGGTCCACATCGACGCTTGCCAGGAAAACCTGATGCGCTCACCGATGGCGCGGCTACATGTGCGCGGAGACATTCGTTCGGCGTGCGAGTATCTGATCGAGATGTTGCGCAAGGGCAGTAAGGCTCGCGCGCGCAGCGCCGTTGGCCACAAACGCTCGCCGCGCAGCACCGACCGGCTGATGCAGGAAGTCGACAAATACGAGTCCAATGCCACGCCGATTAAACCGCAACGTCTGATGCGCGAACTCTCGCAACGCAGTCCGCCGAACACCTGTTTCGTCGCCGATGCCGGCAACAGCGCCGCGTGGGCCGTGCACTACCTCGAACTCGATGACCGGCGACTTCTGCGCCGGCGTCAATCGCCGCGACAACCCGTCCTCGATGAGCGCCGTCGCAGCAGCGGCTGGTTACGCGTGACCATGGACTTTGCGCCCATGGGCTGGGCCATTGGCGCCTCGATCGGCATCGCGCGCGCAAATCCGGCCGCGGGCGTCGTGTGCATCACCGGCGACGGCAGTTATCTCATGAACGGTCAGGAGATCACCGTCGCCGCGCAAGAAAAACTCTCCGTGCTGTTCGTGATCCTGAACGACTCGGCGCTCGGCATGGTGAAACACGGACAACGGCTCGCTGGCGCCGAACCGATCGCATTTGAACTTCCGATAGTCGATTTCCGTCTGCAGGCCGAAGCGATGGGCATTCCCGGTCACCTCATACGCTCGGCCAAGGACCTCGATGCGCTGAATCTACCGGCCATGTTGCGCCGTCCAGGCCCCACGCTCCTCGACGTGCGCATCGACGGCGAAGAAGTGCCGCCGATGGGCCTGCGCATGAAAACGCTCGGCAGCTTGAAGAAATAATAATCTCGCTTCTCCTTGTCATTCGCATTTTTAGGACACCGGAATATGCAAAGACTTTCTGGAAAGACGGCGCTGATCACCGGCGGCAACAGCGGCATAGGCCTGGCGACCGCTAAACTGTTTCACGAGCACGGTGCACGCGTCATTATTACCGGCCGCGATCTGTCGACACTTGCTGACGCTCGCAAGAATTTGGGTGGCGACACGCTTGCCATCCAGAGCGACGCCGGAAAGATCGACGACATCGAATCGCTGATGCAACAGATTCGTCAGCACGTGAACGGCCTCGACATCGTCTTTGCCAATGCGGCGAGCGAACAACCGGCGCCATTTGAACAGGTAACCGAAGCGCAGTTCGACAGATCCTCCGCAGTCAATTTCAAAGGCGTCTTTTTCACGATCCAAAAGGCACTGCCGTTGCTCACGCACGGCGCGTCGGTCATCGTCACGACTTCGATCGCAAATCAGGCCGGTGCGACCAACTTCAGCGTTTACGCCGCATGCAAAGCGGCGCTGCGCTCGCTCACGCAATCGCTCGCCCTGGAATTGATTCCGCGCGGCATTCGCGTAAACGCCGTCAGCCCCGGCCCCATCGACACACCCGGATTCGGCCGCTGGGGTCTGCCCAAAGAAGCGATCGACGCCGTGCGTGCGGATTTCACGTCGCGATCACCGGTCAAGCGATTTGGCGGTGCCGAGGAAGTCGCCAACGCGGCGCTGTTTCTCGCGTCCGATGAGGCATCTTATGTTATCGGCGCCGAGCTCGTCGTCGATGGCGGCTTTAGCCTTCTTCTCTAGGACGACGTCAGGGATAACGGTACTTGTATGAGCGGCGAAAAAAAAAGTGACGTGATCCATACTCGCATCTGGCTGGAAGAGCCGGAAGCAGACAATCCCTTCGCTACCCGTGCGGCCCACTGTCATGGCTATGACGTCTACGGCGAGATGCTCGGTAACGCCCGCTGGGTACAGATGTTGTATCTGCTGCTTCGTCGCGAGGCGCCAACGCCGGCGCAGACGGAATTGCTTGAAGCATTGGCAGTGGCGCTGGCAAACCCGGGTCCGCGCGATCCTTCCATTCATGCTGCCATGTGCGGCGGCATCGGTGGATCCAGCATCGCAGCGTGCCTCATGGCTGCGCTCGCAGTCGGCGCAGGTCACCAAAACGGCGCGCGCGAAGTGTTCCACGCGATGCACGGATGGGAAACATGCGACACCAATTTAGATGCGTGGCGTAACTGGGTGACCGCCACTACCACCGCCGCCGCCACCGACGTCTGGCCGGCACCCGAACATCCTCCCGGGTTCGACCCATGTGGCGACTCGATATCCACCATCGCACGTCAAACGCTTGAGCGGCTGGCACCATTGAGTCCGGGGCGTAACCTGCCTTGGCTATTGCGTGATCGTCGCGTACTGGAACAAGCGGTGGGCCGGCCGATGGCGTTAAGCGGTGTGGCGGCGGCGGCACTCGTCGATCTCGGATTTTCCGCCGAGCAAGGTGAGGCGCTGTATCTGTTGTTGCGCCTGCCCGGGGCCGCGGCACATGCGCTGGAACAACGCGGTCATCGCTACAACAATTTCCCGTTCTTCTCGCTCGAGCTGGAAAACGATCCGGCGGCAAAAGCAGACCCCACGGAATCGAGCCGATGAACCGCATTCAGTCGCTGCTTCAGCATGTCGGACGATTGCGCACGCGCATGGGTGCGGCGTTTGTCGGACAACGCGCCGTGTTCCGTGGTCACGATTTGCATACCGATTTAAAGAACATGGATTGGTTGGAACTGTTTGCCTTTGGTATCACCGGCAAACGATTTACCTCGGCAGAATTAACGCTTTTGCATGCACTATGGGTGTACACGAGCTACCCCGATGCCAGAATCTGGAATAACCGTGTGGCGGCACTCGCCGGCAGCGCCCGCAGTACCGGCGCGCTCGGACTTGCGGCGGCATTGGCCGTTTCAGAAGCCAAGATTTACGGACTGGGCCCCGGCGTACGCGCCTACGACTTCTTTGCCGAGGCGACACGTCGTCTGGCGAGCGGCGTGCACCTAACCGAAATTATCGAGCACACGTTGCACACACAACGCGGCATCGGCGGCTACGGCAGACCTATCGCCGCCGATGACGAGCGCATCGGTCCGATCATGGCGCGCGCCAGAGAAAACGGCCTGGCAGACGGTCGCTTTATCAAACTTGCATTTGAAACCGACGCCGTACTTCGCGCAGGGCGTGGACGTTTACGCATCAACTACGCCGCCATCACCGCCGCGCTCCTGCTCGACCTTGAATTCACCCGAGCCCAGTATTACCAATTCATGATTCCGATATTTTTCGCCGGAATGCCGCCATGCTTCATGGAAGCGGCGGAACGGCCCGAAGGAACGTTATTCCCACTGACCTGCGCCGACGTTCTATATGAAGGCGCGCCCAAGCGTTCGTGGAGTTCTGTGAACACAACGAAATAAATCGCAGCAATAACCCTATCGCGTTCGACGTCAGACATGGACACCAGACCCAGCACTCACTACCACACCCTTCCCGTCAAATTGATCAACGCCATCGTACGCAGCCTCAATTGCATCGGTTTGGCGAAAATCGATTTGTCGGAGGCGGCGCTGTTGGCTGCCGCACGCGAGGAAACCGGGCTCGATCGCTTTGGCGATGAGAGCTTCGTACCGGCCTTGCGCGCGCTGCTTGTCGCGATTCAGTCCGAAGCAAGACTCAATCCGTTTGGCCGCATTGGCGCAAAGGCCACCATCCTTGGCTCGCTCAAGAACAGGCTCTGGGCCAACGCGTGCTTCGAGGCACATCCGGAAATCCGCCAGCGCAAGATTGTCGCGCCTATCGTTGTCGTTGGTCTCGCGCGTGCGGGGACAACTCGACTACAGCGCATGCTGGCCGCCGATACGCGGCTGCAACACCTCAAAGCCTGGGAAGGATTCAATCCGGCGCCAAGAATCGGCCAGCCGGCGTTAGGCAAGTCGGCAAGATATAACGAAGTTAAAAAAATCGTCGGCTTGGGACGGCGTCTAAATCCCGGCGCTGACACCGCGCACCCGATCGATGCTGACTGGGCCGAGGAAGAGATTCTGCTGATCAATCATTCCTTTTGCGGCCTGGGCGCGCTCGCCTTCGGCCAAGGCGTCCACTACTACAATCAACTGCTCAATTGCGACAAGAGCGCCGGGTACCGCTACATGCGGGACCTGATGAACCTGGTCTCGTGGTCGCGCGGCGACGCGGAGAACAAACGCTGGGTGCTGAAGACGCCGCAGCATATGCTCGATCTCGAGCAGCTCATGAACGTCTTTCCCGACGCGAAGCTGGTATTCACCCACCGCGACCCGCTCAAAACGGTCGTTTCAACCTTGTCGCTAGGCTGGCACTTCACGGTCATGAACACCGATCGCCCGTGCCGCGCATCGGTCAAGGACGTATGGCTCGACGTGTGCGAGCAGATGGCGAGCCGCAGCATGCGTGCACGCGATTCCATTCCGGCTGCACAGCAACTCGACGTGTATTACTCCGATATGAATAATAACTGGGACGCAGTCGTACAACGCGTCTATGATTTCGTCGACATGGAATTTACTCCCGCGGCAAAGCACTCGATGGCGCAATGGCTGGCACAAAGCAAACGCGAGAACCGGCACGGTGGCCACCAATACTCTTTTGAAGACTTTGGCACCACGCGCGAAGAAGTGGACGCGCGAATGAAGTTTTTTCGCGATCGCTATGCCATTCCGTATGAGGACAGATAACGGTCGCTTGACGCGAACTGCACTTGTCCAAATTTCCATTTATCCACTTGTTAAAATGAAAGAACACCCATGATCGACGATCACGCTGTCAAAAAAAACGATAACCAGGTTGTCTGGCACCGCGGCAAAGTTTGCGCCGCGGATCGCGCCCGGCTGCTGCGCCAGGCGCCGGCGACGATATGGTTGACCGGCCTGTCCGGAGCTGGCAAATCAACGATTGCGTTTGAGCTGGAAAGACAACTCGTCGCCCGTGGACAGCTCGCGTTTGTTCTGGACGGCGACAACGTTCGACACGGTTTGAATCGCGATATCGGATTTTCGCCCAAGGATCGCAGTGAAAATATCCGGCGCATCGCCGAAGTGGCCAAACTGTTTAATGATGCCGGCTTGGTCGTCATCGCCGCGTTCATCTCGCCCTATCGCGAGGACCGCTCCATGGCGCGACAGATCATCGGGCATGAGCGGTTTATTGAGACCCATCTTTGTACGTCGCTCGATGTCTGTGAGGGACGTGATCCAAAGGGTCTCTATAAAAAGGCGCGCGCCGGTGCCATCCCGGAATTTACCGGCATCTCCGCACCCTATGAGGCGCCCGAGCACCCTGAATTGACGCTCGATGCCGGTCACGCGACGGTAGACGAAAGTGTTGCAGAAATTATTGGTACGCTCGAAGCGCATCTGAACCGGGACGTTCCGCGGGCGGGTGAATCGAGCTAAACAAGCGGAATCTGCTCCGGAAACGGGCCTGCATCCCTGCAAGTGTGCCGCAGTTAAGGGATCCTGCGCTCAAGCCGCCACAATCCGGACATTATTAACATTTAAGAATATAGGCGCCCCATCCGTCCGGATTCGCACAACGCGTCTTTCTGTGTATAAACTCTATCGATCCGGTTTAATACACTACACGTGAGATGTAGGAAGGGGAATTCGTGCGGACCTTATACTGTGCTCGCCTCGCCTTGGCTTCTGCTCTACTAATACCGTATGCACCCCGGGTCTGCGCGCAAAGCGTCGACGAAGAAGACTTGGCCCTTACCTACGGCGACAAGTCGACCATTAGTATCGCCACCGGAAGCAAGCAACAGATCAGCCGTGCGCCCTCCGTCGCAAGCGTTATCACTGCCGAAGACATCAAAGCGATGGGCGCCACCGATCTGGACGAGGTCCTGGAGACGGTGCCGGGCATCCACGTTGGCCACGCCGCCGGTAGTTATAGTTCGCTTTACATCATCCGCGGCATTTACAGCCAAAATACCCCTCAGACGTTGGTGCTGCAAAACGGCATCCCGATCACCACTCTGCTACTCGGAACCAAAGGCGGCATTTGGGGCGGCTATCCCGTCGAACACATTGCTCGTATAGAAGTTATTCGTGGCCCCGGTTCGGCGCTGTATGGCGCCGACGCTTACGCTGGCGTGATCAACATCATTACCAAGTCTGCTGCCGACACGCCGGGCACGCAGTTCGGCGCACGCGACGGTTCGTTCAACACTTGGGACACGTGGATACAGCACGGTGGAAAACTGGGGTCAATCGATGTCGCCACCTACTTGCGGGTTGGGCACACGGATGGCTTCAATGGCACCATCACCAAAGATGCCGCCCAACCTGCGGTAAGTCTTGCACCCGGCCCGGTAAATGCGGGCCGCGACGCCCTCGACGCTAATCTTGATTTCGCTTACGACAAATGGCGTCTGCGCGGCGGTTACAAGCTACGCGACGACGTGGGGACCTATGCCGGCGTTGCCTCGGCGCTGGATCCCGTAGGTAAGGGCAAGTCCGAACGCATCACCGCCGATATGTCGTGGACCGACCCGCGGTTCGCGCAGAACTGGGGCCTCGGCTTCGTCGCCAGTTTTCTCCACTACACGCAGCAGGTATCGACCCCATTGGTGTTGTTCCCTCCCGGTACCGTTTTTTCGGGTACGTTCACCAACGGCATGATCGGTGCGCCGGAAACATGGGAACGGCAAGTCCGTCTCTCGACGTTCGCGACGTACACCGGCTTCGCGGACCACAATCTGCGCTTCGGCTTCGGGCACGACGATCTGAATATGTACAAGACGGCAGAGCATCGGAATTTTACCTATGCCCCATCCGGCCTGCCGATTGCACAACCCGACGTGATTGATTTCAGCGATAGCGCGCCCTTCCTCCGGCCGAATCGCCGCAAGGTCGATTACTTTTATACGCAGGACGAATGGCATTACGCCAAGGATTGGACCCTCACCGCTGGCGTGCGTCACGATCGCTTCTCCGATGCGGGCAACACCACCAATCCGCGCCTGGCGCTGGTCTGGGATGCCGCGTACAACTTCACCGCCAAGCTGCTCTACGGCACCGCCTTTCGCGCGCCGTCCTTCGCGGAGGAATACAGCATCACTAATCCGGTCGCCGCCGGTAACCCGGACGTACGACCGGAAACCATTCATACCACGGAAACCGCCTTCGCCTGGCAGGTGCGCCGAGACATGCAGGTGAATCTGAATTTATTCCGCTATGCGATGAAAGACATCATCCGTGCCGTGCCCAATGCCACCCCCAACACCGGGTCAACCATACAAAACACCGGTAACCAACACGGACAGGGTTTCGAGTTAGAAACAATTTGGGATGCCGACCGCAACCTGCGTCTCTCGGGTAACTATGCGCATCAGCGTTCTATCGATGAAGCCACGACACAAGATGCCGGCTACGCCCCCCACACACACGTCTACCTTCGCGCCGACTGGCGCTACGCGAATGGCTGGCTGTTGAGCACGCAAGGCAACTGGGTGGCCGACCGCAAGCGTGCCGCCGGCGACAACCGACCCAACGTGTCAGACTACAAGACGATGGATATCACGTTGCATCGCCAAACCAAGGGTGACCAATGGCACTTCATGGCCGCGGTGCACAATCTGTTCAACGCCGATGTGCGCGAACCGAGCCTGGCACCGGGATCGATCCCAAATGACCTCCCGATGCCCGGGCGCTGGTACTCGCTGCAAGCCGACTATCAGTTTTGATATCGCCGCGTTCGATATCTCGCCAGTCCGGGCCACGTGCGACGGTAAAATCGGGCCAAACAGCCCTTTTCAAAGGTCATTGTGCGGGCTGCCTCGGCATTCGGCGCAACCGTTTTAATCGCCGAACTCGGCCCCAAAGGACTATTGTTAAAAAATGGGTATCGGATGTCGTAGCGCCAGATACTACGGGGAACAAAAATTTATGATACGTCCCCAAAATTATGGTCCAATCGTGTCGCACCACGCTTGGTGCGACTCGTCGCAACCCGCAACATTCGACGCCCGCCGTGGCGGCCCGGCGCCGGTCGACCGCACTGCGGCTTTTACCCTCGGATACCGCATAATTGGTGAGCGTGGGTAAGAAATACACATCCGTAACCGGCATCTCGCCGCCCTTCACAGCCGTTATTTTGGCAGCCGTGATCTGGTCAACGGCGTGGCTCGCGCACGCGAGTACGTCGCTGCCGTCGGTGACGTCGCCCCGTACGATGGCGATGATTTATTCAAACGACGATGGTCCGCTCCAGAGCGCAGTCGTCGCCGACCTGGAAGCGGATCCCGATATCACGATCTATCGCATGCCGGTCGCGCCCGCCGGCGCCGCACCGCGCAAAGCGCCCGAACGCGTAATGCTCGCACGCGCCGATACGACGTCGTCGATTGCCGTCGTTTATCCGGACATCGACGAACCCTACCGCGGTGTGTTCGCCAAAATCATTGAGGGCATCGAAGACAAGACCAAGACGACGGTGGCCGCGTTC
>Ga0209515_10002509_pt1 | contig 28099 bp, 13 predicted proteins | sample Subgroupgradi54m_FD_187454 | JGI IMG/M metagenome (GOLD analysis project Ga0209515, IMG submission 187454) | Subsurface groundwater microbial communities from S. Glens Falls, New York, USA - GMW60B uncontaminated upgradient, 5.4 m (SPAdes)... ... | reverse complement strand
AAGCGGCCGCGTATCATGGTCTATACCGGCGATCTCTTCGATCCGCCGCGGGACTACAGCTTCCGCATGCGCTTCATCTACGAGGAGCTTCGCGCTCGCAAGCTCCCTTTCGTCGAGTTCATCAGGAGCATGGAGCCGACTCGTACCATGCTCGCCCACGCGTGGAAGAGACGCCGGCCAGTGATCTACTCCTACGCCATCAAGGTTGTGCTCTCGTGGATTGCCGGACTTCTGCCGAACAAACGGGGACCCGTTCTCCGCTCTCCCGATCCGGAACAGGCGTTCAGGCTCGCCCTTGCCTCGATGTATGTGAGGAATGTGCGGGGGACGATATGGTCTATCAGGGCTATGAACCTGCTTGTGCGCACGACCAGTGTCCGCACGGCCCTTATCCCGGCGGCCTCGAGCCGCACCTTCCACGAGGTGCTTGGGTGCCGAGAGGCGGGGATACCGACCGTCGGGATACTCCACGGGGCGGCGTCTCGCTTCTATAACGTCTACGACTTCATGCCGGAGTATCGCGGCACTAAGCGCCTCGCGCTTGATGTCTACGGTATGTGGAGCGCGTGGTGGCGCGACTATTACATTGTGAATGGGAAGGTATATGCTCCAGAACAGCTCGTTGTCTCGGGGCCTTTCCGCCCACTTACCGCCCCCCTCCCGCCCCCCTCCGGGCGTACTCCGGGTCCTTTGCGTGTGCTCTTTATTGCCGAACAGCTTGCCGAGCCGAAGGAGATCCTGCCCTATCTCGAGGAGCTCATGCGCACCTCGGATATGGAGCTATTTTTTAAGTTCCGCCCCTATAACGACGGGTTCGAAGAGTGGCTTAAGAAGTACCGCGCCGATCTCGTGGCGCGTATGGACCAGGGTCACGTGATGCGTGGCGCGATGATGGAGGCCATCAGTCGTGTCGATGTCGTCGTCGGCTCGCACAGCACGGCGGTGCTCGAAGCATTGCTACAGCTTAAGCCGATGATCTTCTTCTATACGAAAAAGTGGGGCGATTACTTCAGTCTCGAGCACCTGAATGCGGAGTATGGCATCTTGGCCAAGACTCCTGCAGAGCTTATCCGTTTCATCCGAGCAAGTGAGCACGCTCCGAAGGCGACACTCAAACGGCTGCAAAACATGTTCTTCGGCGACCCATACAAAAACGGCAGCGCGTGGGTTGTGGATGAACTGCAAAAGTATCTCAAAAGTATCTATGATGAAACAACTTGTAAAAAACTCCTCGTGTCTGTCGGGCTGCGCCATCCTGCCAAGGGGATAAAAATTAGCGGAAAACGCAAGGCGGAGATACTGCTTGCCTACAAGACCAACGACATGACCGTATTCGTCGAGACAGGGACTGAATTCGGGACCATGATAGAGAGGTTGAAAGAGCACTTCAATGAGATTCATTCGATTGAGCTTGACGACACCCTGTACAAGGATGCGGTCAAGAGATTCCAAGGTGAAAGACAGATTCACTTGTATCACGGCGACAGTGCGACGGAAATACGGAAGATCTTGCCGCCACTCACGAGCCCTGCGCTCTTCTGGCTTGATGCCCACGGAGGAGGAGACATCACCTTCCAAAACTCGCCCATCGAGGGAGAACTACGGGCGATTTTCGCTCACCCTGTACAAGGCCATATCATCTTGATTGATGATGCCAGACATTTTAATCGGAGCGACATACGGAAAATCGCACATATCGCTCGCGCCAATACATATCACTGCGTTATAAAAGAAGGACTCTTTATCCTGACTCCGAAGGGCTAAGGCGTGCTCCGGAAGGGGTGCGCGACAAAATAATAAGCCGAGAGGCCAGCGAGCAACCTTGTAGCTATCTGCGCCATAACCAACCCCATGAGGCCCAGTGTTGGTATGAGCAGGAAAAACAGCGCGATCTGGATAACAGGAACGATTGTTCGATGTATGTATAATTCTACTTTCTTCTTATGAGCTACGAGGTATGATTCGAGCGCAGAGCCTATCACTCCAAACAGGGTGAGCGCATAGATTTGCGAGTAGAAGACGGAGTCGAGGTACTGGGGATAGAAGAGCTTGAAGAAGTACGGGATGAGAGGCACATATATGCCGATAAGGATTGCGGCATAGAGAGCGAGCATAAGCACTCTGCGGGGAGCAGACTTCTGCAGCTCTCCGAACGGCCGCTCACTCAATTTTGTGAGAAGGAGCGCATTCAGTATCTTCTTTCCGCTCTGCAATTGTTCAACGGGAGCAATGGCAAATGCGTAGATAGCGAGCGGAGCCGCGCCGAGATAATGGTAGATAAGAATTTTATCAAGATTGCCCGCAACCTGCCCTATGATGCCCATCATGCCCAAGTGCCCGGCATAGGAAGTGAGTCCGGCATCTTCTCGCGTGTTCTCTCTCGCATAGGCGCGAGCCGTCGCGCGGTAGAGGAATAGCGTAACGATGGCTGTGGAAATGAAATAGACGGCAATGATGACCCAGAGACTCTGCGTTAGGAACAGAGTAAGAATGAGAGCAACAGCAGGGAGGACGTTCCGAATCGCGCCATACAGCGTGCTTCTCTTGAAGTCCTTCTTGCCAAGCAGATAGGAGCCATACATGCTGGCGCTCCCGGCGAGAGGAGAGAGGATGCCCGCTAAGAGGAACGAGAATGAAAGTAGAGCATTGCCCTGCAGGTAATAGTAGAGACTCAACACGAGCCCTCCCACGCATGTGCCGAGACTCCACTTGAGGTTTGCCCGAAATCCTTGCTGTAAAGAATTACCGAAGCCACGAGCGACCGCCTGGGTCACCGCCGTACCTATATCTAAGAAAGAGAATATTCCTATGAGCGCGACAGTGGAAAGAATGAATTTATAGGTGCCAAAGGACTCTTTCGGGAGAAGGTTAGCGAAGGCGAGAGATATGCCAAACCCCACAAGCATATTGATAGCTTGCCCGAATGTCATCCACGAGCCGCCTTTAGCGAGGTACATCATGTCGATATGGACATAACGCTCGCTTGCGCGCAGGAGGGAGAGGAAGCGATTCGTGAGGCCGGAATACATATAATAGAGGAGAGTAGCTAGTGTCGTCATCGTACCACCCTGGAGCAGATGGACGCCTGATGGTCGGGTGTATACTGTTTGTATAGCGATTATCCAATACACACCTCCCCACCCCATCCTATGAAAAAAGCATATCTCTCAAGTGCCCTTGCCATCGCTTTCGCCCTTAGCGGATTACCCGTAGCTGTAGCCCAGGCAGAGCGGGGTGATGCAGATGCGGATGTGCAGATACGTGTGCAGGCAGAAAGCGGCCAATCGGGCGCGGATGCCACGACGAGCGTATCGGGACGCGCGGGGCAGGATAATGAATCTACCGTGGATTCGCGTGGCAATCAGGACCAACGGGGCCGAGAACACCGCGCCGAGACGGCAAGCTCGAGCGATAGTCAGGAACACGACGCAACCCTGCAAGAAAACGATGGCGAGAATGACGACCTTGATCTCGAGATGGAGAGCACCACGACCGTAGCGTTCTCGCTCGGAGAACTCAAACAGATGATAGAGGTTCGTCGGCACAAGCTCGATCAGGAAGAGGCAAGCACCTCGCCCGAGCATCAGGATATCGTCAAAGATGCAAATCAAGTGCGCCTGGCCGTGCATGTCCTCCTCGCTTCAAAAGAGCTTCTCGGCGGCATCGGCGGGGACGTATCGCAGATTGCCCAGGAGGTAGGAGCGTCGGTGGGTACGACGACGCGGGAAGAAGCGCAGATTACGTCCCGCGGCTTCTGGGCGAAGCTCTTCTTCGGCGGCGACAGCTCGGCGGCTGATCGTATTCAGCAAGAAGTGGATCGCAACCAAGCGAATATTCAGAAACTAATCGACCTTTTGAACCAAGCCGGCCTCTCGGCTGATATTGGGGCGACGCTCACGGCACAGGTAGCGGCTGTACAAGAGCAACAGGTGCGTCTTGCCGCTCTGGCTCAAAAAGAGCGCGGCCGATGGGGCATATTCAGCTGGCGGTTCTAGATATTGAAAGTCTGACTTTCAATACGTTCCATCATATCCCTATGGTATAGTGGCCCGTATTATGCAGAGAGCGGGAACGGCACAACAGACCGAAGGCGTTGCAAAGCAGATTGCGCGATGGGTGGCGCTTGGCGCGCTCTTTCTCATACCACTGACGCCACTCATCGTCGCGAATAGCTTCTTCTTCCCCTTCATCACGGGCAAGGCATTCTACTTCCGTATCTTGGTCGAGGTGGCAGTCGCGGCGTGGGGCGTGCTCGCCCTTCTCGACCGGGAGTATCGACCGCGCTTCTCGTGGGCTGGTGCGGCTGTCGTCGCCTTCGTGCTCTGGATGTTTGTTGCCGATGCATTTGCTATCAACGCCGCAAAGGCCTTCTGGAGCAACTTCGAGCGGATGGAGGGCTGGGTGCTTCTCATCCATCTCCTCGGCTTCTTCTTTGCCGCAAGCGCCGTACTGCGGGTCGAGAAGGCGGCCTGGCGCGCGTGGTTCCTGACTTCGCTCGCGGTCTCACTTGTCATCTCGGGCTACGCATTCTCTCAACTCATTGACCCTAAGGATTTTCCGATTCACCAGGGTTCCGTGCGCATCGACGCATCGCTCGGTAACTCCGCCTACCTCGCCATCTACTTCCTCTTCAATCTCTTTGTCGCCGGGTGGCTCGCCTTGACTGAAAGCCGCGCATGGCTCAAATGGTCTCTTGTCGCACTTGCCGTGCTTGAGGGCATCCTCCTCTTCTGCACAGAGACGCGCGGCACCATTATCGGTCTTACTATCGCCCTTGCTCTCGCCGCGCTCCTGACGGCACTCACGGCAGGGAAGCATGCTCGCCGCATCGCGGCCGGAGCTCTCGTGTTCATCATCGTCTGCGCCGGCGCACTCTACTTCGCACGCGATTCGTCCATCGTACAAGGGAACACCACGCTCCAACGCGTGGCCTCCATCTCGCTTGCCGACGGGCAGACGCGCTTTGCTATCTGGCACATGGCCTCCCGCGGATTCGAAACGAGCCCAGTCGTCGGGTGGGGTCAAGAAGGATTCAACTACGTCTTCGATCGGTTCTATGATCCCGCCCTCTTCCATCAGGAGCCGTGGTTTGACCGTGCGCACAACGCCTTCATCGACTGGCTTGTCGCGGGCGGGCTCCCCGGCTTCCTACTCTTCGTCTCACTCTTCGGCGTGGCTATCTGGCTCTTGTGGCGTTGTTCTGAACTCTCGCGTCCAGAGCGCATCGCACTCACCTGCGCCTTGGTCGGGTACGCCATACACAATCTCTTCGTCTTCGACAACTTGTATTCCTACATCTACTTCTTCGCCATCCTGGCTCTTATCGACTCGCAGGTCGCCCGCCCTATTCGTGCTCTCGAACGCGCTCCTGTGCTCGATGCGGCCGATGGGATGGCCTACGCCCTCCCTATTGCGCTCGTGGTCGCCGGCGGACTTATCTGGGCGGTGAACGTGCCTGGTATGCAGGCGGCCGGTACGCTCATAACCGCCATATCACCATCTGCTACAGGGCCCGCCGGCAACATTGCTACCTTCAAGGATCTCGCCATGCATCCAGCGTTTGCCGCTCAAGAGATACGCGAACAAATGGTCTCCTATGCCTCAACAATCGTCCAGGACCCAAACGCAACGAACGAACAGAAACAGCAGATGACCACGCTCGCGGTCGAGGAGATGAAGAAACAGGTCGCGCACTATCCGCTCGACACCCGAGAACAGCTCCAGCTCGCCTACGCGTATAGGGCCGCCGGTGACGCACAGGGCGCGTTGTCTGCGACGATTGCCGCCACCAAGCTTTCGCCGACGATGGAGCAAGCCTGGATTATCGCCGGTAGTGCCGCGTGGGACGCGGGCGATATGCAGTCTGCCGAGCTGTATTTCGGCACAGCCTATGCGCTCGCGCCGACGTTCACTGATTTGGCTCCGTATGCGGCGGCTGGCGCGTATGCCGCTCTAGATGCGACAAAGGGCGACGCGGTGCTCCAGGCGGCGTACGGCACCACGACGGTTGATAACGATGTTCTTAGCGTCGCGTACTATCGCACCAAGGACTGGCCCCGCCTCATTCGCCTCTGGAAGTTGCGCGCCGATGCTCCTGCGGCGACCCCTCAAACATTCTTCTCATTAGCTGGTATCTATTATACTGCAGGAGACAACGCGAACGCCATCAGCGTCATCCGTCAGGTAGCCGTGCGCTTTCCACAAACCGCCGATGCGGCCGCGGAGGCTATCACGCAGATACAAACGGGGACGGTAGGGAAATGACCGTTAGGGAGAATGTTGCGCTCGCCTCGCACACCAGTTTATCCGTCGGAGGACCCGCACGCTTTTTCATAGAAGCCGAGAACGAATCTGATGTGCGCGCTGCCGCCGCTCTCGCGGCTGCACAGCATCTGCCGCTCCTGCCGCTTGGCGGTGGGACGAACATCCTCGTGCCGGATGCTGGCGTTGATGCGGTCGTTCTCGCACCACGATCAGAACACCTTGTCCTCACACCTAACGAAGACGGTACGGTGCTACTGGTTGCCTCTGCCGGCGCCTCCTGGGATGCGCTCGTCGATGCGGCGGCATCGGCAAATCTCTGGGGCATCGAGAATCTCGCCGGCATCCCAGGGCGCGCCGCCGGTGCGCTCGTGCAGAACATCGGCGCCTACGGCGCCGAGCTCTCTGATGTATTCGTCTACGCCGACGTGTTCAATCTTGCGACTGGCGTCATCCGCCGCATCGACCGCAAAGATGCGGGTCTTTCATACCGCTCAAGCATCTTCAAGGGCAATCTGTCTGCGCAGGCAGGCCGCAATCTCGTCATCCTGCGCATCGCGCTCTCGCTTGCTCGCTCGGGTACTCCGCGCTTGGCGTATGCCGACCTGGCCCGCCGGAAGGAAGAGGGCGCAGCACTTTCTTCTCCCGGCGACGTAGCAGAGGTAGTGCGCTCTATACGCGCCACCAAGTTCCCGACCGCAGGAGAGGGCACAGCCGGTTCCTTTTTCAAGAATCCCATCATCTCGAAGGAGCAAGCTGAGCGGCTCATAGCGCGATTCCCGGGCTTACCAAGCTATTCGGAGCTAGATGGCCGCATGAAGCTTTCGCTCGCCTGGCTCCTCGACCACGTACTCGGCTTGAAGGGGTATGCACAAGGTCCAGTACGTCTCTTCGAGCGACAGCCTATCGTGCTGGTTGCTCTGCCGAGTGCCTCGGCCGCTGACATCGACATGTTCGCACGCAGCATCGAACGCCGTGTGCATGATGCATTCGGTATTGTCATAGAACGCGAAGTGGAAACATTCGGCGCGCGTGTCGCGCCGTAAAAATAAAAGTTATCCACACATAAAATATTTTTTCACACACAAAATTTTTTTGCGCGCGATAATACACACAGAAACGCACGCGTGCGGAAGTCAGACTTCCAGAATCCGTATTGAAGTCTGACTTCCGCACTTGGGCGGGTCGACATACCAGCGTCACTAATTGCAACCACCATGGCAAAAAAGCGTAAGGCCGCGAAGAAGACCGTAAAGCGCGCAGCGAAAAAGCGTCGTCGCTAAGGATCTCACAAAATGCGCCCCCTCAAGAGAGGGGGCGCATTTTGTTTATCTGGGGTATAGTGCGCGCTGATGGCAGGAATCCTTTCACGCTTCTTCTCTAAGAACCAGTCCGTGGCCTTTCTTAAGTCCGCGGCGCCTATCGTAGCTGAGGTGAATCGCCTCGGTGCCGAGCTTGGCGCACTCGGAGATGACGCTATTGCCGCCCGATTTGCCGAGGCGCGCGCGCGGGTGCTCGCTGGGGGCCCTATGGAGGGTGAGCTGGCGCTCGTATTTGCGCTCGTACGTGAGGCGGCAACGCGCACACTACAGCAACGACATTTTGACGTTCAGCTTATCGGCGGCGTTGCCCTTGCTCGCGGCAAGATTGCCGAGATGAAGACTGGTGAGGGCAAGACATTGGTCGCTACACTCCCCGCCGCACTCAACACGCTCTCGGGAAAGGGTGTGCACATCGTTACGGTGAACGACCATCTCGCCAGACGCGATGCGACCTGGATGGGTCAGGTCTATGCGTTTCTCGGACTCACCGTCGGCGTCATCACGTCGACTGGTGCATATAAATACGATGCATCGCATGTTGAGAAAGAAGAAGATAGGGAGCGCGACGCTGAAGGTTTCTTCCGAGTGTTCTACGATTACCTCAAGCCGGTGACGAAGAAAGAGGCGTACGCTGCCGACATTACCTATGCGACAAACAACGAGCTCGGCTTCGACTATTTGCGCGACAACACGGCCTACGACGCATCCCAACTTACTCAGCGTGGACACGTGTATGCGCTCATCGACGAAGTCGACTCAATCCTGATTGACGAGGCGCGCACACCACTCATCATCAGTGGGCCCGCGGGCGATTCGGAGAAGCTCTATGAGCGCTTCGCGTCTATCGTCGCGGGCTTTGTTACTCTAGAAGACTACACCGTTGACGAGAAACAGCGTGCCGTCCAGATTACCGAAGCAGGTATGAAGAAGGCCGAGAAGGCGCTTGGCATCGATAATCTCTATACCGAAGGCGGGATCAAATATGCGCACCACCTCGAGACAGCCGTTCGCGCCACAGCGCTATTCCATAAGGATAAGGAATATGTCCTCCAGGGCGGCGAGATAGTTATCGTTGATGAGTTTACCGGACGCTTACAACCCGGTCGGCGCTGGTCGGAAGGGCTCCATCAGGCAGTAGAGGCAAAGGAGGGAGTCGCAATAAAGGCCGAGACGCGTACGTATGCCTCTGTCACGTTCCAAAATCTCTTCCGCATGTACGATACGCTTGCGGGCATGACTGGGACCGCGCTTTCTTCAGAAGAAGAGTTCTATACCGTCTATGGCCTCGAGGTTGTTGCGGTGCCTACCAACAAACCACTCGCGCGCAAAGATCTCAACGACCTCATCTTCCAGACGACTGCGGGGAAATATCGTGCCGTTACCCGTGCTGTGAAGGAGCGACACGAGAAGGGTCAGCCAGTCTTGGTCGGCACCGTCTCGATTGAGGATAACGAAATCGTGAGCCAGTATCTCACGGATGCCCTCGTGCCACATGAGGTTTTGAATGCGAAGAATCACGAACGAGAGGGCGAGATTATCGCGGAGGCGGGGAAGGGGGGGCGCGTCACCGTTGCGACCAATCTTGCCGGACGTGGTGTGGACATCAAGCTCGGAGGCGCACTCGCGAGTGCGGCAGAGCGAGCCGAAGTGCTCGAGAAGGGCGGCCTCGCCGTCATTGGTACCGAGCGGCACGACGCTCGCCGCATTGACAATCAGCTGCGCGGCCGCTCCGGCCGCCAGGGCGACCCGGGCGAGACGCGTTTCTTCGTCTCGCTCGAGGACAAGCTCATGCGCGTCTTCGCCTCCGAGATGCTGAAGAAGGTCATGGGCCGCTTCGGCATCCCCGAGGATGAGCCCATCGAGAGCCCGATGATAACCCGTTCACTTGAGACAGCACAGACACGCATTGAGGGATTCAACTTCGACGCGCGCAAGCAGGTACTCGCCTACGACGATGTCATGAATACGCAACGTCTCGCCATCTATGCGCGACGGCGTGCCGCACTCATCGGCCACAAGGAGGAGGTCGAGAGCATTATCGGTGAAATGTCTATGGGGCATGAGAAGGCAGAGCAAGCGCTTGCCGAGAAGAAGGAGGCGTTCGGAGAGGCATTCCTATCGCTCGCTCGCCGACTCCTGTTACAAGTTATCGATGCTTTCTGGCTCGAGCATCTTGAGACGATGGAGTACTTGCGCCACTCCGTATCGCTTCGCGCGTATGGTCAGCGCGACCCATTAATCGAATACCGTCGCGAGGGCCTGGCCCGCTTCCGTGGGCTTGAGGCCGACATCGCCGCGGCCTTCGTAGAGAACTTGCCGCGCATCGCCCCAGTCGACGAGGTGGCGATGCGTGCCCGAGAAGAGGCCGTGCGTGTCGAGCTTCATGCGGTCAGTGCTGAAGAGGGGACTTCTGTGTCCGTACCTATAGTCCGCACAAAGACACCTGGCCGAAACGAGCTCGTCACTGTCCGTAAGGGGGACGAGACCAGAGAACTCAAGTATAAGAAGGCCGAAGCCTTGCTCGCCGAGGGCTGGGAGCTCGTAGTGTAAGTAAGGGCCGCCCCGCAGGTATGCGGGGCGGGGGTGATAAGCGGCCGACTGTTACTGCTCAGCACACGACCGGATTGTCGGACATACCCGAAGAATGTCATTCCCAGAGACCACAAAAAGCCGCCCACTATCGAAGGCATGTCGCGCGTTGAATAAATCGCGCGCACACGCCGGCAGCATTCCCTCAAAGAATCCCGTCCACAAATTATCCCGTACTCCTTCTTGATAATCCCCGGGTAGGGATACTCCCCGCACTTCGTGTATACCAATCTCGGCCGTGGGAGCGATGCACAGGCTTTTTCCGGCGGTCAACTTCAAGGCGCAGGAACTGTTGCAGGTGCCTCTAATTGCCACCTCTTCGCCCCGATCGCGCGCCACAATCACTTCCGCCCATATTTTTCTTGGATCCCCACCAGGATCGTATTCTTGGGCGGCGCAACCAGTCAGCAAGGGGATCGCAACCGCGGCGACAATCGCAAACCAACGAGCGCGCTGGGACACCTGATCCTCCGTCGATATTTACATCTACAACTATGGTACCAAGCACATGAGCATGCACTCACGTAATCCACAAGGTCATCCAGCGGACGTTTTGTCCGTTTTTGAACAAAGTGGGTATTTACGAAATACCCACCCCAGCGTATCGATAAAAGTGGACATCCGATGTCCACTTTTATTCCAGATAATCGGCACCATCTGCGAGCATGGGGTCAGTGATTATGTCCTTAATCGTCCTTTGGTAAGACTCGGGTGTCCCAAGAATCAGCATAATTTCTTCTCGAGCTGTAACCGATGGGAAGTTTTTAATACCGAGGTAGTCCAGATGACTGCTCCACCGGTACTGGGCAAGATACGCTAATGCCTTGCGTGAGTCGCGCACTCCGCCTGTTCGCCACTGCGGGAAGAGGTAGTCGAGCGGATTAATATGAATGTAATAAGGGATGTAGAGAAAGTGAGCATTTCGTTCTACCACTATTCGTTTATGCTTGCTCTGCCATAGAGTCCCAACCCGCTCGTACCGCTCGTTGAAGTATTTTGTGTACCCCATGTTAAGTTTTTGCATAAAAAGAGAAATGCCGTTATCGACTCTGGGCGACAGGAGCAGATGATAATGATTGTCCATGAGCGTGAAGACGTGAATGTCCACAAGCATCTTTCTCGGGTGTGCTGGCCCGAGACCCTGGCGTCCGTGGTGAAGGAAATTCATGGACGGCTCGGCGTCATTGAATACAAATAGGTCGTGCACAAATCGGGCACGGTCTTTGTCGTCTAAGAAAATGTCACGCTTGTCGACCCCGCGGTTCAGTACATGAAAGTAGTCCATACGTACATACTAATGCATTTCTCTTAAAAAGTGGACATCCGATGTCCACTTTTTGGTATACATGCTAGGGTACCTATATGGCATTTGTTGACGAAGTAACGATACGTGCGGCCGCTGGGAAGGGGGGCGATGGGGTGGTGCGCTGGCTCCGCTATAAAGGTAACGCCAGGGGCGGCCCGGGAGGTGGCGACGGAGGTCGAGGTGGCGACGTTGTGCTCGAAGGCATGCGCGATCTCGCGGCGCTCTCCCGTTTTCGTTTTGAAAAAGAATTTGATGCAGAGCCGGGCGGTGCGGGAGAGAGTGAATTGTGTCACGGGAAGAACGGCGTGGCGCTTGTCTTGCGCGCACCTGTCGGTACAGTTGCACATGTGGTACTCACGAACGGTAGAGAAGTTGAACATGAGATTATCGAAGAAGAACAGCGCGTCACTATCCTCAAGGGTGGCACGGGGGGTATGGGTAATGCGCGTTTCAAAAGCTCGACGCACCAAAACCCATTCGAACAGACCAATGGTAAGCCGGGGGAGGCTGGCACTATCCACTTGACCCTCAAGCTCATAGCGGATGCGGGCCTAGTCGGTCTCCCAAGCGCGGGGAAGTCATCGCTCTTGAACGCCCTCACCCGGGCGAAGGCCAAGGTGGGCGCGTATCCCTTCACGACACTTGAGCCAAATCTCGGTGATTTCTACGGACACATTCTCGCTGATATCCCGGGACTCATTGAGGGGGCCTCGGGTGGCAAAGGTCTCGGAACCCGTTTTCTCAAGCACATAGAACGTACCGGCATTCTCTTACATCTCGTCTCGGCTGAACAAGACGACGTCCTCGCCGCCTATAGGGAAGTACGCAAAGAGATTGAAGCCTTTGGCCACGACCTATCCGAGAAGCCTGAGATTATTATCTTGTCCAAAGTCGATCTTGTATCGCCTGAAGAGCAGGAGAGGAGAATCGCGATTCTTATGCGGGAGACCGGCAGGGAAGTGCTCTCAGTCTCCATCGAGAATCCAGAGCTCGTCAAAAAGTTCTCAGACGAACTCACGAAACAGCTTGTCGTATAGTCTGTACCACTTGCAGTTTTAGCTTCGAGGCGGCAAGCTGGTGGTAATGGCCTTCCGCCCCACCATCGGGCTCGAGATACACGCAGAACTCCGGATGCGTACGAAGATGTTCTGCGATTCGGCTAACCATTCTAGCGAGACACGGCCCAACGTGAACGTATGTCCGATTTGTCTTGCGCATCCAGGAACGCTCCCCGTTATCAATCGTGAGGCAGTTCGGCATATCCTACGGCTTGGCGCGGCTATCGGCGGGACGCTCGCAGGCTTTAGTGAGTTCGATCGTAAGAGCTATTTCTATCCCGATATGCCAAAGGGGTATCAGATTAGCCAGTATGAGCATCCGCTCGTATCGGGCGGCACGCTCGCTGGCGTCGCCATCACGCGCATTCATCTCGAGGAAGATACGGCCCGTTCAACACACGTCGGAGCCAAAGGCGGAGGTCCCGAACGTATCGGAGGGGCCGAGGGAAAGACATTGGTTGATTTCAATCGTGCCGGCATCCCGCTCATGGAGCTTGTGACCGAGCCGGTCATTCCGGATGCCAAGACGGCGGGCACTTTCGCTCGTGAATTACAGCTTCTCCTACGCACACTCGGCGCGAGCGAGGCCAACCTTGAGAAGGGCGAGATGCGCATCGAGGCGAACGTGTCCGTAAGGTCAGACCTTAAATCAGAATCCTCAAGGTCTGACCTTTTAGGACCGTTTGGTACCAAGGTAGAAATAAAAAATCTCAATTCATTTCGTTCTGTTGAACGCGCTATCGCATTCGAAATTGAACGCCAATCAAACCTACTATCCCAGGGCGGTAGGGTCGAGCAGGAGACGCGCGGGTGGGACGAGGTGAAACAGCAGACCTTCCATCAGCGCTTCAAGGAGGGGAGTGCCGACTACCGCTACTTCCCCGAGCCGGACCTCCCCTCGCTCTCGCTCGCCGAGATTCCCGAGTTCTCGCACGCAACACTCACCGAGTCGCTCCCTGAACTCCAATGGGTGCGTCGTGCGCGCTACCGAGAACAACTCGGGCTTAAGGACGACGATATCGAGTATCTCCTCTCCTATCCCACGCGAAGCGAATTTTTTGATGCGGTCGTGAGCGAGCTTGATGGACAGTCGGAGCTAGTAGTACGTGCCGCAAACTATTTCATATCCGATCTCGCGGGCGAGCCGGGCAAGGCGACGCCAGCTGCGTTCGCCGCACTCATCCGCATGCTCGCTTCGGGCAAGCTCTCTTCACGCGGTGCTAAAGACGTTCTCGCGCTTCTTGGTGAAGGGGGAGGCGATCCGGAGACGATTGCCCAGATGCGCGGCCTGACCCAGGTTACTGATGCATCGGCACTAGCCGCTGTCGTCGATACGATTCTCACTCGTGAAGTTGCGGCCGTCGGTCAATACCGAGCGGGGAAGACAGCCGCGCTCGAATACCTGGTGGGCCAAGCCATGCGGGCGAGCCGAGGCGCGGGGAATCCGCAGGCCCTCCGTCACCTATTCAAGGCGAAGCTCGGAGACAAGTAAACAACAGACAGTGTTAGCTCTCTTTCACTCGAGCCGAGCTTTGCTGTATACTTGTGCCATGGATGAACTAACTATTGACGAGAGAAAATATATCTCGTCAAAACGAGCCGCCGAGATAACGGGTTACGCCAAGGACTATGTAGGCCAATTGTGTCGCGGGGGGTACGTCCCCGCCCGGCGTATCGGCAGGAACTGGTATGTGCTCGAATCAGCTATTAAGGACCACCGCTTCGGCGCGGTCGCGGAAGAGAATCTGGAATCAGCCATAGTCGAACAACCAAGGGCGCCACAGACGCCACGATATGTCGCACTTGATACGCAGTTCTCTGAACCCGTTAACCTACTTAGACGCGATTCAGTGACTCCAGATAGTGGCACATCCGCTAACACTAATCAGCCAACGCAGGGTGATTTTCAAGAAGCATGGCAGGCGTGGTTCGAGATGTTTCGCGGGCGTGAGCACGCTGAAGTTGTGAACGTAGATGCAGTGCAAGCCCCCATAGAACCTATCGCCAATATGGAAGAAGAGCCCTTCGCCGAACCAGTACCTCTACGGGTTCTTGCGTCCGATATGCCACCCAGAGGCCCCGGCAGGGCAGTAGTGCATGCCCAGCCCACGCTACCTCCACCGGAAAGCCATCAGAATACGTTTCGATCAATGCCACCGGCAACCAAGAGAAGAAAAAAGTTTGGTTCTCGATGGCTCATACGGACTATCGTGATTCTCATCACCCTCGTCTTCATAGGGTCAGCCATTCTGGGCACTGGGTTTTTTGATAATACTATCGCCTCGTCTAACACAGCATCGCTGTTCAGCGGGGCGGTACACTATGATAAATAGCGTATATAAAGGCTTTCTCGTCTTGTATAGAAAAGATATATATTAAAGTTAATAAAAGAAGTCTAATATACGTACAGTATTAAAAATTACTTAGAAACAATAGATTTCCACCTTATTGAACATATTCTACACACTTTTATATAGAACCTCACGATCTTGCTATATAGGAAGCATCAAGAGTTAGATAATGATAAAATATATTTCGCACAATATATATACAATACTATTTTGCGAAACTCTTAAATGGTTAATATCGTGCAAAATGTGCATCATAGATAAAGAAATATCCTACGCCGTCTAGCCGAAGTATCTATATATTGCAGTGTTTTATAAAGACTATAAAAGTTGAATCAAGTTCTATACGACTATTATTTGCAGACTCAATTAGTTGATATGCTCTCAAAACTTCATATTTTGCAGGTTTGATGCCGTACATGGAGATGGTCTAGACCTCGCATGAGTGGTTAGAATGCTTTTTACCGTCTTTTCTGCATAATTCCTGCCCATGTACAGGACTTTTTGTCTTTCAGGTGAGCTATATGACGTATTTGTCTTGATCATGCCTCAAAATCTCCCCATTTTCTTATCATAGATTCTTGTCACTTGATATTAACTACCTTCAGGATCTTGAACTCAAAAATCTTATCCACACAGCATGTGTATTAGTTATGGGAATAGTTAGCTATCATATAGTTAATTCGTCTATCCGACATGTACCTTCCTCCTGTTGATTTCATAACGACGAAGGAAGCGGCTAAGCGCTCTGGCTACACTTCGGATTACCTTGCGCGTCTCGCGCGCTCGGGTGAAATTGTTGGGCGGCAAGTGGGTCGTGCATGGCTCGTCAGCGTAGACTCGCTCCAGAGTTATCTCTCGGCACAGGAGGATCGCAATACTGTTCGCGCGCGCGCGCTCGCGCGCGCGCGCGCGAACGAATATCAGATGGCGCGCGCGCCAGCCCGCCACATAGCAGATATTTTGCCTGCCCATCGAAGCCTTGGCGAAGTTGGGAAAAAAACAGTCGACATTTCGGGATTACCACCTCGAAAAATCTCCACCGTCTCCCATGCGTTCGCGCTCGCGGTCGCCTGTGTGGTTGTAGCGGGAAGCGCATTCCTTGCACATGCGTCCTTCATCCCCGAACTCGCCGCACGCACAGGCGCACTAGCCGAACAAGTCTCGATTGGTCTCGAAGAGATGCTCGGCGACGTACCGTCACGTTTCATCGCGCGGGTTGATGCCGTGCACGAGGATGCCATGCGCGCGCAAACACGGGTGTTAGACGAGCTCGCGCAACTATCGGCACGCATCGCCCTGCCTTCACTCACATCTCCTGATCTCTCCCTCTCGCAACTTGCGCTGTCTCTACCCTCAACGAGTTCGACGATAGCTCCACATCGATACGCTGACACCCCTGTCGTGCCCGTGCCTGCACTGAGCAATCCGAGAATCGAAGTGCCATCGGCACTCACGCTCGACGATGTCGCCATCGCTGTGCATGCAGTAATTGCTCTCGCGCGTGATCCGGTACTTGCGATACCGGCTTTCGAGAGCGGCTACCGCGCTGTCGGTGTACGCACGCTCGCGCTCGGCGCCTCTATGCGCGACGAGCTCGCCGCTCTGCCGCGCGCGCTAGTGCGCGCAGACATAGTCATAGGCGAGCTCGCAATCGAAGCCGCGCATGCGGCAATCGACGCTGATGTCTCCACCGCATACGGTCTTTCTGCGGCGGGGCCTGCGAGTGCTCGCGTCGCCATGACGTTCGTCGGAGGGATTGGCGAAGCGACGCTACACATCGCGCGTGCCGTTCCAGGCACGGCTTCGGCGCTCTATATGCACGCGGCGGCCATGCCGGCGCACATCGCGCCAACGCTCGCCCACGCGGTCTGGGCCGCCGAATATGCCGCCATCACACGCTTCCTGGCCGCAACTGATGCACTCGAGAATCACTACCTTGCGCTCGTGAACGGCACGGGGCGCACCATCTACGCGGCCGCCTCCGGCGGCCGCACCCTCATGGTGGCCACGTTACCCGCGGCCTTCGAGAACGCATCTCTTGCCGCATTCGGGCACCTCGCACTTACATGGAACACCTTTAGCACGGCTGAGTGGCTTAACACACTCGGCAATCGTCTCGCGAGCATACCGGCCATATCAAGGATTGCTGCTACTGCCGCGCCGACCATGACTGCTGGCGAGCAGACCGCCCTCTTCACCTACACCACGATCCATACCTTCTTCGATTCGACAAACCGATTGCTTGCCTCGCTCTTCGCCCCAGCGCCGACCATCATCGTCGTCACATCCTCCCCCTCGTCGAAGGACTCTCCCTCGTCAAAAATCTCCTCGGGACCTTCGGCTCAACCCGCGGCAACTCCACCCTCGGTTCGTCCGCAGATTGTGTATCAAAGCCCGAGCTACAACACGACAACCGTGGTCAAGGGCGTCTCGCTCGACCTCCTGAATCAATCGCTCGCCTCGCTTCGGAGCGACCTCTCGAACCAGATGGCTATCCTCATCCAGCCGGTTGCGGGCCAGGTCGCGACGAATGTTACCACCATCCAGCAGGTCAACATGATCCAAGACCTCTCGAACCTCATCGTCCGCAACGGCGACTTCCGTGGCGGCACCTTCGACAATGGCCGTTTGACTAATGGCATATCTGTTTCTGCCACAACCGGCTCCTTCAGCACCCTCACGGGCGGCTCGCTTACGGCCAACGCCCTCACGCTCACGAACCAACTCACGGTGGGGAACGGCGGCACGGGCGCCACCACCTTCGGCCAGGGATGGCTCCATTCAAGCGGGGGTACGAACGCCCTCACCTCCTCGACCTCCCCGACCGTTGCATACCTCGTCGCCACCTCGACCACCCTCGCCTCGCAGTTCCCCTACGCCTCGACCACTGCGCTCTCGGCGAGCGGCCTCACGAGCGGCCGCGTCACCTATGCAGGCACGGGTGGCATCCTCCAAAATTCAACAAACCTCACCTTCGACGGCACCAATCTCGGCATCGGCACCTCGACCCCCCAGTGGCTCCTTAACCCCGCCTCTTCCACCGCCGCCCAACTCGCCCTCTCCGCTGGTGTCGGCTTCTCCCAGTGGGCCTTTAGGAACGCGGGCGGCATCTTCTATCTCGCCACTACGAGCGTGGTGGGCACGGCGACCTCCACCTCCGCCGCCCTCACCATTGACGCGAACGGCCTCGTGACTCAACCAAACGGATTGATTATTTCTGCCGGCAACGTCGGCATCGGCACCACCTCGCCATACGCCAACCTTTCAATCCAGGGTAGTGGCTCCGCGAACTCGACCCTCTTTGCGGTCGGCTCTTCAACCTCGGTCGGACCGCTCTTCTCGGTCTCTAACGGCGGAAGCGTGAATATCGGCGCGGCGTCTGCGAACCCCACCCTCCAACCCGCCCACATGCTCGGTATCGGGCTCATTGGCACAACGCAATATACCGACCCGGGCAACTTCAATGCAATAGATGTTGAACCTTTCATTGTCTATAACACGGCGCCTTCTGTTGGCGGCGGCGGGTTCGATACCGACATTGGCTTCGGCGGCTCGGCAAATGTTCCGACTTTCGTTGGCGTCGGTTCGTATCCGTACTATAAAGGTACTGGAGTGGTTACCACTCTCGCGGGTTTCGACACAAACCCATACATCAATACAACGGGTACGGTGACCAGCGTATATGGGTTCCGCGATGTACCAGTCGGCTATGGTGACGGTTCTATCTCAAATAACTACGGCCTATTCATCGGTAATCTCAACGGCACTGCCTCCACGACCTACGGCGTCTATACCAGCTCGACCGCAGGAGCAACCAACTACGCCCTCTACAACGCTGGCACTGCCAAATCCTATTTCGCAGGCAACCTCGGCATCGGCACCACCACTCCGAACTGGAGCCTCCAAATCGCCGCCGCCAAAGGATTCCTCGCCCTCTCCGACACCGGAGCGACCGCTAACTTAAAACACTGGACGCTCTCCTCCCAACAAGGCGCCTTCTTCATCGCCACCAGCAGTGACGCCCTCGCGACCTCCACCGGAAAGCCATCAGAATACGTTTCGATCAATGCCACCGGCAACCAAGAGAAGAAAAAAGTTTGGTTCTCGATGGCTCATACGGACTATCGTGATTCTCATCACCCTCGTCTTCATAGGGTCAGCCATTCTGGGCACTGGGTTTTTTGATAATACTATCGCCTCGTCTAACACAGCATCGCTGTTCAGCGGGGCGGTACACTATGATAAATAGCGTATATAAAGGCTTTCTCGTCTTGTATAGAAAAGATATATATTAAAGTTAATAAAAGAAGTCTAATATACGTACAGTATTAAAAATTACTTAGAAACAATAGATTTCCACCTTATTGAACATATTCTACACACTTTTATATAGAACCTCACGATCTTGCTATATAGGAAGCATCAAGAGTTAGATAATGATAAAATATATTTCGCACAATATATATACAATACTATTTTGCGAAACTCTTAAATGGTTAATATCGTGCAAAATGTGCATCATAGATAAAGAAATATCCTACGCCGTCTAGCCGAAGTATCTATATATTGCAGTGTTTTATAAAGACTATAAAAGTTGAATCAAGTTCTATACGACTATTATTTGCAGACTCAATTAGTTGATATGCTCTCAAAACTTCATATTTTGCAGGTTTGATGCCGTACATGGAGATGGTCTAGACCTCGCATGAGTGGTTAGAATGCTTTTTACCGTCTTTTCTGCATAATTCCTGCCCATGTACAGGACTTTTTGTCTTTCAGGTGAGCTATATGACGTATTTGTCTTGATCATGCCTCAAAATCTCCCCATTTTCTTATCATAGATTCTTGTCACTTGATATTAACTACCTTCAGGATCTTGAACTCAAAAATCTTATCCACACAGCATGTGTATTAGTTATGGGAATAGTTAGCTATCATATAGTTAATTCGTCTATCCGACATGTACCTTCCTCCTGTTGATTTCATAACGACGAAGGAAGCGGCTAAGCGCTCTGGCTACACTTCGGATTACCTTGCGCGTCTCGCGCGCTCGGGTGAAATTGTTGGGCGGCAAGTGGGTCGTGCATGGCTCGTCAGCGTAGACTCGCTCCAGAGTTATCTCTCGGCACAGGAGGATCGCAATACTGTTCGCGCGCGCGCGCTCGCGCGCGCGCGCGCGAACGAATATCAGATGGCGCGCGCGCCAGCCCGCCACATAGCAGATATTTTGCCTGCCCATCGAAGCCTTGGCGAAGTTGGGAAAAAAACAGTCGACATTTCGGGATTACCACCTCGAAAAATCTCCACCGTCTCCCATGCGTTCGCGCTCGCGGTCGCCTGTGTGGTTGTAGCGGGAAGCGCATTCCTTGCACATGCGTCCTTCATCCCCGAACTCGCCGCACGCACAGGCGCACTAGCCGAACAAGTCTCGATTGGTCTCGAAGAGATGCTCGGCGACGTACCGTCACGTTTCATCGCGCGGGTTGATGCCGTGCACGAGGATGCCATGCGCGCGCAAACACGGGTGTTAGACGAGCTCGCGCAACTATCGGCACGCATCGCCCTGCCTTCACTCACATCTCCTGATCTCTCCCTCTCGCAACTTGCGCTGTCTCTACCCTCAACGAGTTCGACGATAGCTCCACATCGATACGCTGACACCCCTGTCGTGCCCGTGCCTGCACTGAGCAATCCGAGAATCGAAGTGCCATCGGCACTCACGCTCGACGATGTCGCCATCGCTGTGCATGCAGTAATTGCTCTCGCGCGTGATCCGGTACTTGCGATACCGGCTTTCGAGAGCGGCTACCGCGCTGTCGGTGTACGCACGCTCGCGCTCGGCGCCTCTATGCGCGACGAGCTCGCCGCTCTGCCGCGCGCGCTAGTGCGCGCAGACATAGTCATAGGCGAGCTCGCAATCGAAGCCGCGCATGCGGCAATCGACGCTGATGTCTCCACCGCATACGGTCTTTCTGCGGCGGGGCCTGCGAGTGCTCGCGTCGCCATGACGTTCGTCGGAGGGATTGGCGAAGCGACGCTACACATCGCGCGTGCCGTTCCAGGCACGGCTTCGGCGCTCTATATGCACGCGGCGGCCATGCCGGCGCACATCGCGCCAACGCTCGCCCACGCGGTCTGGGCCGCCGAATATGCCGCCATCACACGCTTCCTGGCCGCAACTGATGCACTCGAGAATCACTACCTTGCGCTCGTGAACGGCACGGGGCGCACCATCTACGCGGCCGCCTCCGGCGGCCGCACCCTCATGGTGGCCACGTTACCCGCGGCCTTCGAGAACGCATCTCTTGCCGCATTCGGGCACCTCGCACTTACATGGAACACCTTTAGCACGGCTGAGTGGCTTAACACACTCGGCAATCGTCTCGCGAGCATACCGGCCATATCAAGGATTGCTGCTACTGCCGCGCCGACCATGACTGCTGGCGAGCAGACCGCCCTCTTCACCTACACCACGATCCATACCTTCTTCGATTCGACAAACCGATTGCTTGCCTCGCTCTTCGCCCCAGCGCCGACCATCATCGTCGTCACATCCTCCCCCTCGTCGAAGGACTCTCCCTCGTCAAAAATCTCCTCGGGACCTTCGGCTCAACCCGCGGCAACTCCACCCTCGGTTCGTCCGCAGATTGTGTATCAAAGCCCGAGCTACAACACGACAACCGTGGTCAAGGGCGTCTCGCTCGACCTCCTGAATCAATCGCTCGCCTCGCTTCGGAGCGACCTCTCGAACCAGATGGCTATCCTCATCCAGCCGGTTGCGGGCCAGGTCGCGACGAATGTTACCACCATCCAGCAGGTCAACATGATCCAAGACCTCTCGAACCTCATCGTCCGCAACGGCGACTTCCGTGGCGGCACCTTCGACAATGGCCGTTTGACTAATGGCATATCTGTTTCTGCCACAACCGGCTCCTTCAGCACCCTCACGGGCGGCTCGCTTACGGCCAACGCCCTCACGCTCACGAACCAACTCACGGTGGGGAACGGCGGCACGGGCGCCACCACCTTCGGCCAGGGATGGCTCCATTCAAGCGGGGGTACGAACGCCCTCACCTCCTCGACCTCCCCGACCGTTGCATACCTCGTCGCCACCTCGACCACCCTCGCCTCGCAGTTCCCCTACGCCTCGACCACTGCGCTCTCGGCGAGCGGCCTCACGAGCGGCCGCGTCACCTATGCAGGCACGGGTGGCATCCTCCAAAATTCAACAAACCTCACCTTCGACGGCACCAATCTCGGCATCGGCACCTCGACCCCCCAGTGGCTCCTTAACCCCGCCTCTTCCACCGCCGCCCAACTCGCCCTCTCCGCTGGTGTCGGCTTCTCCCAGTGGGCCTTTAGGAACGCGGGCGGCATCTTCTATCTCGCCACTACGAGCGTGGTGGGCACGGCGACCTCCACCTCCGCCGCCCTCACCATTGACGCGAACGGCCTCGTGACTCAACCAAACGGATTGATTATTTCTGCCGGCAACGTCGGCATCGGCACCACCTCGCCATACGCCAACCTTTCAATCCAGGGTAGTGGCTCCGCGAACTCGACCCTCTTTGCGGTCGGCTCTTCAACCTCGGTCGGACCGCTCTTCTCGGTCTCTAACGGCGGAAGCGTGAATATCGGCGCGGCGTCTGCGAACCCCACCCTCCAACCCGCCCACATGCTCGGTATCGGGCTCATTGGCACAACGCAATATACCGACCCGGGCAACTTCAATGCAATAGATGTTGAACCTTTCATTGTCTATAACACGGCGCCTTCTGTTGGCGGCGGCGGGTTCGATACCGACATTGGCTTCGGCGGCTCGGCAAATGTTCCGACTTTCGTTGGCGTCGGTTCGTATCCGTACTATAAAGGTACTGGAGTGGTTACCACTCTCGCGGGTTTCGACACAAACCCATACATCAATACAACGGGTACGGTGACCAGCGTATATGGGTTCCGCGATGTACCAGTCGGCTATGGTGACGGTTCTATCTCAAATAACTACGGCCTATTCATCGGTAATCTCAACGGCACTGCCTCCACGACCTACGGCGTCTATACCAGCTCGACCGCAGGAGCAACCAACTACGCCCTCTACAACGCTGGCACTGCCAAATCCTATTTCGCAGGCAACCTCGGCATCGGCACCACCACTCCGAACTGGAGCCTCCAAATCGCCGCCGCCAAAGGATTCCTCGCCCTCTCCGACACCGGAGCGACCGCTAACTTAAAACACTGGACGCTCTCCTCCCAACAAGGCGCCTTCTTCATCGCCACCAGCAGTGACGCCCTCGCGACCTCCACCGTCTCGGCCCTCGTGATTGACAAGAATGGCGCCGTCACCGTCCCCGCCATCGCCGCCGCCTCGGGCTCCAACTGCCTCCAGACCGACTCAACCGGCAAGATCACCAATACCGGAAGTGCCTGCGGCTCGGGCGGCGGCGTCTGGCCCTTCACCACCACCGACACCAACTACGGCGTCGCCGTCCAATCCACCACCACGCCCGAGTGGTTCAAGAACGGCCTCATGGCCTCCACCACGGCGTATTTCGTCTATGCCTCAACGACCGCCCTCTCGGTGAGCGACCTCTCCTTCCTCAGGGGCGGCTTCCTCTCGGGCGCCTCCTCCACTGTCTCAGGCAACGCCACCTTCGCAGGCACCAACTCCGCGTTCACGCCCTCTCCACGCACCTCCGGCGCCACCGCCTCTCTCCTCTTCACCGGCGCCGCCGACACCGGTCTCACCTCCTCGACCGAAGCGCCCGACATCCTGTTCAACAGCGCCCAGATCAAAACCCACACCCTCAACGTCGACAACGCGACGGGCATCACACTCCAACGTTCCTTCTACATCAATGCCCCGACCGAGACCTTCGCCGCCTCCTCGACCGCAGGCGCCGCCGTCAAGACCATCACCCATCTCGCCACCCTCGGCATCGACGGCGCTCCCAAGCTCGGCACCTTCGCCTTCAACACGAACGCATACGCCCTCCTCATCGGCTCCTCGACCGCAAGCACGCGCCTCAACGCCTCCACCACGAACGCATACGGCCTCGCCGTCTATGCTGACGGTGGAGCCACCAACAACTACGCCGCCATCTTCTCTGGCGGCTCTGTCGGCATCGGCACCTCGACGCCCCAATGGCTCCTCAATCCTTTCTCATCAACCGCCTCCCAGCTCGCACTCTCCTCCGGCGCCGGCTTCTCCCAGTGGGCCTTCAGGAACGCCGGCGGCATCTTCTACATCGCGACAACAACGGTCGCCGGGACGGCGACCTCTTCGCTCTCTGCCCTAACCATTGATGCGAACGGCTTCCTCGGCATCGGCAGCACCACACCCATGGCAACTCTGTCGGTGAATGGGGGAGTGTATTTCGACAACGGGACCACGACGCTCGGGGCGAATACGGTCCTCAATGTCAACAACGCGCTCGTATATGATTCGACGACCGGCACCACTTCGATCAGTAATCTCAATGTCGGTGCGCTCAACTTCGACTACGACGCCGGGGTGGTGACTTGGGCTAACCTCCCGCTCCTTGCGGCGGCGGCCGGCACCATTGAGAGCTTTACCGCCTCCATCGCGACTACCTCTATCCTCACGGTCGCCGGAGTGTCTAACAACGACGGCTCGGTGCGCGCCACTGGTGTCGCCATAGGAGCTACGACTTCGCCCGCCGCCATGCTCCACATTACCGGGGAGGATACGCTCTCGACGAGGAATGCCTTGCTCGTTGCGAACTCGGCCTCGACCACCCTCCTCACCCTCGCCAATAGCGGTACATTCTACGTCAACGGTACCGCTGGCTTCGGCACCACGACGCCCTTCTACGCCTTCACCATCGCCTCCACCACGGCCTCCCAACTTGCTCTCTCTGCGGGTGTCGGGTTCAGTCAGTGGGCCTTCCGGAACGCCGGCGGTCTCCTCTACTTGGCCACCACCACGGTGGCAGGGACGGCGACCTCTACCGTGGCGGCCATTGTGGTGGATGACAATGGGCAGGTATATATGCCTAGCCTCGTCGCTACCAGCACCGCCGGCTCGGCCGTCTGCTACGGCCGCGCTAGCGCAAACCCCCAGCTCACCGGCCAGCTCGGCCAGACGGTGGGGACGGGGGCCTGCTCGGCCTCCTCCCGCCGCTTCAAGCAGGATATCAACCCACTCGCCTCCGGCAGTGGCCTCGCCGAGGTGATGGCGCTCACACCCGTCTCCTTCAAGTACACCACCTCCTATCTGGGCGGCTTCGCCGACGACCCGAACTGGACGGGCAACTTCGTCGGGTTCATCGCCGAGGACGTCCAGCACGTCGACCCGCGACTCGTCACGACCGATGCACAAGGGATACCGAACAACGTCCAGTATGCCAACATCACCTCTGTTTTGACCAAGGCCCTCCAGCAGATGAACGGCGCCTACACGCTTGCGAACCCGGGTGCTGGCGCAACCTCGACCATCGCGAGCTGGTACGAAGGCACCTCGACACCGGCTATTACGGTGGACGTGGTGGGGGATGTGGGGATCGGTACTACCTCTCCCGCCTTCCCATACACGCTCACAGTGGCTGGCTCGGTGGGCGCCGAGGGCTTCATCAACTACTCTTCGCGGAGCTTGAAGAGCAATATCAGCGAGCTCGCGGCAGGGGACACTGCCGCGATATTGAGCCAGATCGCCTCTACCACCATCTACACCTACAACTACAAAGACGAACGGGCTGGCACCCCGCTCCATCTCGGCCTCATCACCGACAGCGCGCCCACGGAGGTGCTCTCGGCGAACGGAGCTGGCGTCGACCTCTACAAGCTTGCGACCTTCACGCTCGCGGGCGTGCAGGCGCTCGCGGCGAAGGTCGATGGGCACGAGATACGACTCACGACGCTCGAGAGCCGCATTGCCGCGCTTGAGGGCGGGGCGGTCTCTGTCGCCTCGAGCTCGCCGAGCTTCTCGATCTCGACGCTCGCCTCCGCCCTGTCGAGCTTCGGCATTATGGTGGAGAAGAGTCTCGCCCACTTCGTGAAGATTGTCGCCGATAATCTGCAGGTCGGCTCCTCCACGCACCCCACCGGCATCACGATGTTCGATAAGGTGACTGGCTCTCCCTACTGCTTCCAGGTGGAGAGCGGCGCGGCAACGACGACGCCCGGGGCGTGTGCAGACATCCTGCCGTCGGAAGGAAGTCAGACTTCAAATGCAAGTTCCGGAAGTCTGACTTCCACACCGGCCATCGCGCTCCTCGGCGATAACCCACTCCACCTCGAAGTAGGCAGTACCTTTGTCGAGCCAGGCGTGACGGTTGCAGGCGGAGCTTCATACAAGACCTACATAAATGGTGTTGAGCAAAAAGTCTCTTCGACCACCATCGATACCTCCGTACCGACAACCTATATCATCACCTACACGGCTCCTGACCAGAGCGGTAGCCTGGTGAGTGTAATGCGCTCGGTCATAGTGGGGAATCCGGACGGTACGGTAACGACTGGTTCGACTACTTCCACACCGAGCGACACTACGCCGCCGGTCGTGACCCTGCTCGGTGCGGCCGCAAGCAATCTCAATGAAGGCGATGTGTGGAAGGATCAAGGCGCCTCTGCCATTGACGATGTCGATGGTGACCTCACGAACCATATAAAGGTATCGGGCACGGTGGATACGGCAACTCCTGGGCTCTACACCCTCACCTATTCGGCTACCGACACAGCGGGGAATACCGGTAGCGCCTCTCGCGTGGTGTCGGTTACCGCCTCCTCGACGTCGCCATAAAATATGATCAGCCGCGCCTCTATACCGTGCGAGAGATGTGGTGGTGTCGGCTTGGGGTAAATGTCGGCACGGAGCAAGATGGAAAAGGCGAGTGGTATGTCCGCCCGTGCGTTATCTTGCGCGGATTCGGGCCCGATGCCTGTTTGGTAGTACCACTGACGACCTCTTCGCGCGAGCACGCGTTGCGTGTCCCTATTGGTTTGGTCGAAGGGTATGAAGCGCGTGCCAATCTGTCGCAGATCCGCGTGGTCGATACGCGGCGCTTGGTCGAAAAGATCGGCTTTCTTGAAAAGGATGCGTTCGCAAAATTGCGAAAGGCAACCCACACATTGCTATGAGCGACCTTTCAAACATTCTCCTCCTTGCGGGGGCGAGGCCGAAGCCAACTGTCCAATCATGATACTCCCTCCAAACAAAAAGTCAATGCAACCCGTTAGCCGACTGTGGATAGGCACGGGAATAGCGGCGCTCGCCTTGGGGGCGAGCGCGGCCCTACCCACCTCCGTATTTGCCGCCGTTACGCAAGGCTCGACCCTCACGATGCCCAACAATAGTCTCGGCCTCGTCGGCCACTGGACCTTCGACGGCAAGGACATCGTGTTAGCATAAAATTATGCGCGAAAAAGAGAAAAATCACGCTTATATTGACGGAGCCAATTTACACAAAGGCATCCGCTCGTCCGGCTGGCATCTCGATTATGCGCGATTCCGGGTTTGGCTATCCGATAAATATGGCGTGGATAAGGCGTACTTGTTTATCGGGCTTGTTCCAAAGATGACAGCCCTGTATACGGCACTGCAAGAAGCAGGGTATCTCCTTGTTTTTAAGGAGACGACCCAGGACGGCGATGGTAATGTGAAGGGCAACTGCGATGCAGAGTTGGTCCTACATGCCGTGGTCGACCATTACGAAAAGAAATACATGAAAATGGTGCTGGTTTCGAGCGATGGTGATTATGCTTGCCTCGTCGAATTCTTGAAAAATAGGAAAGCATTTGAGGTTTTGCTCTCACCGCACGACAAGTCCTCCTTCTTGCTTAGGAAGCTCGATATCCCGATTGTGTATTTGAGTACGCAGCGGAGCAATCTGGAGCAGAAAGAAAAAGCCCCCAATGAGGACGGAACCTCATCAGGGTCTTCTTCATGGGTATAAAAGTATGGTATATGAACCACTCTAAAAAGTCAACGAAGGTTAAGGGTACGCTGTGGATAGCGGCGCTCGCTTCGCTCGCGCCGCTGGCATTGATGCTAGGCCCTGTCGAAGTACTCGCCGCCACCACCCAAAACACCACCCTCAACTCGAAGATAGTCGTAGACTGCCCCCCAACCTCAACTCTGGCCTCGTCGGCCACTCTACCTTCGACGGCAAGGTATAATCAAAAAAGTATGGAAAAAGATTTTGACAAATGGAATACAAAGAAAAAGGCCTTGCATCAAGGCACCGAGCACCCCTT
>Ga0209515_10002508_pt1 | contig 28100 bp, 17 predicted proteins | sample Subgroupgradi54m_FD_187454 | JGI IMG/M metagenome (GOLD analysis project Ga0209515, IMG submission 187454) | Subsurface groundwater microbial communities from S. Glens Falls, New York, USA - GMW60B uncontaminated upgradient, 5.4 m (SPAdes)... ... | reverse complement strand
CCCGCCGATCTGCAGGTGCTCGGGCAAGATGTCGGGCGTGTTGGGCCAGAAGTTGGGCCGCAGGTACTCGACCTTGTCGCCGCCGATGAGATCGGTCATGTACGCCTGGATCTCCAGCTTGGTCGTGCGCCAGGTGAAGTAGGTGTACGACTGCGAGAAGCCGACCTTGGCCAGCGCCTGCAAGAGCAGCGGACGCGTGAAGGCCTCCGACAGGAAGATGCTGTCGGGGTAGCGCGCGTGCACCTCGGCCAGGCACCACTCCCAGAACGGGATCGGCTTGGTGTGCGGGTTGTCGACGCGGAACACGCGCACGCCGCGCGCGGCCCAGGTCAGGAACACGTCGGCGAGCGCGCGCCACAGGCCGCGCCAGTCCTCGCACTCGAAGTCGAAGGGATAGACGTCCTGGTACTTCTTGGGCGGATTCTCGGCGTACTGGAAGCTGCCGTCGGGGCGGCGCACGAACCAGCCGGGGTGCTGCTTGACCCAGGGATGATCCGGCGAGGCCTGGAAGGCGATGTCGAGCGCGACCTCCATGCCCAGGTGGCGCGCGCTCGCCACGAAGGCGGCGAAGTCGTCGAGCGTGCCCAGGGCCGGGTGCAGCGCGGTGTGGCCGCCCTCGGCGGCGCCGATGGCCCACGGGCTGCCCGGGTCGCTCTCGCCCGCGCTGAGCGAGTTGTTGGGACCCTTGCGGAAGGTGTGCCCGATGGGATGCACGGGCGGCAAGTAGACGATGTCGAAGCCCATCTCGGCCACGTAGGGCAGGCGCGCGACCGCGTCGCGCAGCGTGCCGTGCTGCCCGGGCGCGCCCGCGGAGCGGGGGAAGAACTCGTACCAGGCGGAGAAGCGGGCGCGCTCGCGCTCGACCAGCAGCTCGAGCGGCCGCTCCGGCTGCACGCTGAGGCTGCGGTCGGGGTGGCGCGCCATGGCCGCGGCCAGCGCGCCGCCCAGGGCCACGGCCAGACGATCCGCAGCCGGCGCCTCGGCTTCGGCGAGCACCGCAGCGGCGCGCGCGAGCTGCTTCTCGTCCTCGCCGGCACGGCCCGCGCGCGCCCGATCGCGCGCCGCGCTGACCAGCTGGGCGCCCATGCGCAGCTCGAGCGAGACGTCCTGCCCGGCGCTGGTCTTGCGCTCGAGGCCGTGGCGCCACGACGCGAAGTGATCGATCCAGGCCTCGACGCTGAACTGCCACGCGCCCAGCCGGTCGGGGGTGAACGCGGCCTGCCAGCGATCGCCGGCGTGCGGACCGGCCGGAGCCATCTCCGCCTCGTGGAAGCTGGCCTCGCCGGCGTGGCGGTAGTGCAGCCGCGCGGCCAGACGATCGTGCCCGTCGGCGATGAGGTCGGCACCCACGACGATGATCTCGCCGAGCGTGCGCTTGACCGGGTGACGCCCACCGTCCACGCTGGGACGGATCGCGACGATGACGACGCGCTTGCGGCCATCAGCCGGCATGTCGATCGCGGTCTCTTTCATGACGAACCCCCAGCTTAGCGACAGCCATTTGGAGCGGCAACGAGCCATGCACGAGGCGCGCGCCCGCCTCGGCATCGAGCGACTGGTGCTCGCCATCCACCAGGCCAGCTTTCCCGCCTCGAGCGACGATCTCGGCCACGGCGCTCCCGCGTCGAAACGGGGGCTGGATTTCATGCGCATGACGGCCGGGCTCGGCTTCGATGGTGTGCTGTTCGGGCCGGGTGGAATCACCAGCCCATCGAACCCCTCGCCTTACGACGCCACCCTCCTGTCACGCAATCCGCTCGCGCTCTCCTTCTCGCCACTTACCGAGGCTGCGTGGGGAGGTGCCGTCGACCCCGCGCTGCTCGCAGCCCTGACGGCTGACCGCTCACGCGCCGATCGCGTCGACCACGCGCACGCGCACGCGGCGGTGCAGCGCCTGCTCGGCGCATGCCGCGGCGCAGCACGCGCAGGCACGATTCCTGAACTGCAGGGGCGGCTCGCGCGGCTGGCGCAGCGCAGCCCGTGGCTCGCGGGCGAAGGTCGCTTCGAGGCGATTTCGGCTGCCGTCGGACACGATGATTGGCGGCGCTGGCCCGCGGCGCCTCCCCAGGACGCCGAGGCGGCCGCGCGTTTCGAGCTGGGGCAGCTGCTCGCCGCCGAGCAGCACGACGAGCTGCGCCAGGCCGCGCGCGCGCTCGGGCTCAGGCTGTACGCCGACGCGCAGGTGGGCATCAGTCATCGCGATCGCTTCGGCCGCGCGGGCACGTTTCTCGACGGCTACGCCATGGGTGCGCCGCCCAGCCGCACCAACCCCGACGGACAACCCTGGGGCTACCCGGTGCTCGATCCGCAGCAGCTGGCGCGCGGCGGCCCGGCGCGCGACTTCGTCGAGCAGCGTCTCGACGCGCTGCTCGCACACCACGACGGACTGCGCATCGATCATCCGCACGGCTGGGTGTGCCCGTGGGTCTACCGCGACCCCAGCGATGATCCGCTCGCCGCGGTGCAAGGCGGCGCGCGCCTGCACGAATCGCCGGATCTCCCCGATCATCCGGGGCTCGCGCCGCTCGCGCGCGTGCAGCCCGAGCAGCTCGAGCGCAGCCTGCCGCGCCACCACGACGACTGGGTGCGCGCGCTCGAGCCGGCGCAGATCGACGCCTACGCGGCCATGTTCGACCTGATCGTGGCGCGCGCGCAGGCGCACGGCCTGGGTGCGCACGATCTGCTCGTCGAGGTGCTGAGCACCTGCCCGCGTCCGCTCGCCGCGGTGCTGGCGCGCCACGGCATGGGCCGCTTCCGCGTCACGCAGAAGGCGCGTGTGGAGGACGCGAACGACGTCTACCGTGGAGACCGCGCTGCGCCCGCCGACTGGATCATGGTCGGCAACCACGATACGGCGCCCTTGCGCCGCGTGGTCCAGCAGTGGATGGGTACGCCCGAGGCGTCGCGGCGCGCCGCCTACCTGGCCGGGCGGCTGGTGCCCGACGCGAGCGAGCGCACCGCCCTGGCCGAGCGCTGGGCGCGCGACCCGTCGCAGCTGGCCGTGGCCATGCTGGCCGAGCTCTTCCTCGGTCCGGCGCGCCACGTGGTGGTCTTCTGGGTCGACCTGTTCGGCATCGCCGACGTCTACAACCGGCCGGGCGAGACCTCCGCCGACAACTGGATCCTGCGCGTGCCCGCCGACTTCGAGGAGGTGCTGGCGGGAGCCCTGGCCCGGGCCGAGGCACCGTCGCTGTCCCTGGCGCTGGCCTGGGCGTTGCGCGCGCGCGGCCTGGATCGCGACGAGGCCGGCGCGGTGCTCACCGCACGCCTGACCGAATTTTCGCGGCGACCGTGAACCGGATCACGGGAATCCGTGAAATCCGGTTCATGTTCGCGGCGCAAGCGCGTGAAATCACATGCGGCACAGGACGTGCTCTCCGGCGGGCATGCGAATTCGTTCCCTGGCGCTGTTGTGGTCCGGAATCCTGCTCATCACCATGCCCGCATGCGGCGACGACGGCGGGAGTGGCGGAGGCGCTGACGCCGCGCTGGACAGCGGTGGCGGCACTCCCGACTCGGGCGGCGGCCACGGCGCGGACGCCGCGATGTACGAGTACGACCAGAACGGCTGCCTGACCTTCGCCTCCGCCGGCAAGATCTGCGGCTTCGCTTCGGACGATTCGGTCTGCACGCAGAACATGACCTGCTCGGGTGGCAACGCCGACCAGTGCAAGATCAACTGCGAGATGGGCACGACGGTGAAGTGCTACAAGATGGCCGACGTGGACTGTCTGCAGCACGCGGTCGCGGCGCACGACTGCGCGGCGCTCGCCGCGTGCATGTGGATCCTGTAGATAGAAGGAGGCGAATGGCCTCCTCGCATTCGCCCGCATGGCACTACTCGCGCCGGCGTCGAGGTGTTACCCGTGGCGATCCTTCCCAGCCACTGGAGGCCAGCCTTGTCACGTCGCGTCCGCGGAACGTCGTTCCTGATCTGTCTCACCCTGCTCGCCTTCGCCGGCTGCGCCGTCGACGCTGACGACGACCCCACGAGCAGCGAAGCCAGCGAAACCAGCCAAGCCAGCCAAGCCAGCGAGCTCACCGAGGCGACCGAGGCGACCGCCTACTACCGCCTCGAGTCCACCGCGGGCGGCGGCCGCTCGGTCGTCTCGCTCGCCCAGCACGGCAGCTTGCGCTGCCCGAGCGGCCAGCTGGCCAGCCGCTGCACCGTCGACGCTCTGGTGCTGCCCGCCGACTGCGGCTGGGAGTGCCAGGACGGCCTGCTGTCGCTGCGCGGCGACACGGTACTGCGCGGCAGGCTGACCAGCGCCTGGGACACCGCCACGCACCAGCGCGTCTCGCGCCTGATCGTGGCCGCCGGCTTCGACACCTACCGCACCGGCGCGGGCAGCCACGCGCTCTACCGGCTCACGCCTGCGAGCACCACCTGCACCGCGTCGCCCTGCCCGGCCGCGATGCGCGCCCAGCGCATCGGCAAGAGCGGCAACCCCGCACACGTGACGCACCTCGACTTCAGCCAGGCCGACGACGACAACTACGTGCTCGACCCCGCGCGCGGCCACGCGCAGGTGCTCTCGGCGCAGGGCCTGCTGGTCTCGGGCACGCTCGCGGGCACGGTCTTCCGCGCCGATCGCGTGTACCGGCTGTGGACGCCCCGGCCGGCGTGCGATCCGCAGCTCGTCGCCCGCGCGCACTGGTTCCACGGCGGCGAGACCGTCGTCGATCACGAATTCATCACCACATACGAGGCGGAGCGCTACGCCGATCCCGACGGTCGCACCTCGAGCTGGCTGGTGCGCGACGCGGAAGACGCGGCTCATGTGGAGTTCCTCGGCGGTCTGAACGACCTGTGGGCGGAGCGCTTCTCGATCGACAAGGCGAGCTGCGCGCTCACCGTGACCGGCGAGCACTAGCTTCGTGGACTACGGCAGCTCGCAGAAGTACGCGTAGCTGTCGGCATTCTCCACCGCGCCGTCGGGATCGTTGCGCGCCAGGTCGTGACAGCCGTCGACGCCGTAGACCACGTCGGCGGTGCCGGCGACGGCGTAGAAATGCGTCATCTCGTGAACGATGGTGCCGCCCTTGTCCTCCAGCGAAGCATTCCAGTACACATTGCAGATGTAGATATTGTACGGCGCGTCAGGGTACACGTACGCGTAGTAGTCGTCGCTGCAGTCGCAGTGGAACCTGATGCGCTTGCCGTCGATGCGACTCTTGAGCGTGGCGAAGGTCCGCTTCACCGTCGCCCAGCGGGCCGCCGTGTAGGCGCCGAACCAGGTGCGGTAGCGCGTCCGGTTGCCCGGCGTGTTGTCGTTCATGTACGACGCGGCGTCGTCGGCCTGCGCCTGCGCCACATCCATGCCCGTGCGCAAGAGATCCTTCTGCGAGCCCGAGCACTGGCTGAACGAGATGCCATAGTAATAGGCATTCACGTCGTCCTGGTGCACCGGCCGCAGGTGCGCCTCGCTGAACAGCGCCACCCGGTTGGACGCGATCGTGGGCGCGTCGGCGCGGCCGGAGTCGTTGCCGCCCGTGAACAGCGTCGCACGCGCCTTGACCTCGATCTGGTACTCGCCCGCGCGTGGCATCTCGTAGAGACGCGAAAGATCCACCCGCCCGGTGCGTGACTCACCGGGCGCGAGCACGACGAAGTCCCTGTCCCGCGCATCGGCACGCTTGTACACGCGCCCGATGTACTCCGCCTTCACGCCGTCGACGGTCACGGTGAACAGGTCTTGCCAGAGGTCCTCGCCCGGCAGCATCCAGGACAGCACGCGCAGTGGCCCCGCCGACTCGTTCGTGTAGGTCACCTCGACCCACGGGATCTCGTCGGCAGCGAACGTGGACGCCAGCGCGTCCACGCGCACGTCGAGCCCGGGCGCGCCGGCTCCCTCGCCTCCGATCTCTCCCGCGACACAACCTGTCGCCACGACGAGCACCACACCACACGACAGCAGCAATCGATCGCGACACCAGCGCATCACGGCCACCTTCCTCGCCAGCCGTGCAGGCCGACGCTCAGGAATGACCGCGCCCTGCCATCGTCATATCCCGGGCTCGTCGAAAAACGCCATGAAACGTCTTGATATCTGACATTCCGTGCCTGAATCGATTGCATCGAATCGGGCCGCCGCCGACTGAACTGGCCAGCTCGGCAGTCGCGAATCCTCACTTTCTTCGGACTGAGTCCTCATGACTCACGATGGCCCGAACTTACAGAACCGCATGCCCGCATTGCCAGACTCCGCCGCTCTTCAGAGGAAACTCCCGCTCACGAAGTGCTAAGGTCGGACGTGCCATTTGGTCGGGGGAACCGATGGTCCAGGGCGGGTTGAGTGAGTTCGGCGGGACCAAGCGCTTCGCCATCCAGCGGCAGCTCGGCGCGGGCGGCATGGGCGTGGTCTACGAGGCGCTCGACCGCGAGAAGCATGCGCAGGTCGCGCTCAAGACGCTGCGCGCGCCCAGCCCCGAGGCCATCTTGCGGCTCAAGCGCGAGTTCCGCGCGCTGCAGGACATCCAGCACCGCAACCTGGTCAGCCTGGGCGAGCTCATCGAAGCCGACGGCACCTGGTTTTTCACCATGGAGCTGGTGCAGGGAAAGAACTTTCTCGAGTACCTGCGTCCGGACGGATCGTTCCTGCAGATCTCCTCGGATTCCTCGGGGCTGAGCGACACCAGCCCGACCGGGCTGATGCTGCACGATGCGGTGGTGCGCCGGCGCAAGCAGACCCCGCCGCGCCAGCCCGGCCCGCTCTTCGACGAGGAGCGCCTGCGCGACGCCATGGCGCAGCTGGCGCGCGGGCTCATCGCGCTGCACAGCGCGGGCAAGATCCACCGCGACGTCAAGCCGTCCAACATCCTCGTCGATCGCGACGGACGCGTGGTACTGCTCGACTTCGGCCTGGTCACCGAATCGGACCAAGGCGTCTCCGGCCTGACCGACGCGCATGTGGTCGGCACCGCGGCCTACATGGCACCCGAGCAGAGCCTGGGCAAGCCGGTCGGGCCCGAAGCCGACTGGTACAGCGTCGGGGTCGTGCTCTTCGAGGCCATGGTCGGCGACGTGCCCTTCGACGGGCCGAACCTGCAGGTGCTCATGGCCAAGCAGCAGCGGCGCGCCGCACGCGCCAGCACGCTGGCGCCCGGCATCCCCGCCGACCTCGACGATCTGTGCGCCACCCTGCTCGAGCCGGATCCGCTGATGCGGCCGACGGGTGCGGCGGTGCTGCACCGGCTGGGCGCACGCGTGACCCCGAGCGTGCTGAGCATGCGTCCGCTCGCGCGCGCCTCGTCGCACACCACCTTGCCGCCCTTCGTGGGCCGGGAGAACGAGGTCAAGTTCCTGCACGCCGCCCTCGACGACGTGCGCGCCGGCCGGCAGATCGCCGCCTTCATCCACGGCGAGTCGGGCATCGGCAAGAGCGCGCTCCTGCGCAGCTTCGCCGACAGCGCCACCGCCGACGAGGGCGTGGTCGTGCTGGCCGGTCGCTGCCACGAGCGCGAGGCGGTGCCCTACAAGGCCATGGACGGCGTCATCGACGCGCTCGCCCGCTACATGCAGCGACTGCCCAAGCACGAGGCGGCCGCGCTCATCCCGCGGCGCGCCTCGGTGCTGCTGCAGGCATTCCCGGTGCTCAAGCGCGTCGACGTGCTCGCCGATTCGCCGCGCCACGACGCCATCGATCCGCTCGAGCTGCGCATGCGCGTGTTCGTGGCCCTGCGCGAGCTGTTCAGCCGCCTGGCCGAGCGCAAGACGCTCATCTGTGTCATCGACGACCTGCAGTGGGCCGACTCCGACGGTCTGTCCCTGCTCAACGAGCTGATGCGCCCGCCCGAGCCGCCGCCCTTCCTGCTGCTGGCCAGCTGGCGCGAGACCGGCGACGAGTTCGCCGGCGTCAGGCAGCGCCTCGACGGCCTGCCCACCGAGGCGCGCTACCTCAAGCTCAGTCGCCTGGGCAAGGAGGCCGCGTGCGAGCTGGCCACGCGCCTGCTCTGTCGCGCCGTCGACTCGACCACGGTCAGCCCGACCACGGCCGCCAACATCGCGCGCGAGGCGCTCGGCCACCCGCTGTTCATCGACGAGCTGGTCCGCGACCGTGTGATCTCGCGCAACGAGGAGATCTCGCAGACCGGCGGCGGCACCATCCGCCTCGAGGACGTGCTGTGGAAGCGCATCGAGCGCCTGGATCCCGCGTGCAGCCGGGCGCTCGAGGTCATCGCGGTGGCGGGCGCACCCATCGACCAGGAGAGCGCCGCGCGCGCCGCCGGCATGGACCTGGCCACCTTCGGACGCCACACCGGCGTGCTGCGCGTGGTCAACCTGGTGCGCACCACCGGCACGCGCGGCAACGACGTGGTCGAGCCGTACCACGACCGCGTGCGCTCGGCGGTGCTGGCGCACCTCGGGCCCGACACGCTGATCGCGCGCCATCGCGACCTGGCGCGCGCGCTCGACGCCTCCGGCCACGCCGATCCCGAGACGCTGGTCGAGCACTACAGCGGCGCGGGCGAGCCGGAGCGCGCCGGCCGCTGCGCCGCCGAGGCCGCCGAGGCTGCCTCGCGCGCGCTCGCCTTCGACCAGGCGGCGCGACTCTACCGGCTCGCCCTCGACCTCCTGCCCGAGAGCGACATCATGCGCCGCAACCTGCGCGTGTCGCTGTGCGAGGCGCTCGCCAATGCCGGGCGCAGCGCCGACGCCGCCCAGGCCTACCTCGCCTGCGCCTCGGGCGCGACCGCCGCCGATGCGCTCGAGCTGCGCCAGCGCGCCGCGCACCAGCTGCTCATCACCGGTCAGTTCGACGAGGGCATCGCGACGGTGCGCGCGGTCCTGGCCGAGGAGGGCCTGGTCTACCCCGAGACGCAGCGCCAGGCCCTGGTCACCATCGTGCTCAATCGCCTCTGGCAGCGTCTGCGTGGGCTGAAGTTCCGCGAGCGCGACCAGACCGTGGTCGCGGGCAAGGATCTCATGCGCCTCGACGCCTGCTTCCAGGTCGGCACCAGCCTGCTCATGGCCGACTTCTTGCGCGGCCAGTCCTTCGGCGCGCTCGGCCTGGTGCTGGCGCTGCAGGTGGGCGAGCCCTACCGGCTGGCGCGCGCGCTCGCCGTCGAGGGCGCATCGCACGTGTCGATGGGTAAGTGGCATCGCCAGCGCGGCGAGCTCCTGTTCGACGCATCGGAGCGCCTGGCCATGGAGGTGGCCAACCCGCACGCGCTGGCGCTCCTGGCCGCGATGCGTGGCCAGGCGGCCTTCTCATCGGGACGCTTCCGCGAAGCTTCCGAGCGCTGCGCGGTCGCCGAGGCGGAGCTGCGCGAGCGCTGCGTGGGCACGCACTGGGAGATCAACCTGACGCAGCTGTGGAGCTGTCGCGCGCTGCAGTACCTGGGCGAGTTCCCGCTCCTGTCGCAGCGGGTGGCCGAGCTGCTCAGCGACGTGTCGCGGCGTGGCGATCTGTTCGCCATGACCAGCATCCAGCTGACCGCCGCGTCGTGCCTGCTCCTGGCCGCCGACGAGGTCAGGCAGGCACGCGCCGAGGTCGGCGAGGCCATGCGCAAGTGGTCGCTGCCCGGCTACCACCTGCAGCACTACTACGCGCACGTGACGCGCACCTCGGCGGACCTCTACCAGGGCCGAGGCGACCTGGCCTACGCCGAGGTGCACGAGGAGTGGCCGCTGCTTTCGCGCGCCTACCTGCTGCGCATCCAGTTCGTCCGCCTGGTCATGCTCGACCTGCGCGGGCGCGCCGCCCTGGCCGTGGCCGCGAACCGGCGCACTCGCGAGCGCGCGCAGCTCCTGCGCGAGATCAAGCGCGACGCCCGGCGCATCGAGCGCGAGAAGGCGGCCTGGGCCATGCCGCTGGCCGCGATGCTGCGCGCCGGCGTGGCCACCCTCGCTGGCGATGTGCAGGCGGCCCACGATTTCTTCGTCGCCGCGGCGACCGGCTTCGATTCGGCCGATATGGCGCTGCACGCGGCCGCGGCGCGCATGCGCCTGGGCGAGCTGCTCGGCGGCGGCGAAGGTGCGCGCCTGGTCAGCTCCGCGCGCGGCCTCATCGTCGGGCGCGCCATCAAGCGTCCCGAGCAGTACGTGGCCATGCTGGCTCCGGTGGGCGGCGCGCGCGTCAGCTGAGCAGCGACGCGGCCAGCGCCAGCCCGGCCGGCACGGTCTGCACCATGAAGATGCGCTTGTGTACGGTCGCACCGCCCCAGATGCCGGCCACCGCCACGCAGATGAGGCCATAGAGCAGGAACGCACGCGCCAGCTGCGCATCGGGCAGAAACAGCCCCAGCAGCAGCGCCGCGACCAGGAAGGCATTGTACAGGCCCTGGTTGGAGGCCATGGACGCGGCCTGGGCGGCGAACTCCTTGGTCACGGGGAAGACTTTGTGCGCGCGCTGCTTCCACAGCACCATCTCGAGAATCACGATGTAGACGTGGATGACGGCGACCAGACCGACCAGGACCTTGGCGACGACCTGCATGTTCTCAGCCTTCCTCGGCGCCTGATGTCACAGCACCGCAGCGATACATAGCGCGAAACCCTTGCGCGTGAGCGCCCGTATTCGGGGCATGAAAAACATTCGCACCCTCACGATGTCCCTGGTTCTCGCCACCGGCGTGGGCCTCGGCTGCGCCGCCAGCGAGGATCCCTCGCTCACCGACGCGGCCGGCTCTGCCGGCGCGCGCGCGGCGAGCACCTTCCACGTCAACGACCTGCTCGCCAAGCTGCAAGGCTGCCGCGCCGTCTCGCATGGCAAGTACAAGACCGATGACGAGGCCAATCCCTCGGTCGACATCTGCGGCCTCGACGGCGCCTTCTTCTGGAAGGCCGACATGGACATCGATTGCGACGGCAAGCGCACCGCGGTCTGCAACGAGGACACCGACGACGCGTACCAGGACCAGACCTCCGCCGAGGACTCGCAGGGTCGTCCGCTCGACGCCTCCAAGCTGCCTTACGTGGTCATCCCGCTGCCGTCCAATCGCTTCGACTACCAGGGCCAGGGCCTGCAGCTCGGCCAGGTCGTGGGCGTCGTCTTCAACGGCAAGATCGCCTTTGGCGTCTTCGGCGACGAAGGTCCGGACGACATCATCGGCGAGGCATCGTTCGCCATGGCCAGGGAGCTGGGCATTCCCTCGGATCCGAACCAGGGCGGCGTCGACAGCGGCGTCACCTACGTGGTCTTCACCGGTGACGACGCGGTGGTGTCGCGCATCGAGGACCACGCCGAGGCCGAGCGCATCGGCAAGCGCAAGCTGCTCGAGCTGCTGCAGAACAACTAGGCCCATGGGGGCGTCGGACAGAAACGTGAGCGGCCGCCCCTCTGGCGCGCGACTTGGCCAGCCCGCGCCCTCCTCCCGGTGAGCACCACAAAGGTGCCGACGGAGGAAGGCCATGAAGAAACTGTTCGCGATGGCTCAGGTGTGCGGTCTTGTCTTCATTGCGGCGTGCGCGGCGGAGCCGGTGGACGAGGCGCCGATGGGGTCGGTCGAACCCGTGGGCGAGCCGGTCTCGTTCCCCGCTGACGGGGTGATCCCGACTGACCGCGTCGACGAAGCGGGTGCACGCGCCGGCTGTGCCTACGTCCAGTACTGCGACAAGCCGAACAGCCACTGGGGCACGCTGTGCGTGCGCACCGGCTGCAGCGAGGCGGCCGCCTGGGACGAGTGCTACCGCGACTCCATCCACGTCTGCGGTGAGATCACGCCCGACTGGGGCATGTACCTGTAGTCGGTGGCGCGTCCCCGACCGACGCTATACTGCGCCGCACCGTGACCGGCGCCCGAGCTCTCGACCGCTTCGATGTGCCCGGCCGCTGGATCGTCGTCTGGCTGCTCGTGGCCTACACCGGCGTCGTGGCGCTCCACCTGGCCAGCGGCCTCGACGTGGAGGCCTGGGACGACGCGTACTTCTTCAAGCGCATCGGCCTCAACATTCTCCAGCACGGCTCGGCGGCCTGGAATCTGCGCGAGGGCCCGGTCTACGGCAACACCTCGCAAGGATTCCAGGTCGTCACGCTCCTGCCGCTCTTGTTCGGCGCCGACTATTACATCAGCATCATGAAGTTCGTGTCGGCGCTGGCCATGGTGCTGACCCTGGTGCTCTACCTGCGCGCCGCGCGCCGCAGCGGTGATCTTGCATTCGCCGCCGGGGTCGCGTTCCTGGGCGCGTGCGGGCCATTTCTGCTCCTGCTCATCCACAGCGGCATGGAGACGAACACGTCCTTCGTCGTCCTGGCCATCAACCTGCTCGTCATCCACGACAGCGCCGGTCGCACGCGCCGGCAGCAGGTCGTCGCCGTGGTCATCACCACGCTGCTGGTCTACCTCACTCGCCCCGACGCGGTGGCCATCTCGCTGGTGACCATCGCCGTGCATTCGACGCTCGGCGAGCGCAAGCCCGACTGGCGACTGCTCGGCTGCTGCCTGGCCGGGCTGCTGGCCGTGCTGGCCGTCTGCTACCTCTACTTCGGCTCGCCCTTTCCGCTCGCCTTCTATCTCAAGTCCCGTCCGCTCACCGCCTACGCGACCCAGTTCGTCGACCTGGATCTCGTGCCCAAGCGGCGCAACCTGGTCGGTCTGCTGGTGATGGCCGCGCCGCTGGTCCACGTCGCCGCGCACGGACGCAGCGCCTGGTCGCGCGCGCTCCTGGCCGCAGCGGCCGTGTTCGTCGCCTACCACTACTTCTTCACCGTCGAGGTCATGGGCTACTACGCGCGCTTCTACGTGCCCGCCATGGTGCCGGTGACGCTCGCGGCCATCGACGCCGCGCCGCGCTGGCGCGAGCGCTCGCATGCGCTGCTGACGCTCGCGTTCGTGGTCGTCTACGGTGCGGTGCTGCTGCTGCTCTACCGTCACCGCCTGGTCTACGACGCGAAGGATCCCATGCACATGCGGGTCGACCGCGCGCTCTACCTGGGCTACGCCATCGCCGCCTCGGTGCTGCTGCTGGGCGCGCACGTGCAGGCCAGCTGGGCCGCGATCCTGGTCGCGCTGCCACTGGCCGTGGGCAGCGTGCGCGGCCTGCCCCTGCCGCCGCTGGTCGTGCACGACGACGCCACACTGCTGGCCAAGCACATCGAGCGCTTCACCACCGTGCGCGGCATCCTGGCGGTGCGCGCGTGCATCCCGCCGCCATTTCGGATGTACCACACCGAGATTGGCATTCCTGGCGTGCTGTTCCCGAGCGCGACCATCACCGACATGGCCGGCCTCATGGACAAGGAATTCGCGCGTGCGGGCATGAGCTTCGACGCCCGCTGCGAGAAGGATCGACCCGAGCTGATCTTCTTGCCCCACCGCAACTACAAGGTGCAGCGCGACCGCATCCTGAATGGTACGTGCATTCGTGACTACCAGCTGGTGGTCAGCAACTCCAGCTCACCACTCTATGTGCGCAAGGATCTGGCCGGCGACTTCGTGGCCTGCGCGCACCGGATGGGCGACCGCTGGGTCGACGGCGCGCCGCAGCCGTGAACGCGTGTCCGGCGCGGTCTAGTGGTGGTGGTGGTGGTGATGATGATGGCTGCCGCCGCTCGAGCCGCCACTGCTGCTGGTGTGCTCGTACAGCTCCCACTCGCCATCGTTCAGCTCGCCGCAGACGTAGTAGTTGAGCTCGGCCGCCAGCACCTCGAGCGGATGCTCCGCGATCAGCCGCTCGCTGACGCTGCGCGCGTCACCATCGCAGCTCACGCGCACGGCGCCATCGCTGCCGGCGGGGATGGTGTCGAGGCTGTACGTGGCCAGGATCGCGGCCTGCTGCTCGACCGTGACGCTGGCCGCGAAGCGGATGCCCAGCACGCCGGTCTGCCAGGTCTCGGGGATGACGCGCGTGATCTTCCAGCCCTGCGTCGTCACCTGGTAGTCGCCCGCGGGAACATAGTCGGATCCGTCGATCTCGGCCTCGACGTGGTAAGCACCCGCGGGCAGCCCGACCTGGAAGTTGCCGCTGTCGTCGGCGACCTTCTCGGCCACGACGTTGCCCGTCTTGGTGTCGGTGATGCGCACGACGCCGCTCTGTGCGCTCGCGCACGTGGTGCCACACTTCTTGCCGGCGGTGTACAGCGTGCCGCGGATGCCCAGGAATGGATCGGCGACGGCGCTGTCCTTGGCGTCCTCACACAGGCAACCGCTGGCAAATGCAGCCGCGACCATCGCCAGCAGCAGAACGGACGTGGAACGGAACAAACCAGGCTTCGAGCTCATGGCGGCCGGTTAGTGCAAGCCGCGTGCTGGGCGCAGCCCGGTCGCAGACTCAGCGAGTTCCGCGCACTTACGTACATGGCTGGACCCTCGGCGCACCCGTTCCCACGCCGCGTTCACACGTCATCCGTTCACAGGCGGCGACGCGCGGCGACGTGCAGCGACGCGCGGGATCAGAAGGTGTAGGTCGCCGCGGTGTAGAAGCGGAAGGCCTCGAACTGCGAGGGTGTGATCTCCAGGCGCGGCTCGAGGTCGTCGGCGTTGTCGTAGGTCCAGCGCTCGTCGTTGAAGGCGTTGTAGAGGGTCACCTGCAGGTCGAGCTTGTCGTGCAAGAGCCGCCAGCGCAGCCCGACCTGCAGCTCGGCGGCGGGCGGCAGGCGGTCGAGCACGGTCTCGTAGCTCTGCACGGTCACCGCCTCGGCAGGGTTGGTCGAGTGCGCGGCGCCGGTCACGGGGTCGAGCATCAGGCCGCGCGCCTCGACGCGGCGGTTGGGATCCTCGAACGAGCCGTACACGCGCAGCTGGGTGGACAGCTCGAGCTTGTCGCCGGCCAGCTGGTTGTAGAGGCCGATGTTGAACCAGTTGTTGGGCATCGACAGGAACGTGCCCTTGTCGGCCATCTCCATGCGATTGAACGTGTAGCCCAGCTCGAAGCGATGGCCGCCGCGCAGGTACAGGTTGGCCAGCAGCTCGACCGAGTGAATGCCGCGGTCGGCCGTGTTGGCGTAGCGCCCGGCGATGAAGGCGATGTAGTTCTCCAGCTTCGTGTACGAGTAGTCGGCGCGCACGTCGAGCTCGCGCATCTGCCGCTGCCACTTGAACAGACGCGCATTGACCTCGACCTGCCCCGAGCGCGACTTCTCGACCTTGAGGTCGGGCGAGCCGTCGATCTCGATCGCGTCACCGTTGGAGTTGGTGTTGTTGAAGACGGGCGGCCGGAAGCCCTCCGCGTAGTTCACCTTGAGGTGCCAGTCGGGCACCAGCTCGTACACCGCCGCCGCCGACAGCGTGGGCGCCAGGCCGTAGCCGGCTGACTCTGCGTCGAGCTCGGGCGCCGCCTGCAGTCGCGCGCCGCCGTCGAGCAACAGGCGCCGGCTCAGCCGCACCTGCGCCGAGGCGAAGCCGCCGATGGTGGTGCGGTTGACCGCGAACACCGCGGTCACCGGGCAGCCGGGCAGGAAGGTCACGTTCATGGGCGACTGGTTCATCGGATTCCAGCTCCCCGTGCGCGGGCACGCGAATGGAATCTTGCCCAGATCGTACGGGCTCAGGAAGTAGCCCTCGGTGCCACGACCCTCGCGCGAGCGGTCGACATTGTTGGCCAGCCACTCGTGGAAGGCCTCGAATCCGTACAGCACGCGCAGCCGATCCGAGAGCTCGACGTCGCCGTCGACGCTGCCGCCGGCGCGGTAGACGTCATTCTGGGCCACGAAGGCGAGGCCGCCCTCGATGACGCCGGGCACCGGCATGAGCACCATGAGCGGGTCGAAGTGGCGCACGAACTGGATGAAGTAGGCCTTGGTGCTGATGCCCGCGCGCGGCGACAGGCGCGTCTTGTACTCGGCCAGGCCGTAGCACTCGAAGAAGTTGGGCTTGCTGATGCGCGTGGCGTGACCGGGATCGTAGCAATTGTCGGAAGTGTCGAGCACGTCGGCGCCCTGGCACTCGGGCAGATGGTCCTCGGCCAGCTCCTGGATGCCCAGCACGCCATTGAGACCGACGCCCATGTAGCGATCCATGTATGGCAGTGTCCATTGCAGGGTCAGCTTGCCCAGGGTCAGCTTGCCGTCGAAGTTGAAGATGCGCGAGCGCCGGGGATCGGTGTCGCGAATCGGCCCGTAGTAGTAGAGCGAGTTGGGATTGGGCAGCGGCGTCGAGAACATGTGCGGCGAGCGGGTGTAGATGGGGCCCAGGTAGCTCTCGAAGCTGGTATGCAGCACCAGACCCCAGCTCTCCTGGCCGAACAGGCGCGTCACCCCGGCCATCACGTAGCCGCGCATGGCGCTGCGATCGCCCTTGCCGTCGGCGTAACCGAGGTTGGCCTCGACACCATCGATGTCCTCGGCGTCCTTGGTGATCACGTTGACCACGCCGAGGAATGAGTTGGCGCCCCACAGCACGCCGCCGGGACCGGAGATGGTCTCGACCCGCTTGATCATCTCCATGGAGACGCCGCGGTGCAGCGTCGACGCGTTGACGAATGGATCGAAGAGCGAGAAGCCATCGTGCAGCGGCAGCACCGCCTGCATGACCCCGCGCACCACGATCTGGGGAAAGTTGCCGTTGAATGCCTCGAAGCGCAGGAAGCCCGGGATCATGTCGGCCAGCTCGCCCAGCGTGCGCGCCTGGCCATCGCGCAGCTGCTGCGTGGTCACGATGGTGACGATGGCGGGAGCCTCCTGCACCGTGCTGACGCCCTTGGCGGCGCTGGTGACCAGGTTGGCGAGGTCGAGCTCGTCCTCGCTGGCGGCCTCCTCGCTGGCGTCGGAGTCGTCGTAGACCAGGATGGGGACCTCGATCTCCACGCTCTGTGCGCGGGCGGTCCGGCTGGAAAGTGGGAGTAGCAGAGCTGCAAAGGCGACCCAGAGACCCCGTGCTCGCACCATGTATGGCCCCCCGACAATCGCGGTCGACCTATCTTATCTGCTTCATTCCTCTACGTCGTGGTCGCCAGCGGCAGCGCGGCCCGGCGCGCGCGCAGGTACAGCGGCAACCCGGCCAGGATGAGCGCAGCGGAGCCACCCAGGACCTTCAACTCGAAGACGGCCACGCTCGACACATCGCTGGGCGGGAGCGCCGCGGCGACCAGGCCGGCCAGGGTGGTCAGGAAGCCGGTCGCGCTGGTGATGCGCACGGCCATGCGACGACCACGCTGCAGCCGCCAGTGGCTGGCGAACAGGTAGAGGAAGGGAATGAAGTAGAGCAGCTGCGTGACCGAGCGCAGGATGGCGTAGGCCTCGCGCACCGACGAGCCGGCCACGCTCGCGAGCAGCAGGACCGACGCCGCGACGCCCTGCGCCACCAGGCCGCCCACGGGCGTGCCGAAGCGCGGATGCTCGCGCGTGAACCACGCCGGCATGGCGCGGTCGACGCCGGCGGCGCGCACCACGTGCGCGGTGCCCGCCATCCACACCACGACCGCGCCGATCGCGGCCACGACCAGACAGGCAGCGACCGCACGCGCGACCAGGTCGGGTGCGCCGAGGCGCGTCGACAGTGCCGCGATGGCGGCAGGGATTCCATCGGTGAGCTCGATGTCGCCCGGGCGCAGGCCGAGCACGACCGCCACGATGGCGATCAGGAACAGCACGGTCACGAGGGCGCCCGCGACCAGCGCGGCAAGGACCAGCGTGCGGCTGGCGTCGCGCACCTCGCCGCCCATGGTGGGCGCGAGCTCCAGGCCAGCGAACATGAAGGGCAGGCTGGACAGCATGGCGTAGGTCGCGATGGCGTTGCCGCTGTGCAGAGACGGCAACCACGCCGACGTGCTGGGCGACGAGGAAACCCCTTGCAAGGCCGCCGATCCGGCCATGACCGCCAGGATGGCGGTGCCGACGAACAGGCCCGCCGCGCCCAATCCGGACAGCTGCGCGGTGCGCCGCGCGCCCAGCGCGTTGGGCAGGACGCCCAGCCCCCACAGGCCGATCAGTCCGACCGCGACCACGTAGCGCGGATCCTGGACGAACGCGGCGCGATGGCCGAAGAGCATCCACGGCAGCACCACCGCGACGTGCGTCAGCACCGCGGGGAAGAATGCCAGGTTGGTGACGAAGTACGACCAGCCACACACGAAGCCGTGCGCCGGCCCGAACGCGGTGTGGGTCCAGCGGTAGAGCCCGCCATTGTCGGGATAGCGCGACGACAGCGACACCACGGCCAGAGTCAGCGGCACGAAGAAGACCACGAATGCGGCCACGGTCAGGGGCAGCGCCGCCCAGCCCAGGCGCGCCACATCGGTGACGGTGCGCAGGCTGAAGATCGCGACCACATTGAGCAGGACGACGTAGCGAAGACCGAGCGCGCGCCCATGGGTCGAGGTCATCGGCCGAAACTATAGGGTGGTGCGAACGCGGCTGACAATCGTCAGCGAGACGAATTGTCCTCCCCGACGGGGGAATCCGGCCCAGAGAGGCATTGCCCGTTTCACATGGTGGTGTTTGCGCCTGCGTCCTGCCGATTCTCCCCGCGGCTTCCTGGCCATTCCTGCCGCGCGTCTGCCGGTGTGCGTGGACGTCTCGACCGGGCAGACGGTCGGATCGGCCGGTAGATTGTCATTCAACGCCAGATTCAGACTGCCATTCACTGCGCAGCTCGCGCGGCGATCTTGCGCCGCGCGCGCATCTCGGCCGACGCCGGCCGACGCCGTCACCCCCGACGGTCGCTGCGCGACACCGGACAATAGCTGGCAATTGGTGCCAGCAATCACATTGTGACTGCATGCACTGGCTCTTTCACGAGCTGCGCAATCCGGGTTGCGAGACCTGCTGAGTCTCGATTAGCTTACTGTCGCTGCACTCAAGCTGCGGCGCGTGTGAGCATCCGTCGGGGGACGGATGCAGCGACATCGCGCGCGCCACAGCCTGGCCGTCCATTTTTGCCGTTCTGGGAAAAGGGGGAACCGAGAGAAACATGAGCAAGTCAACGGGCAACGGACACTTAGTATCGAGGGTCTTTGCAGGTATGGCGCTGGCCGCGGTGGCCAGCTGGGGCTGCGGATCACCGTCCCACGAGGCCAGCGTCGACAAGCCACCGCCGGTCCAGCCAGCGGCCGCAAAGGTCGAGTTCGCCAAGGATTCCGTCATCGTCCGCTTCCGCACCGCGCCGACGGCGACGGCCGCGCGCTCGAGCGTCTCGAAGGTCAAGGGCACCATCGAGGACAAGAACAAGGACGGTATCTACGACGGCTACTCCCACATTGCGAATGGCGAGCTGGCCGTCATCCAGCTCGACAAGAGCATCTCGGTGGACCAGGCGCTCAAGCAACTCCGCAGTGATCCCGCGGTCCTCTACGCCGAGCCGAACTACATCGTTCACACCAACACGGTCACGCCCAACGACCCGCGCTTCAGCGAGCTCTTCGGTCTCAACAATACTGGTCAGACCGGTGGCACCGCCGACTCGGACATCGACGCCATCGAGGCGTGGGACTCCAGCGTCGGCAGCGCGAGCATCGTCGTGGGCGTCGTCGATACCGGCGTCGACTACAACCACGAGGACCTGGCTGCCAACATCTGGGTCAATCCTCTCGAGATTCCCGGCAACGGCATCGACGACGACGGCAATGGCTTCGTCGACGACGTGCATGGCATCAACGCCATCACGGGTACGGGTGACCCACTCGACGACAATGCCCACGGCACGCACTGCTCGGGCACCATCGGCGCGGTCGGCAACAACGGCATCGGCGTCGCGGGAGTGAACTGGGAAGTCTCGATCATGGGGCTCAAGTTCCTCGACTCGGGCGGCAGCGGCACGCTCGACGCGGCCATTCGCGCCATCGACTACGCGGTGGCGCAGAAGAACGCGGGAGTGAACATTCGCGTGCTCAGCAACAGCTGGAGCGGCGGCGGCTTCAGTCAGGCGCTGCTCGACTCCATCCTCGCGGCCAACAACGCCGGCATCCTGTTCGTGGCCGCCGCGGCCAACTCGGCGTCGGACAACGACGCTTTGCCGGTCTTCCCGGCCAACTACGACTCGCCCAACATCATCTCGGTCGCGGCCACCGACCACAACGACGGCCTGGCGTCGTTCTCCAACTTCGGCCTGACCACCGTCGACCTGGGCGCGCCGGGCGTGGCCATCCTGTCGACCACGCCGGGCAACACCTACTCGGTGTTCAGCGGCACGTCGATGGCGACCCCACACGTGGCCGGTGTGGCCGCGCTCGTTCTCTCGGCCAACAGCACCCTGTCGGTGGACGAGCTCAAGGACATCCTCATCAACTCGGGTGACCCGATCCCGTCCCTGGACGGACGGACGGTCAGCGGCAAGCGACTCAACGCCGCCAATGCGCTCGAGCAGGCGGGCCCGCCCGTGCCGCACTTCAACCTCAGCGTCGCACCGGCCGCACAGACCATCGGCCAGGGCGAGCTGGCCAACTACGGCGTCGACGTCGCGGCGGTGGCCGGCTTCACCGGCGACGTGCAGCTGTTCGCCTCGGCGGACATGACGTTCAACGGCAGCGTCACCGTCTCGCCCGACACGCTCGCGGCGCCCGGCACCGCCACGCTGACCGTGGTCACCAGCCTGGCCACCGTGCCCGGCACCTACAACATCACGCTCACCGCGGTGAGCGGCCCGCTGGTCAAGACGCGCCTGGTCTCGCTGCGCGTGCGGCCCTTCGGCACCGTCGACAACCAGTTCCCCAGCACCGACACGCCCATCTTCATTCCCGACGCCAACCCGACCGGCATCACCAGCATCATCCACGTCGAGCAGCCCATCGAGATCCAGGAGGTCCAGGTCGATCTCAACATCACCCACACCTTCATCGGTGACCTGATCGTGACCCTGACCTCGCCGCAGGGCACGCAGGTGATCCTGCACAACCACACCGGTGGCGGTTCGCACGACATCCATCGCACCTACGCGCTGCCCGTCGAGTTCACCGGCCAGCAGGCCATCGGCGACTGGGTGCTGCACGTGGCCGACACCGTGGGCGCCGACTCGGGCACGCTCGACAGCTGGACCCTGCACATCGTCGGTGTCCCTGGTCAGCCCACCTTCGGTATCAGCGCCTCGCCGGCCAGCCAGTCGGTGACCGTGGGCGGCACAGCCAGCTACACGGTCGACGTGGCCTCGTTCGGCTTCACGGGCGACGTGGCCCTGAGCGCGAGCGCCTCGCCGCCGCTGGCGGACCTGGGCTTCTCGCCCGGCACGGTCACCGCGCCCGGCTCGTCCACGCTCACCGTGCGGACCGACTGCTCGACCGCGCCCGGCGACTACGTGCTGACCATCTCGGGCAGCGCCAACGGCGAGACCAAGAGCGCGCAGGTCACCCTGCACGTGCAGGCGGTCGGCTCGCGCGTCGACGTGTTCACCAGCACCGACACGCCCATCTCCATCCCCGATGCCAACCCGGCCGGCATCCAGAGCACCATCAACGTGGCCGGCACGCTCGTCATCACCGAGGTGACCGTGGACGTGAACATCACCCACACGTTCATCGGCGATCTGCTGGTCCAGCTGGTCGGCCCCGACGGCACGACGGTGCCGCTGCACAACCATCAGGGCGGCGCGAGCGACAACATCCACCAGAGCTACACGGTCGCCGACTTCAACGGCCACGCGAGCGCGGGCGGGTGGCGCCTGCAGGTCTTCGACACCGCGGGCGCCGACATCGGCACCCTCGACGACTGGACGCTGCACATCAGCAGCGGCTCGAACAACACCCCGCCCACCGCGGCCTTCAGCTTCGTCAACACCGTGGGCCGCACCTTCGTGTTCACCGACGGCAGCAGCGACGCGGGTTGCGGCAGCGGCGTGGTCGCGTGGGCGTGGAGCTTCGGCGACGGCGCCAGCTCGGCGGCGCAGAACCCGACCCACGTCTATGCGCTGCAGGGCACGTACACCGTGACCCTGACCGTGACCGACGCCGACGGCGCCACGGCCACGACCTCGCAGACGGTGGAAGCGACGCGCGACCGGCCGCGCCTGGCCATCATGGGCGTCACGCGCAACCCCGACACCTTCGAGTTCTCGGTGTCGCTGCGCTGGAGCGGCGCGAACGGCAACCTGGTCGAGCTCTACCGCAACGACGTGCTCGCCGACATCCCCGACAACGATGGTGCGACGGTGGATCTGTTCCGCCGCTACCAGACCACGTACTCGTGGAAGATCTGCGAGCAGTACTCCGACTTCTGCTCCAACGAGGTCAGCATCGTCTTCGGCGAGCTCGGCTCCAACCTGGTGACCGTGGTCTCGAACGAGGATGGCCTGCGCAAGATCCAGCACATGGTCATCGAAGACGTCCGCTAGTCGCCTTCCGGCAATGACGTGAGCAGGGGCAGCCTCCCGGGAGGCTGCCCCTTGGTATTTTCGGGCGATGTCGTAGGTTTCTGCCAATGTCGCCCGGATGAGCGGATTGCGGAGCAAGGCAGAGGAGCACCTGCGCGCGCTGGCGGGCGACGCCGCCGTGCTGCGCGACGATCAGTGGGCGGCCATCGACGCCCTGGTCAGCGCGCGCCGGCGCGTGCTGGTGGTCCAGCGCACCGGCTGGGGCAAGTCGGCGGTGTACTTCGTGGCCACCTTGCTGCTGCGTGCGCAGGGCGCGGGACCGAGCGTGATCGTCAGCCCGCTCTTGGCCCTCATGCGCAACCAGGTGGCCGCGGCCGAGCGGGCCGGCATCCGCGCCGTGACCGTCAACAGCAGCAACGTGGCCGAATGGGCCCAGGTCTACGCCGGCGTGCAGCGCGGTGAGGTCGACGTGCTCCTGGTCAGCCCCGAGCGGCTCAACAACCCCGGCTTCCGCGACGAGGTCCTGCCCCGGCTGGCGGCGACCGCCGGCCTGCTGGTCGTCGACGAGGCGCACTGCATCAGCGACTGGGGCCACGACTTTCGCCCCGACTACCGCCGCATCCGCTCGCTGCTCGCCGAGCTGGCGCCGTCCACGCCGGTGCTGGCGACCACCGCGACCGCCAACGCGCGCGTGGTCGCCGACGTCGCCGAGCAGCTGGGCGCGGGCACGCTGGTGCTGCGCGGCGCGCTCGACCGCGAATCGCTGCGCCTGGCCGTGCTCGAGCTGCCCAGCGCCGCACACCGCCTGGCCTGGCTGGCCGACCACCTGCCCGAGCTGCCCGGCAGCGGCATCGTCTACACCCTGACCGTCGCCGCCACCGACGAGGTGGCCGCCTTCCTGCGCGCGCGCGGCCTGCGCGCCGCGGCGTATTCGGGACGCACCGACGACGCCGAGCGGCGCGCCGCCGAGGAAGATCTGCTGGCCAACCGCATCAAGGTGCTCGTGGCCACCAGCGCGCTGGGCATGGGCTTCGACAAGCCCGACCTCGGCTTCGTCGTGCACATGGGCGCGCCGCCCTCGCCCATCGCCTACTACCAGCAGATCGGGCGGGCCGGACGCGGGGTCGAGCGCGCCGACGTGGTGCTCCTGCCCGGGCAGGAAGACGAGGCCATCTGGCGCTACTTCGCCTCGCTCGGCTTTCCCAGCGAGGACCAGGTGAGGCGTACGCTCGACGCGCTCGCGCGCGCCCGGAAGCCGCTGTCGACGGCCGCGCTCGAGCCGCTGGTCGACCTGCGCCGCACCCGGCTCGAGACCATGCTCAAGGTCCTCGACGTCGACGGTGCGGTCAAGCGCGTCGAGGGCGGCTGGACCGCCACCGGGCAGGCATGGGTCTACGATGGCGAGCGCTACGCGCGCGTGGCCGCGGATCGCTCGGCCGAGCAGCACGCGATGCGCGAGTACGCGGCCACGGCCGGCTGTCGCATGGAGTTCCTGCGCCGGCAGCTGGATGATCCGGGCGCCGCGCCGTGCGGCCGCTGCGATCGCTGCACCGGGAAGCTTCTCCTCGGCGACGTGAGCGACGCCTCGCTGACGGCGGCGCGCGCCGATCTGGGCAAGCCGGGAGTGGAGCTACCGGCCAAGAAGCTGTGGCCCACGGGCATGGCCGCGCTGGGCGTGCCGCTCACCGGCAAGCTGCGCGAGCCGCCCGAGATCGGACGCGCGCTCGGCCGGCTCTCCGACGTGGGCTGGGGCACGCGCCTGCGGCCGCTGCTGGCCGGAGCGGATGGACCGGTGCCCGAGGACGTCGTGCGCGCCGTCGTCGACGTGCTGGCCGCCTGGGGCTGGCAGAAGCGGCCCGCGGGCGTCGTGGCGGTGCCGAGCCGGAGCAAGCCGCAGCTGGTGGGCAGCCTGGCCGCGCGCATCGCGGCGATCGGAAGGCTGCCGCTGCTCGGGTCGCTCGGGCGCGTGCGCCACGAGCCGGCGGGCCAGGGGCGCAGCAACAGCGCGCAGCGTCTGGGCGCGGTCTACGGGTCGTTCTCGGCCGCGGGCCTGGCGCTCGACGGCTCGCCCGTGCTGCTCGTCGACGATCGCACCGACAGCGGCTGGACGCTGACCGAAGCCACGCGCGTGCTGCGTGAGGCGGGCAGCGGCCCGGTCTTGCCCCTGGTGCTCGCCATCGACGGCTGACGGCGCTTTGGCTGGTGATAGCCAATCACGTCTGGCGTCGTCGGTACTATTCATAGTCTGCACGTCGTGTATTGGCCTTCTGAATGGCGACTTGGCCGCCGCACTGCTGCGCGTGCGTCTCGGGCAAGATGCCCCGACGCTGCCGGCCCGCGTACCACGAGCTGAAACGGTGTTTCAGCAAGTGCCCGAAACGAGAGCGAGAACCGAGCTGGTCCGTATGTTGCTGCGCATCGGGGCTCGGGCGTGCGGAGGAGGTCCTCGACGATGTCTCGCTCTCCATGGATGTGGGGTGTTGTTACACGTGTGTTCTTCGCGCTGGCATGCCTGGCGCTGCCGGCGCGTGCCTGGGCCGCGGACCACGCGGCAGATGTCCGCCCGCACGGGACCTACTTCGTCCGTCCCGCGCCCGCGCAGGTGGCGCCCTTCGGGCCCGGCCCGCGCCACCGCATCATCTACATGAACCGCGCGGGCGGCGCGCTCCACCCCGGCGACGAGAACTCGGCCACCAATACCACCGGCATCGTCAACCAGGAGTCGACGCTCAGCCCGTTCCCCTACAGCGACACCACCTGGCACGGCGTGGTCGACTGCATGCGCGCCATGTACGCACCCTTCGACGTCGAGATCACCGAGACCGATCCCGGCAACGTCGACCACATCGAATCGATGGTCGCGGGCAGCCCGTCGGATGTCAACCTGCCCGACGGCTACGGCGGCGTGGCCATGATGAACGGCGACTGCTCGGTGATGGAGCGTGGCATCGCCTTCACCTTCCCCACCGTGTGGGGCAACAACGTGCGCGACATCTGCGAGACCGCCGCGCAGGAGACCGCACACTCGCTCGGCCTCGACCACGAGTTCCTGTGCGAGGACCCCATGACCTACCTGAGCAACTGCGGCAACAAGGCATTCCGCGACATCGACGCCGACTGCGGCGAGTACGCGTCGCGCCAGTGCTCCTGTGGCGGCAGCAAGCAGAACTCGGTCAAGCTCTTCCTGCAGATCCTCGGCCCCGCGCCGGGCGGACCCGCCGTGGATCACCAGGCTCCGACCATCACGCTGACCTCGCCCGCCGAAGGCGCGCAGGTCGCGCCCGGCTTCCAGGTCACTGCCGATGCGCAGGACAACGTGGGCGTGACCAAGGTCGACCTCTACGTCGACGGCGCGATGGTGGCGAGCGATGGCGCCGCACCCTACCAGCTGCAGACCGCGGGCAACCTGGCCGCGGGAACGCACACCGTCGAGGTGCGCGCCCACGACGTGGCGGGCAACTCGGGCACCGACTCGGCCAGCGTGATGGTCGCGGGGGCCGCGGCGCCTGACGGCGGCTCGGTCGACAATCCGGATGATCCCAGCGGAGGGAATGCCACGGGTGGATGCGGGTGCAGCGTGGGCGGCGAGCCGAGCCGTGGCGGAGCGATGATCTGTTTCCTGGCCGCCGCCGTCGCACTCTTCGTCGCGCTGCGCCGCCGCCATCGCAAGACCACGTAGGACAGAGTTGCGGCCTGCGGGCGCGAGAACCTGGCGCGCGCCCGGGCGCGCGTGGCAGTCTTGGCGCGCGATGCTGCGACGAGCACTGGAGTCGAGCTCGCTCGCGTCGGTGGGCTACGACGCCGAGCGCCAGATTCTCGAGGTGGAGTTCAGGAACGGGCGCACCTACCGCTACCTCGAGGTGCCCGAGCTGGTGCACCGTCGGCTGCTGAAGGCGCCGTCGATGGGAAAGTTCTTCAACGAAGAGATCCGCGATCACTACCGCAGCGAACGCGTGTAGGCGTCAGGCGGGCTACTGGCAGTTGACGCAGGCCCAGTCGACCACGCCGTCGCCGGAGCCGAAGCGCTCCATCGTGTACTTCTCGATGTCGATGAGGAAGCCGGTGCCATGCGCGTTCGCGTTCTGCGTGCAGCAGCCGCTGCAGTCGGAGTCGGCGCACATGTCGTACACGATCGCGTCGATCTGGTGCGAGCCCTGCTTGAGCCGCAGCGTCTTCAGCTTGTACTGATTGGCGTCGCGCTCGTGGACCGCGAGGATGTTGTGGTTCATGACCCAGTTCTCCGACTGCTGCCCGTCGACGAAGGCGAACTGGCCGGCCCACAGGCAGCCATTGAAGTTCTGGCACTCGTCGCTACCCGGATCGGGATACGACGTGAAGTTGGTCAGGTTGGCGCGATGCCAGACCAGGCCACCCGGAGGCGGCGGCGGAGGCGGCGGTGGCGGTGGCGGCGGGTTGCCACCCGGGTCCTGCAGACTCCACGCCTGCGAGTCGCCGCCGTTGCACGACCAGAGCTGCACGGCCACGCCGTCGCCAGCCCCGCCGCCGCTCACGTCGAGGCACTTGCTGCTCTTGGTGTTGACCAGGCGTGTGTAGCCGTTGCCGACGGCCTCGATGCGGAACTTCTGCGCGCCCGTGGTGTTGCACGTCCACAGCTGGATCTTCGTGGCGTTGGCGGTGCCGCCGCCGTTCACGTCGACGCACTTGCCCGAGCTGGGATTGACCAGGCGGAACGCGCCGCCACCACGATCATCGAGGTTGAAGGCCTGGGCCTCGGTGCCATTGCATTCCCATTGCTGGATCTGCGTCCCGTTGGAAGTACCGGCGCCGCTCACATCGAGGCACTTGCCGCTGCCACGACGGACCAGCTTGGTTGGGCCGGCAGAGAGAGAGGCCTCGGTCGGGTTGGGCAGGCCTTCTTCCTCGGTGACGTCGCCGACGCAACCAGCGAACGCCGCAGCACACGCTGCGGCGAGAAACAGGGCCTGCAGGTTCGACCGCGCAATTCTCGAATGCAATTCCATGGCTATATCCTTTCTTCCCCCCATGGCATGGTTGGGCGCGGCTTGCGCCCGGCTTCGCTTCCTCGCCGAATCGCTCCTTCTCTCGGTAAGCGCCCGGTAGCGACCCGACCCCTGGGCCCGGCCTGCTGCCGTCACTTCGACGCTATGTAAAACGCGTAAAGTAGTACGACGTCAAAACAAGTTCGGCCACGGTAGTCCTCGCGAGCTGACATGGCTGGCTGTTTTCGATCAAAACTGCTTACAGAAGCGCAACGCGTGCGCAAAGCACGCGACATCGCTGGAAGAAAATGCGCAGGCCGGATCCGGGCGAGCCGCCCGCCTTGCAAAGCGACGCGGCGCACACCACGAGGGCACCGTGCTCGCGACCAGGCCGAGGCGGGAGCGCCCCAGTCCGCGTCTCTGCCCTTGGGACCTGGTCGATCTCGCCGAGCGCGCCAATCCGGAGTCGGTTCGGAGCGCGACGACCGGGCGCTGGCGAGTCGGTGAGCACACTCCGTACCTTCGACGATTAGCCTCGTCGAAGGCTGTGAGCGCGACAGTGCGAATCTGTAATCGTCGTCGTCGCCACTACATAGATTGCAATCCACAAACGCGGTAAGTCCTGCGCATGTAGCGCAGCTACCACGGGCCACTCCGCCGCACTCAGCGTACGCGCACGAAACAAGTCAATGACTTGGTGATATCGATCATCACGGCACGCAACGTGGATTACGTACCGTCGACAGTAAACGTCGGGGGAGGTTCGTATGCATACGAGGCGTGCGTCCTGGGGAACCCTTTTCGCGCTCTCAATGGCGATAACATTTTCGGCGGCGAGCGTGCGGGAGGCACGCGCTGCCGACGAGAGCGAACGCGAGCGCTCATTCACCGCGTTCGAGAGCGGACAGGTGAGACCGCTCGCGCTCTCACCGAGCAAGCGACTGCTCTTCGCCACCAACACACCTGACAACCGGCTCGAGATCTACCGCGCGACGCCGGGCGGCTTGCGCCACTGCGGCTCGG
>Ga0209515_10002505_pt1 | contig 28105 bp, 26 predicted proteins | sample Subgroupgradi54m_FD_187454 | JGI IMG/M metagenome (GOLD analysis project Ga0209515, IMG submission 187454) | Subsurface groundwater microbial communities from S. Glens Falls, New York, USA - GMW60B uncontaminated upgradient, 5.4 m (SPAdes)... ... | reverse complement strand
CGAAATTTCTGTGTCGTGGCTCATATCGATCACGGAAAAAGTACGCTTGCCGACCGGCTCCTTGAGCTCACCGCAACGGTTGCCAAGCGCGATATGGCGGAGCAACTTTTAGATAGCAATCCTATTGAGCGAGAACGTGGGATTACCATTAAGCTCGCGCCGGTGCGAATGGAATGGAAAAGCTATATTTTGAATCTCATTGATACCCCGGGTCACGTCGATTTTAGTTATGAAGTTTCTCGGTCACTTGCTGCTTGTGAGGGGGCCTTGCTGGTCGTGGATGCCACGCAAGGCGTGCAGGCCCAAACGCTTGCGCACCTTCATCAAGCACGCAGTCACAAATTGGCTATTATTCCCATTATTAATAAAATTGATTTGCCCAATGCGCGGATTGAAGAAACGAAAAAAGAGCTTGTTGATTTAGGATTTCGTCAAGAAGACATATTGGAAATTTCTGCCAAAACCGGCAAGAATGTCGAGCAAGTTCTGGAAGCAGTTATTAAACGGGTTCCGTCGCCGCAAGGTGGGCCGGATAAATCCCTTCGGGCCTTGATCTTTTCTTCTCAATACGACGCACACAAAGGCGTGGTGGTGTTTGTGCGAGTAGTGGATGGAAGTATATCTTTAGAGAGACTTAAATTTGTATTTTCTGGAGCAGAAGTGACGCCCATTGAGGTGGGGTATTTTATCCCTCGGATGCACGCATCCTCGGGGCTTGTCACCGGTGAAGTTGGCTACATTGCAACAGGACTTAAGGATGTTCGGTTTGCCAAAGTCGGAGATACTATTACAAGTTTAAATGTCATTGCGAGCAAAGCGAAGCAATCTCTAGAGATCGCTTCGTCGTCTGAACGATCTCGCGATGACAACATTGTCCCTCTTGCTGGCTACCAAGAGCCCAAGCCCATGGTCTTTTTAGGTTTATTTCCTGTAGATAGCGCCGAACTTACGTTAGCGCGAGAAGCAATGGAGAAATTGCGGCTTTCCGACAGCGCATTTACCTTTCGGCCGATCTCTTCGCTTGCTTTAGGCAACGGGTTCCACTGTGGATTTTTGGGACTTTTGCATGCAGAGATCGTCCAAGAACGATTATTACGGGAATTTAACTTGACTATGATTGCAACTGCCCCATCGGTTGAGTACCAAGTAAAATACCGAGGAAATGTCATTGCGAGCACGTTCGACAGACTCAGTGTAAACTCCGCGAAGCAATCTCTAGATATCGCTTCGTCGTCTGAACGATCTCGCGATGACAAATGGATTTCCATCGAATCGGCTTCTGAATTTCCAGACCCCTCTACTATCGAAGAAGTCCGCGAGCCGGTGATGCAGGTTGCTATCTTTACTCCCAAGCGCTTCGTGGGAGGGGTTATGCAGTTGGCTCAGGAAAAACGAGGCGTCTACGTTGATTTAAAATATTTTGGGGTAGAATCGGCCCCACTTCGCCAAGGCTTCGCGGGGCAGGCCGAATTTACCTACCTTATTCCGCTTTCGGAAATGATTGTGGATTTTTTTGACCGCCTCAAAAGCGCCACAGAAGGCTATGCATCGCTTGATTACGAATTTTATGATTACCAGTCGGTGGACGTAGTGAAAATGGACGTTTTGGTCAATAAAGAAAAAGTCGATGCCTTTTCGGTGTTGGTTGTCGAGAGTCAAGCACAATTCTATGGCCGGGATCTCGTGGAGCGTCTGGCCGGAGCTATCCCACGTCATCAATTTCAAATTCCGGTGCAAGCGGCAATCGGCGGACAAGTGATTGCTCGCGCTGACGTCAAATCCTTCCGCAAAGACGTTATCCAAAAACTTTATGGCGGCGACCGTTCACGAAAAGATAAACTTTTAGATAAACAAAAGAAGGGTAAGGCGAAAATGAAGATGATTGGCCGCGTGGAGATACCGCAATCTGCCTTTTTTGCGGTTCTCAAGAGAACTTAAAACTTCGGTGAAGAATTTTCGTTGATAGTTTGAGCAAAACCTTGAGTAGTAGCAGTAAAACTCCATTGATTGCCAACACAAGGCCCGTACTTTTGACCAAGCCATCCAGTATACGGTTGGCAAATTCCAATGCTGTACCGGTGAGTTCAATCCGTATACCAGCGATATAGCCGGCGCCAACCAAGATACCAATAGTGATGGCAAAAGCGAAAAACCCTTTGAGATCTTCTTTAGACGAAAACATGCTGTTACTTATGACGAAGAGGAGATAGATGAGCAGTGAAACGAGATACGTGGAAGAAGAAGTTAAAAGATTGCCGGAACGTGCGGCGGCGGTTGCCTGTTGAAGAAGAGAAGGAAGCCAGTAAGAGAGGGCAGCGAGGATAACTAACCCAACAATAAGCGGCGCAAAGCCTATCAAATATCTTCGAAATGGATCGCTTTTTGCTATCTGCACGCTGCCTGCTTGGATTTCATCTTCTTCTAAATTTTCTGGAACTAAAGAAAGTTTGCCTGTGTGAACGCCCAATATTTCTGCAGTAAACAAGTGAGCAAGTTCATGCACCACCGTGCCGGGAAAAAAGAGGAGCGTGGTAGCACTTATTGCCACAGATCTACTGCGAAAGATTAACAGAAAAAGTCCATACAGAAGCTGCGTCACGTAGCGGGAGAGAAGAAAGAGGATGACGAGCTCGATGAGTAAGATAAGGAGTAACATAGTTAGTGGCCTCCCGATGACTGACCTTCTTCCTCAGTCATCATTTTTCCTCCCAGCTGAGCAAGCATGCCAACAACCATAAGTCCCATCAGACCGTAGGTTCCGAATTGTTTGAGTTTTGCAATTTTGGTGAGTGTCTCGCGGGGTGGTTCTTTTTCACTATCAGCAATTATTTGAGCTATTCCAAGATTTTCGGGAGTTTGTTGGGGAGCACCTTGAGTGGTTTGTGGTACTTCTGTTGGCGTGGGTGTCTCTGCCATACATTTCTATCGTACAAAATTATTGCCAGGAAGGGAAGGGGGAGGAGGGCAAAGCCGATCCATTCCAAAAGTTGAGGAAGAAAAAAGATGACGATCCACCTCCGCCTTGGCTTAGCATTCGCCTTTTCACTACTATTCGTAGACGGCTCATGCTGCGCCTGGTCGGCGGACTTAGGCTCTTCGAGCCACGCGTTTGCCCAGTTATTTACCAAAACGTGCGGAAGGAACTGCTTGCCATCCCAGGCAATCCAGCCGGGGTCAAAGGCTTGATCTAGAATGAGTGTTGGGCTTGTGGCGGCAGATGCTCCATTGAGCTTGATCTGATAGAAAGCGGGGTTGGGGTGAGAAACAGAAATGTCATTGCGAGCGCAGGCGAAGCAATCTCTAAAGATCGCCGCGCCGTCAGAACGGTCTCGCGATGACAGATTCACCAAGTCATTATACGGAATTTTATACATCCGGATTCTGCTGATGTCATTTACTGTTTCAGTTTTCCCGATCGCATCGTTACTCAGATATACCGTATATCCCAAGCCATCCGGAGCAAGAGGTGGCAAGATAAAAGAGCTCGTTTGCCAATCTTGTTTTTCAGAAAGATAGGTTTCTACTTCGACGTGTTTTGCTGTGTCATTGATAAGAGAAAAAATGAGCGGCCGGCCCGAAACGTGCCTGCTCTCTACCTTTACCACGTATCCGTCTTTATGACTGATGTTTGCTCCAAAACTTACACAAGCACGCTGATCAGCTGCCATAAGCCTAAGCCATGATTTTGTTGTATCATCCTGATTTATTGCATGCATCGTACCAGGGCGCAGAAGTCCACATTTCGTCGCAGAAGAAGCTAATAAAGAAGATTGTGTAGCTGTATCGAAAACAAGGTCTTCTTCTTTTGGTTGTACGAGCGTAAATTCTCTTTCGTTGACACTCCGTTTAGTAAAAAGAGAGCGAAAGGGGTAGACAACATCGCCACCCGCTTCCGAAATATAATCACCCACATCGGCAAACGCCACGTCGTTATCTGTCCATTTATAAATTGGTGATACGGTGGGAAGATTATCTTTGAAAGCAATAAAGGATAGGGCATTGGTTATTCTCTCGTAGACCGTCAGTTTGCCGATGGTGGTTAATGGCTTAATTTTGGGCATTGCTGCTAGGAGCTCTTTTGTTTCTTCAGTAAAAAGGGATCGATCATGACTGGTTGAGATGAGATTTTCATCAAGAAGAATGTATCGGATATCATATTTGGCAAAGACCTGTTCTACTGCACTCCCATTTTTGCTGTAGAGGGCTCGCGTAAGCTCCCAATAATAATTTTCATTTTGAGCACTCCATGGGTCAAAAGCGCGATCCATCACTGGTTGATTGAGTCCATACCAAACAAAACCGCTCCCACGATAGCCAAAGCGATAAAACTTCCAGCTCCAGTAACTTGGTTGAGGGAGAAGAGTAATGCGGCCATTGGGATCTTGTGTTTGCATGAACGCAAAAAGCGAAAGGTATTCAGACGGGAGGTTGACGCGAAGGTTTTTATAAATGAAGTTTCCTTGGAAAGCAGGAATTGCTATAAAACCAATCGCAATAATACAAAATATTACAAAAATATTCTTTAATTTTTTCATAGAAGCACAGCCAAGACCCAACAATATGCTTCCAGAGAAAACAAAGAGCAGGCTGAACTTGGTAAATGGAAAACGAAGAGCTTCGCCCAAAAGAGGAAAATGGGTGCGCAGAATACTTGTTGCCTCGCGTAAAATGGGAATATCATTACCTAAAAAGATGAACGCAATGAGAAAGAGGATCGTAAATGGTAAGAGATGTCGATATGGTTTTCGTATTGTTGCGACAATCCCCAAGATGGTTACTCCTGTCAAAAACCATGCCAATACGATGGGGATGGTGTTGTTTAGATGGCTTCGCCACGGCGCCATCAAGTAGGTGTAGGTGCCATCGGGCATCATATCTTCAAAATCCAAACTAAACCCCCGCATCAAAAGCACGTTTTTGAGGTCACCGAAGGCTTGGTTGCGAGCAAATGCTTCGCCGCTACTCATTTGATTAATCTTGGCTTGCGCAATAATAGGTGCATTGCGGGGGAGGCCGTAGAGATAGGGGAATAGCCAAAACGCATTGATAACCAAAAAACCCAGTCCGGTGGCAAGTATAGGCTTCCATTTCGTTTTGTCGTTTAGGAGCGTGACTCCTAAAATAACGGAAAGGAGAAGACCTGTTGGTAGGAGAAGAGTAGGGACGAAGTATTGTGGCGTACTGATTAAAGTAGTGAAAAAGAATGCAGTAAGTGAACCCTTTGATCCATTACCTAGGTAGTTTAATATAGTCAAGGCAAGCCAGGGAATGGCGGCAAAATGCACGGAAAATGCCTCAAGCGGTGTATAAAACATTTGGATGGTGGCGAGATTGAAAAGGTAAAAAAGGGAGGCGAGAAGGGGGATCCATTCGCCTGTTGTGCTGATTTTGTCCAGCATCTGATCCTGGATAAGACCAGGATGACGATCCGGATTCTGGAGGAGTTTTTTTACTAAAAAGAACATACCCATGCCGCCAGTTGCGTGCATAAGAAACGTAAACACATATCGGAGTACCTGGATGGGCAAAACAAATGAGAGAAGCCAGAGAAATAAGCTATGAGGGAGGTTGGCAATATGACTCATGCCGTCGTACAGCCCTACGCCGCGGTGTTCCTGCCAGACACCAAAAATACTTCGGATGAGATTCGTTTTGAAATTAAACTCCGGCATCACATTATCCCACCCCATGAGGAAGGTATGAGGTTTGAAGTTGGCGACAAAAAGGATTATTTCAACCAGAATAATGATAATGACTGGCCACCAACGAGCGAGTTTTGATAAAAGGTTATAGAAGAGAAAACGCATATTTGAGCGCACGACGCGGTAAAGAAAGGCTCAAGCGAGACATTTGTGGTATTGCGAGAGGTTTCATGCCACGAAGCATGAGATAGAGAGGAAGGAGGAATGATTCTGGTACGATCGTGACGATCACGATTTGCACAATAAAGAAGGGGACTGCTACAAGAGGAAAGTTGTAATGAAAGTGTTTTATAGCATTGAGTCGGACATGAGTAATGGTATAGAATTTTTCTTTCAGATTTTGCAAAGAACTATTCTTTCCGTGAATGCGGTAAGAAAGGAGGTATTCTGGGATATTAGCAAATTTTCCATAATTAAGAAGTTCAAAAAATGTGTAATAATCGCTGCTTACGCCATATTGCGTGAGGTAAAGATAAGTTTGGTGGGGAAGCATGTTTCTTCGGATCATCATAGATGGATGGACGATGGGATTGACCAGAGCAAACTGTTTATAGATTCCTTCATGGTCGGTTTTATATTGTTTATTTCCTGTTATATGCCCTTTTGCATTAATGATGTGCACGTATGATCCTACTGCAATAATGTCTCGATGTTCTTGGAGAAACTGAACTTCTTTTTCCAGCCGACGTTTATGACTAATATCATCTGAATCCATGGGCGCAATATACATGCCTTTTGCCTTTTTCAACGCGATATTTGCCGCTAGGAATGCACCGACATTTTTTCGGAGACGGAAAAGTCGGATTTTGCTTGGTGTTTTTCGCTGATATCTTTGAAGAATGCTCCAGGTGGCATCAGTTGAAGTGTCATCAATAATGAGCAGTTCAAATTGCTGGTAGGTTTGTGAGAGAATACTGTCAATCGCTTTTTCCACAAAACGCGACCCGTTATACACGGGCATAATGACGGAAACAAGTGGTTTTGTTTGTCTCATTTCTCTAACCCCGATACCTATCGGGGTTAGAGAAAGCACACGATCGAGACAAATTTCCCACGGGGAAATAGATCGTGTGCGTATTGCACTTTGACAATTATGTAGACTAGAATTCCGTGGTGTCTAGTCGTTTGGCATACAGAATGGTTACGGGGTCGCAGTAGCGCCTACGTCGTGGCAGTCGGTGATGCCCTGCATCAGCGGGGTGATGCATTTGATGAGTTTATTAAGCTCGGTATCGCCAGCTTGCAAAGCCACCCACAGGTCTTGCACGTTATAGACGCGTAGCCAACTCCGTGCGGAGGCGATATCATGCGCGTGCTGTTCAAGTTCTTGGGCAAGTTGCGTATTAGAATGTCCACAGAGTCGCCAGGCTACCCCACCAGCCGGATTAGCAAACTGGACTTCCTTGATACTTGTGCGGACCAGAAAGACGACTTCCGTTGCCGATCCGTTTCCTTGTTGAATCAACCCCTGATTCAGGTTGATTCCTTTTTGCCACCAGAGGCTGACGAGGTAATCCGCGTCAACGAATTCACTGTTGATTTGGACATACCAGTAGGCCTTGGTGCTGGGCGGCTGGAATGGTCCGAACATTTGCTCGCGGCACGCTGCTGCGGGGGGTGTACTCTGCGCGCCGGGCGCGGGGCTGGTCGCCGTTGGATAGGCAACCTGAGTTGGCTCATACGTAAAACCGTACTCTGAAATGTTGCATGCCATGGTGGCCAATGCAACCACGACGATTGCGATCCATGTCCGTTTCATTTCCGTTTCTCCTTTTACTTACGGATGCGGATGATGTGCATGCCGGTGCATAATGACACCGACGAACAAAAAGACGACGGTCGCGCCAAGAGCTGCAAGGGTTACCCCATTAGAGTTGTTCCATGCCTTGGTCAGTGCTTCCCCGAAAATGGGAGCCATCGGTAGCAGAATGCCACCGATTAGAGCCAGAAAGCCCAGAACGATAAGAAATAGTCCTAACTTGTCGCGACTCGTGACCCGATTGGAAAAGTGATCCGGGAGCGCAACGAGCGACCCCCAGCCGACGAGAATTCCCGCCATGAAAATGGCGGCAACCACGTACCACTGAGCGGTGATATACATTTTTTTCTCCTTTTTATGAAATTCTGCACGAAAGACCGAGTGCAACGTTCTGTACTCAAGCTATCGTGCAAAACTCATGGGAGAAACTTTTTCCCTGTATGCCTATGTTAAAGAGCTAGCGATTTTGCCGATAAAACAACGCATTTGTTGTCTGTTGGCAATTTCGCTACTCGATTGCTATATCGAGCCTCGCACACTATCTATTTTGATAGACTGCGAGGTCCGATGACAATTGACAACATTCGTTATATGAGGTACGGTAACTATATGATTACCGATGCCGATATTCAAAAGATGAAGAAGGTCTTTGCCACCAAAGATGATTTGAAACCTATTAAAAAATCTCTTGGAACAATGAATAAAAAGCTAGATTTGACGATTTCTTATTTTGACAAAGCAACAGCAAGTCATGAACCAAGAATTAAAGCAATTGAGACCCAACTGGGCATAATTCAACCAAAAAATTGAACGGTTTTTGTTAAAGAGCTTCGAAGTAATTATCCTCTTTTTATCAAAAGTGCCACGCCCGTCGCGCCAAGAGCGGCAAAGGGGAGAAGGAGAGCAAAATCATTAAAACCAGCAATCGGGAGCGTGGTAGCGCCGAGTATATTGGTTTGGATACAGAGCTGTGCCGTGTCTTGGTCTGAGCGATTTTGGGCGCTCACCTGAGCCGTATTGATCACACACGATACACTTCGATCCTTATTGACTTTGTTTGGATCAACGGTTGCTAAAAGTTCTACCGTACGGCTTTCACCGGCATTTACGTTATCCAATGTAAACGTTAATGTATTGTTCGCTTGGTCAAATGTGCCTGGGCCAGCGGTAAAGGTAAGTTCTTTGGGAAAAATATCTTTCACCGTGACGGTAGAAAACGTTTGATTGCTGTTGTTTTTGATGATAAGGCGGAAATGCGCTTGGCCATTGGCAGAAAATGTCGCGTCGCTCGCGCCTAAATTTTCTACGAAATTTCCTGTTGCTGGATTTTTTACTTGTTTGTTGATGGTAAGATCAGTAGACACACACGTTGTACTTCCGCCGTATTGCGTGGTGCAGCTTTGGGCCATGACGCGTGAAGGAGCCAAGGCAAGTACGGCAAGAAGAAGAGTGAAAATGGTCATTTGTGTTTTCATGTGTTTTGTATCAGAGCTATACATATTATAACAGTTATAGGGTAGAAGAGTCAATAAGGTCTGCAAAAATGAGTAATCGTTCCGTGGTCGAGCCAGGCGGCCAGCAGGTTTGGAGAATGAGGCGCTTTTTACCACTTTGAGGCACTAAATAGGAGATTTCTGTTGGTTTGACGATGCGTTTGTCCATCAAGCGGTAGGTGTACTGCCTCCCTTTGTAGAAGATCACCATAGTATCGCCGGTATTGAGATTTTTCAAAAGGTAAAAGACGGCGTTGAGGTCTTTAACAAACCAGTCATAATTGGTGGAATGAGAAAATAGGTACACCGTGCCGTCTTCATTTGGAAAAAAACTCGTGCTTGCATGGGCAACGCCTTTGAGGAGTGCCTCATCATATGCTTTGGGATCAGCCGGATTGATGGCGGGGATAATCGGTGCATTGATGCCGATTTTAGGAATAATGAGGCTAAAATCCTTATTCACCGGGTTAATTGAGCTTCCGTTATCAGTCAAAAGGGGATTGAAAATCACCGGTACTGACGGCGGCAAGGCTTTGACTGGGTCGTTTTTGGCAGACAAAGCAACCTTGGTCTGGGAAACGTAGTAGCCGGATTCTAAGCGAATGGTGGGAATAAAGGGGCCGGTTATGCCGCCCAAACTGAGAGCAATAAGAAGCATGCCGAGTGTTCGAGCTTGTTGAAAACTACGTTTTTTGTCATCCCGAGTGATTAGCGAGGGATCTCTCTTGATTGGTTCGTAAAGGTAGATAGTTCCAGAAGGTTGCATGGTGATGGTAGTGTACGACAAAAGCCTATAGAAGGCAAGAACCACCTCTTGACAGCAGGAAGAATGTAATGTACCATCATGTACAGATATGCCAGTGATACCTGAGGAATTTGAGTGGGATGAAGGAAATGCAGAGAAAAATAAAGCAAAGCATGATGTGGAGATTAAAGAATGCGAGGAAGTTTTTATGAATATCCCACGCATCATATGGAGAGATAAAAAGCATTCGACGACAGAAGAGCGATTTATTATTTTAGGAAAAACAAATATTGGGAGAGGATTGCATGTTATCTATACGGTTCGACATGAAAAAATCCGTGTGATATCCGCACGAGATCAAAATAAAAAAGAAAGGAGTTTGTATGCCAGTCAAAAAAACTAAAGATATTCCGGTCTTTAAAAATGAAGATGAAGAGCGAGATTTTTGGGCAACGCATAGCGTGCTTGACTTTCCAGATCGTTTTGTTCGGGTCAATATGGATCTTTCCCATCTGAAATTTTCGACCCAATCGGTAACGGTGCGTCTTCCACAGAGTCTTTTGTCTGACCTGCGCACGCTTGCCAACAAGCGAGACGTGCCGTATCAGTCACTTATGAAGATTCTGTTGGCGGAAAAAGTCAATGAAGAGCTCCATAAACAGCGTTAAGTTAAGAAAGACTATCGCTCTGCAAGAGCTTTGATAATTCCAGCGTCTTCTTTAAGCATGTTCTCAAGCCATTCTTGGAATTCTCGGCTCACGGCGGTATCTTTTTTTCTGGTTTTAGGATGTTTTGTCATGATCGATGTCGTTGGAGTTTTGAAAACTGCGTTTGATGGTTCAATTTTCATATATGGCCTCATTTCTGATGATAGAGATTCTGATGTAAATAGCAAATTAGTTGGAAGTGGTTTTTCTTAGCCCGTCTAGATAAGCCAGCCACATGCAAAGCGTAGCTTTTCTTAAAGATTCTTTGTTCGTGTTGTTCCGGGGGGAAGGGGAAGTTCATCTAGTGCCCGGTCTATCATATTTCTCAGTTGCTTTGCGTAACCTACATTTAATTTACCCCATGAGCCTTTTGCTTTGAGAAAATCTTGCTCCATTTGGCCAAGCGTTCTTGACGTTTGGGTAAGAATCCTGCGTTGGGTTTCAACGGATGCTTGGATAGTGAGTTGGCCGGCAACATCCCTTAATCGATCCTGATATACTCCGTCAAAATTACTCTCGCGGTCGCCGATGAAGTCTATAATTTGTTGTCCGGAGGGAAGTAAAATGCTTGGTTGCGCTTCTGGTGTGCTTGCAGTCGGCTGGGTGGATGGAGGCGTTGGAGTGGGTTGTTGCGCTTGGGTTGGTGCCGCAGGCTTTTCTTCTGTTTTTCCTTCTATGGTATGTTGCAGGATGACGACGGAAACGTCATCATCCAACTCACCATTTTCTACTATTTTATTGTAGATTGCTTGGGTAAGCCCGTTATATCGGTGAGAGATAGGTGAAATTTTTTCAATAGCCGTTTTAACAATTGATTCAAATGGCGATCTTAATCTGTCTACTCCATCCGTAAATACAACGAGAATATCATTGGGTTGTAAAACAATTTCCTTAAATTGCTCAGCGCCTTGTTTATATTCATATGGTTGTTGGGTTGGATAATAGTGGATTTGGCTACTATTATTTGTATTTTTATGCACGTGCATTGTTCCATCAGCGCGAATAACCATTGCACTCGTGTCGCCCTTGAGCGCCAGTTCTACTCTGCCGGTTTCTTTGGTATATCGCGCGAGCGCGAGTGTGGTTGATGCGAGAGCATTTTCATTTTGTAGTCGTAAAAGACGATCTAAATTCATTGAATCAGAATTAAGCTCGCGATACGAAGTGACAGGTCCAGAGGGTTGCGGAGATGTCTGTGTCGGAGGAGATTGTTGTGCTTGTTTTACTTTTGCGATGAGCGCATCAATTTCTTTTTGTGCCATTTCTTGAATATTTATGCCACTAAGATTGTTCTGAACCATAGGGAAGATATCACTCAATGGTTTATCTTGCTGCATTTGCAGAAGACTCGTTTCTACGGCAACACGCGAGGCAACTTTGGGACAAATCGTTCGACTCACTCCGTCTGCTACAGCAAAAAAGAGGATTTTTGATGAATCTCTTATTCCGATGGCATCTTCTGCTTTAGCGACTCCAGTAATGATACCTAAATTATGTGCATTGTCTATGATTCGTTCTGCAAATTCATTATTTTGTGTGTTTAACTCCGTTCGTTCTAGATTTGATTGATCAATTCTTGTATCGAGAAGACGTAATGGGTGTTCTTGAATATATTGTTGATAGTTTGTTACATTTTGTTCGTTTTGGATTTCAAGCATTGGTGCTGGTCTCGTTGTTGCCAGTGTTTCAGGAGTTTCGACAGGTGGTGGAGTTGCCTCTGAAAAATCCTCTAAATCAAAATCATCTGAAGCCTCAGGTTCTTGCGGTCCTTCGGGTGTGGGAGGCATTGGTGTCGGTATAGTTGTGGCGAGGGTTTCCGGTTGCTGGGCGTACCATTCGAACAGTTCGATTCCTTCTTGCTCCATTTTTATAGTTCCATTTTTTATTTGTTCCAGATTGTTTTGTACAAATTTTTTAGATTCTTGTGTAATTTGCGTTGAGGTCAACGGTATTTTTTGAATTAATACATTGGTGAAACCTTGTTCCTGCAAGCGTTGGCCAAGTAATTGCAGTGATGCATCGGGTATGTCAGAAGGGAATCGGAGAAGGATAGGCATGTCATCTCTTAACGCTTCATTTCCAAAGCCAACAGTTCTGATATTGTCAATAAAGGTTATTTCATTGGAAAGTTGGTCTGGCAATTTTTCTATGAGGCCATCAAATTCCTCCGGAAGATACGCTTTTACCTCGGAAAACCCAACGATTTCGCCCTGTCCATTTTTCAGTACCCCATCCGGGATAATGCTTTCTTCATATAAAATTCCTGCACTTAAACTTTCTTCGGGCTTTGAGCTATATGCTTGCACAATTCTTTCTTCTAATGCTTTTATATCCGCCTCTGTTACTTCTCCGGAAATATTTTGCAGTTTTATTGGTTTGTCTATAAAAGACTTTCTTACCGCTTTTTCCAAGATTTTGTGTTTTATGCTTACACCAAATTCTCTTTGGAATGTTGCGAGAGCTATGTCAGAGGTATTTCCGCCGACAGAGAATACGGTTTTACCACCGGAAACAGGAAGGATTTCTGAATATTGTTCTGCCATGTTGCCTCGAATCAGCATGTCCAAGGTTTTTTTTGGATCAAAATGTCGAGATTCTCGTTTTGCAATTTTATCATCATTATTTAATTTCCATCGTATTGTTCCCAAGATTTCCCTTGATTTACGTTTCAGCATTTTTTCGTATTCGTCTGCTTTAGGAAATGCTTGCGTGGAAAGAACTTCTACGATTGGTTCCTCAGTCCGTTCTGGCGGACTTCCCAAGATTATCACTGGGGGAGTTGTTGTCTCTCGTCTTTTGGGCGGCGGAGGTGGTGCTCCAGGGGATAGTCGTAATGGTCCAGAAGAGAGCCTTAGTGTTCCAGGGGATAAAAGTCGAGTAGGTGTGGGGCGTTCCGGTAGTTTTGCTTGTTCTGTTGTCCCGCTCGGAGCGGCAGCCGCTATGAATCCTTCAAGCGGGGGATGGATGCTTACTGCGGGTGCTATTACGGGTGAAGGCGACTGAATGATTTGCTCTACTATATTGGCGCCTTCAACCGGAGGTTTTGCCGGACTCAAAAATTCCATGAATTTGTATACCTCATCTTTGCTCGGTATGCGGCTGACACGTCCGATTTCATAGGCAAGCCGGTGCAGCTCATCCATTTTATCCAGCGCAATGTGATCAATTTCGCGCATTTTTATGGCTTCATCCATGATGTGGCCAATTTTTGGAAGTGTTTCATCGCCAAATAATCCTTTGGGTAAATCTTTAAAAACAAAACTGTTCGATAAACGGGTATAGTCCACATGTTTTCCCTGAACGTTTTCTTCCCAGCCGCGGAAGAGATTTTTAACAAGGTTTGTCGCCGGAACTTGGTGAAAAATCGCATTGGCCTTATCCTGCATAGGTTCTTCAAACCACCCCCATGGTCCACGCATCCCGTGTGATTTGCCCATTTCGCCAACTGCTTTATTAAGCGTTTCTGCAACTTTTTCCGGAGCAGCTGCTGTTACTTTTGCGTGATAGGAGAGTTGTTCTGTGGCGCCTTGGATGCCATGGGTGGCCGCGCCAACCAAAATGCCGGCCCCTGCAGCCGTTGCGCCGTATTTTACTGCGCGCACAGTACGAGCTTTGTTAAACCGACCCGTTGCTTCCTTCATCGCATCGTTAAGTTTATCGGTTTGTTTTTGAACTTTTTCATCCAATAGTTTTCTGTCCTCAATACTCAAATTTGCTTTTGCATCGCGGATGGCGCGGTAAAGATCGGTGCGTTCAGACTCCATGGTCTGCGGGGAAGAAAAACGGACGAGCCCGATGCGGTTATCTCTGCGGCTGGAGATATTTATCTTTGCCTGTGCGTCAGCCAGGCTATCAATGGATTGCCCGACCGCATTTTTTAAGTCATTTGCGCTGGTTTGCTCGATAGCAAATTGTTCCATCCATTTTCTGCTGCCTTCCTGTGGTAGTTGGTATCCTGACTCTTTTTCGCTAAGATGCACTTTGCGTTCGCGGCCAAGCCGTCGGTATTCCCGAGTACCGGCAACGAGCCCGCCCACGGCTCCTCCGCCAACCAGACCTGCGGCTGCACGTGCGGCATTAGTGGCTACTTGCTGCGGGACGCGGAGTGTGCCGCTAATTACTAAAGCAGTTGCAGATCCGATGACCGCTTCATTAAATATGGCTGCACCCAAAGGATTTTTTTCAAATCTGCTCACGACGCGGTCGATGCCCGCCATAATCCGGCGTGTATCAGACGCATCCACGCTGGTGGCGGCTCCTAATATGCCAAAGCCCAAACGGAATTCGCTGGTCATGATCCGAGCCCGTATTACATCCATTGATATGCCATGATCCTTTTGTACTTTGAGCCCTTGGACTGTTTCAAATAGGGAAGATATATATAAATCTGCTGTATTGAAAACCTTGGGTTCCAATTTTTTCATATTGTCCCAAAGTTTACGAGATCGGGTTTGAAAATCAGCATCAGGCAAGCCATCGAAAAGATCGAGCATGAGACTATGGCCTTCATCAATAATTGCTTTCTCTTCTGGTTTGGCTTCATCTAAGACACGCATTTGTTCACCCATTTCGGTCCGGATCATGTCGTCGTTTTTATTAAGCGCCTCATGAAATCTTGCATTTGCCGCGGAAATTTCGCGGGTCATGGCTGCACTGATTGTTTTATCCTTGCGGTTAGAAAGTTCATCGAGCGTGAGTTGTTGGATTCGCGTTTTTCTTCCGGTTGCGGATTTGAGGAATTCTAATGCTTTGCGCCCTATCTGCTTTGCAGTACCTGCAGATTTCAGTTCATTTTGATAATGTGTTTTTGCATCACTTTTTGCTTTATTGATTACGTCATCAGCCAACACGTCGTTATTTACCGCGCCAAGAAGTTCTTTGCTAAACTGAAACTCACGTTCTCGGAAATATTCACTTAAAAGAGAACGTTTCCAAATGGTTTTGACAATGCTAGCTACACCCTTCTCGCCAGGTTTTTTCTGCATCTCGCGTTCTGCCATTTCCGCGGCTTTGGATTGGACTGCTTTAAAACCAGTCGTGGTAATGACGAGCTTTTCTTCGTCCGGGGCAAGGGCGATCCCTTGACCGGGCACTTCAAATGCTTCCCGTTGTTTTGGCGCTCGGGCAGAAGCGAACCATTTTGTTATGACTTTTTGAGGTTGTTCTTTAGATTCCGGCATAAGTTATGGTTTGGAAAGATACAAGTCGCGGAATTCACCTAAGATTTCCGCCAAAAATATATCCTTTTCCTTAATTTTTGGTCCGACATGGTCAGTAACATATTTTTGCAACTGGTCATCCGTTGCTTTGGCTTCCTCGAGTTTTTGAAATTCCGCCATTTCTACAGGCGACAACTGCTCAAGGGTTTTAAGAGTAATCATGCGGTTGAGTGAGATGAGCATATCCGCTTTCATTTGTTGCTGGTTTTCCAGAGGGATAACGACTCCGGCATGTTTTTCATCCAGAAGCTTGTCGATAAAGACATCCAGGGTCAGGTTGGTAGGCATAGGCAAATTATACTCCTTTTCCTTTCCCCGTCCAAACAAGTTTTACGTCCTGGTCCACGGCTTTTTGGGCAAGCTTCGCTGCTGCATCAAATTGACCCTGTCTGATGAGGTTTTCGACATTTTGTTTCACTTGCTGGGTAACATTGGTTTCATACTCCTTGAGAATCGGCAAAATGATGGGGGAAAGCTCAGGGAGCGTGTCATCAAGTTTGGGGATGGCTCGGTAGAGTTCTTCAAAACTCATGCCAGGCTGGAGAGTATCAAGTACGAGCTGGGAAATCTGCTGGCTTTTTTCCTCCGTCATCGTCCCGTCGGTAAGCTTTTCTTTGATAAGCTCAACGACATTGAGTTCAATCTGTTGGCGCAGGTCATCCGGGGTCATGAAACTAGATTAACTGAATTAGACAAATGAGTCAAATTGATTTATCATAAGCTCTTATGAAGAAGTCTCTTCCGTATGAACGAATAGTCCTTCCCAACGGCGTGCGTTTGATTTTGGTTCCCATGACTGGTGTCAATAGTGTGGCAACCTCGGTAATGGTGGGCGTGGGGAGTCGCTACGAAACGCCAATGATCAATGGCATCTCGCATTTCCTGGAACACATGGTATTTAAAGGGACCAAAAAGTACCCAACAACCGACGATGTGAACGTCATAGAGCGCATCGGCGGATTACAAAATGCCTATACCGACATTGATATCACCAATTATCACAACAAAGTGCTTAGCACTGACTGGCAGTTAGCGCTAGAGATAAATAAAGAGCTTGCATTGACGCCACTTCTTGCTCAAAAACATGTCGATAAAGAGCGCGATGTCATCTTAGAAGAAATGAAGCGCTATGAAGACGAACCTTCTATGAAAGTTTCTGAAGTGTTTCATCAGATGCTCTATCCAGGAACTCCGTTGGGGATGCGAATTATCGGGGAAGAATCGTCTCTTCGGTCCAGTGACGCGTCGACCTTGCGAAGATATCACGACGCATGGTACGCACCTAACCGGCTCGTAGTGGTCGTTGCGGGCAACCTGAAAACGCAAACGTCTTCTATCAAGTCGCAGGTAGAAGAATGGTTTGGAAAACGTAGAGAAATATCAACCGGAGAGGCGGAAAAGGTCTTGGAGACACAAGACAAGCCGCAATTAGCAGTGATTACCAAGCCGGATGCGCAACAAGCACATCTCACCTTGGGTTTCCGTACGTTTAGCAGGGGAAGTGTAGATCGTTTTGCCTGGAGTGTGTTTAATCTTCTGATGGGCGTATCGTTTACCTCTCGTTTATTCAAAGAAATTCGTGAGAAAAAAGGACTTTGCTACCACATCCGCTCTGGCCAGGATGGTTGGCAGGACGTGGGATACTGGAGTATCTATGCCGGGGTGGCAACCAATAAAGTAGAAGAAGCAGTGCAAGCAATTTTGCATGAAATGACCAAGGCAGTGGACAAAGGGGTGACGGATGAGGAAGTGCAGGTTGCCAAAAAACGCTTAAAGACTGCTTTAGCTTTCCGCAGTGAAGATCCGGAATTTATGAATGAATGGTACGGCAGACAAGAGTTGTTTCACGAGCCGATCATGACGCTGGAAGATTACATCAAAACAATAGAAAAAGTATCAAAATCAGATATTAATGCATTACTTAAGAAATATATTAAGCAGCATACGTTGAATATGGCACTCGTGTGGTCGAAAGGAAAGGAGGAGAAGCTGGAAAAGCTTCTTACACTATGATGGAAAAAACTGTTGTCCTTATCAAGCCTGATGGCTATCAAAAAAAAGTGGTTGGTCAAGTGATTGACCGATTTGAGCGCGCGGGCTTGACCATCGTTGCCCTCAGAATGCTTCGGTTGACGCGTGAACTTTTGGAAGTCTGGTATAGCCATCACAAAGATAAACCCTTTTTTCCAGAAATTGTGACACAAATGACCTCGACTCCCGTGATTGCGTTTGTTTTAGAAGGAGAAGGTGCGATACAAAAAGTATTTGATCTCTGTGGTCCCACAGACCCGCTAGAGGCAGCGCCAGGGACCATCAGAAAAGACTTTGGTGTTGACAAGCCGCATAATGTGGTTCATCGTTCAGATTCAGTTGAAGCCGCAGCCAAAGAGATCGGGTTGCTTTTTAAATCTGAGGAGATTTTTTAAAGGATTCTAGAGGAACTTAGAGGATTTTAGAGGAATTTAAATCTAGAGCAGACGAAAAACCGCGGAATCTCTGATTTTTCCTTTTAGTCTTTTTAGATTCCCTTAAGATCCTTTAATATCCTGTAGATTCCTCTACCTCATCTTTAGTTTGCTACGGAGCCTCGCTTTTTCCACTTCATAGAACTTTTGATCACGGTTCAGCTTATCCTCTAAAGATTCTACGAGTCTTCGGAGGTGCCAATCGGTTTTGTTGACCAGCTCAATAAAGATTTCGTAGGTTAGGTCTCCGGCTCGGAGCTTATCGACAGGATCATAGAGGAATGTATAGGAATTTGAAGGATTTTGAAAGAAAAAGTCGTGGTCACGGGACTCTCGTTCTTGTACGGCTCCTTTAAACTCCTTTATATTCCTGTAATCTCCTCTAACTTCCGCAGGTCGCGAGATTACCGAGCGCTTCAGTGCCTCCTGCCAATGGGCCAGGTCGATGCCTAAGCTTGCAATCGAACTTCCTGGAGCTGATTTTAAAAATCCATCTTGTCGACATCGTTGGATATCCCCTTTGACTTCAATAAGACTTGCCTGACTGTACCCTAAAAAGGTAAGATATTCCGATGTAGTAGGCCGACGGTAACCTTCTTCAATATTAGCAACCACTGACCGCATTGTAAGTTAACATGCCAAAAAATGGCAAAATTTAACATCACTTAGGTTCAAACGATGTTAAATTTATGCAAAAATATCGATGTTAACTTACAGTGCGTGTAAGCCAAAAAAAGAGACGCGGCCTGGATTGTTTGTTACGGCTGGTAAAGCCACAATCCATTTCGCGTCTCGCTAGTTAGTACATTATTGAAGAGCCTCTACATATAGAGTGTCGTTCCGGGTTCCTCGTGTGGAACGTAGTCTCCGTCGTGATACGACCCGGTTTCCTCGGCAGCGGTCGCAGGCGGCGCATCCGCTGGTTTTGGTTCTTTCTCAGGCCCCTGTGTCGATGGACTTTCCAAATGGGCTAAGAGTTTCCGTTTCTCCTCATCTGTCAATAAATCAGTCCCTTGGATCGCCTCTGTAAACCATGGACCAATTACATCCGGATCAACTTTCCAGGTTGATGAATCGCGAGCAGGATCGGCAGGTGGGACAGCGGCCTCTTGGATTGGCTCGTTGACAACAGGATGAAGCGTGCCTGTCACTTGGGCGGCTACGCTGAAAACTATGGCGTGTTGTTCTTGGGTCGTCAGTGCCTCCCGAGTGGCTTCCGCGGGACCATCTACCGGTGCCGTATCAACAGGTGCCACGGGCACCACTCTGGTAAAATCGTCTTCGGGCCGTCTCGGCGGGTTGACCTGAAGTTCAGGCTCAGCAGGCACAAGCGCTGGCAGATCAACCACAGAGATATAGCCATCACGCGGAGGATTTTCCAGAGCAGCGACGAGTGCTGGTACCTTCATAGGTTCCATAATCGCCATTGCCGCAGCCGTTTTTTCCGCAATGAGTTGGGCAAGCGCCAGGACATCAGGATGGTTACGCGCATAGCTTTGGGCAATTTCAAGATAGAATTTGGCTTTGTACAAGTTGCCGCCTTCTAATGCCGACAGTCCTGACTCGACGTTATTTGCCGCATAGATGATATTGAGCTCGACACTATGAGAAGGAATGCCCATCCTATTGTCCATTTTCATGGTGTTCACGATGCCGCTGAAACAGCGTCGTAATTCTTGGGCAAATGCCAGGACGTCAGGATCTTCCTTGCCCAAGACAAACAAAGTCTCCAAGCTAGTGATCCAGTGATGACCACCTTGAATAGGAAGATGTTTGCTGAGGGCAACTCTGAGGTCTGCTAGATAGCCTGTCGTTGTGACGAGCGGCCTGTTATCGGGTTGAACAGTTATTGCTGTCATCTCGGTTTTTCCTTTCTATCTCTTCAGCATGTCAATGTACAGTCAAGAGCACGATTAGCCGAATCGCTCGGCTTTCAGTCCGGCCCGGCTGAGTTTGACGGGTTCCTCGTCATCAGCAGTCAATTCTTCCTCAGCGATTATGTCGTCAGCCGCATAGTTTAACTCTTGTGCAATGTAACCGAAAGTCTCCGGTAAGCTGACGGAGAATTTTCCTGCGGCGCTGGATAGTTGGTACAACTCATCAGCTGTTGCAGGGGTGTTTGCGAGTTTTTTGCATCGGTCTTTGAAGGCGTTGATCGTTTGAGCAATTTGCTCCACTTCTTGGATCGCTTCTGTAAGTTCACGCATTTGTCATCTCCTTTACGTAGGCAATTGTAGGACGAGGAAAAAACGTTTTCTCCCTTTCTAGCCATGTGGCCTTTTCGTACGGACGGGAATAAAAGACTCAATCTCATTGGGTCTTTCGTTACCGTCCATACGCGTGCTCTTGGGTTTTTAATGTGCAAAGAAAACAACGCCATCAAGCCGCATATGGCTTGGACGTATTTCCTATGGGAGTGATTATATAAAGATTAAGGTAGAAGTGCAACAAAAAGGGACCTTGCGTGTGATAGAAAAACGGACGAGTCCGTCGCAAGATCCCTTAGATAAATGGTTGAAGAGCTTTAGTCGCTGTCGTGATCGACCAAGTGCCAGACAGGATGGTCGATGTTCATGGTCCAGGCACTGCCCAAGACAGCAAATGTGACCAGGCTTGGTGAAGCCTCTTTTTCAGGTAAGTCATGCATGAGGTTGTGCGCGATTTGAAAGCCGTCAGAGTCGACTTCATGCATCTTTGAAAAAGCGCTACATACTCTATGCATCCCTGCGCGAGTCACCGGCAATCCTTCGTGGAGAGCCAAAAGGGTTTGTAGGGCATCGAGAAATTCTTGTTCCTGGGCCATTCGCAGGAGTCGTTCCTGCAAGGCTTTGACTACTACTGGATCTGTCATTTCATGTTCTCCTTATTTGAGATACGGACGAAAAAATTTACTTTCGGACTTGCTGCGCTACGGCAGGCATGGTTTGCGCCATTAGCTTTCTGAGCCTGGGTGATCCAGTAGACTTCTCGAACATCTTACGGACCTTCTTTGCCTGATCGATCTCATCATCAGGAACGGTGATCACAGCCGGTGTTGGCTGTGTGTCGACTTCAGAAAGTCCCGATGGCGGGACTAGTCGGGCCTCAATTGGCCGCTGATTGGACTGTTTTGCCAGTTCTTCTCTGACAATCAGTTTGCTCTGTAGAGCCAGGAGGCGACCGATGATGCTGGGTAAGATCTCCAAAAGTTCTTCTTCCTCTGAAGATTCAGCAAGACGAACGGCGGTAGAGAGCTGTTGAACGATAAGCTTAGACATTTCCTTTTTCCTTTGACTAGCTAATAGACGATTTCGATGGTTTGAGACCATCTGGAGCTAGTCAATGGAAGTTGCTCTTCAACTGTCAATGTGCTTTTGCACTGCAACCCGCCAAGAATCGCGCCGTGAGCCGCGCTACGAATAGTAGGTAAGGCGAACGGCAAGATACGGCTGGGTCAATGTGCATCGTGTGTATCCATCGAGTAGACGCACATGGTCTACAGATGAATGGAGCACGAATATAAATACAGGCCGTAATGGCCTATAAGAAGAAGTATAGCACACTAAATGATGATTTTCAAGTTTCGAAGGATGGGGAGGAGGACCTCAAAGGGAAGCCCGATGACATTGGTGTAGCTGCCATCTACTTTGGTGACCAGATCCCAAGGGGTTTCGTTTAAGGCGTAGCCTGCAGCAAAGCGGGTAAAATCATAGCGTATGACATACGTTTCCAGTTCAGCTGGCGGGAGTTTCCGTAGAGTGACTTTGGTTTGTACCACTTTTTCCCAACGCTTTTTTTCTTCCCCTTTATCCATAAGTACTATAGAAACGGCGGTGGCAAAGGCATGGGTTTTACCCATGAGAGCCTTGAGAATGACTTTGGCATCTTCGCGGTCATTGGCTTTCCCAAAGGTTTGGGCACGGAGGATTGCCATGGAGTCGGCGGCAATCACCAGACTTTGGGCATTTTCCGAAAGATTGTAGACCCGTGGATGCTTAGCAACTTCGTCGACTTTGGCGCGAGCCCGACGCTGCAGCATGCTGAGAGGACTTTTGTCCACAATAGCACTTTCGTCCACATGCGTCACAATAACGCGAAATCGCATCCCCAGTTTCTCCAAGAGTGTTTTGCGCCCTATGGATTGGCTTGCCAGGATAATCTCAATGGGGTAGATGATGGGAAGATTAGAAGGGCGAAAGCTGATGTTCATTAGGTGTATTATACCGCAAAGGAGGAGATTTTGCTAGGGCCTTTTGAGAACTTGGTCGGGGTGGGCAGATTTGAACTGCCGACCTCTTCGTCCCGAACGAAGCGCGCTACCAACTGCGCTACACCCCGATTCGATAGTATTTTAGCACAAAATCAGTTAAAATTGTCCCAGAATGTCCCCGTAGCTCAATTGGATAGAGCAGAGGTTTCCTAAACCTCCGATATAGGTTCGATTCCTATCGGGGACACTTAGCGTAAATTTACGGTGTACAGATTTGGCAGTGTTGACGCGCCGGGGTTTAAATTCGTCAAAATCACAATGCGCGAGCCATTCGGCCAGGGCGCCATAAATCCATCCGTGAATGGTCCAGAATACACCGTGCTCCAATTGGTGCGATCATACTCCATGACATCAATTTTTCCGTCAAGCATCAGGAGGAGGTGGCGGTTGGTGGGAAACCAACGAATACTCGGGAAGTTAGCAGTGAGAGATTGGAAGTTGGACAAAGGAGACGGCTTGGCAGAAATTGGAGATTTTGATTTGGGAAGTTCTTTTTTATCCAATACAAAATAGTTTTTGTCCTCGCGACTGTCGTACACATAGAGTTTACCTTGCTGGATTACTCGATCTTCTTTGGTACCATTTGTACCAATAAGTGCTGGTTTGATAATCTGTGGAATCGTCGCACTTGCCGTGGCCTCATAGAGGAGTTTGGTTTCATCCGGAGAGAATGCAATAATTTTGCCGCTGGTAGAAGCTACGTCAATAATAGGTTGTTTAAAGCTTACGAGTCGAGAAGCTTCTTTGGCCGCCAGATTATCTTGCCAGTCGCTTAAAAGATCTTGATATGATGCAGTAACGATTTTAAAATCATCTAAGCGATTTGTTTGATATAGACGTACGCTTAATCCGTCGGCAACCAGAAGTTGACTTCCATCCGGGGACCACATCATACTAATCTTTTCTGGATCTAAAGTGGTGTCCCAGCTTGCGACGTGTTTGGGGTCGCGATTTATCCCGAGCGGCCGATCGACCAACTCATATACCCAGATGCCGGCATTTTTAGCGGCATTTATTTCATTTCCTTTTCCTGGAAATGGTACGATGTAAGCAATTTTGGTGCCGTCAGGAGAAAGTGTGGGTTTGACCACCCCAATACTGGTAAGTGGAGAAAGACTCGGATTGGCAGGGAAAAGAAACGCATCGGCGCGAGCAACGATTTCGCCCTGCACGCGCGTTTGTTTTTCCCAGGAAATGTACCCTTCTTTGGTGATAGATACGGTGTACCAGCCCGGATCGACATTCAGCGAGTTATTGGTTGCGGTGCGTAGTGTGCCATTTATATACACTTGTGCACCAATAGGATCTGATGTTGCCAAAATAAGGCCGGTGGTCTTGAGGGTATTTTTGCCAAAATCCGGTCGGTAGCCACGACCATAAGCAATGAGTATTGCTGATGCTGCAAGAATAGCAAATAAGGTAACAAAAGGGATCAAAAAGTCTCGGATTTTTCGGATAGCCATGAGTATAGTATACGCGAAATTGTGATAGAATAAAAGTGATTTGCGCTGAGGTCGCAAAAAAATTTAGCTCCGTCTTCAGTTTCGCTCACTTCTGACCATAATCATGGTACCCATGAGAAAGTGAATCCGGACAAAATTTTTTCGCTCCCCGCGCAACAATTCTCTATGTTTACTAAGCGTATTGGGATAGATTTAGGTACTGCAAATTCTCTGGTTTGGCTTGCCGGGGTGGGTGTGGTCCTCAATGAGCCTACGGTGGTGGCTGTGACGCTTGATGATAACCGCGTGGTTGCCGTAGGAAATGAGGCCAAAGAAATGTTGGGAAGAACGCCGGGAAACATTATGGCAACGCGTCCCATGCGCGATGGTGTGATTGCTGACTACCGCATTACTGAGGCCATGCTTCGGTATTTTATCGATACGGTTTCTGGCCGCAATCGCTTTTTTAAGCCGGAAGTGATGATTTGTATCCCAACCGGCGTGACGCAAGTAGAAAGGCGGGCGGTTCTGGATGCGACACTTTCTGCTGGAGCGCGTGTGGCCTATCTTATTGAAGAACCCCTTGCTGCTGCAATTGGCGCCAAAATTCCCATTGCCCAGGCATCGGGACACATGATTGTGGACATTGGTGGTGGATCTACGGAGGCGGCGGTGATCTCTTTGGGAGGGGTTGTGGTTCATAAAAGTGCGCGTGTGGCAGGAAATAAGCTCGATGAGGCAATCGCCGTCTACCTGAAGAAAAAATACAACTTGATCATCGGTGAGCGGATGGCGGAAGCAATCAAAATGACCATCGGAGACGCCTTACCACAGAAGATAGATGGGAAAAGTGAGAAGCTGGAGAAGGAGGTAAAGAAAATGGAGGTTCGCGGGAGAGACGCGATCGCGGGTTTGCCGAGAATGCTTGAACTTACGAGCGTTGAGGTGACGGAAGCCATGACACCGATTTTAGCCCAGATCATTGCTGCTGTGAAGGCGGTACTGGAAGAAACGCCGCCAGAGCTTGCTGCTGACATTATCGACAAAGGTATTGTGATGGCAGGAGGCACCAGTACGCTTCATAATCTTGATAAACTCATGACCCAGATGACGGGCGTGGTGTGTCATGTAGCAGAAGATGCACTGTTGTGTGTCGTTCGAGGTACAGGAGTGGCGTTGGAAAACATAGAATTGTATAAGCGAAGTATTAGTAAAAGATAATAGACTTATAAAAAATACTTTAGGGTAAGATATAGATAAAAAAGTGAATTTGCGGGAAAAATAAAATATACCCTGTAGTATAAAATCTATATAGTCAACCATAGGTTGATTATACTAAGAAAATAAGCACAAAATTTTGTACTCATTTTAAAATAATACAAAGAGGTAAAGGAAAATATAAAAGGCTGGTTTAATATACTATGAGATTAAATTCAAAAAAAATACTTGGAATTTCTGTAGCAATAAATTCTAAGGAAGAAATCCTAGAGTATATCGAAAAGTGCTTAGAAAATAAGGAAAAAACTGACACAAAATCACTTACTATTGTTACGCCAAACCCTGAGCAAATCGTGTTAGCTGGTAAAAATCCTCATTTTGCTGAATTTCTCAATCGGGCCGATGTAGCAATCCCCGATGGCATTGGTATAGTTTGGGCAGACCGATTTTTACATCCAAAACCCCACTTAATGCGGATTGCCGGTGTGGAGCTTATGGAAGACCTTGTCCGTCTTGCTGGAGAACGGCACGTCCCAGTAGGACTTATAGGCAGTCGGGGAGGAGTAGCAGTCAAAGCACTCGAGTGCTTACAAAAAAAACATTCTGGACTCAGGGGGTGGGCCATGGATGGGCCAGAGATAGATATCAAATCCCACCAATACTACCAATCCGACGAATTTGACCAATTGATTAAGAAAATTAAAGAAACAAAAACGCAGATAGTTTTCGTCGGTTTGGGCGCGCCGAAACAGGAGTACTTTATAGAAAAATTACGAAGTAAGATTTACGAATTACGAATGAAAACACCTATCGTTTTTATGAGCGTCGGTGGTTCATTTGACGAGATCAGTGGAAAGTTACCAATGCCACCAAGGTTTATAGATCGATATGGATTGAAGTGGTTATGGAGGCTCGTCCTTGAACCGTGGCGATGGAAACGGCAACTGGCGCTTTTGGAGTTCATCTGGTTGGTGGTGAAAGAAAAATTGATGTTTTAATTATTATAAAGACTATATTTTTTATACTAAGATATAGTTGAGAAAAGAAGAGAAAAAACAGTAGTATACGTATATGCGTATCGCCCAAATTGCTCCTCCTTGGCTTCCGGTGCCGCCGGTGGGGTACGGGGGAATAGAAGTGGTCGTGCATCATCTGACTGAAGGACTGGTTGCCCGCGGCCACGAGGTGACCTTGTTTGCTCCGGGAGACAGTAAGACCAAAGCAAAACTTTCCTCTGTTTTTGCAAAAGCGCTGGGCAACGACGGAAGCCTCAAAAATAATCCCTATACGGAACTTTTTGAGCTCCACGGCGCATTTGCTCATGCGTCTGAATTTGACATTATTCATAGTCATGCCGTAGGACAGGCCATGTTTTTTGCAGATCTGGTCAAAACACGGGTAGTGCACACCGTCCACGGTACATTGACTGCCGGTGAACAAAATTCTGATAAACGCCGCGTCTACCAAACATTTTCTCATCAAAATTTTGTGTCTATCAGTAACGCCCAGCGCCTCGGCATACCCGAGCTTCACTTTGTCGCAACGGTCTATAATGGCGTTGACCTTTCACAGTTTGCTCCGGGTGATGGCGGCGGCGGGTATTTGGCCTGGCTGGGTCGGATTACTCCAAAGAAAGGGGTCGTAGAGGCAATCCACGTAGCAAAAGCCGTGGGAGTGCCTATAAAACTTGCCGCATTTATAGATCCCATTGATCAGCCATTTTTTGATAGCGCGATTAAACCACTGGTCGATGGAACCTCTGTTGAGTTTATAGGACAACTCAACGACCAGGAGCGCTCTCTGTTTTTACAAAAAGCAAAAGCATTCTTGTTTCCTATAAAATGGCAAGAACCTTTCGGACTCGTCATCGTAGAAGCCATGGCGTGTGGAGTGCCGGTGGTGGCGTTTGGTCAAGGATCGGTTCCTGAAATTGTAAAAGATGGAGAGACGGGATGGATTATTCCAACAGGCCAGAGCAGGCCTGATGTGGTGGATGAGTCGGGGATAGCAGGTATGACTGGGGCGATTAAAAAAATTTTATCCCTCGATGCCACTTCCTATCAAGCAATGCGACAGGCTTGCCGGAAACACATTGAAGCCAATTTCAGTATCGAAAAAATGATTGATGGATACGAAGCAGTCTACGAAAAACTTTTTCGCTCCTCCTAAAATTTTTCATTGATTTGATTCCTTTTGTTTTCTGTGGGACAATTGGGAAGTTTGTATGGAATCCAAAAAGCCAAAGATTGCCCTTCTTCATTACTCTGGTCCTCCAGAGATATCCGGCGTTGATCTTCTCATGAAAGATCAGGCCCGGCTTTTCCGTCTCCACAATTACCCGGTGGAAATTGTTGCCGGAAAACCCAAACAATTTCGCAAAGATATTCCGGTCACGCAGATTTTACACATGTACCCCACGCATCCGAAGGTTTTCAAAGTCAGAAAAGAACTGGAGAATGGGATGGTTTCGGATACGTTTTACCAATTAGAAAAAAGTTTATACCAGCGGCTCAAGCAACATATTCTAACGCACGGGATTCGAGTCGTCATTATTCATAACATCATGACACGGTACTATAATTTACCGCTTACCGCAGCGCTCGCGCGACTGGTAGCAGACATGCCCGAGGTAAAATTTTGTGCATGGGTTCATAACATCAATTGTTTTGACGATCCCTATCTGGGACTGAACAAAGATCTTGCATCCAAATATCCATGGAATTTATTGGTCAAACCCGTGCCAGGACTCACCTATATTTGCATTTCTGAATATGTGAAGAAAAATCTTCTTGCGGCATTTGGATCGAAGAAATTGGATCAAATCATTGTGTTTCATAACCTGCATGATATTCCAAAGTTCTTAGGACTTTCGCCCGTCATGCGTCAGTTTTATGGCGAAATTGACGGGTTGGGAAGTGATCTTATTGCCTGTATTCCCGTGCGGGCTGTCCCACGGAAAAATTTAGAACTGGCAATCACCATTACCCGTGCCATGCTTGATCGCAGAGTCAATTTTAAATTGCTCCTTACCGCCAATGTTGATTATAAGCGAGCGGAAAACCAGCGATACTATGAAAGACTCAAAACCATGGTAAAAGAACTCCAT